>Ga0247713_1001079_pt1 | contig 14282 bp, 14 predicted proteins | sample 21E_NmetaG_FD_189936 | JGI IMG/M metagenome (GOLD analysis project Ga0247713, IMG submission 189936) | Soil microbial communities from hillslope of Landscape Evolution Observatory, University of Arizona, Oracle, AZ, United States - 2-1-E_N | ecosystem: Engineered > Artificial ecosystem >... | reverse complement strand
GTCTGTGGGAGCGGCTCGACCTCGACGAGGTGATGAGGTGCGGAGGCCTCCTCGGGTACTCCATCGCCAAGCCGTGGGAGGGAGCGGAGTTCCTCGCCGAGCTGCGCGACGCGCTGCGGGACGCCCAGCCGAACGCCGGACACGCCGCCCTGGCCCGGCTCGAGCGGGACGGACTCCTGCACGCCGTCGTCACCCAGAACGTGGACAACCTGCACCAGCGCGCCGGGAGCGAGCGCGTGGTCGAGCTGCACGGCAGCTTCGCCCGCCGCCGCTGCACGGGTTGCGACGATCGGGAGCCCGTCTCGGTGGCCGAGCTGGTCGCGAGCCTCGACGAGATGATCGCGAAGCTCGGCTCGTTCATGGTCTCCCACCCGGCCCACCTGCTCAGGCGGTGTGAGTGCGGGGGGTTGTGGCGGTCCGACGTCGTCGAGTTCGGGGAGCCCGTCCAGGGGCTCGACGAGGCCATCGAAGAGGTCTCCCGAGCCGATGTCCTGCTCGTGTGCGGGACGTCGTGCGAGGTCTACCCGGCGGCCGCGCTGCCCGATGCCGCCCGGGCCCGGGGGGCGCTCGTCGTGGAGGTGAACCCGTCCTGCACCGAGCTGCGGCCCGACGTGGCGATCCGGCGTCCGGCCTCCGACGTCCTGCACGAGATCGGCGCCCTGCTCGGCGGATGGACGGCCGCGTCCGGCCGCCCGCTCTCCGCCGCTCCCGCCTGATGCCCGCCTTCCCGAGCGACGAGTGGCTGCAGCGGTACCGCGACGCGATCAACTCGAGCGAGTCCTACCGCGAGAAGGCGGCCGGGTGGGAGGGGGACATCACGTACGTGATCGGGGCGGACGCCGCGGCGGGGTTCGACGAGGACGTGCTCGCGTGGGTCGACCTGTGGCACGGGTCCTGTCGCGACGCCCGGCTCGTGGACCGGGACGACGGCGAGAGGGCCGCCTACGTGATCTCGGCTCCCTACTCGCTGTGGAAGTCGGTCCTGCTTGGTCAGCTCGACCCCGTGAAGGCCATGGTGCAGGGGAAGCTGAAGCTGCGCGGCGACCTGCCGCGGATGGCGGAGCACGTCGAGGCCACGCGCGAGCTCGTGTCCCTCGCCGTCGGTATCGCGACCACCTTCGCGGACGAGTGACGGCCGACCTCGTCCGGGTGGTGGGGCCGGAGCCGTCCGGGCTCGCCGAGATGCTGGGGGCCGTGATCCGGGGGAACCTGCAGCAGCGTCCTCACCTCGCCCGCCTCCTGGACGGACCCCCGGGTGTCGTCCGGGTCACCGCGTCCGACGTCGGCGTCTCCGTCGGCATCGAGCTGCGCGACGGAGCGGTCCGCGTCTGGAAGGGGGAGGATGTCCCGGCCGATGTGGAGGTGGCGGCGGACTCGGCCACCCTGGCGACGATGGGGAGCGTCCCCCGCATCGCCGGGATGCCGAACCCGCTGAAGCCGGCGGGACGGGAGATGATCGCGAAGGTGGCCCGGGGAGACCTGCGGGTGGCGGGTGCGGTCCGCCACCGGAAGCTGCTGCGGCGTGTCCAGGGGCTGCTGCGGATGGGCGACCCGTGAGAGACGCCGTGGACCTCGTCGGCCGTCTGCGCACCGGAGACCGTCGGGCGATCGCCAGGGTCATCTCGCTCGTCGAGAACGGCTCCCCGCAGGCGTCCGAGATACTGCGAGCGCTCTACCCGCACACCGGCCACGCGGTCACGATCGGGATCACCGGGTCCCCGGGGTCGGGCAAGTCGACCCTGACCGACGCGCTGATCTCGCTCGTCCGCGCGAAGGGGCTCACGGTCGGCGTGGTGGCCGTGGACCCCACCTCTCCGTTCTCCGGCGGCGCGCTGCTCGGCGACCGGGTCCGGATGCAGGAGCACGCGCTGGACGAGGGGGTGTTCATCCGCTCGATGGCCACCCGCGGGCATCTCGGGGGCCTGTCCCTGGCGGCTCCCGAGGCCATGCGCGTGCTGGAGGCCGCCGGCAAGGACGTGGTCATAGTCGAGACGGTGGGGGTGGGGCAGAGCGAGGTCGAGGTGGCCGGGCAGGCGGACACGACGATCGTCGTGGTCGCGCCCGGGATGGGGGACGCGATCCAGGCCGCGAAGGCCGGGGTGCTCGAGGTGGCCGACGTGTTCTGCATCAACAAGGCGGACAAGGACGGGGCGAACGACACGGCGAGGGACCTGCGCAACATGCTCGAGATGGGGCACGGACGCGACCCCACCTGGAACCCGCCCATAGTCCGGACCGTGGCCACCCAGGGGACGGGCGTGGACGAGCTGTGGGAGGCCGTGTCCAACCACCGGGAGCACCTGTCCGCGGCCGGGAGCCTCGAGGACCGGAGGCGGCAACGGTTGGGCGCGGAGATCCTGGCTATCGTCACCGAGCGCCTGCGCGAGCGGGTCGAGCGGGAGGCGGGGGCCCGGTATGACGAGCTCGTCCAGCAGGTCGTCGACCGCGAGCTCGACCCCTACACCGCGGCCGACCGGCTCCTATCCGGGATGTAGCGGTACCCTGGGGGGGCAGACGTCACCGGAGGGGGATCGATGGACGACCTGGAACGTGAGGCGCTCGACTGGCAGCAGGCCTACGAGGCGGCGCCCGAGCGTGACGCCGATTTCGAGACGCTCGGCGGGATCCCCCTCAAGCCGCTCTACACGCCCCTCGACTCCAAGGACCGTGACCACGCGACCTCCATAGGGTTCCCGGGCGAGTACCCCTACACGCGGGGCGTGTACACGTCCGGACACCGGGGGCGCCTGTGGACGATGCGCCAGTTCGCCGGGTTCGGGTCGGCCGCGGACACCAACCAGCGCTACCGGTTCCTCCTCGAGCAGGGCCAGACCGGACTCTCGGTGGCCTTCGACATGCCGACGCTCATGGGCCGCGACCCCGACGACCCGCTCTCGGTCGGCGAGGTGGGACGGTGCGGCGCGGCGGTCGCCTCCCTGAAGGACATGGAGACGCTCTTCGACTCGATCCCGCTCGGGGAGGTTTCCGTGTCGATGACCATCTCCGGTCCGGCGGCGATCCTCTTCTGCATGTACCTGGCGGTGGCGGAGAAGCAGGGGGTGCCCTTCGACCGGCTCGACGGCACCTGCCAGACCGACATCCTGAAGGAGTACATCGCCCAGAAGGAGTGGGTGTACCCGCCGCGACCGCACCTGCGGCTGATCGGCGACATGATGGAGTACTGCGCCGACCACCTCCCGAAGTACCACCCGATCTCGGTGTCCGGGTACCACATCCGGGAGGCCGGCTCGACGGCCGCGCAGGAGCTCGCCTTCACGCTCGCCGACGGGTTCTCCTACGTGGAGCTCGGGGTGGATCGCGGTCTGGACGTGAACGTCTTCGTCCCGCAGCTCTCGTTCTTCTTCAACTCCCACATCGACTTCTTCGAAGAGATAGCCAAGTTCCGCGCCGCCCGGCGCATCTGGGCCCGCTGGATGAGGGATCGCTACGGGGCCACGAACCCGAAGGCGATGCTCTGCCGGTTCCACGTCCAGACGGCCGGGTGCTCGCTCACGCTTCAGCAGCCGTACAACAACGTGGTCCGGACGGCGCTCGAGGCGCTGGCGGGTGTGATCGGCGGGTGCCAGTCGCTGCACACCAACTCCCTCGACGAGGTCTTCGCGCTCCCCTCGGAGGAGGCGGTGGAGATCGCCCTGCGCACCCAGCAGGTGATCGCGTACGAGACCGGCGTCGCGAACGTGATCGATCCACTCGGCGGTTCGTGGTTCATCGAGTCGCTCACCGACCGTATCGAGGAGGAGGCGGAGGACTACTTCCGCCGCATCGAGAAGATGGGTGACGGCTCCATGCTCGAGGGCACGCTGAAGGGGATCGAGGACGGCTTCTTCCAGATGGAGATCGCGGAGGCCGCCTACCGGCAGCAGCAGCGCTTCGACGCCGGACGTCAGATCCAGGTGGGGGTCAACGCGTTCACGGAGACGGTCCAGGGCACGCCCGAGTTCCTCCGAATACCGCAGGACGTGGAGGACCGGGCGATCGCCGACCTCAAGCAGCTGCGCGCCGACCGCGACGGCGCCGCGTGCAGCGCCGCGCTGGCGGCTCTGACGGACGCGGCCGGACGCGACGGGGAGAACCTGATCCCACACATCCTCGACGCGGTACGCGCCTACGCCACGGTCGGCGAGATCTCCGAGGCCATGGCGCAGGTCTACGGTCGGTACCGGGAGCAGCCCCGCTTCTGAGCCCGCCCCACTTGACGGTTCGATGCCGCCGCGCCCATACTTGAGCAGATGCTCAAAGCAGATGCTCAAAACACACAGCGAGAAGCCGGAGCGGCGGGCTCCCGACCCGACCCGGCTCGACGCGCTCGGGGGAGGGCGGCATGATCGAGGCGGTGGCCGAGCAGACGACGAAGGACCGGATAGTCGAGGCGTGCCTCGAGACCCTCAAGGAGGAAGGCTTCGCCGGGACGTCAGCCCGGGCGATCGCCCGTCGTGGAGGGTTCAACCAGGCGTTGATCTTCTATCACTTCGGGACCCTGAACGATCTCCTGCTCGCCGCGCTCGACCGGACGAGCGAACGCAGACTCAGCGCCTACCGGGCGGCGCTCGCGGCCGCCGAGAGCGTCGAGGAGAAGGTCGCCTCCGCAACGCGCCTCTACCGGGATGATCTCGCCTCGGGCCATGTGACGGTCGTGTCCGAGATGATCGCCGGGAGCCTGTCCAGGCCCGACCTGGGGCCGGAGGTCGTCGCGCGGATGGATCCGTGGATCGATTTCGTCGAGGAGTCGGTCCGGGAGCCGCTGGACCGGGCCGGGCTCTCGTCGGTCCTGCCCCCCCGGACCGCGGCGTTCATGGTGGTGTCGCTCACCCTGGGCGTGAACCTGCTCTGGCACCTCGAGCGCGACCAGACGAAGGCCGAGGCGCTCTTCGAGGCGGCCGGACGGATAGCGCGCATGCTCGCGCCCGCGTTCGGGGGCAGCGATGGATGAGCAGGCCATCGCCGAGGCGCTCGACCGGGCGGAGCGGTCCGTGCTGCTCGGGCAGGGGCTCGGAGGGACGGGGTTCTGGCGCGCTGTGTCGGAGGTGCGGCGGCGTCCGGAGCTGGTCGAGGCGTTCGCCGAACGGATCGGACGCATCGACCGGATGGCGTTCGAGAGGGGGGTGCGGCTCCGGGTGCCGCTCGGACCGGGGCTGGCTGGGCTGTGGGTGGCAACCATCTCGGGAGCCGTCCTGGTCGTGGTCGCGCCGCGGATAGGGGAGCACCCTGTCGGCACCGCTGCGTTCCTGGCCGGCTTCGGTGCCCTCCTCGTGGGGTCGCACAGCCTCGCCCACCACGTCACCGGGCGCGCCTTCGGCATGCGGTTCACCCACGTCTTCCTCGGCGGTCCGCCGCCGCCGCGCCCGGGCGTGAAGACCGACTACGCCACGTACCTGCGCGTGCCCCCGCGCCGCCGCGCGCTGATGCACGCGTCCGGTGCGGTGGTGACGAAGATCCTCCCGTTCGCGTTGATCCCGAGCGCCGCGGACCGGGGGCTGTGGCGGGGCCTCGTCCCTCTGCTCGTGGGGGTCGGGGTGCTGCAGATCGTCACCGACGTCCTGTTCTCGACGAAGGTCTCGGACTGGAAGAAGGTCCGCCGCGAGCTGAGGGCCGCGAGGTCCTCCTGATCAGGAGATCGCGACCATGCGGTCCAGCGCGCGCTTGGCGCGCTCGGCGATGTCGGGGGGGACGGTCACCACGTGCTGCATGTTGTCCAGCGACCAGGCCACCTTCGGCAGCGTGATCTTCTTCATGTAGCCGCAGACCGCGCCGGTGCTCACGGGGAGGAACCTCTTCCCGGGCGCCTCCTTGGCCATGCGGTGGAGGATCCCCGTCTCCGTGGCGACCACGAACGAACCGACCGGTGACTCCTTCGCCCGCCGGATCATCCCCTCCGTGGACAGGATGTGGGTGCCCTCCGCTTCGAGGGCGCCGGTGGCCAGGTCGTACATCGTGCGGCTCACGCACCCGCACTCGGGGTGGATCAAGAGCTCCGAGTCGGGGTTCTCGGCCCGCATGCGTCCGATATCGGCCGGCTCGATCCCTGCATGCACATGGCACTCGCCCATCCAGATGTGCATCTTGCGTCCGGTGACCTCCTCGAGCCACGCGCCGAGGAACATGTCCGGACCGAAGAGGGTCTCCGCGTCCGGCGGGATCGCCTCGATCACCCCGCGCGCGTTGCCGGACGTGCAGCAGTAGTCGGACTCCGCCTTCACCTCGGCGCTGCAGTTCACGTAGGTCACGACGACGGCCCCCGGGTACTGCGCTTTCCACGCCCGCAGGTCGTCGGCGGTCATCGTGTCCGAGAGCGAGCAGCCGGCGTCGAGGTCGGGGAGGAGCACGGTCTTGTCGGGGGACAGGATGGCCGCCGTCTCGGCCATGAAATGGACGCCGCAGAAGACGATCACGTCCGCGTCTGTCTCGGCCGCCTGCCTGGACAGTCCGAGCGAGTCGCCCACGTAGTCCGCCACGTCCTGAACCTCGGGCACCTGGTAGTTGTGGGCGAGGATGACCGCGTTGCGGGCGCGCGCGAGCTCCCGTACGCGGTCGGCGAGCGCCGACGCCTCGAGCTCGGCGTAGGGCGCGATGTCGCGGTAGGTCAGTCCCATGCCTTCACCGTACCGCCCGTCACGCGTCTCGCAGCGCGGCGGCGTCGGCGGCCGGGTCGGCCGCCACGAGCGGGAGCTCGGCTCCCAGCTCGAGCGCGCCCGGTACGAACATCCGCGGTATCAGGTGGGCGTGCCAGTGGAACCCCTCGGCTCCGTCCGGTGCCGTGTGCAGCACGAGGTTGAGCGGGACCCGGCTCCCGTACAGGACGCGGAGGCGTCTCAGGGCGTCGGCGATCGCGTTGCCGGCGTCGCGCAGGACATCGGTGGACGCCTCCTCCAGCCGCTGCGCGCACGGCGGGACGACGAGGATCTCGCGCGGAGCGATGGGGGCGGGGTGGACGGCCAGGCGCACCTCGCCGTGGGTCGAGACATGGTGCACGTCGTCGACGAGGCCGCAGAGCACGCACGGGTCGTCGCGGAAGGCCTCGGTCTCCCGCTGCAGGACGGGGGGCACCACGTCGACCCCGAAGACCTGGCTGTGCTCGTGGGACCTCGACGCACCTGCCTCGCGGCCGCGGTTGAACGCCGCGATCGTGCACGACCGGCCCGAGGCCGCGATGCGGTCGCGGTAGGCGAGCAGGATCTGCAGGCGGTGCTCGGGGGGCAGCCGCTCGATATCGGTGTCGTGGTCGGGGCCGTGGACGACCACCTCGTGGAAAGGGGTCCCCGGGTAGAGGTTGGGGAAGGCGCGGACGACCCAGCGTCCCTCCTCGTCGGTCACCGCGTAGGTCTGCGGGGGGGTCCGGTCCTCACGGCCCGCACAGAAGTCACACGGGCCCGCCTCCTCGTCCGGCGCCACGGGGTCCGGCGCCCCCCGGTTGGCGCGGTCCGGGGCGAGCATGACCCAGCGGCGGCCGAGCGGGTCGAACCGCGCCTCGGGTTCAGGCATCGCGGGTACGAGCTTCCGCGATCGCGACGAGGTCGATGGCGGATCTGACGTCGCCCGGTCCGATCTGGAAATCCCCCGGGCGCAGCCCTACCAGCGAAGCCCGTATCCACGGGGCCCGGTCCGGGGGCGCGACGCGGTCCAGCAGCAGGGGCAACGCCTCGCCGGCCGCCCGCTCCACCCAGCGCAGGCGCCGCCCGTGCCATATCCCGAACATCCGCACCTCGCCCATCCGGCGGCGGAGGAGGTGGAAGAGCTCGTCGGGGGTGTACTGCCAGGCGTGGGAGCCGTCGATGGGACGGGTCCGGCCCGGGGAGGCGGTCAGGCGGTTGGGGGTCCGCAGGACGAGCAGACCACCCGGGCGCAGGAGCCGACGGATCTCGTCCAGGAGGCGCATCGGGTCGGCGAGACGCTCGAGCATCCCGTCGCACACGGCAGCGTCGAACGAATGCTGAGGCTCGTCCACGCGCGGGAGCGGAGCGCGCCGGAACGTGACCGAGGGTCCGCTGTAGCGGCGGAAGGCCTCCCTCAGCGCGGCGTCGTCCTCGTCCACCCCGAGCACGCGCGCACCGGCCGACGCGAGCCGCGCCGCTCTCGTTCCGACGCCGCACCCGATATCGATCACCCATCGACGCTCGCGCTGCGCCAGCGCCTCGGCCGCCCAAGCGGCGAAGGCCTCGGCTCGCGCTGCGCGGTACGGCTCTGGGGAGCTCGTCGGCACGGCGCCGGGTTGAGGTTCGGATGCCGCGCGCAAGATGCGGGGAGTTTACCGTCCTCGCGCGGGCCGGGTGCGTCACGCGGGACCCGCCCGGCGGCCCCGATATCATGGGTGCGTGCACTACCTCGACCACGCAGCGACGTCGCCCGTCCTGCCCGAGGTCCGAGACGCGATGCTCCCCTACCTGACGGACGTGTGGGGGAACCCTTCGTCGATCTACGGGCCGGGCCGGCGCGCGCGGCAGGGCGTCGACGAGGCGCGCGAGCGCCTCGCCTCCGCCGTGGGGTGCGCCCCCGAGGAGCTCGTGTTCACCGGGGGAGGGACGGAGGCGGGCAACCTGGCCGTGAAGGGCACGGCATGGGTCCTGCGGGACCGCGGCCGCCATGTCCTGCTCCCCGCGCTCGAGCACCATGCGGTCCTCGACTCGGCCGACTGGTTGGGCACCCAGGGTTTCGAGGTGGAGCACATCCCGGTGGACGCCACCGGCCGCGTCGACCCCGACGAGGTCGCGCGTCGTCTGCGGGACGACACGGTCCTCGTCGCGCTGATGCTCGTCAACAACGAGATCGGGACGGTCCAGCCCGTGGCCGAGGTGGCTGCGCTCTGCCGGGAGCACGGGGTCCTCACGTACACGGACGCCGTGCAGGCGCTCGGGAAGATCCCGGTGGACGTCCGGGAGCTCGGGGTGGACCTGGCCGGGTTCTCGGCCCACAAGGTGGGGGGTCCGAAGGGGGTAGGGGCCCTCTACGTCAGGAGAGGGACGAAGCTCGTGCCTGTGCTCCACGGCGGGGGACAGGAGCGGGGGCGACGGTCTGGCACCGAGAACGTGGCGGGGATCGTGGGTTTCGGGGTCGCCGCCGAGACCGTCGTGCGCGACCTGCCGCATCAGGCGCCCCGGTGGATGCAGCTGCGCGACGGGATGTGGGAGCGGCTCTCGGAGTCGATACCCGACATCCGGCGAAACGGGCACCCGACGCACCGCGTGCCCCACAACCTCCACGTCTCGATCCGGAGCGTGGTCGGGGAGGACGTCCTGCTGATGCTGGACGCGGCCGGGATCTGCGCGTCCACCGGCTCGGCGTGCCAGTCGGGTTCGCCCGAGCCCTCCTACGTGCTCGCCGCCTGCGGGGTCGCCCGGGAGTGGGCGGCCGGCGCGCTCCGCTTCACGGTCGGGCGTGACACGACGGAGGCCGATATCGACGCGGTCTGCGCCGAGCTCCCGAAGGCGGTCGAGCGGCTGAGGTCGTTCGCGAGGTCCTGATGGCGCGCCTGATCGCCGCGATGTCCGGCGGCGTGGACTCGGCGGTGGCCGCGGCCCTGGCTCTCCGGGGGGGCCACGAGGTCGTCGGGGTGACGATGAAGCAGTGGGAGCACCCCGACGAGGCCGCGCGCCTCACGAAGGGTTGCTGCACCCTCGACGCGGTGGCCGACGCGCGGCGCGCCGCCGACGTGCTCGGGATCGCGCACTACACGCTCGACTTCCGCGACGATTTCGCGCGCGAGGTCGTGGACCCGTTCGTCGAGGCCTACGCGTCGGGGCGCACCCCGAACCCTTGCGTGCTGTGCAACGAGAAGGTGCGCTTCGGCTCCCTCCTCGCCCGGACCACCGCGCTCGGGTTCGACGGGGTCGTCACCGGCCACTACGCCCGCGTGGCGGGCCACGACGGCACTTACCGGCTGCACCGGGCCTGCGCGTCCGAACGCGACCAGTCCTACGTCCTGTACGCGCTGGGCCAGGACGCCCTGCGCCGCGTCCGTTTCCCGCTCGGGGAGGTCTCGTCGAAGGACGAGGTCAGGGCGCTCGCCCGGGAACTCGGGCTCCCGAACGCCGGGCGGGAGGACTCCGTGGAGGTCTGCTTCGTCCCGGAGGGGACTACCCCCGGCGACCTGGTCGGGGAGCGGCGGCCCGATGCCGTCAGGCCCGGCGAGATCCTCGACGCGGACGGCGCCGTGGTCGGGACCCACCGCGGCCTCGCCCGCTACACGGTCGGCCAGAGGCGGGGGCTGCGCGTGGCGGTGGGAGAGCCGCGGTACGTGGTCGCGATGGACCCGGAGCGCAACGCGCTCGTCGTGGACGGACCCGACCGCTTGTACGCAGCCGGCCTGGAGGCGGAGCGGCCCCGATTCACGGTCTCTCCGCCCCCGGACGGCGCCGAGCTCGAAGCCGTGGTCCGGTACCGGGGGGAGCCGGTCCGGGCCGTGTTCACGTCGACGGCCGCGGGGTTCGGCCTGACGTTCGAGCGGCCGGTCCGAGCGGTGGCCCCGGGCCAGTCCGTCGTCCTGTACTCGGGGGACGAGGTCGTGGGTGGCGGAGTCATCGCCCGCGCGCGCTGAGTTCAGCCGGGGCCGCCTCTTCGTCGGCCTCCTCCTCGTGCTCGGCCTCGGGTCCGCGGCCACCTGGGCGCTGACCGGGCTCCGCGACCCACCGTCCCCCGGACGCCTGCTCTACGTGACCGAGGGCGCGCTCTGGGCACGGGAGCTCGGGTCCGGGCAGACCCGGCGGGTGGCGGCCTGGCCGGCCGGGGCCGGGGGGCCGGTGGCCTCCCAGCGCGAGGTCGCCTTCCACGCGGGCGGCGAGGCCTGGACGACCGACCTCCGCACGGGGGAGACACGAGCCGTGGCGACCGGACGGCCCGTCGCGTTCGCTCCCGGAGGCCGGCTCACCGTGGAGCGCGGGGGTGTCCTGGTCGCGGGCGGCCGGACCCTCCTCCCCGCCGGAGCGACCCTGGCCGACGGCTCCCCGGTCTGGGTGAGCCGGTCGACGATCGCCGTCCGCCTGAGCGGACCAGGGGGCGAACCGGTCACCGCGACCCTGCTGGACGTGGGAGCCGCCCCGCCCTCCGTGGCGCAGGACCTGGGTGACGCGCGGCCGCTCGCCGCCTCCCCGGACGGCGCCCAGCTCCTCCTGCAGAGGGGCTTCCGACTGGAGCTGCATCGGGTCCGCGATCGCCGGTCCGAGCCGATCGGGCCGAACGGCGCGTTCACCCGCGCCGCGGTCAGCCCGTCCGGGGTGCTTGCCGTGGCCGGCACCCTGGCCGACGGACGGGAGGGGATCTTCTCGTTCGGCGCCCCCGAGGAGGTGGTGACGATCGTCCCGGGTGAGGTGGCGGACATGTCCTGGACCGCAGACGGGTCGTCCATCGTCTTCGTCGACCCCGCCGGACGGGTGGCTCGGGTGGGGGCGCGGGAGCCGGGTTCTCCGCGCCGGATCGGCGTGCGCGCGGACCTCGGATGGGTCGCGGTGGTGCCCTGACCGGTCGTACCTCGCGGCTATCCTGAGCCGTGCCCACGCAGGACCAGCGGCCCAGAGGCGAGAAGGCCGAGGAGGCGGAGCTCACCGACGCCCGCAAGCGCGTCGAGGAGCTGCGCGCCCAGATCGAGTACCACTCGTACCGCTACCACGTCCTCGACTCACCCGAGATCTCCGACGCCGAGTACGACCAGCTCATGCGCGAGCTCGAGGGCATCGAGCAGACGCACCCCGAGCTGCTCACGGCCGATTCACCCTCCCAACGTGTGGGGGCTCCCCCGTCGGAGCTGTTCGCTCCGGTCCGCCACTCGTACCGGCTGCTATCGCTGGACAACGCGTTCGACTTCGGGGAGCTGGAGGCCTGGGAGCAGAGGGTCGTCCGAGGGCTCGGACGAACGCCGGAGGCCTACGTGTGCGAGCCGAAGATCGACGGGGTCTCGGTGGCCGTCGTGTACGAGGACGGCCGGTACGTGCGCGGTGCGACGCGGGGAGACGGGACGGTCGGCGAGGACGTGACCGCCAACGTCCGGACCGTCGAGTCGCTCCCCCAGAGGCTGCGTACCGACGACCCCCCGGCCTGGCTCGAGGTGCGCGGCGAGGTCTTCCTCTCGCTCGCCGACTTCGAGCGGATCAACGCCGACCTCGGGGAGCAGGGGAAGAACCTGTTCTCGAACCCGCGCAACGCGGCCGCCGGCACACTGCGCCAGAAGGACCCGCGGATCACCGCCTCTCGCCCTCTCTCCATCTACGTGCACGGGGTCGTGCGCGTCGACGGGGTGGAGCTCGCCTCCTACTCCGAGACGCTCGAATGGCTGCGGTCCATAGGCCTGCGCACCCATCCGGACGCCCAGCGCCTCGGATCGCTGCGGGAGGTCCAGCGGTACTGCGACCGCACCCAGCAGCGACGCCACTCGATGGACCACGAGATCGACGGCGTGGTCGTGAAGGTGGACCGCGCCGACGAGCGGTTCGACCTGGGGGAGACCTCGAAGGCCCCCCGCTGGGCGATCGCGTTCAAGTTCCCCCCCGAGGAGAAGACCACCAAGCTTCTCGACATAAAGCCCTCGATCGGGCGGACCGGCGCGATCACGCCGTTCGCCGTCCTCGAGCCGGTCTTCGTCGGGGGCGTCACCGTCTCCCAGGCCACCCTGCACAACCCGGACATGGTCGCGCTGAAGGACGTCCGGGTAGGGGACACGGTCGTCGTGCGCCGGGCGGGGGACGTCATCCCCGAGGTCGTCGCACCGATCGCGTCGAAGCGCGATGGGTCGGAGCGTCCGTTCCGGATGCCGACCGAGTGTCCTTCGTGCGGGACCGGGCTCGTCCGCAAGGAGGGCGAGGTCGTGACCCGGTGTCCCAACCTCTCCTGTCCGGCGCAGGTCCTCGGACGGATATTCCACTTCGCCTCCCGCTCGGGGATGGACATCGACCACCTCGGGGAGAAGACCATCGCGGCGCTGATCGAGCGAGGGATGCTGTCCGATCCGGCCGACGTGTACTCGCTGACCGCCGACCAGCTGTCCGAGCTCCCGGGGTTCAAGGAGCGATCCGTCCAGAACCTGCTGGGGGCCATAGAACGCGCGAAGGTGCGCCCGTTGGACCACCTGCTCAACGGGCTCGGGATCCTGTACGTGGGGCCCGCCGCCGCGGCCGCCCTGGCCGATCGGTTCGGGTCCGTCGACGCGATCGTGGAGGCCCCCGAGGAGGAGATCGCGGCCGTGGAGGGCATCGGGCCCGTGATCGCGGCCTCGGTCCGGGAGTTCTTCGACCGCGACCAGACGAGGGAGCTGATCCGCAAGCTGCGGGGGTCCGGGGTGAGGCTGCACGAGGAGCGACGGCGCGCCGAGGGGCCCCTCACCGGCAAGACCTTCGTCATCACCGGGACGCTCGAGCAGATGAGCCGGGAGGAGGCCAAGCGCAGGATCGAGGCGGCCGGAGGCAAGGTGACGGGGAGCGTCTCGAAGCGCACCGACTACGTGGTGGTCGGGGACAACCCGGGCTCGAAGGCGGAGAAGGCGGCCGAGCTGGGCCTGGCGACCCTCGACGAACCAGGACTGCTCGACCTGCTCCCCTCCCAGTAGGCTTCTCTCCATGGCTATCTCACGCGAAGAGGTTGAGCACGTCGCCCGGCTCGCGCGGCTCGAGCTGACCGAGGAGGAGAAGGAGCTCTTCGGGGAGCAGCTGTCCGTCGTGCTCGAGCGGGCCCAGCGGATCCAGTCGCTCCCGCTCGACGACGTGCCGCCCACCCAGCACCCGGTCGAGCTGTCCAACGTCCTGCGTCCCGACGTGGTGGTGCCGCCTCCTCCTCCCGACCGGATCCTCGAGAACGCGCCGGAGACCGAGGGCCCGTTCTTCAAGGTCCCGCGGATCCTGGAGGAGGGCGAGTGACGCAGCTGTGGGAGAGGTCGGGCTCCGAGCTCGTTGAGCTGGTCGCCTCAGGAGAGGCCACCGCCGAAGAGGTGGCGCGGGCGGTCCTCGGGCGGATCGAGGAGGCCGAGGGTGGTATCCATGCCTTCCTGTCCCGCACGGGGGAGGCGGCCATCCGTCACGCGCGCCGCACGGACCGGGCCCGCGCGGACGGTGAGCAGCTGCACCCTCTGGCCGGGCTCCCGGTGGCGGTGAAGGACATCATCTGCACCCAGGGGATCCGGACCACGGCCGCCTCGAAGATGCTGGACGGCTACCGCCCCCCGTACGACGCGACCTGCTGGGCTCAGCTGCGCGACGCCCGGATGGTGATGGTCGGCAAGACCAACCTCGACGAGTTCGCGATGGGTTCGTCCACCGAGAACTCGGCCTTCGGTCCGTCGCGGAACC
>Ga0247713_1001077_pt1 | contig 14287 bp, 12 predicted proteins | sample 21E_NmetaG_FD_189936 | JGI IMG/M metagenome (GOLD analysis project Ga0247713, IMG submission 189936) | Soil microbial communities from hillslope of Landscape Evolution Observatory, University of Arizona, Oracle, AZ, United States - 2-1-E_N | ecosystem: Engineered > Artificial ecosystem >... | reverse complement strand
CCCCCGGCCGTCGTCCGCCTCAGCACCGCCGCGCCGGGCTGAAGCAGGGCGGCCGCCTCCGGGCCCAGTTGAGGATGAGCGGCCACCAGCTCAGCCAGCGGCGCCCCCCCGTCGGATGAGTCGCGCACCAGCCCGGCCACCACGTGGTGGGCGTCGCGGAACGGCATCCCGGCCGCCACCAGCCACTCGGCCAGGTCGACCGCAGCCGCCGCCGTCTCCGGCGCGTCCGCCGCGGCGGCCATGCGGACGGCGTCGAAGGTGGCGGTGGCGAGCAGCCCGGCCAAGGCGGCCAGGGCCAGGTTCACCTGGTCGACCGCGTCGAACAAGGGCTCCTTGTCCTCCTGCAGGTCGCGGTTGTAGGCGAGCGGCAGCCCTTTGAGGGTGACCAGCAGCCCGGTGAGGTGGCCGATCAGCCGGCCAGTCTTGCCGCGGGCCAGCTCGGCGACGTCGGGGTTCTTCTTCTGGGGCAGCATCGAGCTGCCGGTGGCCCAGGCGTCAGCCAGGCGCAGGAACCCGAACTCGGCGCTCGACCACAGAACCACCTCCTCGCCGATGCGCGACAGGTGGACGCCGAGCAGAGCCAGGTCGAAGAGGGCTTCTGCCACGAAGTCGCGGTCGCTGACCGCGTCGAGGGAGTTGTCGAAGGCGGCGGCGAAGCCGAGTTCGGCGGCGGTAGCCACCGGGTCGAGGGGCAGCGAGGAGCCGGCCAGGGCGCCCGCCCCCAACGGGCAGACGTCGAGGCGGCGGCGGGTGTCGACCAGGCGGTCGACGTCGCGGGCCAGCGCCCAGCCGTGCGCCAGCAGGTGGTGGGCCAAGAGGACGGGTTGGGCCCGCTGCAGGTGGGTGTAGCCGGGGAGATAGGCGCCATCGGCGGCCGCGGTCGTGGCCCGTTCCAGCAGGACCTGCTGCAGGGACAGGACCCGTGCGCCTACCCGTGCCAGCTCCCGCTTGGCCCACAGGCGCAGGTCGGTGGCCACCTGGTCGTTGCGGCTGCGGCCGGTGTGGAGGCGAGCGCCGGCCGGCCCGGCCAGCTCGGTGACCCGGCGCTCCACCGCGGTGTGGACGTCCTCGTCGGTGGCCGCGAAGGTGAAGGTTCCGGAGGACAGTTCGTCGTCGACCGTGTCCAGCACGCCCAGGAGCGCGACTGCGTCCTCCGCCGACACCAGCCCCGCCCGGGCCAAGCCCCGTACGTGGGCCCGAGAGCCGGCGACGTCGTCGGACGCCAGGCGGCGGTCGACGTCGAGACTGGCGCTGAACGCCCACAGCTCCTCGGCCGGGCCGCCCTCCAGACGCCCCTGCCACAGTGTCATTTGGACCGGGCTTGCCGGGCGGCCCACGTCTGGACACCCAAGCCGAAGAGCCGCACGAAGCCCTCGGCGTCCTGGTGGCGGAACGAGTCGGCGGCGTCGTAGGTGGCCAGGCGGTAGTCGTACAGGCCGACATCGCTGCGCCGGCCGGCCACCGTGCAGCGCCCCGGCTCGCAGCGCAAACGGACCTCCCCGCTGACGTAGCGCTGGGTCTCGGTCATGAAGGCGTCGAGGGCCATCTTGAGCGGGGAGAACCACAGGCCGTCGTAGACCAGCTCCGCCCACCGGGGCTCGAGGCGGGCCTTTTCGTGGAACACGTCGCGCTCGAGCGTCAGGCCCTCGAGGTCGGCGTGGGCCATGAGCAGGGCCAGGGCGCCCGGGCACTCGTAGACCTCTCGGCTCTTGATCCCCACGCGCCGGCTCTCGACCATGTCGATCCGTCCCCAACCGTAGGACCCGACGACGTCGCCCACGTGCCCTACCAGCTCATGCAGGGGCATGGCTTGGCCGTCGACCGCCACCGGAAGCCCTGCCTCGAAGGCCAGGACCAGCTCTACCGGCTCGGTGGCCGTCGGTTTGGTGAGGGTGTAGACGTCCTCGGGCGGCGAGACCCACGGGTCCTCCAGCACGCCGCACTCGATGGCCTTGCCCCACAGGTTCTCGTCGATCGAGTACGGGCTGGCCCGGGTGACGTTGACCGGGATGTCGTACCGCTCGGCGTAGGCGATCGAGTCCTCGCGAGTCAGGCCCCACACCCGGACCGGCGCCAGTAGCTCGAGGTCGGGGGCCAGGGCCCGTACGCCTACCTCGAAGCGGACTTGGTCGTTGCCCTTGCCCGTGCACCCGTGGGCGACGCCGTCGGCGCCGTAGGCCCGGGCCGCCTCCACCAGGTGGCGGACGATGACCGGCCGCGACAGCGACGACACCAGCGGGTACCGGCCCTCGTACATGGCGTTGGCCCGCAGCGCCGGGGCCACGAAGTCGGCGGCGTACTCCTCCCGGGAGTCGACGACCACCACCTCGGCGGCGCCGGCGGCCAGGGCCCGGCTCTTGATGACGCCGAAGTCGCCGCCCTGGCCGACGTCGACCGCCACCGCGATGACCTCGACACCCCACTCCTGGGCCATCCACCGCACGGCCACCGACGTGTCCAGTCCGCCGCTGTAGGCGAGCACCACTCTCTTTGCCATGTCTCCGTTCCCTTCTAGAGCCCGGCCAGTTCGGATAACCGCCGAGCCACCGCTTCTCCACCCACCCGCTCGCTGGCGATCACGAGCACGGTGTCGTCACCCGCCACGCTGCCCAGGACGTCGGCCAGGCCGGCCCGGTCGATGGCGGAACCCACCACGTGCGCGGAGCCCGGAGGCGTCCGCAGCACCACCAGGTTGGCCGAGTGGGCCACCTCCACCAGCCACTCCCCCAGCACACGCTTGAGGTGGCTCTCGGGCGCCACCCGGTCCTTCGGCAGCTCGGGGATGGCGTAGACCGTCTCGCCCCCCGCCATGCGGACCTTCACCGCGCCCAGCTCCTCCAGGTCCCGCGACACCGTGACTTGACTGGCCACGACACCGTCCGCGGCCAGCAGGTCCACCAGCTGGTCCTGGCTCGTCACCGCGTGCTCCTCGATCATCCGCGCCAGCCGGTGCTGCCTTTGCGGTTTCGCCAGCCTCACGGCTGGCTCAATTGCTCGTTGGGCGCCGCCTCCCGGGCGGCGCGTGCAAGTGTCATTGGGCGAGCAGCCACAGGATCAGGCCGCGCTGGGCGTGCACGCGATTGGCGGCCTGTTGCCAGACCGCGCTCCGGGGACCGTCGATCACCGACGCAGAAACTTCTTCGCCCCGGTGGGCCGGCAGGCAGTGCAGGAAAAGTGCCTCCGGAGCGGCGCAGGCCATCAGGTCATCGTCGATGGTGAAGCCGTCGAAGTCCCGCCGGCGCTGAGCAGCCTCCTCCTCCCGGCCCATCGACGCCCAAACGTCGGTGTAGACGGCGTCCACGCCGTCTACCGCCTCGGCGGGGTCGGTGGTCAGCGTGCTGACGCCGTCGTCCGGCGGCTCGTACCCGGGCGGGGTGGCGACCCGCATCCCCATGCCCGCCAGCGCGGCCCCGATCATCAGCGACCGGCAGACGTTGTTGCCGTCGCCCACATAAGCCACGATGCGGCCCTGCAGCGACCCGAGCCGCTGGCGCAGGGTCAGAAGATCCGCGAGGACCTGGACGGGATGAGCATCGTCGGACAGCAGGTTCACGACCGGGACGGTGGACGCCGCGGCCATCCGCAGCAGCTTGCTGTGCTCGAAGACTCTGGCACCGATGAGCGCGCACACTCCCGAGTACACCCGGGCCAGATCCTCTGCCGTCTCGCGGGTGTCGATACCCACTTCCTCGTTGCGCAGGCTCACCGGATGACCGCCCAGCTGCACGACGGCCATCTCCATCGACAGCCGGGTGCGGTTCGACGGCTTCTCGAACAACAGGGCCGCGCCCCTACCTGCCAGGACCGGCTCCGGGTCGGCCTGCTCGGCCAAGTCGAGGACGGCGACCAGCTCGTCGGCTGACAGGTCGTCGAGCTCCAGCAGATGTCTCAGCACGACAAGATCCGGTCGAGCACGGCGAGCGCCTCGTCGATCTCGTCGTCGGTGACCAGCAGGGACGGGGCCACGCGGATGGCGGTGGGCGTGACCGCGTTGATCACCAGGCCCCGGTCGAGTGCGGCATCGGCAACGTCCTTCGCTGGAACATCGGCCAGCTCGGCGGCCCGCAGGAGCCCCCGGCCCCGCACCGAGGTGACGCCGGCCATCGCGGTGAGGCCATCGCGCAGGCGGGCGCCCGCCCGGGTGGCCCGGGCCGGGACGTCCTCCGCCTCCATCACCGCCAGCGTCGCCCGGGCCGCCGCCGCCGCGAGCGGTTGGCCGCCGAAGGTCGTGCCGTGGTCGCCGGGCACGAAGACCGACGCCACTTCAGCCCGCGCCCAGCAGGCGCCGATGGGCATGCCATTCCCCAGTGCCTTCGCCATGGTGATGACGTCGGGCTCGATCCCCTCGTGCTGGAAGGCGAACCAGTCGCCGGTACGCCCGAGGCCGGTTTGGACCTCGTCGAGCATGAGCAGCACCTCGCGCTCATCGCACAGCCGGCGGAGGTCGCCCAGCCAACCCTTGGGCGGGACGTTGACACCGCCCTCGCCCTGAATGGGCTCCACGAGCACCGCAGCCACCACCTTCGGATCGACCGCGGCGTCCATGGCGTCGATGTCGCCCATCGCCACGTGCCGGAACCCCTCCGGGAGCGGCTGGAACGGCTCGTGCTTGGCGGGCTGGCCCGTGGCCGCCAGGGTGGCGAGGGTCCGCCCGTGGAAGGAGGCGTACGTGCTCACCACTACGTACCGGCCACGGCCGTTCCGGCCACGACCAGCACCGCCGCCCCACTTGCGGGCCAGCTTGATGGCGCACTCGTTTGCCTCCGCCCCCGAGTTGGCGAAGAAGATCTTCCCACCACCCCCGATGAGCCGGTCGAGGGTTTCCGCCACCTCGGGCCCCACGGTCGTACCGTAGAGGTTGCAGACGTGCGACAGCGTCCGAGCCTGCTCGGCGATGGCCTCGGCCACCACAGGGTGGGCGTGGCCGAGCGACGTGACGGCCAGCCCACCGAGGAAGTCCAAATAAACCTTGCCGTCGACGTCCCACAGCCGGCTTCCCGCCCCCCGCACGAACGTCACCGGCTGGGGCGGATAGTTCCCCATCAAGCAGCTCACGGGCTCACCATGGTCCCGATGCCGTCCCGGGTGAACATCTCCAGCAGGAGGGCGTGGGGCACCCGCCCGTCGAGGATGTGGGCGTGGGCGACACCATTGCGCACCGCCTGGGCACAGGAGGCGATCTTCGGGATCATCCCCCCGGTGAGGACGCCGTCGGCGACAAGTTTGTCGAGCTCGTCGGCCGACGCGTACGGGATGAGGCTGAAGGGGTTCTTCACGTCGCGCAAGACACCAGCCACGTCGGTGAGGTAGACGAGCTTCTCGGCCTGCAGCGCCTCGGCCACCGCGCCCGCGGCGGTGTCGGCGTTGATGTTGTAGGCCTGCCCCTCGAGATCGGTACCAATGGTGGCGACGACGGGGACCAGCTCCTCGGTCAACAGCCGGTCGATGATCCCTGGGTTCACGGCTTCGACGTCGCCCACGTAGCCCAGCTCCGGGGCTCGTGCGGACGCGGTGATGAGGCCGGCGTCCTCGCCCGAAAGGCCCACGGCCAGCGGACCGTGGACGTTGATGGCCGACACGATGTCGCGGTTGACCTTGCCCACCAGCACCATGCGGGCCACATCGAGGGTGTCTGCGTCGGTGACGCGGAGGCCCTCCCGGAACTCGGGCTGCATGCCGAGGCGCTGCATGAGCTGACCGATCTGGGGCCCGCCGCCGTGGACGACCACCGGGCGCATCCCCACCGACCGCATGAGCACCACGTCCTGGGCGAAGAGGCCGGCCAGGTCCGGGTCGGTCATCGCCGCCCCGCCGTACTTCACCACCACTACCCGGCCCCGGAAGCGCTGGATGTATGGCAGCGCCTCAACCAGGACGTCGGACTTCGTGAGGTTCACGATGTCCTCATGTTCTCGGCGATGTACTCGGGGCTGAGGTCGGTGAAGGTCACGACCGCGGTCCCGTCGCCCAGCCCGAGGTCGGCGGTGATCTCCACCTCGCGGGCAGCCATCGCGGTTCGAAGCGCCGCCTCGTCGTGGGCACAGGCGATGCCGAGGCGACACACCTCGACCGGCCCGTAGGCAATGGAAAGGCGATCGGGGTCGAACGCCGCGCCGGAGCTGCCCAGCTCGCTGACGATCCGGCCCCAGTACGGGTCGGCGCCGTACAGCGAGCACTGGACCAACTGGCTCTCGGCCACCTTCCGGGCGGCGCGCCGAGCATCGTCGACCGAAGCGGCGCCGGTGACCCGTATGCGCGCCCGCTTGCTAGCTCCCTCCGCGCCGTCGGCCATCAGGGTGGCCAGCTCGGCACACACGTCGGCCATCACGCCCGCCAGCCCGGCCCGAATGCCGGCGCGGCCCGAGGCCATGGCGATCACCGTGTCGTTCGTGGACGTCGCCCCGTCGACAGAGAGGGCGTTGAACGACTCGGCCACTGCTGCACGCAGGGCGGCATGAAGCTCGCCGGGCGACGCCTGAGCGTCGGTGGTCAGGACCGCCAGCATGGTGGCCATGTCGGGAGCGAGCATGGCGGCCCCCTTGGCGATACCGCTGACGAGGTAGCCGTCGCCCAGGTGCAGGACGTCCTTGGGGCTCAAGTCGGTGGTCATCATGGCCAGGGCGGCGTGGGGGTAACCACTGGCATGCCGGGCCGCCAGCAGCGGGGCGATACCGGATTCCAAAGCGGCGAACGGGAGGGGGATCCCGATGAGCCCGGTCGAGCACACCAGGACCTCCTCGGGCTGGCAGCCGAGACCCTCGGCGACCAGGGCACACGTGCGCTCGGCGTGCTCGCGCCCGGTGATGCCGGTGGCCGCGTTGGCGTTCCCGCTGTTGATCACGACTGCTGACGCGTAGCCCCCGGTGGCCTCGAGGTGGGCCCGGGTGACCTGGACCGGCGCCGCGGGAGCCAGGTTCGACGTGAAGACCGCGGCGGCCGGGACCGGCCGACCGTCCGCGGTGGCCACCAAGGCCAGGTCGGGCGCGCCGCTCTCCTTGATCCCGCAGGCCACCCCCGTTGCCACAAACCCCGGGACGTGCTCGGCGACGGGGATATGTTCACTCACAGGACTGCCTTCCGGCAGTCCTGTGAATGCCCGATGGACCGGCCTCCCGGGCCGGTCACGGATACACCCCGATCGAGGACAGGCCTGCAGTCTCGTCCAGGCCCAGGAGGAGGTTGGCGCACTGCACCGCCTGCCCGGACGCACCTTTTACCAGGTTGTCGAGGGCGGCGAGGACGAGGATCCATCCGGTGCGCTCGTCGTAGCGGGCGGAGAGGTGAACGGCGTTGGATCCCCACGTGGCCTTGGTCGAGGGGCTGGCGGGCGAGACGACGACGAACGGTTCGCCGGCGTAGGCGCTGGCCAGGACGGCCAGGATCTCCTCGGTCGACGGGTTGGTGCCGGCCGCGGGCCTGGCGTAGCAGGTGGCCAGGATGCCTCGGGTCATGGGCGCGAGGTGCGGGGTGAACAGGAGGGTGGCGCCCACCGACTGCTCCATCTCCGGCGTATGGCGGTGGTCGAGGAGGCCGTAGGCGGTGAAGTCCTGGCTGGCCGTCCCGAAATGGGTGGCGTGGTTGAGGGCCCGGCCGGCGCCCGACACGCCACTGGCCGCGTCAACGATGATCCCGCTCGGCTCGATGGCCCCGCTCGCGGTGAGGGGCGCGAGGGCAAGAGCGGCGGCGGTGGGGTAGCAGCCGGCGGAGGCCACGGCGTCGACCTTGGCGATGTGGCCCCGGTGCAGCTCGGGCAGCCCGTAGGCGAACCGCTCGATCAGCTCCGGCGCCACGTGGGCCTCCCCGTACCAACGCTCGTAGACCGCGGCGTCGCGCAGGCGGAAGTCGGCGCCCAGATCGACCACCTTCACCCCCGCGTCGAGAAGCCCGGGCATCAGCCGTTGCGACGCGCCGTGAGGAAGGGCCAGGAACACCAGGTCGACTTCGGCCGCCAGACCGGGATCGAACGGTGTGAACGCCAGCGCGGGATAGGCGGCGGCCAGGCTCGGGTACAGCGCGCCGACTGATGTCCCCGCTTGAGTGTCGCCCGTGGCCCACGCCACATCAAGGTCGGGATGCGAGCGACACAGGCGCAGGAGTTCCGCGCCCGCATACCCCGACGCTCCTACTACTCCGACCTGAACCATGGACTGACAATACACCGGGAGGAATAATCATTCAACTGCATTGTGGTGTGGCAGCCGGGCAGGAGTGGCTGCATCAGCCCCGAAGTCGGGCGGGATGGGTGATCGTCACGGCGTCGATGGCTCGAAGGCGGAGGGCGGTGAGCTCGTCCTCGCTGAGCGTGTGGTCGAGCGCCGAGAACCGGAGCCGCCACGCGAGACTGCGCTCGCCCCCGAGCGACGGGCTGCGGAAGACGTCGAACAGCTCAATGCGCTCGAGCACGTCGCCGACGGCCCGGCACAGCGTCCGCTCGACCTCGGCCGCCGGCACCGTCTCCTCGACCACGAAGGCCAGGTCGATGTCGGCAGACGGGAACCGGCTGACCGGCCGGTAGATGGCCGGGTGGCGGGGCGACGCCAGAAGGGCGCCCAGATCGACCTCCAACCAGCCCAGCCGTCCCTCGATGCCATGGGCGGCCAAGACCTGGGGGTCGACCTCGCCGATGGCGCCGACCCGCCGCCCGCCAGCAAGCACCCGGGCGCTCCGGCTGGGATGGAGCCCGGGCAGCGCGGCGGCCTCCAGCGACACGTCGGCCAGCCGCATGCCGTCGGTCAGCAGGTTCCAGATCCGCACCGAGTGCTGGGCGTCGCCCCCGCCCAATGCCACGGCCACGTGCTCGGGCTCCCTCGGCAGCTGCTCCCCGGCCGGGGGTGGCAGGAAGACGTGGCCGATCTCGAACAGGCCGACGTCCGGCCGTTGATGGCCGGCGTTGGCGGCGATCGCTCGGAGCAGTCCGGGGAGCAGTGACGGCCGGAGGATCGACTCCTCGGCGCCCAGCGGGTTCTCGACCTCGACGGCGTCGGGCGGCAGCCCGGCCCGGGCCAAGTCCTCGGCGGCGAGGAACGAGGTGGCCCACGCCTCGGACAGACCGCCGCCGACGAGGACCTCCCGCACCCGCCGCCGATCGCGCTGGTACGGCGTGAGCCCGCCCACCTGGGTGATGGCCGGCAAGGTGCGGGCGATCCGCGTGTAGCCGTGGTGGCGGGCCACTTCCTCGATCACGTCGATCTCGCGGTCGCAGTCCGGCCGCCACGAGGGCATGTCGACCCGGAAGTCGCCGTCGCCGGTGGGCGTGCAGCGGAAGCCGATCGGCTGCAGGTAGGTCGACACGTCGCCCGGCGACAGCTCCGTGCCGAGGATGGCATTGACCCGCGCCGTCCGCACCACCACCCGGCCCGGTCGGGGCCGGTCGCCCCGTACGTCGACACTCGCCCCGGCCACTGACGCGCCGGCCACCTCGCCCGCCAACTGGCAGAAGCGGGCGACAGCGCGGTTGACGCCGTCGGGGTCGACCCCGCGCTCGAAGCGCACCGACGCCTCGGTACGCAGCCCGAGTCGCTTCGAAGTCCGGGAGACGGCCACCGGGTCGAACCAGGCCGCCTCCAACGCCACCGTGGTGGTGGCCGGGCCGATTTCGCTTGACGCCCCGCCCATGATGCCGGCGATTCCCACGCCGGTCCCCTCGGCGTCGCAGATGAGGCAGTCGTCCCTGCCGAGGGTGCGCTCGACGTCGTCGAGCGTTACCAAGGTCTCCCCGTCGCGCGCCCGGCGCACGAGCAGGCCCCCACCGGGGAGCCGGTCGAGGTCGTAGGGGTGATTGGGCTGGCCCAGCTCGAACATCACGTAGTTCGACACGTCGACCACGTTGTTGATCGGGCGCATGCCGGCCAGCGTCAGCCGCTGGGCCATCCACTGCGGCGAGGGGCCGATCGTGACGCCGGACAGGACGGTGCCGGTGAACTGCGGGCAGAGGTCGGGCGACTCCACGACGACCGTCACGATGCCGTCGGCGTCGTTGTTTGTCGGCGTCGGGACTTCGGGGATCGAGAACGGCACGCCTAGGTGGGCGGCCAGGTCGCGTGCCACCCCCGCCACCGAGAGCGCGTCGGGCCGGTTCGGCGTGACGTCGAGGTCGAAGACGACGTCGGCCGCGATGCCCAGCGCCTCGGTCAGCGGCATGCCCGGGGACAGCTCGGCGTCGAGGATCATGATGCCGTCGCCGTCGGTGCTGAGGGCCAGCTCGGCCCCGGAGCACAGCATGCCGTTCGACCATTGCCCCCGGACATTGCGCCGCCCGATCTGCATCCCTCCGGGCAGCCGAGCTCCGATCGGAGCCAGGGGCACGAGGTCGCCGGCCGCGAAGTTGAACGCCCCACAGACGATCTGGAGGTCGTCGCCATCGCCGGGGTCGACGTCAACCACCTGGACCTTGTCGGCGTTCGGGTGGGGACGGGTGGCTAGCACCCGGGCCACGATCACGTCGCCTAGGCCCTCGCCGAACGCCTCCACCCCTTCCACGACCAGGCCGAGCCCCGACAGAGCGGCGGCCAGGTCGGCCGGATGGCCGGTCAGGGGCGCGAAGTCACGAAGCCAGGAAAGAGGGACGCGCATGGCTATATCGCCCGCTCAGAGGGCCGCTCGGGCCACGGCTCGATCGCAACGCTCTCTCGCCTCAGAACTGCTCCAGGAAACGGATGTCGTTGGCGATGAAGTGGCGGATGTCGTCGATGTCGTGGCGCATCATGGCGCAGCGGTCGATGCCGAAACCGAAGGCGAAACCCGAGTACTCCTCGGGGTCGATCCCCACCGCGGCGAACACGTTGGGGTCGACCATGCCGCAGCCCCCCAGCTCGATCCAGCCCGACTGCGAGCACACCCGGCAGCCCCGGCCCTCGCAGAAGATGCAGCTGACCTCGAACTCGGCCGACGGCTCGGTGAACGGGAAGAACGACGGCCGGAGGCGGGAGTGGATGTTGGGGCCGAAGTAGGCGCTGGTGAACGCTTCAATCGTGCCGGCCAGGTCGCCGAAGGTGATGCCGCGGTCGACGACGAGGCCCTCGATCTGGTGGAACACAGGCAAGTGCCGGGCGTCGGGGGTGTCGCGGCGGTAGCACCGACCGGGCGCGACGACGTAGATCGGCGGCGCCTGATTGCGCATCACCCGGATCTGCACCGGGGACGTGTGGGTTCGCAGCAGGGTGGACTCGGCCTCGCCCAGCCGCACGTAGAGCGTGTCCCACATGCTGCGGGCCGGATGTGCAGGCGGCATGTTGAGGGCCTCGAAGTTGTACCAGTCGGTCTCCACCTCGGGGCCCTCGGCCACCTCGTACCCCATGGCCACGAAGAGATCCTCGAGCTCGTCGCGGGCTTGGGTGACGAGGTGCCGGTGTCCTCGAGTGAGGTGCCGCCGCTCGATCACCTCGGTGAGGTCGAGCCGCTCGGCCTCGATGCGGGCCTCCCGCTCCGCCGCCGACAGCTTCTCGGCCCGCTCGGCGACGGCGGCCTCCACCCGGCTGCGCGCCGCGTTGATGGACCGGCCCGCTTCCTTGCGCTCCTCCACGTCGAGCTTCCCCAGCCGGGCGTTGAGGGCGGCCAGCGCCGAGCGCTTGCCGCCGACCAACTCCTGTTCGACAAGGCGAAGCTCGGCTGTCGACGCCGCCGCCGCGACCCGCGCCAGCCCCTCGGCCTCCACCGCCGCCACCTCGTCGCCGAGCGCGGTCACCGCAACGCCTCGGGCGGGTCGATGGGCAGGGTGAAGCGGAAGACCGACCCCCGCCCGACCTCGGACTGCACGATCAGCCGGCCGCCGTGGGCTTCGACCAGGCCTCGGCTGATCCAGAGTCCGAGGCCGGAGCCGGTAGGGCGGGTCTCGGCCCGGCGGAAGAACTTGGTGAACACCCGGGGCAGGTCCGATTCCGGGATCCCGTCGCCCTTGTCGGCAACGGCGACCGCCACCTGCCCGTCGTCGACGACGCCGGTCACCCGCATGCTCCGCGGGTCGGCGTACTTGGCCGCGTTCTCCACCAGATTGGTGAGCACCTGCTCGATCTTGTCGGGATCGGCGTAGACCTGCGGGAAATTTTCCGGGAACTCGACGTTGGCCCTCAGGCCGGTCTCGACCATCCGCACCTTTTCCAGCACGCCGTTCACCAGCGGGACGAGGTCGATCATCTGCCGACGGAGGACCAACCGGCCGCTCTCCAGCCGGCTGATGTCGAGCAGCTCGGTGACCAGCCGGGTCACGCGGTCGGCGTCGTGGTGGACCTGCTCGAGCATCATCCGCTTCTGGTCCTCGCCCAGGCGGTCCCACCGGTTGAGCAGCAGGCTCGTGTACCCCTTGACCGACGTGAGCGGAGATCGCAGCTCGTGGCTGACCGTGGAGATGACCTCGATGCCGTCGCCAGCCGCGGATCGTCTCCGGGCCCCGTCGCGCATCACGAGAACTGCCCCGGTGAGCCGGCCGTCGCCATCGCGCTCGTACCGGCCGGTGATCAGGGCCCGTACCCGCCGGCCGCCAGCCCCCCGCAGCCAGACCTCCTGCTCGGGGATCCGAGTGACCGAACGCAGTAGGGCGGACGGGTGCCACCCATGCGCCACGAGCGAGCGCCCCTCGGAGTCCCGCGGCTCGAGTATCTCGGAGAGCAGTTTGCCCACCAGCTCGTCGACGCGGTGCCCGGTGAGCGTGGCGGCAGCCGCGTTGGCCGAGCGCACCCGGCACCCACCGTCGACGTCGAGCACGGCATCCGGCAGCCGGTCGATCGGCAAGCCACTCACTGTGCGTCCCTCGACGGGCCGCCCAGTGGACGCTTGCTGGAGCCGCCTCCCGGGCTGCTCATAAAGCTCGTTGGCGGGCAGCCTCGAAGCACAGCACGGCCGCCGCCATCCCTACGTTGAGCGACTCGGCTCGACCCTCCATCGGGATCGACACCCATCCGTCGAGGGCGGCGGCCACCGATGTCGACAGGCCATGGGCCTCGTTTCCGAGCACCAGCGCGGTGGGGGCCGTCAGGTCGACCCGGTAGTACGGCTCGCCGGCGTCGGCTCGCGTGCCCAGGCGCCGCAGGCCCCATTCACTCAGCGCGCCCAGGACCTTCACCGGCTCTCCTCCAGCGACGATGCGAGTGTGGAACAGCGAGCCGGCCGACGCCCGAACACATTTCGGGTTGTACACGTCGACCGAACCGTCACAGCAGATTATCCCGCCCACTCCAGCCGCCTCGGCGCTGCGGAGCACGGTGCCGAGGTTGCCGGGGTCCCGAACGTCGACGCACACGACCACCAGCGACGCTCCGGCCAGCTGGCCGAGGTCTACGTCGAGGGTGCGGGCGACGGCCAGGACCGGCTGGGGCGTGACCGTGCCGGCGACCCGTTCGAGCACTCCGGGGGCCAGGTCGTGCACCGGCACTCCAGCGGCGACCGCGCTGGCCACTAGGGGGGCCGGCGCGTCCGGGGCCACGAACAGGCACTCCAGCTCCGCTCCTGCGTCGAGGGCGTCAGAAACCAATGTCGGCCCTTCCACCACGAACGCCCGCTCCCGCTCGCGCATGGCCGACCGCTGCATCAGCTGGCGCAACCGCTTGACCCGGGCGGAGGTAAAGCCGAGCCCGGACCGTGACCCCCGCTCAGGGGGCCGCTCGGGCCCTGGCGTCACGAGGCTTGGCGGCTCTCCTGTGCCAGCTTCACCAGGCCGGCGAAGGCGGTGGGGTCGGTGACGGCCAGGTCGGCCAGGACCTTGCGGTCGACCTCGACTCCGGCTTCGCGGAGCCCGGAGATGAACCGGCTGTAGCTCATGCCGTGCTGGCGGCAACCGGCGTTTATCCGCTGGATCCACAGCTGGCGGAAGTCGCCTTTGCGAGCCCGACGGTCTCGGTAGGCGTAGTGGAGGGCGTGCATGACCGCCTCGTTGGCGGACTTGTAGCTCCGGCTGCGGTTGCCGTAGTACCCCTTGGCCTGGTCGAGGACGGCGCGGTGGTGCTTGCGGCCGTGAACGGAACGCTTGACCCTAGCCATGAGGAAAAACCTTTCTGTGCTTCTGTAGCGGAGAACGACTTGTAACTGAACTGGCGTTTCCTACGAGCTCTGCTCCATCAGAGGCCGAGCATGCGCTTGACCTGGGCCTTGTCGCCGCCGGTGACCTCGGCGGACCGGCCGAGGCGACGGGTCTTGACCGAGTTCTTCTTCTCCAGCAGGTGGGCGCGGAACGCCTTGCGCCGCAGGATGCGGCCGGTACCGGTCACCTTGAACCGCTTGGCGGCGCCACGGTGGGTCTTCATCTTGGGCATTGCGTTCGTCTCCTCCCCGCTCAGACGGCGGGTGGGGTGGGGGG
>Ga0247713_1001076_pt1 | contig 14293 bp, 14 predicted proteins | sample 21E_NmetaG_FD_189936 | JGI IMG/M metagenome (GOLD analysis project Ga0247713, IMG submission 189936) | Soil microbial communities from hillslope of Landscape Evolution Observatory, University of Arizona, Oracle, AZ, United States - 2-1-E_N | ecosystem: Engineered > Artificial ecosystem >... | reverse complement strand
CTCGGACGGTCGGCACCAGCGGCGCGCGGCAGGACCGCCGGTTCCGCCCCGTCCCGACCCCCGCCACGGGTCCGCTGCTCGGTCACCGCGCCGAGGGTAACCGCGACCGGCCCCGGACGGGGGCTGCAGCGCGGCGGCGACGGGTCGCGGCCCGGGTACCGTGGCGCGGATCGGCGGCGACGAGGGGGACACATGGCGCGGGTTGCGGCGATCGACTGCGGGACGAACTCCGTCCGGTTGCTCGTCGCCGACGTCACCGGTAGCGGGGACGCGCTCGACCTGCGCGACGTCCACCGCGAGCAGCGCGTGGTGCGGCTGGGTCAGGGCGTGGACGCGACGGGCGTGCTCGCGGCCGAGGCGCTGGAACGCACCCGGGTCGCGCTGGTCGACTACGCCGCCGTGCTGCGGCGCAAGGGCGCGGAGCGGGTGCGGATGGTCGCCACGTCCGCCACCCGCGACGCCGCCAACCGCGAGGACTTCTTCGGCATGGTCCGGGCCACGCTCGGGGTCGACGCCGAGATCATCTCCGGCGACGAGGAGGCGACCCTGTCGTTCGTCGGCGCGGTCGGTGACCTCGACCCGGCCGACGGTCCGTTCGTCGTCGTCGACGTCGGCGGCGGGTCCACCGAGCTGGTCGTCGGCACCCTCGACGGTGCCAAGGCGGTGGTCACGGCCGCCCGCTCCGTGGACGTCGGCTCGGTGCGGATCACCGAGCGTTGCCTGCGCGGCGACCCGCCGTCGGCGGACGAGGTCGAGGCCGCCCGCGAGGTGGCCGCCGGGATCCTCGACGACGCGTTCGCGGCGGTGCCCGTGGAGGGCGTGCGCACCTGGGTGGGCGTGGCCGGGACGATCACCACGCTGTCCGGGGTGGCGCAGCGGTTGCCGGAGTACGACCCGCGCGCCGTGCACCTGTCCCGGCTCTCCCGCGACGAGCTGCACCGGGTCGCCGCCGAGCTGCTCGGCATGAGCCGGGCGGAGCGCGGCACGCTCGGCGCGCTGCACCCCGGCCGGATCGACGTGATCGGCGGCGGTGCCCTGATCGTCGGGGTGCTGGCCGACGAGCTGCACGCCCGCGCCGGCGTCGCCGAGCTGGTGGTGAGCGAGCACGACATCCTCGACGGCATCGCCCGCTCGATCGCCTGACCGACGACCCCGCGACGAAGGAGCCTGCGGTTGTCGGAGCATGTCGCGCGGCCGGGCAGCCTCGCCGAGTTGGACGAGGCACTCACGCACTGCCGGGCCTGCCCGCGGCTGGTGGCCTGGCGCGAGCGGGTGGCGGTGGAGAAGCGGGCCGCCTTCCGCGACGAGCAGTACTGGGGCCGTCCCGTGCCGGGGCTCGGCCCGCCGGACGCGGCGCTGCTGATCGTCGGCCTCGCCCCGGCCGCGCACGGCGGCAACCGTACCGGGCGGATGTTCACCGGGGACCGCTCCGGCGACGTCCTGTTCGCCGCGCTGCACGCGGTGGGCCTGGCCAACCAGCCGACCGCCGTGCACCCCGGCGACGGGCTCACGCTGCGCGGAACGCGGATCACCGCGCCCGTGCACTGCGCCCCGCCGGAGAACAAGCCCACCCCCGCCGAGCGCGACACCTGCGGCGCGTGGCTGCGCGCGGAGCTGGCGCTGCTGCGGCCGCGGGCCGTCGTCGTCCTCGGGGGTTTCGGCTGGCAGGCGCTGCTGCCGGTGCTCGCCGGGGCGGGCTGGGCGGTGCCCCGCCCGCGGCCGCGGTTCGGCCACGGGGCGCACGTGCGGCTCGACGGGGAACGCGGCCCGCTGCACCTGCTCGGCTGCTACCACGTCAGCCAGCAGAACACGTTCACCGGGCGGTTGACGCCGGCGATGCTGCAGGACGTGCTGCGCCGGGCGGCGAGCCTGGCCGGCCTCTACGACGCGTCCAGCACCTGAACCCGCGGGTCGACGCCGGCGAGGCGGAGGTCGCAGGTGAGGACGGTGGCGTTGTCGACGATGCCGGTGGCGATGACGAAGGCGTCCGGAAGCCGCAGCGACGAGCGCCGTGCGCGCAGCTCGGCGGCCTTGAGCGCGATGGCCTCGTCGGGGCGCCGTGCGGGCCCGAAGAGACCGGCGAGGCTGCGGAACAGCTCTGGGGCCGTGCCGTTCCGGTACCCGCCGACCATGACCTCGGACAGCACCGAGATCGGGAGCACGAACTCGTCGCCGCGGGTGCGGACCGCACGGAGCTCGGAGACCGCCCGCGCGTGGTGGGTGTCGGCCGGTTCGAGAAAGGCGATCAGGATGCTCGCGTCGAGGGCTACCGCTCCCACTCGTCCCGCAACTCCTCGAGCTCCTCGCGTGTCGTGACCCCGAGGCCGGCACCGGCCGTCCGCTCGAACAGCTCCCACCACGGATCGCGCTCGCGCACGAGCCGGAAGACCCCGTCCGCCTCCACCTCCACCCGCAGCACGTCACCGGGCCCGACCCCGGCGGCCCGCAGGGCGGCGACGGGCAGCGTGATCTGGTTCTTGCTGCTCACCTTGGTCGTCCGACCCCGCTTTACTTCCGGACCCACGAGTAAAGCGTAGCAGGCGTCACCACCGGGAAACGGGTTCGAGCACGCCGGTGGGTGGGAACATGACGTCATGGCGCAGAACACCAGCATCGTGGTCGTCGGCGGCGGCTACGTGGGCATGTACACCGCCCTGCGGTTGCAGAAGAAGCTGCGCCGTGGCGAGGCCGAGGTCACCGTCATCGACCCGCAGTCGCACATGACCTACCAGCCGTTCCTCCCGGAGGCGGCGGCCGGGTCCATCGAGCCGCGGCACGTGGTGGTGCCGCTGCGGAAGGTCCTGCGCCGGTGCCACCACCTCACCGGGCGGGTCACCGCGATCGAGCACGCCTCGCGGACCGTCACCGTCGAGCTGGCGGCCGGGCACGTCACGACGTTGGGCTACGACGTCCTCGTCGTGGCCCCCGGCTCGGTCGCGCGCACGCTGCCGATCCCGGGGCTGGCGGAGTGCGGGATCTCGTTCAAGACCGTCGGTGAGGCGATCTACCTGCGCAACCACGTGCTGTCCCGGCTCGACGCGGCCGCCACGACGGTCGACCCGGACCTGCGCCGGCGGCTGCTGACGTTCCTCGTCGTCGGCGGCGGCTACGCGGGGATCGAGGCGCTCGCCGAGCTCGCGGACATGGCGCGCTACGCCACCCGCTTCTACGAGAGCATCGCGCCCGACGACCTGCGCTGGGTGCTGGTCGAGGCCGCGGGGCGGATCATGCCGGAGGTCGGTCCCACGCTCGGCCGGTACACGGTGGAGCGACTGCTCGACGCCGGCATCGAGGTCTTCCTCGACACGCGGGTGGAGACGATGGAGGGCGGCCACGTCGTCCTCGACGACGGCACCCGGTTCGAGACCGACACGATCGTCTGGACGGCCGGGGTCAAGCCGAACCCGATGCTGGCGAACACCGACCTGCCCCGCGACGACCGCGGCCGCGTCGAGTGCTCGGCCGAGCTGACCGTCGTCGGCTGCCCGGACGTCTTCTCCGCCGGCGACTGCGCGTCGGTCCCGGACCTGTCCAAGGACGACCCGGAGGCGAAGACGAGTCCGTCGGCCCAGCACGCCGTCCGGCAGGCCAGGGTGCTGGCCGACAACGTGGTCGCGCACCTGCGTGGCCTCCCGCTCGAGCGCTACGAGCACTCCTACGCCGGGTCGGTGGCGAGCCTCGGGCTGTACAAGGGCGTGGCGGAGATCTACGGGATCAAGCTGCGCGGCATCGCCGCCTGGTTCATGCACCGCACCTACCACGTGAGCCGGATGCCGACCTGGAACCGGCGGTTCCGCATCGTGATCGACTGGACGACGGCGATGTTCTTCGGCCGGGAGGTCGTCGCGCTCGGGCAGATCCACGATCCGAGAGCGGAGTTCAGCCGCGTCGCGGGCGACCCGTCGCCGGCCCCCCGCGCCGAACCTGCGGAGCGCGCCACGAACGCCCCGGCCGGTGATGGCCCTGAGGAGCGCAGCTCCGCGGCGCGGCACCACGGGTAGCCGTCGGTTAGCCGGGGTCGCTCTCGACGGCCGACCCGGCGGCTACCCTGCGTCGGTCGCTCCCGTAGCCCAACCGGCAGAGGCGGGCCCCTTAAAAGGGTCACAGTGTGGGTTCGAGTCCCACCGGGGGCACCGCGCCGAGACCAGCCAGAACGACCGTCGACCAGGCGTAGATCCGACCCTCCGCCACCTCCGGCGCGGCGCGGCCGGCGGGCCCGCCTACCCGGCCCACTTCGCCGGCTGGAGCCTGCCTGGTCACGCTCGGCGTTCGACCTCGTGTCGTCCGGTCGTGTCCGCCGGGAGGTGGCCGAGCTGTCGCATGCGGGACAGGTTGTCCTCCAGACCCCACGCCCGCGTGACGCGTCCGTCGTGCAGTTCGAAGAAGTAGACCTCCGCCACCCGCTCGAACCGCCGGCCGGTGGCGGGGTGGCCCTGCCACTCGCCGGTCTGGGTGCCCGAGCACAGGAACCGGCCGACGACCTTGTCTCCCTCGGCCACGAGGTCGACCACCCGCATGTGCACGTCCGGGAAGGCCGCCCGGAACGGGACGATCCAGGCCCGCGCCGCGCCGGCCATCCGCGGGGTGTAGATCTCGTCGAGGACCTCGAGGCGGCCGGCGTTCATCACCTCGTCGACCAGCCGGCGGACCACTGCCCTGTTCTGCTCGGGAACCTCGTCGTGCTCGCTCACCCGCACCTCCGTCACGCCGGGCGCGGCGCGTACATGATGACGGCCACGCCGACCAGGCAGATCACCGCTCCGATGACGTCCCACCGGTCCGGGCGGAAACCGTCGAGCGCCATTCCCCACAGCAGCGACCCGGCCACGAACACCCCGCCGTAGGCGGCCAGGATGCGCCCGAAGTTCGCGTCCGGCTGCAGCGTCGCGACGAACCCGTACAGCCCGAGCGCGATCACCCCGGCGCCGATCCACAGCCACCCTCGGTGCTCGCGCACGCCCTGCCACACCAGCCATGCGCCACCGATCTCGGCCAGCGCGGCCAGGGCGAACAGGACGATCGAACGAGCGACGGTCACGAACCGAGCCTAGATCGCCCCCCGACGCCAGCCGACGCTGACGACGCCCGTTCCTAGCCGCTCGCGTCCCGCCCTCGCCGCGGTGTCCTCCCCGCCCGGCAGGAGCACCCGCAGCTCCGTCCGGCGAAGCGGGACCGCCGAGGAAGCCCGACGCCCTGCCGGCGCCGGGTCAGCGCCGGTCCGCCGCCGATCAGCCGGGCGGCGGGGAGTCGCGGTAGCGCTCGGCGTAGCGGCGCTCCTGCTCCGCACGCGCGGGCGCCCAGCGCCGGTCGCGGATCTCCCGGGCCGTTCCGCGCGGGTAGCCGGCCTTCGCGGCCCGGTTATCGGTGGTCTCGTACATGTACGCCGCCGAGTAGAAGAAGCCGAGCAGCAGGCCGGCGAGCACGGCGCCGGCGCGAGCCGCGACGCCACCGGGAATCAGCAGGTAGAGCAGCACGGCGACGGGCAGCAGTTGCACCGCCGTGCGCAGCAGGTGTCGCAGCGCCCAGGTCCGGGCGGTGACGTCGTGCAGCACCCACTCGCGGTACCGCGCGGGCAGCCCCCGGCCGAAGGCGTACAGCACCCAGCGAACGGGGCCCGGACGGCGCGTCGTCATGGCTTCCCGAGGGTACGGCCCGGGTCGCTGCGTCGCCCGGCCCGGTCGCAGCTGGTCCCGCCGTCGTCGTCGCGGCCCGGGCTGGCGGACCCGCATCGGCAGCGGGGCGGTACGCTCCCCGGCGAGGCTGCGGGGACCGGCCCTGCCGATCACGCTCCGGGCGGGGTGTCGGAAGCCGCGTTTCGATCTGGTCCGGGCCCGCGCCGGTTGCCCCACCGCGGTTCCCCGCGACGCTCGAAGGTCCCACCGCGCCAGCGCCAGCGGTCGCGTCGAGTTCATCGAGGGGACACACTGAACATGATGGTTCCCTGTCATGACCGGCCCCGTCACGACGCGTCCACCGGGCGTCGGTCGTCGGGGCCGGCAGCACTGGAGCTGTGCCTGCGGCTGCCCGCTGACTGGCTCTCGCCGTCGATCGGCCGGCGCCGCCTACAGGACTGGCTCGCGGCCCACAAGTGGCCCGCGGAGCACGCGGACGACGTCGTGCTCGCGGTCAGCGAGGCCCTCAGCAACAGCATCGAGCACGGGTACGGGGTACCGCGCGACGGCGTCGGGCACCCCGGATCCGTCGAGGTCTCCGCGCGGATCGTGGCCGGGAGCGGCGCGGTCCGGCGCGTCGAGACCACGGTCCGCGACGACGGCCGGTGGCGGCCCCCGCCGGATGCCGGCGCGCACCGCCGCAACGGCATCCCCCTGATGCGGGCGATCATGGACACGGTCGGGATCGAGGGGACGGAGCAGGGCACCACCGTGGTGCTGCTCAGCCGCCCGGTCGCCGTTCCGGCGCCGCGCGGCTGACCGGCCCCGCCTACTCGACGGTCAGCACCTGGTCGAGCGAGGTCACCGCGAGGATGCGCATCAGCCCCGCCGGGACGGCCCGGAACACCAGGCGCACGCCGGCCTGCGCGTACCGCGTGTGCGACTGGACGAAGACGTCGAGGCCGCGCGCGCCCACGAAGTCGAGATCCGCCAGGTCGACGACGACCGAACCGTGAGCGGAGCCGAGCAGCTCGGCCAGCGCGGCGGCGACCCGCCCGGCCGTGTACAGGTCGAGCTCGCCGGCGAGACGCACGACGGTCTCGCCGCTTCTCCCGGGGCCGACCCGCACGGACAGCAGCGAGTCGTCGTCGCATCCGCACCCCGAGACCGAATCTTCCCGAACCACGCGTTCCCCCGGACTCCTTCGACAGCGACAGCGTCCCGGGGCGGCGTGAGTCGCGGGAGCTACCCGCCGCCGGACGCACTGGAGGCGCGGGCTGGTGGCTCAACCCGGCCGCATTCTACGGGTACCGGCCGGGCGCGCGCCCCGGCCCCGGTCAACCGCGCGAGCCGCCGACGCTACTGCTCGGCCCGGGTGCCGGGGAGCGGGCCGGAGCGGGTCACGGCGAGCAGGACGGCAGGCCCGGTACCGGGGTTGTGCAGGGCCCGTAGCCCGAGCCCGGTCAGCCAGAGGACGGCGCCGGCGCCGAAGCGCCGGCGCCCGCCGGCCGCGCACTCGAGGTCCACCTCGCCGCGGGTGAGCAGGACCAGCGCGCCCACCCATTCCCGGTCGTCGTGCGGGCGGGCGACCCCCGGGCGCGACCGTGACGGTGCGACCTCGAACGCCGGCGCCACGCCGTCGAGGATCGGCGACCCCTCGTCCTCCATGCGCCCGCTCCCGGTCACGGGACCGCGCGGCCGGCCCTCACGGGGTGGACGGCCGGCGGAGCCGCAAGTCATCGGTGCCGGCGCGCGGGCGTCAGCGCGCGGGCGTCCCCGCGTCCGCGGGACCGGCCGGATCGGCCGGACGGCGGGCGAGCGGACCGCGGGCGCGGCGCCGCAGCCAGCCGCGCACCGTCTGCAGACCGCGGCTCAGGCCGTTCGGCCCGCGCCGCGCCTCCACGGCGTCGCCGACCCGGCCCAGGAGCCAGCCGAGCACCGGCACGCCGACCGCCAGCAGCAGCCACGTCCGCAGCCGTGCCGAGAAGAACGCCCACATCCGCTCTGATCCCTCCTGCCGTCCACCCGGTCGGCCACGCGAGTGCGGGCCGACCTGGCCGGAAGCGTAGTGCCGGGCCTGCGGCGCGGCAGCGCGAATGTCACCACGAGAGGCGTTACCGGTCGGTAGCGGGCGGGAGCGGGTCCGTTGCCCGAGACCCACGACCATCACCGTCGGGTGTCGGTCACGACCGTTTCCGAGATGTCATCGGCCGCTCACCCGCGGATCGCCATCCTGGACGGGCGACCCCTGTTCCCGACCGGGTGGTTCTGTTCACAATGCGTGCGCGCGTCAGCTCCGGCAGCGCGGTGACCTGCGCAGACTCCGGGCCGCGCATCCCCAAAGTTGGGGTATCGGCAGATCCCACCCCTGCTTACTTTCCTCACACCCGTACCCGTCGCAGGCGCATCCCCAGCCGCCTGTGACGCCCCGGCTTGCGGGTTGTGAGAGGAGATTTCATGCGACCTCCCAGAAGAGGAGGGCGGCGGTTCGCGGTGGTCCTCACCGCGACGCTCGCCGTGAGCGGCGTGGGGGTTGCCACGGCACCCCTCGCGGTCGCTGCCCCGTCGAGCGACCCCTCGGTCGTCGGCGAATGGTCCGAGCCGTTCGAGGAGGGTGGCTCGGAGACCCCGCGGTGCGAGTACGTCGAGAACGACAGCCCGAACGACGAGCGCCAGCGGCTTCAGTGCAAGCCGACCGCCGTCACGACGGCGGTCCTCCCCGACGGTCGTTACCTGTACGCCAACGGCATCGAGTCCGAGGAGAACGCCGAGGAGGGTGCGGCCCTGTCGCTGTCCCCCGAGTCCCGCGACAGCAGAACCCGCGTCCTCGACATCCGCGACGGCTCGCCGGAGTGGTACACCCCGGAGAACGAGACCGGAGCCGGCACCAACGACGTCATCGTCGAGGGCCGGACCAGCGACGACTGCCTCTCCGAGCACCCGGCCGGCGTCGCCGGTGTCCCGGGCCGCGACGGTGACGGTCTGTTCGGCAACCTCTGGCACGACCTCGGCGGCCCCGAGATGGAGCCGACGTGCGCCCCGGACGACGTGCAGGAGAACGACACGGACGTCTTCTGCGGCGACATCGCGCAGATGGCCGACGGCCGCCAGATGATCATCGGTGGTACCGACTGGTACAACGAGCCGTCGATCCTCGAGCGCGCCGACGGTGACCCGATCAACGTCGGCGTCGTCGAGCTCGAGGGCCTGCGCCAGGCGCGGATCTTCGACTGGCGCGAGGACGACGGCAAGGGCGACTGGTCCGAGACCGCCGACATGAAGTACGGCCGCTGGTACCCGGCGAACGTCACCGACATCGACGGCGCCCAGCTCGCCTTCGGCGGCACGGTCAAGCTGATCAAGTCCACGCAGCTCAGCCAGGTCCGCTACGTCGAGCGCTGGGACCCGGAGACCGAGGAGTGGACCTCCTACGGCCGCACCAGTGACAAGACGCTGCCGCAGAACCCGCGCATCTTCCACGCGCCCGACGGCCGGCCGTTCTACGTCGGCCACGGCCAGATGTGGGGGCCGTTCGGCCAGGCGGCCGACGAGATCCTCTTCGGCCAGCAGGCGTTCTTCAACTCCGACGACGGCTCCTGGGAGAACGCCGGGATGATCCTCCCGCGCAGCTCCCCGGCGACCTCGGTGCTGCCGATGTCCGCCCCGTACGACGAGATGACCGTTCTCGCCGCCGGTGGCACCCTCGGCCCGCCCCCGGGCTCGTACTTCGCGGTTGCCACCACCGACCTGATCACGGTCACCCGTGACGGTCAGGTGACCAACGAGCAGGGCCCGAACCTGGCCCAGCCGCGCTGGTTCGGCAACTCGACGCCGCTGCCCACCGGTGAGGTGCTGATCACCCACGGCGCGGAGACCGACGAGGTCATCGTGCCCGGCATCGAGCTCCCGACGCCGACCCCGGAGATCTACGACCCGGAGACGAACACCTTCCGCCAGGTGGCGACCCCGGAGCGGATCCGGACCTACCACAACAGCGCCTCGCTGCTGCCCAACGGCCAGGTCATCGTCGGCGGCAACTCGCCGATCTCGACCGGCTACGGCATCCAGCGTGACGTGGGTGCCGCTCCGTTCACGGCGAACAACGACAAGGACTCGTCCTTCGAGCTGTACTCGCCGGACTACCTGTTCCAGGGTGACCGTCCGAACATCGACAGCGTCCAGAGCGGCCTGGCGTGGGACGAGGACTTCACCATCGAGACCGAGGACGCCTCGAGCATCGAGCGGGTCGTGCTGATGCGCATGCCGGCCATCCAGCACGTCTACGACTCGGACCCGAGGACCTTCTACCTCGACTTCGAGCAGACCGGTGACAACGAGCTCACCGCCACCACCCCGCCGCAGCGGGTCGCCGTGCCCGGCTACTACTACCTCTTCATCAACAAGTCCGATGGCAGCACCGAGGTCATCGAGCTCGATGAGGACGGCAAGAAGGGCGAGGCCGTCGAGGTCGAGGAGAAGGGTTCCGGCGAGCTGGTCCCGTCGGTCGCCCGGATCGTCAAGGTCAGCGCCGAGGCGGACTACGCGGAGGCCGACGAGCCGATGCCGAACACGGAGTTCGAGGGCAACGGTGCTTCTCCGACGGAGGACAACACCTTCCTCAACAACCCGCCGAACTTCGCCGAGGAGCCCTCGAACCCGAGTGACCTCCCCGACCCGCGGGACGCGGTCGTCCCGGGTCTCGGGGCGGACGCGGAGGCTCCGGCCGAGGCTCCTGCCGCACCGGAGCTGCCGAGTGGATCGGGGCAGGAGGAGGGCGTTCTTCCTCAGCTGCCGCTCGGTGGTTCGCAGGGCCGGCGCGGCTGCCGGAACAGCCGGCGGTAACTCCGTCCGGTTGATCCACCAGGGTCGTGGTGTCCGGCGTTCCGGTCGGACACCACGACCCGGGCCCCGAGGGAGTTGATCCCGACGGGCCGGCTCCCCTGGATCGAAGGACCGGTGGCCACGGAGATCCCGCCGTGGCCACCGGTCCGGGGGACGGCTTCCCCCTGTCGTGACTCTGAGTACTGGTACGGCCCGGTTCGAGCGTCCGGGAGCATGGACCGACAACTTCAGCGAACCCCGCGGGCCGGTCGCCCAGTTACTCCACATGTGGGTACGGGCCGCCCGTCCGCCTTCCCGGCTTTCGCGTGGCCCGACGCCCGTCGCAGACGATCCCCAGCGGTCTGCGACTTCTTGGCATGTGCACGCGAGAGGAGAACGCATGCGACCTCCCGGACGAGGAGGACGACGCCGGTTCGCGGCCGTCGTGACGGCGACCGTGGCAGCGAGCGGGATCGGGGCGAGCGCGGCCGCGCCCGCCCTGGCGGCGCCCGGCTCGGACCCGGCGACCGTGGGTTCGTGGACCGCGCCCTTCGAGGAGGGCGGTGCGCAGACCCCGCGGTGCGTGGAGGTGACCCGCGAGGAGGACGCCGCGGACCCCTCGCCCACGCGCCTGGAGTGCAAACCCACCGCCGTCACCTCGGCCGTGCTGCCGGACGGCCGCGTGCTCTACGGCAACGGCATCGAGAGCGAGGAGAACGCCGAGGAGGGCGTCGTCCTCAGCCTCGCGCCGGAGTCGCGCCTCGACCGGACGCGGGTGCTCGACCTGCGCGCCGGCAGCCCCGAGTTCACGATCCCCGAGAACGAGGGCTCCGACGGCGACAACCCGACGATCGTCGAGGGCCGGACCAGTGAGGACTGCCTGACCGAGGCACCCTTCGGCGTCGCCGGCGTGCCCGGCCGGCCCGGTGACGGTTTCGTCGGCAGCCTGGTGGCCCCGACGCTGGGCATTCCCGAGCAGGAACCGACCTGCGCCCCGGACGACGTCCAGGACAACGACGGCAACATCTTCTGCGGCGACATCGTGCAGATGGCCGACGGCCGTCAGCTCCTCATCGGCGGCACCGACTGGTACAACGAGCCGTCCATCCTGGAGCAGGCCGAGGGCGACCCGCTCAACGTCGGCATCGTCGAGCTCGAGGGCCTGCGCAGCGCGCGGACCTTCGACCACCTCGGCGGCGCGGACGGGCTCGGCCGCTGGGACGCGACCGCGCCGATGAAGTTCGGCCGCTGGTACCCGGCGGCCACGACGATGGCCGACGGCACGGTCTCCGCGGTCTCCGGCACCGTCAAGCTGATCAAGAGCACCCAGCTGTCGCAGGTCCGGCGGACCGAGACCTACGACCCGGCGACCGAGCAGTGGACCGAGCGCTACTCCGGCCCGGCGTCGGAGAAGACGCTGCCGCAGAACCCGCGGGTGTACCTCACGCCGAACAACAAGCTGTTCTACACCGGTGACGGGCAGATGTTCGGGCCGTTCGGGCAGGCGGTCGACGAGGTGCTGTTCGCCCAGCAGGGCTTCTTCGACCTCGAGACCGACGAGTGGGAGAACACCGGGCTCACGATCCCGCGCAGCTCGCCCGTCTCGGTCGCGCTGCCGATGCAGGCCCCGTACGACGAGATGACGATCCTGCGCGCGGGCGGCACCCTCGGCCCGCCGCCGGGCACGTACGTGGCGGTCCCGACGACGGTGCTCACCACCGTCGACAGCGAGGGCAACGTCTCGGAGGCCGACGGCCCGCTGCTGAACAACGCGCGCTGGTTCTCCCAGCCGACGCCGCTGCCCACCGGCGAGATCCTGATCACCTCCGGTGCGCGCAACGACGAGGTGGTCGCGCCCGGGCTGGAGCTCCCGGTGAAGGAGCCGGAGATCTACGACCCGGAGACCAACACCTTCCGCACGATGGCGCTGCCGGAACGGGCACGCACCTACCACAACAACGCGGTCCTGCTGCCCAACGGCCAGGTGCTCGTCGGCGGGAACTCGCCGATCTCGCTCGGCTACGGCGTGCAGCGCGACGCGATCCCTGGCATCACCGGCAACAACGACAAGGATCCGTCGTTCGAGCTGTTCAACCCGCCGTACCTGCACCAGGGCGACCGCCCGTCCATCGACTCGGTGCAGGCGGGCCTGGCGTGGGGCGAGGACTTCACCCTGGAGACCGAGGACGCTGCCGACATCACCAAGATCACGCTGATGCGCATGCCTTCGCCGCAGCACGTGATGGACAACGACACCCGCACGCTCGAGCTGCCGTTCTACGCCAACAAGGACGGCACGCTCACCGTCTCGACACCGCCGGACGGCGTCGCGGCCCCGCCCGGCCACTACTACCTGTTCGTCAACCGCTCGTCGGACGGGGGCGGCTACGTCCCGTCGGTGGCCCGGATCGTCGAGGTCGGGGACGAACCCTCCTACGAGGAGGCGCTCGAGCCGATGGGGGAGCAGACCGTCACCGACTTCACCGGCAACGGCGCCACCCCGGTGGAGGCGAACACCCTGCTGAACAACCCGCCCAACCCGCGGGAGACGCCGACCGTGCCCGGGCAGCCCGACCCGCTCGCCCCGCTCCCCGACGGCGTCCCCGGCGTGACCGAGACCGTTCCCGACAGCTCCGGCGAGAGCGGGTCCACCGGGGGCTTCCAGGAGGAGCCCGTGGAGGTCCCGGCCGCCCCGACCGCTCCCGAGGGGATCCTCGGCGGGTTGACGGGCGGCTCCCAGGGACGGCGACACCGCGCGCGGCACCGCGGCGCGCCTGGACACCACCTGCCCGAACCGAGGTAATCCGACATGTCGTACAGCTCCCCCGGGAGCGCCGCCCAGGCGCCCGTCCCCAGTGGACGGGCGCCTCGGCGCGTCTCCCCTCCCGCCACATCCGTCACTGCGCTCCGCGAGCAGGCGGCACCGGAGCGGCGGTGGACGGCGCGCGCCGTCCTGGTGCTGGCCCTGTCGCTCGTCGCCGGGATGCTGCTGGCGCCCGCGGCGCTGGCGCACAACTCGCCCGACCAGGACGTGCTCCCGGTGATCGACCGGATCACCCCGGAGATGGAGGGGGTGACGATCAGCATCGAGACCACCCCGCTGGGGTCGCAGTTCGTGGTCGAGAACCCCACCGAGACCGAGGTGACGATCCTGTCCTCGGTCGGCGACCCGCTGTACCGGATCGGCCCGGAGGGCGTCCTCGGCAACTTCCGGTCGCCCGAGTGGTACACCGGCAAGGTCCCCGACGGGGCGATCACCATTCCCGAGCGGGCGGCCGAACGCGGCACGCCGGTGTGGGCCCGGGTGAACACCGACCCGGCCTGGGGCTGGTTCGACCACCGCCTGCACGCCGTCGGCGTGGAACCGGAGCGGAAGGCCGAGCTGGCTCCGCTGGCGGAGCTGGGCACCTGGAGCGTGCCGGTGCAGTTCGGCGGGCAGCTGGGTGCGATCGAGGGACACTACGAGTTCCGCCCACCGGTCGGCCAGTTCGTGGCGTCGATCTCGGAGACCGAGCCGGCGCCGGGCGTCACGCTGCTGGCACTGCAGGGCAACCCGACGCCGGGGCTGTCGATCGACAACAACGGCTCCAGCGAGGTGATCGTGCTCGGCGACGAGGGCGAGCCCTACCTGCGGATCACCCCGGCGGGCACCGAGGCGAACGCGTTGAGCCGAACCTGGGTCACCTCCCAGGACCCGTCGGCGGTCGCCGGGCGCGGCCTGGACCCCGCCGCCCCGCCGCAGTGGGTGCCGGCGAACGCGGGCAGTCAGTACTCGATCGTCCTGCGGCGCGCCGAGCCGGAACAGGACCTCGCCGAGCTGTACGCGATCGAGTCGCCGACGGTGGTGCGTGAGTGGACCG
>Ga0247713_1001075_pt1 | contig 14297 bp, 13 predicted proteins | sample 21E_NmetaG_FD_189936 | JGI IMG/M metagenome (GOLD analysis project Ga0247713, IMG submission 189936) | Soil microbial communities from hillslope of Landscape Evolution Observatory, University of Arizona, Oracle, AZ, United States - 2-1-E_N | ecosystem: Engineered > Artificial ecosystem >... | reverse complement strand
GTGCCCGGCGGGTGGGCGGGGCCGATGTCGTCGCGCTGCTGGTCGTCCCACTGGTGGTCATCTTGGTCTCCTGTCTCGTGCCGGCCGGAGTCTCCGGCCGGTCCTCGGGGACGCTAGGGACGCGCCGACGCCGGAACATCGGCCGCAAGGCGCTCCTGCTCCTCTGCCGTGCGGCAGAGGACGCCGGAGGAGGGCTGTGCCGCGAAGCCGATGCGCTGGCGGCTCCGGAGCCCTACCGTCGGCTCGTGACCGATGCCAGCGCTCTCGGGCGTGCGGCCGCCAGGCTGCGGACCTCGCCGCTGGACGTCGGGCTGGCCGTCGCCCTCACCGCGCTCGTCCTGTGGGAGCTCGCCCTGGACGACTCAGGGCAGCCGGTGCCGGTCGTCGTGGTCACGGCCGCCGCGACGCTCGCCCTCGCCTGGCGCAGAGCCGCCCCCGTCGCCGTCGCGGTCGTGGTGCTGCTGGCCACGACGCTGCTCGCTGTCACCAGCGACGGACAGTTCCCGCCGCAGCTGCCCTTCCTCGCCGACCTGCTGGTCCTGTACACGGCGGCGGCGACCCTGTCGGGCCGGCGCGCCTGGGTGACGGCAGCAGGCACCCTGGCGCTCGTGTGGGCGGCGCACGTGGCCACGGGCGACGGCGACCCCGGCGACTTCCTGCCAGCACTGGTCTGGGGCGCGCCCTGGGCCGCCGGGAGGCTCGTGCGCCGCCGCACGCTGGAGGCTGCCGCCGCAGCGACGCGCGCTGCTGTGGTGGAGCAGCAGCGGGACGAGCAGGTGCGACAGGCCGCGGCCGAGGAGCGCGACCGCATCGCGCGCGAGCTGCACGACGTCGTCGCGCACGGCGTCTCGCTCATGGTCGTGCAGGCCGGTGCGGAGCGGCTCCGGTTGGGGGACGAGGCGATCCGGACCCGTGAGGTGCTCGACGGCATCGAGCGGGCCGGTCGTGACGCGCTGGGCGAGCTGCGCACGATGCTCGCCGTGCTGCGGGTCCCGGGCGGTGCCGCCGAGGCAGACCTGACCCCGCAGCCGACGCCGGCGGACCTCGGCGCGCTCGTCGAGCAGGTGCGCGCGGCCGGACTCCAGGTGGTCCTCGACGCGGACCTGTCGAGGCCGGTGCCGCCCGCCGTCGGCCTCTCGCTCTTCCGCATCGTGCAGGAGGCGCTCACCAACGTGCTCAGGCACGCCCCGGGAACGGCCGTGACGGTCGTCGTGCAGGAGGTGGATGGCGCGCTGCACGTCGAGGTCGTCAACGCGCTGCCGGCCGTGCCTGTCCAGCCGGCAGGGGCCGGTCGCGGGCTGATCGGCATGGGCGAGCGAGCCGCGCTGCACGGCGGCGCCGTGCAGGCAGGTGCCGAGGGCGACGTGTGGTGCGTGCGGGCTCGGCTGCCGCTGCCGCTGCCGGTCGCCCCGGTGCAGCCCGGCGCCACGGCGACAGCGGGACCATGACAGTCCGCGTCGTCGTCGCGGAGGACCAGGCACTCGTGCGCGCGGGCCTGGTGACCATCGTCTCGACCGACCCCGGGCTGCTGGTGGTCGGCCAGGCCGCCGACGGGGAGCGCGCGGTCACCGAGGTGCTGCGGCTCCGTCCCGACGTGGCGCTCGTGGACGTGCGCATGCCCGTACTCGACGGCATCGAGGCGACTCGGCGCATCCTCGCCTCCGCACCGTCCACGCGCGTCCTGGTCCTCACCACCTTCGGCGACGACGGCGTCGTCCTCGACGCGCTGCACGCCGGGGCGCAGGGCTTCCTGCTCAAGGACGCCCGGCCGGAGGACCTGCTCGCGGCGGTGCACGCCGTCGCGGCGGGCGAGTCCCGCCTCGATCCCGCGGTGACGGCGGCGGTGGTGAACGCGGTGCGAAGGCGCTCGCAGCGCCCGCTCGACCTGCCCCGACTCGAGCGGCTGACCGAGCGCGAGCGCCAGGTGCTGGTGCTGCTCGCCCGTGGTCTGTCGAACAGCGAGATCGCGACGGAGCTCGTGGTGGCGCCCGGGACGGTCAAGACGCACGTCGCGAGCACCCTGGCCAAGCTCGGCGTCCGCGACCGCGTGCAGGCGGTCGTCGCCGCCTACGAGTCCGGACTGGTGCCCTGAGGGGTGGAGGCCGTCGGTCAGCCCACCGGTGCGGTCCCTGTCGCGTCCTGCAGCGGCAGCCGCAGAGCGGCCAGGACGATCTCGCTCTCGACCACGTCGACCACCTGCGCGGATGCCTCGGCACTTGCGTCGTCCCGCACCTGCCCGGCCATCGCGCGCGAGGCGTTCAGGCTCTGCTCGTCGTCGAAGACAGCCGAGACCACACCGTTGCCGGACCGCCGGTCGACCATGAGCAAGGCGCTGCGGAAGCCGGGCAGCCGCTCCACGGCGGGCAGCACCTGCCTGCGGAAGGTACGGATGCCGGCGTCGAGCTGCTGCCGGTCCAGTCGGACGCGGGTGCTGCGCACCCAGCAGCCGGGCTCGGCCTGCCGGAGCCGGTGGAGGACGGCGAGCTCGTACTCCTCGGTGACCGGCTGGCCGCCGGCGACGCGACCGGCCGCCTCGCGCAGAGGAGCCAGCGCCCGCTCGGAGGCGTGCATCGAGGCCCGGTCGGTCCAGACGGAGGTGACCGTGCAGCGACCGGAGGCGCGGTCGACGTTCATCGACAGGCCGAGGCTGCCGCCCTGCGCGGTGACGCGGGGGAGCACCGAGTCGCGCACGAGGGCGACGACGTCGTCGACCTTCTCCGGGTCGCCGACCACCACAGTCGCTCGTGCGTGCACCGCCGCCTCCTCGCCCGCCTGCCGGCAGCCTCCCGCCCGGCGCTGGGTCGTGGCAAGAGGCCGAGCGGTCTCAGTGCCCGAGGCGCCAGGCGTAGAGGGCGGCGGCCGCGGCGGTGGCCAGGTTCAGGCTGCTGACGCCGGGCCGCATCGGCAGCGACACGACGGCGTCGGCGCGGGACCGCAGCTCGTCGCCGACACCCGAGCGCTCGCTCCCGACCACGAGTGCGGCGTCGTCCGGGAGCCCGCGCAGCCGCTCGCCGCCGGCGTCGAGGAGCAGCACCGGGCCGGTCAGCTCGTCCGGTGTCGCGCGCAGCACCGGCAGCGCGTAGTGCAGCCCGGCGCTGCCGCGCAGCACGGCCGGGTGCCAGGGGTCCAGGTCGCCGGTGGTCACGACGCCGGAGGCGCCGGCGGCCGCAGCCACGCGGACGGCCGCGCCCGCGTTGCCGGCCTGGCGGGGGAAGTCCAGGACGAGAAGGGGGGACGCGCGCGTCCGCAGGACCGCACGGTCCTCAGCCGGTCGAGCCGCGGCGGCCTGCACGCCGGTGGGGTGCTCGACCGGGGCCACGACCGCCCGGTCCAGCAGCGCGCCGAGGACGTCCGGAGCCAGACGCTCAGCGAGCGAGCCGGCACGGCCGAGGTCTTCGACCTCGACGCGGTGGACGAGCTCGGGCGCGAACCGCAGCGCGTGCTTGACGGCGTGGAAGCCCTCGAGCCGCACCGTCACGCCGACGGGCCGTCGCGACCCTGCTCGGCGAGGAAGCGCTCGAGCTCGGCGCCCAGCTCGTCCGCGGTCGGCAGGCTGGCGCCGTCGGACCCGAGCAGGCTGCGCTCGCGGCCGGCCTGGAAGGCGTCGTACTGCTGCTCGAGCGCCTGCACGACCGCCGCCACCTCCGGCGACTCGGCGATCTGCGCGTCGAGCGCCGTGCGGGTGGTCAGCGCGCTGCTGCCCAGCTCGTCGGTGCCGAGGGTCAGGCCGGTGAGCGCGGCGAGGCTCTCGAGCAGCACCACTGCAGCCGCCGGGTACTCGGTGTCGGCGAGGTAGTGCGGAACGGCCACGGCGAAGCCGGCCGCGTCGCGACCGGCCTGGCCGAGCCGGTGCTCCAGCAGGTGACCGGCCGTGCCCGGGACCTGGACGGTGCCGACCCAGCTCTCGTGCCCGGCGGCGAGCTCGGGGCGGCTGCCGTGCGCGACCACGCCCACCGGACGGGTGTGCGGCACGGCCATCGGGATGCTGTTGAGACCGACGGTCAGGCCCACGCCGAGCTCCTCCACGAGCAGCTGGACGGCGGCCACGAAGCGCTCCCACTGCACGTCCGGCTCCGGCCCGGCGAGCACGAGGAACGGGGCGCCGGCGGCGTCCTCGACCAGGTGCACGGCGAGCTCGGGGTCGGCGTAGCTCTCCCAGTGGTCCTCCGCGAACACCATCAGCGGCCGGCGGGCGCGGTAGTCGTGCAGCTGGTCGACGTCGAAGCGGGCGACCACCTTCGAGCCGCCGAGCAGCAGGTGTTCGCGCGCCAGCGCCTTGGCGGCGCCGGCGTCGACGAAGCCGTCGAGTGCCTGCACCAGGACAGGCCGGTCGAGCGGCGCCAGGTCCGCGGGGCGGGCGACGACCTCGAACAGGTCGCGCGGGTCGAGCACGGAGGTCTCCTCGGGTTCGGGGTCCTACGCCCGGTGCAACGCCTCGTAGCGTCAGAGCATGCCGCCCCACCCCCTGGACGCCCGCATCGAGGAGATCCGCGCCCAGGAGGGGCGGTCCTGGGGGGTCGGCGACGCGCTGCTGGCGGTGCTGGTCGTTCCGCTCCTGGCCACGGTCGTGGCGGGGCTCGTCGACCTCGGCCTGCCGGTGCCCGACGCGGTGACCCTGCTCGTGGCGTCGGTCGCGCTGTGCGGCCTGGCCGTGCTGGCGGGCCGACGCGCGGCGGCGCAGTCCGGCGGTTGGGAGGCGGCGCTCGGTCTCGACCTGCCGGAGTGGAGGGACGCCTGGCGGGTGGTCGGCTGGACCGTCGCGCTGGCCCTGTCGATGGTCGCCGCCGTCGGCCTTCTCCTCCTGCTGGTCCCGCCGCTGCGCGACGCCGAGCCGGAGAGCAACGTCGGCATCGTCGCCGGTCAGCCCCTGTGGACCCTGCTGCTCACCGCCGTGGCCGCGGTGACGATCGCGCCCGTCGTCGAGGAGCTGCTGTTCCGCGGCATCGCGCTGCGCGGCTTCATGCTCCGCCTGGGCTTCTGGCCCGCGGCCGTGGTGTCGACCGCCTTCTTCGCGGTGCTGCACGTGCAGCGGCTCGCCGCCGGTTCGGTGATCGTGGTCGTCGCCATCGGCGTGCTCGGTCTCGGCCTGTGCGTGCTGGCCCGCCGGACCGGACGGCTCGGTCCGGGCATCGGGGTGCACGCGCTGTACAACGCCGTCGTGTTCGCCTGGGCGGTCATCGCCCTGGACTGAGCGCCGGTCCGTCAGAGCACGAGCTGCGCTGCGACGGTGCCGCCCAGCTCCGCGCACGCCTCCAGGTCGGCGCTGCCGACCTGGCCCGTGACCACGACGTGGTCCGCGGCCTGACGCCACTGCAGGCCGCCGACCACCTTCTCGACCGAGCGCACCGCGCCGGTCGTGTCGTTGCCGCCGTGCACGAAGAGGCCGTAGGGCAGGCCGACCTTCGCCTCGAGCGTCGGGTAGTACACGGTGTCGAGGAAGTGCTTGAGCGCGCCGCTCATGTACCCGAGGTTCGCCGGCGTCCCGAGCACCACCGCGCCGGCAGCGAGCAGGTCCGACGCGGTGGCCGACAGCGCCGGTCGGACGACGACGTCGACGTCGGCGAGCTCCTCGTGCGACGTCCCGCGGCGCACCGCCTCGAGCAGTTCCTGCATCGCGGGTGACGGTGTGTGGTGGACGACCAGCAGCTGGGGCACGGGTCGAGTCTGGCCTGCCCGCCGCCCCTTGCGAGGATCTGCCCATGCAGAACCGCATCGCAGATGCCCTCGGTGAGGCCGCTCCGCTCCTGGCGGTCGACGTGCGCGACGGCATCGCCACGGTCCGGCTCACCCGGCCCGACAAGCACAACGCCGTCTCGTTCGCGATGTGGCACGCGCTCGGCCGGCTGATGCCCGTGCTGGCCGAGGACGACGATGTCGACGTCGTCGTCCTGCGCGGGACGCCGGGCGGGCCGTTCAGCGCGGGGGCCGACATCGCCGAGTTCACGGCGCTGCGCTCGGACCCGGAGGGCGCGCGCCGCTACGGCGATGCGGTGGAGGCCGGCGAGCAGGCGCTGATCCGCTTCCCGAAGCCGACCATCGCGATGGTCGAGGGCTTCGCCATCGGCGGCGGGACGCAGCTGGCCGTCGCCTGCGACCTGCGCGTGTGCGAGACCGGTTCCCGCTTCGGCGTCACGCCGGCCAAGCTCGGCATCGTCTACGCGCTCGGCTCGACGGCCCGTCTGGTGGAGGTCGTCGGCCCCGCCTGGGCGCGGTGGATCCTGCTCACCGGCGATCTCGTCGACGCCGGCACGGCCCTGCGCATCGGCCTGGTGCACGAGGTGGTGGCGCCCGGCGAGGTCGAGGCACGGGTGTACGCCCTGGCGCGCACCCTGGCGTCGCGCGCGCGGATCTCGCTGGTCGGCGGCAAGGCGATGGTGGCCCGCGCGGTCGAGGGCCGGCTCGACGAGGACGACGAGGTCGTCGCGCTGTACGAGCAGTCCTGGCGGAGTGCCGAGTACGCCGAGGGGGTGCAGGCGTTCCTGTCCAAGCGACCCCCGGACTTCGCGGCGGCACGGGGGCGAGGCGCGTGACCGCTCCCGGCATGGCCGTCGGCGCCACCCTCGGCGTCGAGGAGGAGTACCACCTGGTCGACGTCGAGACCGGTCGCCTGGCCGACGCCCCGGACGTCGTCGACACGGCCAAGCAGCTGCTCGGTGACGACGCGCAGTCCGAGATCAGCACCAGCCAGCTCGAGGTGGCGACGCCGGTGTGCTCCTCGCTGGCCGAGGTGCGGCAGCAGCTGGTGCGGCTGCGGGCCGGCGCGGCGCAGGCGGCGCTGACGCACGGCACCCGACTGCTGGCGTGCGGCACCCACCCGTCCGGCAGCTGGCTCGAGCAGCGCTTGACTCCGGGCGAGCGCTACCTCGAGGTGTACGAGCGACTCGGCCTGCTGGCGCTGCAGCAGCTCATCGCCGGGTGCCACGTGCACGTGTCGGTGCCCGACACCGACCTGGCCGTGCACGTCATCGACCGGCTGCGGCCGGACCTGCACGTGCTGCTCGCGGTGTCCGGCAGCTCACCGTTCTGGGAGGGCATCGACACCGGCTACGCCAGCTACCGGACGCAATGGTTCAACCGCTTCCCGGTCACCGGGACGGCGCAGCTGGTCGGCGACCGCGCCTGCTACGACCAGCTCGTGACCGACCTGGTCGCGACCGGCATGGTGCGCGACGCGAGCCACCTCTACTGGGACGCCCGCCCCTCACTGCGCTTCCCGACCGTCGAGGTGCGCATCGCCGACACGACCCCGCTCGTCGACGACGTCGTGCTGCAGGCGGCGCTGGTCCGGTCGCTGGTCCGGGTGGCCGCCGGCGAGGCGCAGCGCGACACGGAGTTCCCGAAGCCGCGGTCGGAGGTGGTGCGCGCCGCGCGCTGGAGGGCGGCCAGGTTCGGCGTCGAGGGGAAGCTCGTGGACCTGCGGTCCGGGGGCCTGGCGGCCGGCGCGGACCTGCTGCGGGCGCTGCTGGCCCGGCTGCGGCCCGACCTCGAGGGCCTGGGTGACTGGGACGAGGTCTCGGCGCTGGCCGAGCAGCTGCTCGCGCGGGGCACCTCGGCCGCCCGGCAGCGGGCGGTGCTCGCCCGCACCGGCGACCTCGACTCCGTGGTGCGGTCGCTGGTCCAGGAGAGCGTCGGGAGCTAGCGGCGGAACAGGTCCGGGGGCGGCCGCGGTGCCGAGCGCGCCGTGGCGTCGGTGACCGGCGCCGCGCCGCCGGTGAACCGGCGCAGCTCCTCGCCCTCGACCAGCCGCGCGTGGCCGGCGGCCCGTGCTGCGCGCCGGGTGAGCCGGTCGACCGGCAGCGGGGCGTCGGAGCCGACCAGCACCAGGTTGGCGAAGCGGCGCCCGCGCAGCACCGACGGGTCGGCGAGCAGCAGCACGTGCGTGAAGGCGTCGAGCAGCGTCGCGACCTGCGCCCGGGCGAAGGCGAGCGGGCGGCCGTCAGCGACGTTGACAACGTAGGTGCCGCCCGGCCGCAGCAGCCGGCGCACCTCCTGCAGCCATTCGAGCGTGGTGGTGTGCACCGGCTGCTGCGCGCTCTCGAACACGTCCGCGACGACGACGTCGCTGCGGCCGGGCGACAGCCGTGCGCACTCGGTGCGGGCGTCGCCGATCCGCAGCCGGAAGCCAGCCGTGCCGAGCTGCTCGCGCACCAGCTGCGCCAGCGCGGCGTCGGCCTCGACGACGACCTGCATCGACCCGGGCCGGGTCGCCGCCACGTAGCGCGCGAGGGTGCACCCGCCGCCGCCGAGGTGCACCACCGACAACGGACGTCCGGCGGGCGCGGACTCGTCGAGGACGTCGCCCATGAGCCGCACGTAGTCGAACTCGAGCCGGGTCGGGTCGGCGAGGTCGACGAACGACTGCGGCACGTCGTCCACCGACAGCAGCCAGCCGTCGTCGCTGTCGTCGTCGCGCAGCAGCTCGGCGGTGCCGACGTCGACCGGCCACCGCCCGGGCACGGGTGTCACGGCAGCAGGCTTCGCAGCAGCGGCCAGGCCTCGGCGAAGGCCGGGTGCAGCGGGAGCCGGGCGACGTCGTCCTCGGCCACCCAGCGCAGGTCCACGCTCTCGCGCTCGGGGACGACGGGCAGGGCTGACGGGGCCCTGGCGACCAGCGTCGTGTAGCGCCAGGTGCGGTGGTCGGAGACGTGCTCGTCGACGACGACGAGCCGCTCGACCGCGATGGCGGTCTCCTCCGCGGTCTCGCGGCGGGCCCCCTCCTCGACGCTCTCTCCGTGGTGGAGTGCGCCGCCGGGGATGCCCCAGGTGTCGCCGCCGTGGCTCCACGGGGCCCGGTGCTGCAGCAGCACGCGCCGGTCCGGGGTGACGACGAGCAGGCCGGCCGCTCCGTGCACGCCCCAGTGCCGGTGGCCGAGAGCGCACTCCACCCAGCCGTCGCCGTTCGCCACGCAGCCGCCTCTCGTCCCGTCGTGCCGCCTCGCCTAGTGTTCGCGCATGGTCGACGTGCCGGCTCAGGCGGGGCCGTCGCCGGCCTACCCCGGTGACCTCGCCGCCATGGCAGCGCTCGCCGACCGGATCCCGGGCGCGGTCGTCGGGGTCGACCTCGACAGCAGCGTCCTGCTGTGGAGCCGCGGGGCGGAACGGCTCTACGGCTGGACCGTCGCGGAGGCCCTCGGCAGGTCGGTGCGCGAGCTCATGCTGCACGGCGCGGACGAACGGGCCGACGAGGTCAAGGGCGCCACGCACGCAGGCGGGGTGTGGGAGGGCGCCTTCCCCGCCGTGCACAAGGACGGCCGGCGGCTCGTCGTCTGGGTGCGCAACGCGCCGGTCGTCGACGAGAGCGGCACGGTCGTCGGCGTCGTCGGTGTCTCGCTGGACCTCACCGAGCACTCGGAGGCGCTGACCGCCCGGGAGGGCCAGCTGGAAACCGCCCGCCGCGACGCGGAGCTCCTCGCCGACCGGCAGGCGCGCCTCATCCAGGTCAGCGACGCGCTCGGCCGCGCGCTGACCCCCGAAGAGGTCGTCGAGGTCGTCATGAGCCAGGGGGTGGCCGCGGTCGAGGCCGACGCCGGCGGGGTGGCACTGGTCGAGAACGGGCACCTGAGGGTGCTCGGCGCCGTCGGCTACGAGCCCGAGGTGGCCGGGGTCTACGACGGCCTGCAGCTGGCCGCCGCATCACCGCTGACCGACGTCGTCCGGACGGGCAAGGTGATCCGCACCGGGACCGCGACCGAGCTCGACGAGCGCTACCCGCACCTGGCGCACTCCGCGCTGTCCACCTCCTTCGCCGGCATCCCGCTCGAGGTCGAGAACCGGGTGCTGGGCGTGATGGCGCTGTCGGCGGTGCGGGAGCACGCCTTCCCGGACGGTGACGTCGAGTTCCTCGTGACCCTCGGCCGGCAGTGCGCCCAGGCGCTCGAGCGCGGCCGGCTGTTCGCGGCGTCCCGGGCCGACGCCGCGCGCCTGGAGTTCCTCGCCCGGGCCAGCGCCCGGCTCGCCGCCTCCCTGGACTACCGGGAGACCCTCGAGGCGGTGGTGTCCCTCGCCGTCCCGGAGGTCGGCGACTGGTGCTCGGTGCACCTGCTCGACGAGGGCGACCGCCCGCAGCTGGTCGGGCTCGACCACCGCGACGAGGAGCTGCGGACCCTGCTCGCCGAGCTGTTCCGGCGGTACCCGCCCGACCCGGGCCGTGGAGCCGGGATCGGCCAGGCGCTGGGCGAGGTGCGCACCGTGCACCACCGGACCTTCCCGGAAGAGGCCCTGCGCGTGATCGCCCGCGACGACTGGCACCTGGCGGCCCTTCGCCGGCTCATGCTGGGCAGCGCCCTCGTCGTCCCGCTCCAGGCGGCCGGCCGGGTGCTCGGCGTGCTCACCGTGACCCGCGAGCAGCCGGACGCCTACAGCGACGACGACGTCCGCCTCGTCGAGGAGCTGGCGACGCGCATGGCCACCGCCGTCGACAACGCCGTCCGGTACCAGCAGCAGCGCGACACGGCGCTCATGCTGCAGCGGTCCCTGCTGCCCAGCGCGCTGCCGGTGCTGCCGGGGCTCGCCTCGGCCCACCGGTATCTCCCCGGCGCCGCCGGCGCCGAGGTCGGCGGCGACTTCTACGACCTGCTCGCGCTGCCCGGCGGGCAGGTCGGGTTGGTGATCGGCGACGTCATGGGCCGCGGCGTCGCGGCAGCAGCGGTCATGGGACAGCTGCGCGCTGCCGTGCGGGCCTACGCGATGGTCGAGGACCGGCCCTCGAAGCTCCTGCAGCTGGTCGACGCCGCAGCGTCGTCGTTGGAGCAGGGAGCGATCACGACCTGCCTGTACGGCGTGCTGGACGTCGAGCGACGTCGGCTCCGGCTGGCCAGCGCCGGCCACCTGCCCCTGCTCGTCGTGCACCCGGACGGCGGCGGCGAGTTCGTCGAGGTCGATCCCAGCCCGCCGCTGGGTGTCGCCGGCTCGGCGCCGGCCGAGGTCGAGGTCGACGTCCCCGACGGCGCGGTGCTGCTGCTCTACACCGACGGTCTGGTCGAGGACCGCCAGCAGCCGGTCGAGGAGGGGCTGCTCGCCCTGCGCAACGCTGTCGCCGGCGGGCCGGTGCTGGACGTCGAGGCGCTGTGCGACGAGGTGCTCCGGTCGCTCGGCAGGGATGGCCCCCCCGACGACGACATCGCACTGCTCGCGGTGGCGGTCGGGCCGACGAGGCGGGCGGCCGCGGGGTTCGAGGTGCACGTGCACCTGGCCGGTCACCTGTCCGAGGTCGGGCGGGCCCGGCGCGGCGCCGCGCAGTGGGCGGCGGAGCAGGGTGTCGACGTCGGCGAGGTGGAGCTGCTCGTCACCGAGCTGGTCACCAACGCGCTGCGGCACGGCGGCCCCGGGGTGGACCTCTGGCTGCGCCGGCGTCCGCAGGGCGGTGTCCGGCTCGAGGTGGTCGACGGCCACGCGGCGACGGTGCCGGTGGTCCGGGCGCCGTCGCCCGAGGCGGAGGGCGGCCGCGGCCTGGTGATCGTGCAGGCGCTCGCCGAGCGGTGGGGCACCGACCGGCTCGCCGCGGGCAAGTCGGTGTGGTGCGAGCTGGCCGCCCGCTGAGCTCAGCCCGTCCGGTCAGCCCTTGTCGTCGTCGTCGCCGCGGCGGCGGAGCAGCCGGGCGCCCGGCAGGCCGGAGACGAGCCGGTGCAGGTCGGCCACGATCTCGAGCAGCTCGTGCAGCTCCGGACCGACGTCCTGGAGCCGGCGCACCACCGGGAGCACCTCGCCGTCGACGGCCGACAGCAGCTGCGGCAGCCGGTCGATGAGCAGGACGGCGGCGTCGACCTCGTGCGGCTCGAGCGTCTCGGACATGCGCTGCAGCACCGGCAGGAGATGCTCGATCGGGGGCGTCGCCTCGTCCAGCAGGCGCAGGATGCGGGCCACGAGGACGTCGGCGCCTTCCACCGTGCCGCCGGTCCGCAGCACCAGACGGTCGGCCCCGTCGACGACGTCACCCACCCGGGTGACGGTGCCCTGAGCGCCGTCGACGACCTGCTCGACGTGTCCGACGGTGGCCTGCGCGCCGGTGACGACCTGCTCCACACGTCCGACGGTGCGCTCGGCGCCGGTGACGACGTCGTCGACCCGGCGAACACTGCGGTCGGCGTCCTGCACCAGCCGCGTCACCTCCGTGACCGCCGCGTCGGCGTCGGCGACCAGCGGGTTGGCCCGCTCCAGCAGCTCCTCGAGCCCGCCCACGAGCGGCGTCGCCTGGCGGACGAGCCGGTCGGCGTCGGTCGCCGTGCCCTCGAGGACGGCGAGCGTGGAGTCGGCGCGGTCGAGCAGCCCGTCGATCCGGTCGAGGGTGTGCTCGAGCCGGGGCACGAGCGCGACGGCGCCGGACACCGCGGCGCCGAGGCCCGTGACCGCAGCGGCGACGTCGCGCACGGCATCGACCAGGTCGAACGGTCCGGGCAGGGGCAGGCGCACGGAAGACTCCTCGCGGTCGGTCGGGACCAGCTGTGCCCGGATCGAGGACCCCTCACCCTGGACCGGGGCCGTGCGGGATGCTGCCCGGGTGCGCAGCCTGAGCCCGTCGGCCCTCACCACGGCGCTCGCGGCGCTTCCCGGCGTCGACCCGGACGGGCCGCGCGTCGTGGTCGCCGGCAACCACTCCGTGCCGTGGCAGGCGCTGCGGCTGGTCGACGAGGCGCTGCCGACCTACCGGCTGTTCATGCTCAACGCGCCGCGAGGCATGCCGGAGCGGCGCGGCGTCGTGCTGGAGACGCCGTTCGTCGGCGCGGGCATGCGCGACGACCCGCGCCTGGACTACGTGCCGGCCCGCCTGTCGCTCGTGCCGACCCTGTTCTCGACCACCCGACCGCCCGACGTCGTGGTGCTGCACGTGTCCGAGCCCCGCGACGGCACGGTGAGCATGGGCACGGAGGTGAACGTGCTGCCGGCCGCCGTCGAGGCGGTGCGGCGGCGGGGCGGCCTGGTCGTCGCGCAGGTGAACCGGCACATGCCCTACACCTTCGGCGACGGCGTCCTCGCGCTCGAGGAGGTCGACCTCGCCCTGGAAGCCGACGAGCAGCTGTCCTCGCCCGCGGTGCGCCCGCCGGACGAGACGTCGGAGCAGATCGGCCGCCGGGTGGCCGAGCTCGTGCACCACGGCGCCACGCTGCAGCTGGGCATCGGCGGCGTCCCGGACGCGACGCTCGCCTCGCTCGTCGACCGCCGCGGGCTCAAGGTCTGGACCGAGATGATCAGCGACGGCGTCCTCGCCCTCGACCGCGCGGGGGCTCTCGACGCCGACGCGACGCTGACGACGTCGTTCCTGTTCGGCTCGCAGGAGCTGTACCGGTGGGTCGACGGCAACGCCCGGCTGCGGGTGCTGCGCACCGAGACCACCAACGACCCGTCCATGATCGCCCGGCAGCGGAAGATGACCAGCATCAACACCGCGTTGCAGGTCGACCTGTTCGCGCAGGCGAACGCCTCGCGGCGGCCCGACCGCCCGGGGCGGGTCTACAGCGGCTTCGGCGGCCAGACCGACTTCATCGTCGGTGCGCTGCACTCCCCGGGCGGCCGGGCGGTCATCGCGCTGCCGTCGGTGCACCCGAAGGCGGGCGTCTCGACGGTCGTCCCGATCCTCGAGGCACCGGCCACGAGCTTCCAGCACTCGCACATCGTCAGCGAGCAGGGGACGGCCAAGGTCTGGGGCTGCGACCAGGTGCAGCAGGCGCGGCACCTGGTGGAGGACGTTGCGCACCCGTCGGCGCGTGACAGCCTGCGGGAGGCCGCGGGGCGCCTCGGCCTAACCCTCTGACCGTCAGCCGAACCCGGGGAGGTGCTCGCGCAGCACCGGGCGCACCGGCACCTCCGCCTCGAGCTGGCACAGCACGCCGACAAGGCCCAGCCAGACCCGGTGGGTGAACAGGTGCTCGGCCGGGAGGTCGAGCTTGAGCGCGACGCCGAACTCGGGGTTGCGCGGGTCGTTCACGCGCGCGAACTCGCTGCGCAGCCAGTCGCGGGTGAAGCGGAACCGCTCGTGCCGGGCCGGCACCGTGAACGGCGACATGTAGTCGACGAGCTTGGCGACGTCGACCTCGACACCAGGCTTCACGAAGCCCCCCTCGCGCAGCCGGCGGAGCACCTCGTCGGCGTCGTCGTCGAGCAGGGCGGCGATCAGCCGGCCGAAGGTGGCGGGCATCCCGCCGGGCAGCTCGAGCGAGGAGCCGAAGTCGAGGACGCCGAGCCGCCCGTCGGGGAGCACCCGGAAGTTGCCGGGGTGCGGGTCGGTGTGCAGGAGACCGCAGCGACCCGGCCCGCTGACCAGGAAGCGCTGGTAGAGCGCGCCGACGCGGTCGCGCTCTACC
>Ga0247713_1001074_pt1 | contig 14300 bp, 9 predicted proteins | sample 21E_NmetaG_FD_189936 | JGI IMG/M metagenome (GOLD analysis project Ga0247713, IMG submission 189936) | Soil microbial communities from hillslope of Landscape Evolution Observatory, University of Arizona, Oracle, AZ, United States - 2-1-E_N | ecosystem: Engineered > Artificial ecosystem > Mesocosm... | reverse complement strand
GCCCGGGGGGCGGTGCGGGAGGGGGGCTGGGCTCGCGCCGCTCGACCGGCCGAAGGCGGCCGCTGTCCGCCGCCCGCGGCGCCGCGACGGGGGCGGCCTCGGAGAAGCCGGCCGCGATGACCGTGACCTTGACCTCGTCGCCGAGCGCGTCGTCGATGACCGCGCCGAAGATGATGTTCGCGTCCTGGTCGGCAGCTTGGGCGATGATCTCGGCCGCCTCGTTCACCTCGTGCAGCCCGAGGTCGCTGCCCCCCGCGATGGTGAGAAGCACGCCGCGGGCGCCCTCGATCGACGCCTCGAGCAGCGGCGAGCTGATGGCCATGCGGGCGGCCTCGACCGCACGGTCGTCCCCGCGTGCCTTGCCGATGCCCATGAGGGCGCTGCCCGCGTCGCGCATGACCGTCGACACGTCGGCGAAGTCGGTGTTGATGAGGCCCGGGGTCGTGATGAGGTCGGTGATGCCCTGCACGCCCTGCAGGAGCACGTCGTCGGCGAGGCGGAACGCCTGCAGGACCGATGTCTCCTTGTCGGAGATCTCGAGCAAGCGGTCGTTCGGGATGATGATGAGGGTGTCGACGGCCTCGCGCAGGTTGTCGATCCCCTTCTCCGCCTGGACGGCCCGTCGGCGTCCCTCGAAGCTGAAGGGCCGGGTGACCACGCCGATGGTGAGCGCCCCGAGGCCCTTCGCGACCTCGGCGAGCACGGGGGCGCCACCCGTGCCGGTCCCGCCCCCCTCCCCGGCGGTGACGAACACCATGTCGGCGCCCTTCAGCACCTCCTCGATCTCGTCGCGGTGCTCCTCGGCGGCCTTGCGGCCGATCTCCGGGTCGCTGCCGGCGCCGAGGCCCCGGGTGAGCTCTCGACCGACGTCGAGCTTCACGTCGGCGTCGGACATGAGCAGCGCCTGGGCGTCGGTGTTCACCGCGATGAACTCCACCCCCTTGAGGCCTGCTTCGATCATCCGGTTCACGGCGTTCACGCCGCCGCCACCGATGCCGACGACTTTGATGACCGCGAGGTAGTTCTGCGGTGCCGCCACGGGCTTCCCTTTCCCTCAAGTTCACCCTTATCTGACCATTTTCGCTGGTCAGGGGGCCATGCCGACGGCCCCGCGTGCTCCGCGGGGCCTTACCCTCACCCTTCAGTCGAGGGTGAGTCTTATGTAAACCTCATGTGACGGTCGAACCATACGTGGCCTGACCGTGGGCGTCAAGCGTGCCGTGCGGTGTTTTCTCGGCGCGACACCGCGGTCTCGCCAACCGTCGGCCGTCATGCGGCAGGCGGTCCTGGGGGACCGTCACGCTGCGCCGTCGACCGGCACGATCACGGGGTTGTCGGGGGCCCTCACGTCGATCTCGGCCACGCCGAGCCGGCGCTCCCCTCCCGTGCCTGGTTCGCGGCGACCCGCCTGCACTCGAGCCTGCTCGAGGAGCAGGAGCACCGAGCGGGCTTTCGCCTCCACGTCCTCCGCCGCGCCGAAGCGCACGACGACGCCGCCGCGAAGGCGCAGGCGCAGGTCCCGCGCGCTCGGAGCCTCGTATCGCTCGATCACCGCACGCAGGTCGACCGGGAGACGCGCCCGCGCGTCGAGGGCGTTGCGGAGCGCCGCGTCACGCACCTCACCACCCACCCCCGGCACGACGGAGTGGGGAGCGAGGACCTCCGGCAGGCCGGGTCGGCTTCCGCCGGCGACGACGACGCCCCCTGCGTCGACGAGCCAGGCGGCGTCGGGCAGCCGGATCACCATGACGGGCTGACGCACCACGACGCGCACCTCCACCGTCGACGGCGGCAGCCGGCGCGCCCCTGCGGTGTGGACCCACGGAAGCGCCTCGACCCGGTCGGCGGCGTCCCGCAGGTCCGCGGCGAGCAGGTTGTCCCCCGGCCGCAGGCCCGCCTCCTCGCGGACGGCCGCCTGCGCCTCGCCGGCCACGCCGAGGACGCGCACCTCGGCGATCGCGAACAGCGGGGAGCGGGCGACGGCGACCGCAGCGACGGCGAGTAGCAGCAGTCCGACGACGCTGAGGGTAACCCGGCGGCGACGGCGCAGCCGTTGACGCACCACCTGCGCCCGGCGGGCACGAATCCGCGCGTCCATCGGCGGCAGCTGCCGCCGCGGCCGGCGCGTGGCCGGTCTGACGGTCACTTCTGGCCCCTAACGCTCCGCTGCCTGAGGGGCACCTGGCCCCTAACGCTCCGCTGCCTGAGGGGCACCTGGCCCCTAACGCTCCGCTGCCTGAGGGTCACGGCGCCTCCGATGCCGCGCCGTCGAAGCCGACGAGCACCACTTCGGGATGCAGGACGACGCCATGACGCTCCGCGACGGCGTCGCGCACGTCGCGGAGCACGGCATGGACGTCGGATGCGGCGGCGCCGGGTTCGGTCGTGATGAAGTTGGCGTGCACGGGGCTCACCTGCGCACCGCCCACGCGATAGCCCTTCATGCCTGCCGCGTCGATCAGCCGGCCCGCCGAGTCGCCCTCGGGGTTGGCGAACACACTGCCGCACGAGGGGACGTTGACCGGCTGGTGCTCCCGCCGCCAGCGCCGCATCTCCGCCATGTCGCGGCGCAGGCTCCCCGCGTCGGACGGGCGAAGGGCCAGGCAGGCGCGGACGACGACCGCGTCGCCGGGAAGGTCGGTGTGGCGGTAGCGCATGGCGAGGTCCGTCGCGGTCCACCGCTCGACCGCGCCGCCCCGCGCGAGGCGCGCGACATCCGCCCAGGCGAGCACCTCGGCCATCTCGCCCCCGTGCGCGCCGGCGTTCATGCGGACGGCTCCTCCGAGACTGCCGGGAATCGCGACCCCGAAGGCAAGGCCGGCCAGGCCGGCGGCCGCAACCGTGGTCGCCAGGGCGGGCATCCGCTCGGCCGCGCCGGCGACGACCCGTTCCCCCGCGACCTCCACGCCCCGGAAGCCGCGTCCGAGCGTCACGGCGACGCCCGGCCACCCCGCGTCCGCGACGAGGAGGTTGCTGCCCCGCCCGAGGACCATCCACGGACGCTGCAGTTCGCTGCAGATCTCCGCCACCGCGGCGATGTCGGCGGGGGTCTCGGCGCGCACGAGCGCGGCGGCGGGACCCCCGACCTTGATGGTGGTGTGCGCGGCGAGCGGCTCGGCAGGCAGCACCGCACCGCCGACCCGTTCGCGCAGGCGGCGAACGAGGACCGCGTCGGCTGCGGCGTCAGGCACGCCGGCCCTCGAGGCGACGCAGCAGCACCGGCCCGAGCTCGGTGATGTCCCCGGCGCCGAGGGTGAGGACAAGATCGCCCTCTCGCACGACGCCCGTGACCGCCTCGACGAGGTCGCCGCCCGAGGGGACGAAGGACGTCGCCACCCCGGCGGCGCGTGCCGCCTCCGCGACGATCAAGCCGGTGACCCCCGGGACGGGCGCTTCGCCCGCCGGGTAGACGTCGGTGACGACGGCCACGTCCGCACCGCGCAGCGCGGCGCCGAGCTCGCGCCCCAGTGCGGCGGTCCGTGAGTAGCGGTGCGGCTGGAACACCGCGACGACGCGGCCGGCGGGCGCGGTCTGCCGCGCGGCGGCGAGCGTGGCGGCCAGCTCGGTCGGGTGATGACCGTAGTCGTCGACGACGGTGACCCCGCCCGCCTCGCCGAGCCGCTGGAAGCGCCGCTGCGCCCCCGCGAAGGCCGCGAGCGCCGCACGGATGGCCTCGACCGGAGCGCCGGCCCAGCGCGCGGCCGCCGCTGCCCCGGTCGCGTTCGCGACGTTGTGGCGTCCCGGCAGGCGCACGCTGAACTCCCCGAGGTCCTCTCCCCGCTCGACGAGGCGGAAGCGGGAGCCGTGCCGGGAAAGCGTCACGTCGACGATGCGCAGGCGCGCGTCGGGAACCTCCCCGTAGGTCCACACCGGCTCCGCGGCGGCGTCGAGCAGCGCCCGCGCGCCCGCGTCGTCGATGCAGAGCACCGCGGGACCGCTGCGCCCGCCCCCCGGTGCCGTTGGCCTGCGGTCGAGGAAGTGCCGGAACGCGCGCTGCACCTCGGCGAGGTCGGCGTAGTGGTCGTGGTGGTCGAGCTCGACGTTCGTCACCACGGCCGCGTCGGCGGTGAGCCACGCGAACGAGTTGTAGGCCTCGTCGGCCTCGGCCACGAAGATGCCGCCGCTGCCGTGGTGTGCGCTCGTCCCCGCCTCCGCGAGCACGCCGCCGATCGCGAAGGACGGGTCGAGTCCTGCCGCCTGCAGGCACACCGTCGTCATGGCGGTGGTCGTCGTCTTGCCGTGCGTGCCGGAGACGAGCACCCGCCGCTGACCGCTCATGAGCGCGTCGAGCAGCTCGGCGCGACGAAGGACGGGCAGCCCGAGCTCGTTGGCCCGCCGGAGCTCGGGGTTGTCGGCCGGCACGGCCGTGGACACGGCGACGACGTCGGCGCCCTCCACGAGCGCGGCGTCGTGACCCACGGAGATGGCCGCCCCCATGGCCGACAGGGCCGCGCACGTCCGGCCGCCGCGCAGGTCGCTGCCGCTCACGGGGTGACCACGCTCGAGGAGGATGTGCGCGAGCGCGCTCATGCCGGCGCCCCCGACCCCGACGAGGTGCACGCGGGCTCCGGCGGGTACGGCGTCGGGGTCGGTCACGGTCGGCCTTCTCGGCCCGCGCGGGTCCGGCGTGCCGCCCGCGCGACCAGGCGGGCGACCCGCTCGGCGGCGTCGGGGCGCCCGAGCGCCTTCGCGGCCGCCCCCGCCTCGCGGCGAGCGGCGTCGTCGTTCAGCCAGGGCTCGCTCATGCCGACGAGCGACTTCGGCGCGAGCCACCCGTCGGGCAGCAGCTTCGCAGCGCCGGCGTCCGCGAGGGCACGCGCGTTCGCGGTCTGGTGGTCGTCGGTCGCGTGGGGGTAGGGCACGAGCACGCTCGGCAGGCCGAGGACGGTCAGCTCGGCGATGGTCGACGCGCCGGCGCGGCACGCGACGACGTCGGCGGCGGCATAGGCGGTCTCCATAGCGGCGATGAACCCGTGACAGCGGACGAGCGGCACCTCGCCGTCGTGCGCGGCGAGCGCGGTCTCCCACCCGGCGCGGACGCGCTCGTGGTCGGCGCGGCCCGCGGCGTGGAGGATCTGCAGGTGACCCGGCTCGCTCCAGTGCGCGAGGCTGCCGAGGACGGCGTCGTTGAGCTTACGCGCCCCCTGGCTGCCGCCGAAGACGAGCAGCGTGCGCCGATCTGGCTCGAGGTCGAAGGCCGCCAGGGCGTCGGGCCTCGTCGCCGCCCGGTCGAAGTCCCCGAACCCCGGCCGGACGGGGTTGCCGGTGAGCACGACGCGGTCGCGGTCCCTGAAGCGCTCCTCGGTGCCGGGCACGCTGACCGCGACCGCCTCGGCCCACTGGGCGGCCAGCCGGTTGGCCAGGCCGGGGACGGCGTTCTGCTCGTGGACGACGAGGGGGGTGCGGGTGCGCCGGGCGGCGAGCGTGAGTGGCACCGAGACGTAGCCCCCGAAGACGCACGCCGCGGCGATGTCGCGCTCCGCGATGAGCCCGGTCACCCGTCGGGTCGCGCGCACGAGGACGAGCGGCAGCCGCAGGGTCGCCGGCGACAGCTTGCGCGAAAGCGGTCGGGCCTCGACCTCGTGCAGCGTCCAGCCGGCGTCGGGCACGAGGCGCGACTCGAGTCCGCGCGCCGTGCCGACGAACTCGACGTCGAGGCCGGCGTCGCGCAGCGCCGAGGCGACGGCCAGCGAGGGGAACACGTGCCCGCCGGTGCCGCCCCCGGCGACGAGCACCCGCGGAGGGGTCGGCTGCTCCCCCGCGCTCATGGTGTCGCCGCCCGGCAGGGGTGCCCGCGTGGGACGGCGTGGCGGGCGATCGACAGGAGGATGCCGAGGGCAAGCATCGTGAACACGAGCGAGGACCCACCGAAGCTGATGAGGGGAAGGGTGACGCCGGTCACCGGCAGCAGGCCGACGACCGAACCCATGTTCATGCCGCCCTGGAGGACGACCCACCCCGTGATCGCCGTGGCGACGAGCCGCCCGAAGGGGTCAGGGGCGAGCCGGGCGGTGCGGACGCCGACGACGGCGATGACGGTGAACAGCAGCAGCACGAAGAGGGCGCCGAGCATCCCGAGCTCCTCCCCGATGATGGCGAAGATGAAGTCGGTATGGGCGTTCGGCACGTACAGCCACTGCCCGCGCCCCTGCCCGAGGCCGCGTCCGAGCACCCCGCCCGACCCCAGGGCGATGTAGCCCTGCACGGTCTGGTACCCGAGGTCGCCGGGGTAGGCCATCGGGTCCAGCCACGCGAGGATCCTCGCGCGCCGGAAGTCGGTCGTCGCGATGGCGATGACGGCGAACACCGCCCCGGCGCCGGCGCCAGCCGCGATGATCCGGCCCGGCAGGCCCGCGGCGAACAGGACGAGACCGCCGATCGCGAGGAGAAGGCCAGCGGTCTCGAGGTCGGGCTGGCCCATGACGAGGGCCGAGATGACGACGAGCAGCGGGACGGCGGGTGCGAGGAGCGCGCGCAGGTCCCCGGCGCGCAGGCGCGGCCACCTGCGGGCCAGGACGTGTGCGAGGTAGAGCGGCACGACGAGCTTCAGCAGCTCGGTGGGCTGGAAGGTCATCGGTCCCAGGTCGATCCAGCGGCGCGCCCCGTGCGCCATGACCCCCACCCCGGGAATCAGGACGACGACGGCGGCGAGCAGGCTCGCCACGAGCAGCGGCGGGGCGAGCGGGCGCCACAGGCGGTAGTCGGTGAGCGCCGCCGCGGCCATGAGCGGCAACCCGACGAGGCACGCGAGCAGCTGGCGCTGAAAGATGCTGAAGGCGTCGCCGGTCTCCGCCGTGGACTGCACGAAGGAGGAGGAGAACGTCATGACGAGCCCGACGACGAGCAGGATCGCGACGGTGCCGGCGAGCACGACGAACTCGCGGGTGGCCGCTCCGGCGGGGCGCACCCGTCGGCGATCCGTCGCCGGGACGCGGCCGACGCCGGGTTCAGCGGCCACCGGCGCCCTCCTTCGCCGGGTGCGGGGAGGCGACGGCGGCGACGGCGTCACGGAACGCCTGGCCGCGCTCGGCGTAGTCGCGGAACTGGTCCATGGACGCGCAGGCAGGCGCGAGGAGCACCGTGTCGCCCGCACGGGCGCGCGCGGCGGCCTCTCGGACCGCCCGCCCGAGCGTGCCCGCCTCGACGGTCGGAACGCCGAGGCGGCGGGTCAAGGCGGCGATCTCCGGTCCGCTGCGCCCCACGGTGACCGCGACGCGGACCCGCTCACGCACGACCGCGGCGAGGTCCGCGAAGTCGAGGCCCTTGCCGAGCCCCCCGGCGATCCAGACGACCGACGGCGAGCCCGGGGCGCCGAAGCTGCGCAGGGCCGCCGCGGCGGCGTGCGGGTTCGTGGCCTTCGAGTCGTTCACGTAGGCGACCTCCGCGAGGGTGGCGACCTGCTCGAGGCGGTGCGGGCCCGGTCGTTGGCTCGTGAGGGGGCCGGCCAACCCCGCGGGGTCGGCGCCGGCGCACACGGCGGCCGCGACGGCGGCGACGGCGTTCGCGACGTTGTGCGGCCCGCGGGCGGGCAGCGCGTCGACGGCCACGACCTCGGTGTCGACACCGAGGCGGCTCACGATGACGCCTCCGGCCACGCCCACCTCGCCGGGACCGGGCGGCGCGCTCGTCGCGGCGGCGACGCCTGCGGGCGGGGGATGGGCGGCTGCGGCGGCCCGGGCCCCGGCGTCGTCGACGCCGACAACGGCCCAGTCCCGCCCGTCCGGGCCCGGCGCCCCCTCGGGCCGCTGGTTGGCCCACACGCGCGCCTTCGCCGCGGTGTAGTCGTCGAGGGTGCCGTGCCAGTCGAGGTGGTCGGGTGCGACGTTCAGCAGGACGCCGACGTCGGCGCGCAGCCGATCGGTGAAGCGGAGCTGGAAGCTCGAGAGCTCGGCGACCGCGAGAGCGGGCGCGTCGGCGCCGGTGAGCAGGTCGCACAGCGGCGTGCCGATGTTGCCGCCGACGGGCGCGCGCAGGCACGCCGCGACGAGCTCGGTCGTGGTGGTCTTGCCGTTCGTGCCGGTGACCGCGACGAGACGCGTGCGCCCGCTGTTCAGCCGCCAGGCGAGCTCCGGCTCGCTCCACACGCGCTGACCCCCCGCCGTCGCCGCCGCGAGGATGGGGTTGCCGGGTGCGACACCGGGGCTCGTGACGACCAGACCGGCGCCGGCGAGGGTCGCCGCGTCGGTCACGCCGGGTCGGGCGTCGACGCCCGCGGCGCGCAGCGCGGCCGCCCGCTCCCGCACCGCCGGCGTGTCGCGCGTGTCGACCACGAGGAGGTCGCCGACGTCGGCGGCTGCCAGGGCGCGGGCGGCCGCCGTGCCCGACAGGCCGAGGCCGAGAACGATCACGCGGACGCCCTCGACGCCGGCCCCCTCGCGGTCGAGGCCGCCGCGCGGCTCGGCGGTCATCCGATCGCCCCCGGCCGGGTGAGGTAGTCGGCGTAGAACAGCCCGAGGCCGAACGCCACCGACAGGCCCGCGATGATCCAGAAGCGGACGATGACGGTGACCTCCTGCCAGCCGACGAGCTCGAAGTGGTGGTGCAGCGGCGCCATGCGGAACACCCGCCGCCCGAAGAGGCGGAAGCTCGCCACCTGGAGGATGACGCTCAAGGTCTCTATGACGAACAGGCCGGCCACGAGGATGAGCAGCAGCTCGGTCTCGGTCATCACCGCGAGGGCGGCGAGCATCCCGCCGATGGCCAGCGAGCCGGTGTCCCCCATGAAGATGCGCGCGGGAGGGGCGTTCCACCACAGGAACCCGAGCGCCGCCCCCGTCGTCGCCGCGGCGGCGATGGCGAGCGCCTGCGCGTGCAGGACGGCCTCGTGGCTGTACTGGGGCTCGTTGCGGAAGATCCAGAAGGCGATGACGGTGTAGGCGCCGAAGATCGCCGCGCTGGTCCCGGCGGCGAGGCCGTCGAGCCCGTCGGTGAGGTTCACGGCGTTCGACGTGGCGGCGAGGATGATGAAGCACCAGATGACGAACAGCCGCCCGAAGTCCAGATCGGTGGGGCCGATGAACGACAGGCGGGTGGACGTCTCGGCGACGTACTCCGCGCCGAAGGCGAACACCACCGCGACGACCGCCTGGCCGCCGAACTTCGCGGTCTTCGTCAGGCCGAGGCTGCGGTTGCGGCGGATCTTGATGTAGTCGTCGAGGAACCCGACCGCGCCCATGCCGGCGAACACGGCGATCGCGAGGAACCCGCCCGCCGAGTAGCGCGGACCGAGCAGCAGCGTCGCGGCGAAGTAGCCGAGGATCGCCGACAGGATCATCGCGGTCCCGCCCATGGTCGGCGTCCCCCGCTTGGCGTGATGGGCCTGGGGCCCGTCGTCGCGGATGAGCTGACCGTAGCCGCGACGGCGGAAGAAGCGGATGACGAGCGGGGTCCCGACCAGCGAGAGGAGCAGCGCGACGCTCGCGGCGACCAGGATGGCTCTCACGACGCGTGGCCCCCGGCCGGCGGCCCGTCGCCGGCGGCGCGCAGATGGTCGGCGACGCCCTCGAGCCCGACGGAGCGGCTGGCTTTCACGAGCACGACGTCGCCGGGGCGCAGCCGCCCCTCCAGGAGGCCGACCACCCCGTCGGGGTCCGCGGCGGTGAGGAGCGCGTCCTCGCCGTACGCGCCCTCCGCCGCCGCGCCGGCGCGGATCGCCGCCGCCGCCTCGCCGACGACGACGAGGCCGTCCACGCCGAGCCGTGCGGCGAGCCGACCGATCTCCTCGTGCGCCGCGTCGCTGCCCGGTCCGAGCTCCGCCATGTGGCCGAGCACCGCCCACCGCCGCCCGTCGGTCGTGATGCTCGCGAGCGTGGCGAGCGCGGCCCTCGTCGACGAAGGGTTCGCGTTGTACGCGTCGTTGAGGATGACGAGGCCGTCAGGGGTGCGCAGCAGCTCCGACCGCCAGCGCGACACCGTCGCGGACTCGACGGCCGCTGCGGCCGCGCCGAGGTCGACGCCGACCGCGTCGGCGACGACGAGGGCCGCGAGCGCGTTGCCGATGTTGTGCTCGCCGGGCAGGGCGAGGCGCACCCGGCGCCCGCGGACGCTGAACGCCGGGCGTGCGAGCTCGTCGAGGGTCACGTCGTCGGCCCGCCAGTCCGCGTCGGCTCCCCTGCCGTAGGTGAGGACCCGGCCCGCCACGGCGCCGGCCATGGCGGCGACGCGGGGGTCGTCGGCGTTGAGGACGGCGAGGCCGTCGGGGCCCAGTGCCTGCACGAGCTCCGCCTTCGCGCGGGCGACGGTGTCGAGGTCGCCGAGGGTGGCCAGGTGCGAGGCGCCGACGGTCGTGACGACGGCGATGTCCGGCGCGAGGATCGTCGCGAGGCGCGCGATGTGGCCCACCCCGCGCGTGGCGACCTCGGCCACGAGCACCTCGGTGTCGGCCTCGAGGCGGCAGCAGGTCAGCGGCACGCCGAGCTCGTTGTTGTACGAGCCGGGGTTGGCCACCGTCCGCCTGCCGGCGCCGACCGCCGCGGCGACGAGGTCCTTGGTGGTCGTCTTGCCGCTCGAGCCGGTGATCGCGACGACGGTCGGGTCGATGGTGTCGCGGACCCACGCCCCGAGGCCGAGCAGCGCGTCGGCGGGGTCGTCGACGACGACGGCGCCGGGGTGCGCGGCCGGCGGGCGGCGGGCCTCGAACAGGTAGCCGGTCGCGCCGCGGCCGACGGCGTCGTCGAGGAAGTCGTGGCCGTCGGCGCGCTCGCCGCGCAGCGGGACGAACAGCGACCCCGGTCGCGCGCCACGCGAGTCGATCGTCACCTCGTCGACCGTGCGCGCCGCGTCGGCGTCGTCGGCGAGGTCGCCGCCGACGACGTCGGCGAGCGCGGCGAGCTCCATGCGGATCACGGGCAGACCACCCCGCCTTCGAGCAGCGCCCGGGCGACCGCGCGGTCGTCGAAGTCCACCGTGGCGTCGGCGAGCTCCTGGTAGGTCTCGTGACCCTTGCCCGCGATGACGACGATGTCGCCGGGTCGCGCCTCCGCGAGCGCGAGGGCGATGGCGGCCCGGCGCGACGGCTCGACGGCGTACGCGCCGCCTGCTCCCCGGGTCGCGCCGGCGACCATCGCGTCGATGATCGCCAGGGGGTCCTCGCTGCGCGGGTTGTCGCTCGTCAGCACGGCGAGGTCGGCGCCCTCGACCGCGGCTTGTCCCATGAGGGGGCGCTTGCCGCGGTCGCGCTCACCGCCGCACCCCACGACGACGAGCACCCGGCCCCGCTGGTCCCCTTCGTCGGCGAGCCCGCGCGCCGCCCGCAGCACGTTCTCCAGGGAGTCCGGCGTGTGCGCGTAGTCCACGAGCACGGTGAACGGCTGGCCGGCCTCCACCCGTTCCATGCGGCCCGGCACGCCCCGCAGGGCGGCGACACCGGCGGCGGCGGTCTCGAGGTCGATGCCCATCACGTCGGCGGCGGCGAGCGCGACGAGGGCGTTGGCGACGTTGAAGTGCCCCGCCAGCGCGGTGCGCACCGCAACCAGCCGACCACGCACGACCGCCGTGAGACGCGAACCCCAAGGCCCGGAGACGACGTCGCGGGCGGTGACGTCGGCGTCGGCGCCCGAGCCGACACGCACGACGGCGAGGTCGACCTGGCCGGCGAGGCGGCGGCCGAACGGGTCGTCGACGTTCACGACGGCCGCCGGTGCGAAGCGGCGGGTGAACAGCCGCGCCTTCGCCGCGAAGTAGTCCTCGATGTCGGCGTGGAAGTCGAGGTGGTCCTGGGTGAGGTTGGTGAAGGTCGTCACGGCGAAGCGCGTGCCGGTGACGCGCCCGAGGGCCAGACCGTGGCTCGACACCTCCATGGCCGCCGCGCTGACCCCGCGGTCGACCATGCGCCGCAGGAGGCGCTGAAGGTCCGGCGCCTCCGGCGTCGTGCGCGCGCCGGGGACGACCTGCCCGGCGATGCGGGTCTCCACGGTCCCGAGGACCCCGGTGGTGTGCCCCGCGGCGGCGAACACCGACTCGAGCAGGTAGGTGACGGTGGTCTTGCCGTTCGTGCCGGTCACGCCCGCGAGCGCCAGCGCCGCCGAGGGGTGGCCGTGGATTGTGGCCGCGACGTCGCCGAGCACGTCGGCAACCGACGACACCCGCAGCTGGGGGACGTCGAGGGCGAGGGTGCGCTCGACGAGCAGGGCAGGGCTGCCCGCGGCGACCGCGGCGGGCGCGAACTCGTGACCGTCCGCGCGCCGGCCTGGACGGCAGGCGAACAGCACCCGGGGACCCGCCTCCCTGCTGTCGTGGGTGACGTCGGCTACGGCGAGGTGCCCGCCGTCGCCGCCGGGGGCGTGCAGGACGGCCTCCGGCGGCAGCACGGCGAGCAGGTCGGCCAGCGTCGTGCGCTCACGGCGGCGGGGCGTCGGCGGCATCGCTAGGCAGGATACGCAGCACCCGGTCGGCCGCCCGCCAGGCGCCCCGGTCCCCTGGACAGCGACACGCATGCGTCTCAGGGACCCGTGGCCCGGCCGGGACCCACGGCCACGACGTCGTCCGCGGGGTAGGGCTCGGAGGCGGGGACGCGGCGGTGCGCGAGCGCGAACCGGGTGATCTCGCTGAACGCCGGGGCTGCCACTGCCCCGCCCGAGAAGACGTCGGCGGGCTCGTCGATGAGCACAGCGACGACGAGCGCGGGGTCGTCGGCCGGCGCGAAGCCGGCGAAGCTCGCGACGTACTTGCCCTCGGCGTAGCCGCGCCGCGTCTGCGACGGCTTCTGCGCCGTGCCGGTCTTGCCGGCGACGCGGTAACCGGGGATCCTCGCGAGCCCCCCCGTCGCGTGCTCGCCCTCGACGGCGCCGACGAGCATCCCGGTGAGGGCCGCGGCCGTCTGGGGCGACACGATTCGCTCGCGCTCCCCCGCCCGCGAGGGCCGCAGCCGCCCGTCCGCCCCGACGGTCCCCCGCACGACCGAGGGCTGCACCCGCTCCCCCCCGCTTGCGATCGTCTCGAGCACCCCCGCGACCTGCAGGAGGGTCGTCGACACGCCCTGGCCGATGGCGATCGTCGGCAGGCTCGTCGCCCACCAGTCCTCGACGCGGGGCAGCAGCCCGGAGGCCTCCCCGGGGAAGCCGAGGCCGGTGGCCTCGGCGTACCCGAAGGCGCGCAGGTAGCCGTAGAGGCGCTCCGGGCCGACGCGTTCGGAGAGCTTGATCGTGCCCACGTTGGAGGACCGGGCGATGATCTGCGGCAGGGTGAGCGCCCAGGGTTCGTGGGGGCTCGAGTCACGGAAGCGCTTCGCGCCGACCTGGTAGTGGTCGGGGACGGAGAACACCTCGTCCATCCGCACGACGCCCTCCTCGACCGCCGCCGCGGCGGTGATGATCTTGCTCACGCTGCCGGGCTCGTAGACGTCGGTGACGACGCGGTTGCTGCGCTCGTACGCGCCGGCCTGTCCGATGCGCTCGGGGGTGAACCCCGGCACCGACGCCATGGCGAGGACCTCGCCGGTCGGGACGTCGACCACGACGGCCGCCGCCCCCTTCGCGTCGTGCTCGCTGACCGCCTCGGCGAGCACGCGCTCCGCGGTGTGCTGGATCTGGCGGTCGATGGTGAGCACGAGATCGGTCCCGGCGACCGCCGGCTGCACCTCCCGGGGTGCAGCGCTGATGACGAGCCCCCCCGGGGCGCGCTCCAACCGCAGCGCGCCGGGCCGTCCGGCGAGTACGTCGTCGTACTGCGCCTCGAGACCCGACAGGCCGACGTTGTCGACGCCGGCGAAGCCGACGAGCTGTGCGGCGAGCCCCCCCGCGGGATAGGAGCGGGTCGGCTCGGTGAGGATGCCGACGCCGGGCAGGCGCAGCGCCGCGACCTGCTCGCCGACCTCGCGCGGGAGCTGGCGGGCGAGGTAGGTGAACGACACGTCGCGGCTGAGGGCGTCCGTGACCGCCTCCACGGGTCGGTCGAGCAGTGGCGCGAGCTCGGCCGCCACCCCCCGGGGGTCGACGTCGTTCTCCCGGAGCACCCGCGGGTCGGCGTAGACGGTCGCGGCGGCCAGGGACAGCGCGAGTGGCTGCCCGTCGCGGTCGTAGAGCTTGCCGCGGGTGGCCGGGAGGTCGATCTGCCGCTGCGTCTGGCGGTCGGCGAGCTCGGCGAAGTCCGCGGCGTCGAGGACCTGCACGCGCAGGAGACGAGCCCCGACGGCGGCGGTCAGGACGAGGTAGAGCACGAGCAGCAGGGCGAGGCGCCGCCCGCTGCGCGCCCGCCTGAGCGCGCGGGCCATGCTCCGCACCCAGGGAGCCTGGCCGCGGGCCCGGCGGGGCGGAGGGCGCCGGCGGGACCGTGGCCAGGCTCCCTGGGTGCGGAGCATGGCC
>Ga0247713_1001073_pt1 | contig 14302 bp, 16 predicted proteins | sample 21E_NmetaG_FD_189936 | JGI IMG/M metagenome (GOLD analysis project Ga0247713, IMG submission 189936) | Soil microbial communities from hillslope of Landscape Evolution Observatory, University of Arizona, Oracle, AZ, United States - 2-1-E_N | ecosystem: Engineered > Artificial ecosystem >... | reverse complement strand
GTGGGATGGGCGTCGATCGCCTCCGTCACCACCGAGCCCGCCCCCTCCCCCACCCTGACCATCGGCGACGTCGACCGGGCCGTCTCGGAGCTGGCCGGACTGGCCGGCGCCGGCTCCGGGGCGGCGCGCACCGCCGCCCTGGCCGAGCTGTTCGGGCGGGCCACCGAGGCCGAGGCCGACTTCCTCCGCCGGCTGCTGCTGGGCGAGCTCCGTCAAGGGGCGCTGGAGTCGCTGGTCACCGACGCCCTGGCCGCGGCCGTCGGGGTGAAGGTCGACGTGGTCCGCAGGGCGGTGATGCTCGACGGTGACCTGTCGCGGGTGGCGGAGACAGCTGTCACCGCCGGCGAGGAGGGCCTGGGCGCGATCGCCCTGAAGGTGCTGCGCCCGGTCCAACCCATGCTGGCGGCGACCGCGGCGGACGTTCGTGAGGCGATCGGTGCCTGCGGGATGTCGTCGGTGGAGTGGAAGCTCGACGGTGCCCGGGTCCAGGCCCATCGCGCCGGCGACGCGGTTCGGCTCTTCACCCGCAACCTCAACGACGTCACCAGCCGCCTGCCCGGTGTGGTCGCCGCCGTCCGGGCCCTGCCGGTGACCAGTGTCGTCCTCGACGGCGAGGTGCTGGGCACGGGCGACGGCGAGCGTCCCGACCTCTTCCAGGACACGATGAGCCGCTTCGGCCGTCACGACGGCGCCGGCGCCGGCCTCGGCGTGTGGTTCTTCGACATCCTCCACCTCGACGGGCGGGACCTCCTCGACGAGCCGCTCCTCGAACGGGCCCGGCTGCTCGACGCAGTCGCCGGACCTCTCCGCATCCCCGCGATCGTCACCGACGACGCCGAGGCAGCTGCCGACTTCGCCGCCGGCGCCCTGGCCGCCGGCCACGAGGGCGTCATGGTCAAGGGCGGTCAGTCCCGCTACGAGGCCGGCCGGCGGGGCTCGGCGTGGCGCAAGGTCAAGCCGGTGCGCACCCTCGACCTCGTGGTGCTGGGGGCCGAGTGGGGCCACGGCCGGCGCCGGGGTTGGTTGTCCAACCTCCATCTCGGCGCCCGAGCCCAGGACGGCACGTTCCTCATGGTGGGCAAGACGTTCAAAGGCCTGACCGACGAGCTGCTGGCCTGGCAGACCGAGAAGCTGCTCGAGCTGGAGACCGGCCGGGAGGGCATCGTCGTCTACGTGCGGCCGGAGCTGGTGGTCGAGATCGCCCTCGACGGCGTCTTGGACTCCGACCGCTACCCGGGTGGCGTGTCCCTCCGCTTCGCCCGGGTGAAGCGCTACCGGCCCGACAAGGCGCGGGCCGACGCCGACGACATCGCGGCCGTGCGGGCGATCAGACCGGGCTCGGGCTGAAGGTGACGCTCACGTTGGAGTAGCCGAGCGCCCGGACCATCCCTTCGAGCATCTTGCGGGTGTTGTCCTCGGCTCTGGCCCGCAGGTCGCTGGCGTTGGCCGCCTCCCGCATCTTCTGTTCGGCGGCCAGGATCAGCGGCTTCTCGCTGGAGGGGTTGTCCGAGAACGCCGAGCCGATGCGGTCGAACACCCCACGGTCCCGGCTGACGACCCGGCTCTGCTGGACGTCGACCGTGGGCTCGGCCACCGCCGGCGCCGGCAACACGATGCTGACCGACGTGCGGTCGGGGGACACCTCGATGGACCGCTCGTCGAGCTGGGAGAAGTCGACCACCGCGTCGACGGATCCGCCGGCCACGTAGACCGTGCGCTCCCCCCGGATGAACGAGGGGACGAACCTGGTGTCCTTCTCGGTGTCGACGATGACCTGGAAGTTGCCGGTGGCGGCGTGGTACTCGCTCAGGTCGGCCAGCGACTGGAGCAGCGCCGGCTGGGTGCGGTCGACGGTCTCGGACTGGAACGGGTTGGGCAGGGACGGCAGGAGGCTGCCCAGCTTGCCGGCGCCGGCGAACAGGGCGACGGCCACGAGCGCAGCGATGCCCAGGTACCGGAGCCGGGAGGGCCGGGGCATGACGACCGTCATCCCTCCGTCTGCTTTGCGTCGCGCCATATTCAAGTATGGATGCCCACTCGGGCTTAGAGTCACTCCTCGGAGGAATTTCGCGACAGCGAGAACCAGGTCGCCTTGCCGCCGGGGATCGACCGCACGCCCCAGTCGTCGGCCAGGGCGCCGACCAGCAGGAAGCCCCGCCCGGTCTCGTCGAGGGGCCTGGCGATGCGGGCGACCGGCACCCGGGGGTCGCCGTCCTCCACACAGAACTCGACGAGGTCGTCGCCGAAGGTGACGACCAGGTTGCACGGGCCCCGGGCGTGGCGCACGGCGTTGGTCACCAGCTCGCTGACCAGCAGGACGGCCGTGTCGACCTGGTCCCGCCAACCCGCGCCTTCCAGCACGCCGGCGGTGAACCCGCGGGTGAGGGCGGCGCTCGCCGCCAGCGGCTCGAACTCCAGCCGATGGACGCCGGGCGCCGGCGCCCCGCGGTCGACCCGGGCCACGAGGATGGCGAGGTCGTCGTCGCGGGTGGCGGTGGCGGGCACCAGGGCCTCGAGCAGCGCCTCGCACAGCGCCTCGGGGCCCTCGACGCCGGCGTTCTGGGCCGCGGCGGCCAGGCGGGTGAGGCCGACCTGGAGCGACTCGCCTCGGCGCTCCACCAGGCCGTCGGTATACAGGACCAGGACGTCGCCGTCCCTGAGCTCGGTCGTGGCCTCCGCCATGCCGGCGCCGGCCGTGACCCCGAGCAGGACGCCGCTCCCCTCGGTGAGGAACGTCGCCGTCCCCTCCCGGACCAGGAGGGGCGGAGGGTGGCCGGCGTTGCTCCAGCGGAACGTCGACGTGACCAGGTCGAGCACCCCGAACATGCAGGTGGCGTAGGCCAGCCCCAGCTTGTCGAAGAGGCGGTCCACTCTGGCCAGGGCGGCCGCCGGCCTGGCGTGCTCCTCCCAGGCGTAGATCCGGATGGCGCTGCGGAGCTGGCCCATCGACGTGGAGGCGGCGATGTCATGGCCCACCACGTCGCCGACCACGATGCCGGTCGTGCCGTCGTCGAAGCCGAGGACGTCGTACCAGTCGCCACCGACCGAGGCGCCGTCGGTGGCGGCGACGTAGCGGACGGCCAGCTCCAGACCGGGGACGGCCGGCACCGTGGTCGGCAGGAGCGCCCGCTGCAGGCTCTCGGCGATCTCGTGCTCCTGCTGGAACGCCCGGGCGTTGCCCAGGGCGAGGGCGGCCCGGTGGGCGACCTCCACGGCCAGGTCGAGGTCGTCGTCGTCGAGCGCCCGGTCGCCTTCGTTGGCCAGGATCAGCACGCCCAGCACCCGGCCGCGCGACTCGATGGGGACGATGACGCTGGAGTGCACGGCGAACCGGCCGGCCAGTTCGGGAACCGCCTCCGGGCCGACCAGGCGGGCCTGGCCCGAGCGCAGGACCTCGGCGACGGGGCCGTCGCCGTCGAGGGTCACAGGCGCGGCGCGGAGGACGGAGGCCAGATCCTGGGCCGCGTCACGGCTGCGGTGGGAGACGGCGACGTGCTCCACCCGCCCGTGCCGGCCGACCAGCTCGATCACGCACCAGTCGGCGGCCATCGGCGTGAGCACGCGGGTCAGCCGGGCCAGCAGCTCCTCGAGCTCCATGGTGGTGGTGAGCACCGTGCTGGCGGTGGCCAGGATCGACAGCCGCTGGTGGGCGGCCTCGGCGGTGCGCAGCAGGGCGGCCCGCTCGGCCTCCGCCCGTTTGGCCTCCGTGACCTCGACGAGCGTGAGGCCGGCGCCGACGAGAGCGCCGGCGGCGCTGCGCACCGGGAAGTAGCTCACGGTGAAGAACCGCCGGTCGGTCTCCCGGGCGCCGGTGACGATCTCGACGCTCCGGCCCAGGATGGTGCGTCCGGTCGTGACCACCCGCCGGAGGTCGGCGGACACGTCGGCCTGAAGGGGCACGACGTCGCCCAGCTGGCCCCCGACGTGGTCGGCGGCCGGGACCCCGCTGAGGTCGGCGTAGGCCTCGTTGACCCGGACATAGCGCAGATCGAGGTCGAACACGGCGATGCCGACCGGCGCAGACGTCAGGATGGCCTCGACCAGGCCCAGGGCCTCCTCGGCGGTGGAGCGGGCCGCCCGCTCGGCGCTGAGGAGCACCGACCGCTCCTGTTCGGCCAGGCCCTGGTCGAGGCCGTCGGTGGCCAGCCACGCCAGCGACGCCCCGGCGCCGGCGCCGGCCGGCGCCAGCCGGAACGAGCTGACCAGCAGGGCGCCGTCGCTGCGGCGCACCCGGAAGTCGCCCTCCCAGGGCCGGCCCTCGGCGGCGGCGCCGATCAGGGCGGCGGCGGAGTCGCGGTCGTCGTCGTCGAAGAGCAGCTCCAGGAACGGCGCGCCGGCGGCGAGCGCCCGGGGGTAGCCGTAGAGGGTCTCCGCGGCATGGTTCCACCCGGAGATCGTCCTCCGGGAGCGGTCGACGAGGACCACCGCCATCGGCAGGGCGTCGAGCAGTTCCCTCGTGACCATGGTGTCGGGCATGATCGCCGGCGCCCTCAGCCGCCGGGACGGATGTCGAGCCCGATGAGCACCCGCTCGGTGTTCGACAGGTCGCCGATGATCTTGCGGACCGGCTCGGGAAGGCGGCGTTCCAGGGTGGGGATGGCGATGATCTGCTCGCCCCGGGCCAGCTGCGGCCGCTCGAGCAGGTCGATCACCTCGATGGAGTACTTGCCGGCCAGGTGCTCCTCGCAGATGCGGCGCAGGTTGGCCAGCGCCGCCACCGATCGGGGCGTCTCGCCTGCCACATAGAGCCGCAGCTCCCAGCGCTCGGCGTCCCCGTCCCCCTCCATGTCCTACCCACTCCCCTCCTCTGACGTGTTCGGTGACCTTGCCCGTCCCGTGAGCACACCGTCCGGCCCGGCGACGATGTCGAGCAGCCTGATGCCCTCGTCGGTGAGCAGGAACTCGCGGATCTGGTTGGAATGAGGCATGCCCCGAGCCTTCTGGATGAAAACGCCCCGGTCCCGCTGGGCCTGGCTCTCGAGGTTCCGGAGCTGGACCCAGTTGTCGATGAGCGACGAGATCGTCGGGTCCTCCGTGCCCTGGCTGTGCAGCAGGCTGGTGAAGACGGCGGTGACCTGGCGGCCCTTGAGGTAGTCGACGATCCGCATGAGGAGCACCTTGACGTCGGTCGAGGTGCCCAACGAGGTGAAGTCGGTGATGGGGTCGATGACCACGACGTCGGGGGCGTGGGCCTGGACCTCCTGGTAGACGGTCGTGAGGTGGCGCTCCAGGCCGAGCTCGGTGGGGCGGCTGGCGTGGATGCGCAACCTGCCCTCGTCGACCCACCGGCCCAGATCGAGGCCGACCGAAGCCATGTTCCGAGCCAGTTGGCGGCCGGACTCCTCGAACGCGAGGTACAGGCAGCGCTCGCCCCGCCGGCATGCGGCATCGGCGAAGGCGGCGGCGAAGGTGGTCTTCCCGGTGCCGGACTCGCCGGAGATCATCGTCGTGCTGCCCTTGTACCAGCCGCCCCGGCCGACCATGGCGTCGAGCTCGGGGACGCCGGAGGACACGATCTCTGTGCTGGCGGGGTGGTCGAGGCGAAACGACGTGACGGGGACGACGCTCACGCCGCCGGCGTCGATGACGAAGGGGTACTCGTTGGTGCCGTGGCCGGAGCCCCGCTGCTTCACCACCCTGATCCGCCGCACGGCGATCTGGTCGTCGACGCGGTGGTCGAGGGTGATGACACAGTCGGCCACGTACTCCTCGAGCCCGTGGCGGGTGATCGTGCCCTCGCCCCGTTCGCCGGTGACGATGGCGGTGACACCCTGGCCCTTGAGCCACGAGAACAGCCGGCGCAGCTCGGCCCGCAGCTTGGCCGTGTCGTCGAGGGCCGAGAACAGCACCTCGATGGTGTCGAGGACCACCCGCTTGGCGCCGACCTCCTCGATGGCGAAGCGGGTGCGGATGAAGAGGGCCTCGAGGTCGTAGTCGCCGGTCTTGTCGATCCGCTCCCGCTCGACCTTCACGTGGTCGACGACGAGCCTGCCGGCGCGGCAGAGGGCGTCGAGGTCCCACCCGAGGGAGGCGACGTTCGCGGTCAGCTCTTCGGCCGTCTCCTCGAAGGCCAGGAACACCCCCGCCTCCCCCATCTCCGCCCCCCGCACGAGGAACTCCACGCCCAGCAGCGTCTTGCCGCAGCCGGGGCCGCCGGCGATCAGGGTCGTGCGGTTGCGGGGCAGGCCACCGTTGGTGATCTCGTCGAGACCGGCGATGCCGGTGGGGCAATGCTCGAGAGGGGTGGCCACGGCCTAGGACGGTACCCAATTCAGTGGGCGCGGAAGAGCACCCTGCGGGCGGCCAGATCCACCTCCACCAGCCGCACCTGCAGGGTCCGGCCGAGGGGCAGGCCGGCGCCTTGGCATCGCGCCCGCACCGCCGGCTCCTGGAGCTGGACGACGCTTCGGGTATCGCCGCTCTCCACGACGACGGCGTCGAATTTCCAGCATGAGGCCGGCGGCCGCCGTGCCCGTCAGCAGGCTGACCTCGGCGTTCCAGCGCTCGACGGGCAGGTGGCCCGAATGCCAGCACCGGCCGTCCGCCGGGGCCGTCCTCGACCTCCTGCTCCGGCGCGGCCAGGTGCACGGCGCCCCGTTCGGTGGCCAGGGCCCGGCGGACGTCGGTGCCCGCCAGTTGCCCGTCGCCATCGAGGTCGAACGTCCACAGCAGCGCCGGCCGGAGCCGGCCCGGGAGGAGGCTGGCGGCGCCGGCGCTCAGGACCTCCGGGTGCAGGCGGAAGCGTGACGCGGGTGGCCGGCACGGGATCTCAGGGGCGGGGCATGTAGGCGACGGCTTGCACCTCGATCAGCATGTCCGGATCGATCAGCGCTGCGATCCCGACCATGGCCGTCACCGGCCGGATGTCGCCGAAGAGCTCACGGTGGGCCCGGCCCACCTCCTCCCACCGCCCGATGTCGGTGACGAAGAGCTGGGTCTGCACGACATCGGCCAGGCCGGCGCCGGCGGTGGCCAGGGCGGCCTCCACGTTGCGGAACGCCTGGAGGGTCTGGGCATAGGCGTCGCCCACGCCGACGACGCGGCCGTCGACCGTGCCGGTCGTGCCGGCGACGAAGATGAAGGGCCCGGCGACCACGGTCCGGCTGTAGCCGATCACCGGCTCCCAGGGCGCGCCGGAGGGCAACCTCCGGATCTCGTCGTCCATCCCGGGGACTATGTCAGTTCGAGGCGGACGACACCCGTGGCCGTCGCCGGCCCGGTGAGGTTGCGGAAGCAGACGGTGTAGGCGCCCGGCGGGAGGCCGGCGGGCACGGTGCCCGTCACCCGCCCGAGCAGGCCGTTGGGGCCGGCGAAGACGCTGGTCTCGTTCAGGACGGCGACCACGCTCCCGCACCCGGCCGTGCCGATCACCAGCTTGTACGGCACGTCCTGGAGCGCGTTGCTGGCGTAGGCCCTGATCACCGTGCCGGCGGTGCCGGTCCTGGCGTTGGTGCCGTCGGAGTACCAGGTGGAGCCGGCGATGGTCGGCGTGGCCGTGTAGGTGATGCGCCGGATCTGGCCGCCGCCGGCGTAGCTCGTGTAGTAGAGCGCCTGGGTGCCCGCCCACGGGCCGAACCGCAGGTGGACGGCGCTGCCCCCGCCCAGGCCGGTGACGAAGTCACCCCGGCTGAAGCCGCCCTGACCGTCGGGATTCAGGACGAAGATGCGCCCGCACACGTAGTCGGCGAAGAAGTAGCGCTGGTCGAACGGCGCCGGCCACACGCCGGCCGGCGAGAACGCCCCGCCGGTGATCGAGCCGCAGCCGTCGGCCCGGCCGTAGTCGAAGATCGGGTTGGTCATGCCCGCGGGAGGCGGCCCGCAGTCGGTCGTCGAGCCCCGTGCGCAGCGGCCCTCGCGGACGTTCCAGCCGTAGTCGGCGCCGGCGGCGCCGAGGTCGATCTCCTCCCAGGCTCCCTGACCCACGTCGTTGACGTAGAAGCGGGTGCCGGCGGCGTTGGGGTCGAAGGCGAAGCGGAAGGGGTTGCGCAGGCCGGTGGTGTAGATCTCCTGGCACCAGTTGCCGGCCGTGGTGGCGCCGGTGGTGGCGCACGGAGCGGTGCCGGCGCCGAGGAAGGGGTTGTCGGCCGGCAACACGCCGGGTTCCCGGGTGATACGGAGGATCTTGCCGACCAGTACATGGCGGTCGCGGGCGGCGTCGTTGTTGCCGGCGCAGTTCGAGGGGCTGGCGTAGTCGCACCCGCCGTCGCCCACGCTGACGTAGAGGTTGCCGTCCTTGCCGAAGTTCAGGTCGCCGCCGTTGTGGTTGCCGGCGGTGGAGTGGATGCGGTCGAGCAGGATGACCTCGCCCGACACCACGTTGTCGTCGCCGAGGGCCCAGCGCGACACCCTGTTCACGCAGGCGCCGAACAGGTTGTGGGTGTAATAGAGGTACACGAACCGGTTGGTCGTGAACTGCGGGTCGACAGCCACGCCGAGCAGGCCCCGTTCGGAGTTCGAGCAGATACGGCCCGTCAGATCCACCGCCGGCGTGGCCACCAGGGCGTTGTCCTGGACGATGCGCAGCCGTCCACCCTGGGTGGTCACCAGCATGCGACCGTCGGGCGTGAAGGCGAGGGCGGTGGGGCCACCGACCGACGCCACGAGCGTGTCCGTGAACCCATTGGGCACGGCGGCGCCGGCGGGCGGGCTGGGGACCAGCAGCGAGGCAGCGGCGAGGGAGAGGGCCAGCACGGTGCGCAGGATCATCGGCCTATTGAACCGCGCCCCTGGAGGCCGACGAGGGGCGACTGGGCAAACGGCGGCGCGTAGGTCGGCAGGTCGACGTACGCTCGGTCATGGGTGAGAAGTCGAAGCCGGGGGCGAACCAGAAGAAGCAGGGCAAGACCCTGCAGGAGAAGCGGTCCGCCAAGAAGGCGAAGAAGTCGGAGAAAGGCAAGCGCCCGGCCTAGGGCCGGCGGTGGACGGAGACGGCATAGTCGCCGCCGCGGAACGGCTCCTCGTCCCACGTCGCCCACCGGTGGGCAAGGGTGAGGCCGGCGGCGCCGGCGTGAGCGTCATAGGTGGCAAGGTCGAGCCGGCCCGGCTGCAGGGAGAACCCCGCCACCAGTGACCCGCCCGGACCAACGTGCCGGGCGAGGTTGGCGACGACCTGGGCCTCGGTGCCCGGTGCCAGGAAGATCATCACGTTGCCGGCCATGACCACGACGTCGAAGGTCCGGCCCAGGTCGACGCCGGCCAGATCGGCGTGGATCCACGTCAGGTCGGGCGCCTTCTCCCGGGCCCGGGCCAGCATCGACGGATCGACGTCCACGCCGGCCACGTCCACCCCTCGGCGGGCCAGCTCGATGGCCACCCGACCCGTCCCGCAGCCGGCGTCGAGCACCGACGCCGGCCCCAGACGCTCCACCAGATCAGCCTCGCCGTGGATGTTCTGGCCCGCGGCAGCGGCCTCCTCCCACCGCCGGTCATAGGTGCCGCTCCGGTCGCCGGCCTCGCTCAGCCACCGGTTCGGCGCCTCCGGATCCATGCCGGCGAGTGTAGGGAGGCGGTCAGAGGGCGGCGAGCGCGACACCGGCGGCCGCGGCGCCGGCGCACACCACCAGGGTGCCCAAGGCGTTGCGGAACGCCAGGTCGACGGCCCCCTCCTCGATGAGTCGGACCGTGTCGAGGGTGACGGTGGAGAAGGTGGTGTAGGCACCGCAGAACCCGGTGCCGAGCACGGCCCTCGGGGTCTCGGGAAAAGCGTGGAAGAGCCCGAGGCCGGTCAGCAGGCCGACCAGGAGGGAGCCGGTGACGTTGACGGTGAGGATGCCCCAGGGGAACAGGCCGGCGGTGCGGTCACGCACGAACCCGTCGACGAGGTGGCGGGCCGACGCCCCCACGGCGCCGGCGGCGACGAGGGCCAGCAACGCAGCCCGGCTCACCCGCCGGCCCGCAGCCGCACCGACCAGATGCCGGCCCAGGCGAGGAGCAACCCGGCGATCAGGCTGAGCGCGGCGTAGATGACTGCCACCAGGGCCTCGCCGTCGCGCACCAGCACCACGGTCTCCGCTACAAAGGTCGAGTAGGTCGTGTAGGCGCCGAGGAACCCCACGGCGACGAACGGGCGCACGTACCGGCTCGGCGGGAAGCGCTGCAGCACGATGGCCACGACGACTCCCAGGGCGAACGAGCCGGAGAGGTTGGTCCACAACGTGGACCACGGGAAGCTGCCGGGCCGGGTCGGGAACAGCTGGGCAACGCCATAGCGGGCGGCCGTTCCCAGGGCCCCGCCAAGGGCGATGGCGCCCAGCACCGCCGGCCTCTGGCGTTCGTTCATCCGGACATAGTGGCCGTCGCCGTCGGCTGGTGGGAACCAGTCAGCCGGCGATCACCCGGCCGTCACCGGTCGCCAACCGGGCCGAGACACCGGCTCAGCGGTTGTCGGCCGCGGCCGGCCCCATGACCGGCCTGGTCCGAGCGGCCGGCGGCCTCGGGGGCTTCCTTCTCCCCTCCGCCCTCGGCTCACTGCAGGGGTCGACGGGCACGTTCGCCGCCGGCGGGCCTGGTCACGGGAGTGGGCGCTCGAAGTGGCCGTCTAGTACGGCCGGCCCCACGGCCGCTCGACGTGGGTCGGCTTGGGATCCTCCTGGTCGGGGTGGTGGGAGAGGAACGCCGGCAGCAGGTCGAACAGGTCCGACACCGCCAGCGGGTCGCCGTTGCCGGCCTTCCCGGTGCGGGCCATCTCGATGTCGCGGTCGACGTCGAACTCCGAGCCCCGGCGGGCGGCGTAGGCCGAGAACAGGTCGGTGGCGACGAACCGCTCCCGGATGGCGGCCACGATCTCGCGGTCGGGGTCGTGGATGGGGTCGAAGTAGGGCTCCTTGTAGATGTGCTGCTGGACGACGCCCATGTCCGACAGCGCCCGCCCCATCTCCTCGAGCATGGCGCCGTTGCCGACCAGGTAGAAGCGCTTGCCGCCGAGGGTGGCCAGCAGGGGCGGGACGGACTCGCCCAGCCGCCCCCGCAGCCCGGTCCAGCCCGCCGGCGGCTGCGACAGGGTGATGGCGTAGCTGAAGCCGTCGTACCGCTCGGCGAGAGCGTCGAGCTCCTCGGTGAGGCAGATGTCCTCGGCCAGCCGCAGCCCCCACCACAGCGAGACGGGGTGCGGGTACCCGGTGGCCAGCAGGCGCCGGGAAAGGCAGATGAGGGGGGCGATCCCGGTGCCGGTGCCCATGAGGACCAGCTCGCGGTCGTTGAACCTGGGCGCCATCGGCCTGCCGGTCGGGCCCCGGAACAGCACCGTGTCGCCCGGCTCCAGTTCGCAGAGGTAGAGCGACAGCGGGCCGTCCGGCACCGCCCGGATCATGAGGTCGAAGCAGGGGGCGTCGCCGGGATCGGAGAGGATGCAGTAGGGGCTCCGGCGGTAGCCGTGGCCCTCGAAGAAGGCCTCGATGCCGACGAACTGGCCGGGGCTGAACTCGAACGGCTCGCCGTCGACGACCTCGAAGCGCACCAGGAAGGTCCCCGTGGGGGTCAGGGCCCGGTTGGAAACCACTCGGGCCTGGCGCTTGAACCGGCTCGACCCGAACCAGTTGTCGTCCATGGCCCTGAGCGCCGCCGCCTCGGCGGCGTGCGAGCGTGCCCGCGGCGGCGTGCCCTGGAAGTTCCCCGGCTTCAGGCCCGCCCTGGCCTCCTCACGGGTCCGTCCTGGCACCAGACCTCTGTGTTCGCGCACGGCCCTCCCCTTGCTGGCGGCACCGGTGATACCGACACTTTACGACCCAACCAGTGGGTTTATCGACGGGCCAGACTGTCGTCATGGCGTCCTACACAGTGAACCCCCGCGGCGTGGATCGGGCGAAGCGCCTCATCCAGAGCCGCCAGTACGTCCTCCGGAGCAGGTGGGGCGACGTCCAGCCCGATGCCGATGCGGAGAACGCCTACCTGAAGTCGCACTCCTGGGAGGAGTACGGCGAGTGGCACCTCGGGCTGACCGAGGGAGCGAGCGACGACACCAAGGCCCGCTTCGCGTTCGTGTTCGGCGACTTCCGCCGCCTCCATCGCTCCGGGCTCATCGCCTGCCACTACCGGGCGGCCGAGTGGCGCCACAAGGAGATCGAGCTGGCCGCCCACGACCTCCTCCAGCTGCTGGACGCCAGGACCGGCTGAGATCAGTCGGCGAGGGTGAGGATTTCCGCCCCGCTGTCGCCGACGAGCAGGGTGTGCTCGAACTGGGCGGTGCGGCGCTTGTCGGCGGTGACCGCCGTCCAGCCGTCGTCCCACATGACGTGGCGCCAGGTGCCCAGGGTGATCATGGGCTCGATGGTGAACGTCATGCCGGGCTGCATGACGGTGGTGGCGTTGGCGTCGAAGTGGTGGGGCACATGGGGCGGGCCGTGGAACTTGCGGGCCACCCCGTGGCCCACGAAGGCCCGCACCACGCCGTAGCCGCCGGCGTGGGCCCTGGCCTCGATGGCGGCGCCGATGTCGGAGATGGGCCGGCCGGGGCGGACGGCGGCGATGCCCTCGAGCAGGCACTCGTGAGTAGCGGCGACCAGCCGCCGGGACTCCTCGTCGACCTCGCCGACCAGGAAGGTGGCGTTGGTGTCGCCGTGGACGCCGTCCAGGTAGATGGTGACGTCGAGGTTGAGGATGTCACCGTCGACCAGGGCCCGGTCGTCGGGGATCCCGTGGCAGATGACCTCGTTGACCGACGTGCACAGCGACTTGGGGAAGCCGTTGTAGTTGAGCGGGCTGGGATAGCCGCCCCGGGCGATGCACTCCTCGTGGGCGATGGAGTCGAGGGCGTCGGTGGTGACGCCAGGCCGGACCGCGGCCCCCACGATCTGCAGGATCTCCGCCGCAGCCCGCGAGGCACGCCGGACGGCCGCGATGACCTCGGGCGGGCGCACCATGGGCTCGGCCCAGTCCCCCGGTCGACCCGTCTCGGCGTAGTCCGGTCGGACGATGCCCTCGGGGACCGTGCGGGGAGGGCTCAGGCGGCCGGCGCGCACCGGCGCCTGCGACACCTTGTGGCAGCGCTTGTACTTGCGCCCGCTCCCGCACCAGCAGGCGTCGTTCGACTTCAGGTTGGCCGGCGTGAGCCCCACGGACACCCGGCCAGTGTAGAGGTGCCCGGCGCCGTTTCTCGGGGCATGATCTCGACATGGCCCGTGACCGGCACGCCCGTCGAGATCCCCACCGCTGATGCCGACGCTCATTCCCGCCCCCGTCCGTGTCGAGGCCGCGGGCAACAAGCCGAAGGTGATCGAGGAGTACGTCGGCCGCCTGGCCAGCGGTCACGACGCCCTCAGCGTGGCCCATATGCGCTCCCCCGGCGGATGGGTGGAGCCGGGCCAGACGCCGGAGTTCGACGAGTTCACCCTCGTGCTGCGTGGGCGGTTGCGGGTGACCGGCGCCGGCGGTGACCTCGACGTGACGACGGGCCAGGCCGTCGTGGTCGCCGCCGGCGAGTGGGTTCAGTACTCCACGCCCGACCCCGACGGCGCCGAGTACGTCGCCGTGTGCCTGCCGGCGTTCGCGCCGGGGCTGGCCCACCGCGACGAGGAGTAGCCCTCAACAGGGCGGGTCGGACCCGAGCGCCTTGTCGGCCTCCCGCCCCCTCCCGCCGTACCTCCGGCATCCAGGTCACCCTCGGCCGGGCCGCCGGTTGCGGCGGTGGGCCCAGCACGGGTGGTGCCAGTGCCGGCGCAGCTCCGGCGCGGCGCGAGGCACCACCACCAGGTGGCCCATGCCTTCGACGATGTCCTGGTTGCAGCCCGGGCAGACGTAGGCCTTGCGGGCCTGGTAGGGCTGGACGGCCCGGATCTCGAGCTCCTCGGCGGCCAGGTGCTCATCCACCACGGGCCCCGGGGCGGACGAACGTGCGGGCGGTGGGTACCGTCCTCGATGCGCCGTCGCTCATAGGGCCAAGGTACCCGCTGAACGGAGGATACTGCGCACGTTGACTAGAGTCGGCCTGCAAATGTCCAGGTCAGTGACGGTCCCAACCAGCTAGACCCGATTCGCATCTACTGTCGACTGCGGTATAGCGATGAGATTCCTATTGATCCCATTTGCTCGTTCTGGCACTATGAGCAGAACGAAACGGGTGCGAGGCACCCCGTCACGAGAAAAGGTGGGCAACCTGCAATGAACCTCCGCAAGAAGGTCACGACCGTATTCGGTGCGGCAGCTGCTGCTTCGGTCATCGCCGGCGCCGCGGCTTTCGCCTGCACCAACCTGGCCACCCTCAACCTGTCCAGCACCGCGGGCAAGGCGGGCGACTCCGTCACCGTCACCGGTTCGTCCTTCCGGGTCAACTCGGCCAACCTGGCCGCCTCCGACGCTGTCGTCCTGC
>Ga0247713_1001072_pt1 | contig 14305 bp, 14 predicted proteins | sample 21E_NmetaG_FD_189936 | JGI IMG/M metagenome (GOLD analysis project Ga0247713, IMG submission 189936) | Soil microbial communities from hillslope of Landscape Evolution Observatory, University of Arizona, Oracle, AZ, United States - 2-1-E_N | ecosystem: Engineered > Artificial ecosystem >... | reverse complement strand
CCCCCACCGCCGGCCCAGCAGGAGCCTCAGGAGCCGCTCCCGGTCACCGGCGATCGGATCACCGTCAGCCACAGCGGCAAGGCCCTCGACGTGGCCTACATCTCCATGGCCGACGGGGCCGGCGTCATCGTGTGGCCGCCCAACGGCGGCACCAACCAGCGGTGGTCGATCGAGCCCTTGGGCGACGGCAACGTGCGCCTCGTCGCCGGCCACAGCGGCAAGGTGCTCGACGTGGCCGGAGCCTCGACCGCCGATGGCGCCGGCGTCATCCAGTGGCCCTGGAACGGCGGCCCCAACCAGCGCTGGCGCATGGAGAACCTCGAGGACGGCACGTTCCGCTTCATCGCCGGCCACAGCGGCAAGGTGCTCGACGTCGCCGGCCTCAACACCGCCGATGGTGCCGGCGTGATCCAGTGGCCCTGGAACGGCGGCCCCAACCAGCGCTGGCGGCGCCAGACCGTTTAGTGCCCCGTCACTGATGGCCGCGGTGTTGATCATCCAGACAGTCGCCATCGTGCTCCTCGGCGTGCTCGTCGTCGGGCTGTTGCGCAGCCACGCCGAGATCCTGCGCCAGCTCCACCAGCTGGGCGCCGGCGCCGACCCCGACGCCGGCGGCGGCGTCACCAGCCCGGTGCCGGCGCCCGTGCGCCGCACCGCCTCCACCGGCTTCGACGTCACCGGCGCCAGCCCGGCCGACGAGGACCTCCGGATCGGCGTGGTCGGGGCCCGCCAGAGCACGGTCCTGGCCTTCCTCTCCAGCGGCTGCCTCACGTGCGGCACCTTCTGGGACGCCTTCGCCGGCGCCGGCCGCCTCGCCGTCCCCGGCGACGCCCGCCTGGTGATCGTCACCAAGGGCCCCGAGATCGAGAGCCCGTCGCGCATCGGCGAGCTGTCGCCCCGGGCCTTCCCGGTGGTGATGTCCACCCAGGCCTGGCTCGACTACAAGGTGCCGGCCACGCCGTACTTCGTCTACGTCGACGGGCCCTCCGGGCGCATCGTGGGCGAGGGCTCGGCCCAGACGTGGGACCAGGTCGTCTCCCTGTGGTCCCAGGCCCTGGCCGACGACACCGCCAAGGGCGAGGCCCGGGCCGACCGCGAGCTGCTGCAGGCCGGCATCCACCCCGGCCACGAGAGCCTCTATCCCGCTCAGGGGGCCGCTCGGGCCCAGCCTCCCGGGCAGCAGCCGTAATGCCGGGCTGGTTCGTCCTCGTCGCCGGGATGGCGGTGGCAACCGTCGCCGCCATCCGCTCCACCTGGTCGCCCTGAGGGGAGTCGATGCTGGCCAGCATCCACCCGCTCGGGGAGCGGGCCCGTGAACGTCGATGGGGGATCACCGTGGGGGCCTACCTCGTCGGCTCCACCCTGGCCGCCGGCCTCCTGGGCGCCACCCTGGGCGGCGCCGGAAGCCTCCTGCCTCTGACGCCGGGCGCCACCGCGGCGCTGGTCGTCGCCGCCGGCGCCCTGGCCCTCGCCGCCGACCTCGGCGCCTTCCCGCTGCCCACCATTCACCGCCAGGTGGACAAGGACTGGCTCGACCGCTACCGGGGCTGGGTGGTCGGCCTGGGCTTCGGATTCCAGCTGGGCCTCGGTGTGGTCACCGTCGTCAACACCGCCGCCGTCTACCTCGCCCTGACCCTGGCCCTGCTCACCGGCTCGGTTGCCGCCGGCGCCGTGATCGGGACCACCTTCGGCCTCGTCCGGGCCCTGGTCATCCTGGTGGTGGCCCCGGTCCGCCGGCCCGACCAGCTCCGCCTCGCCCTCCGCCGCATGCACGGCTGGCGGACTCTGTCCCAGCGCGCCGGCATCGCCGTCCAGGCCCTGTTCCTGGTCGCCGCCGGCGCCGTCGCCATCGCCCACTGAGGAGCCCACGTTGCAGACACTGAGCCGCCAAGGACTGGAGATCGAGCTCCCCGACGGGTGGGATGCCCGCATCTACCGCCGGCAGGCCGTCGACGACGCCGTCACCCGCCGGGCGATGCACGCCGCCAACTTCGCCCTGCCCGCCAACCTGGGCGACTACGCCGTGGGCGCCGTCGAAGGGATGACCACCGGCGACGTGCTTGTCGTGCTCCTCGAGTTCGACCCCGACAACGCCGGCCAGGGGTTGTTCTCCAACGAGGGCCTGCCCACCGGCCTCGCCGCCTCCGACTTCAGCCCCACGGCAATGCCCCGGGCCATGCCCGGGCGCACCGCGGCCCAATGGTTCTTCTCCCTCAACGACCGGGCCTTCTGCCTGTACGTGGTCCTCGGCAGCCACACCCAGCGGGCCGGCATGATGGAGCTGGTCAACAGCGTCGTGGAGACGCTGAAGATCGACAGCTAGGTGCCGGAGACCGGTGCCGTCGGCGAGGGAGACGCACCGGTCGGCGTGTCCTGGACCGTGTCGGCCGGCGCCGGCGGGGTGCCCACGGTGGGGGGCGTGGTGGTCGCCGTGGGTGTCGCGGTCTCCGGGGGCGCCGGCGGCACGACCGTGGGCTCGAAGCCGTTGGCGCTGCGCTCGGTGTCGGCCTGCCAGCTGCCGCCGCCCGAGGACTTGCCCATGAGGTCGTTGGCCTTCTCCTTGACCTGGGCCCGGCGCTCGTCGCCCTTGTCCTTGTCGAAGAAGTAGCTGGCCGCCGCGCCGACGCCCGACACGAATGCGAGGCGGAAGATCTTCTTTCGGATCGTGCGGAACATTCGGAACCTCCTGTAGCCGTGTGCCCGGTTCTTACCCAGCGGCGGTCGTTGCTACGTGGCGTCGGCGCCGGTCTGGGTCTGCTCGGCCCACTCCTCGTCGCTCACGCCCTCGCTCTCGCTGCCGCTGGGCTCCTCCTGCATCTTCCCGTCCTCGCGCTGGGTGCCGCCGTACACGCCGTGGGACTCGGGGCTGCCGGTGTCGCTCACGACGCGGTGCCGTCGGGGGTGGCGTCGCCGGGGAACTCGGCCGGCGCCTCCTCCCCGGGCAGGCGGTCGTAGCCGGTGCCGGCGGTGCCCTGACCGCGGGAGCGCTGGAGCTTGGCCCAGTCCTCGGGGTCGTCAGGGGTGAGCTGGTCTCGGTCTTTCTCCATGGCCGTGCCCTACCCGCCGGCGCCGCGGACTACGCCGCGTGCGGCCGGCCCATCACCGCGTACACGGCCGAGCCGATGAGGCCGGTCACGGCGATGACCACCACCCAGATGACCTTCGTCCCGGCCCGGAACGCCGAGTCGTCGGGCACCCCGATGGCGTCGACCAGCGACCACACCCACAGCGCCATGAGCCCCAGCAGGGCCACCAAGATCACCGCTCCACCGATTGCTTCCATCACTGCCTCCTGTTCGTCGTCGGACACGGACGACGGTGACGGAAGTGGCCCGCCGGCGCATCGGCTGGGAAGCGCCCTTCTCGCCGGCGACGTACATCTGCCGGCGTACACCGGGTCACCTGCGAACCAGCCGAATGCTGCTTCGAATCCGGTGTGGTGGCGCTTCAAGGCGACAGTATGAGCGGGTGGCGGGTCACCCGCGTCTCGTCCCTCGGCACCTTCTGCTGGCGCCGAGGGTTGCGTCGGCTCGAGCGGCCACCGGGGCGAGACCGGCTTGGTCGTGTGCGGGCGGTTCGAACCCTTCGTCCACTGGCAGAGCGTGCCCGGCTGGGCTCGTGTCGGCGTTCGGCTGGATGGAGCTCCCGCCGGTCAGAGCTTGGGCAACGCCTGGTGGCGGCCGATGAGGGGGGCGAGGGGATCGCCGGCGCCGGCCAGGCGGTCGAGGACGGTTCGGATCGTCCACCGGTCGGGGCGTAGGTCGGGGTCGTCGAGCTCGTCCCAGCGGATGGGGACCGAGACGGGGGCGCCGGCGGCGGGCCGGGGGCTGAACGGCGCCACCAGCGTCTTGTTGATGGCGTTCTGGGTGTAGTCGAGCCGGGCCAGGCCCTCGCGCCGGGTCTTGTGCCACTCCCAGCTCACCAGCTCGGGCACGGTGTGGCCCACCGCCCGCGACACCTTCTCCACCCAGCCGCGGGTGTCGGCGAAGGAGTAGCGCGGCTCGATCGGTACCCAGATCTGCACCCCGCGCTTGCCGGTCACCTTGGGCATCCCGACGACCCCCAGGTGCTCCAGCGCCGTCCGGTACAGGCGGGCCAGCACCAGGATGTCGTCGAAGCTCGTGGTCGTCCCCGGGTCGATGTCGATCAGTGCCCACGTCGGCTGGTGGACCTCGGGGATGCGCGACGTCCACGCGTGCAGCTCCAGGCCGCCGTAGTTGGCCATCCACGCCAGCGCCGGCACGCTGTCCACGACCGCGTAGCACGTCGTCTCGCCCGGGTCGGCCTCGACGTTGTGCCACTGCTGCAGCCAGTCCGGGGCGTGGCTGGGCACCTCCTTGTGCCAGAACCCTGGCTTGTCCACGCCATTCGGGAACCGGTTCAGGTTGAGGGGCCGGTCGTAGAGGTACGGGAGCATCCACGGGGCGACGCACGCGTAGTAGCGGATGACCTCCCGCTTGGTCACCGGCCGCCCGTCCACCTGGGCCGGCCTCCCGGGCCGCCCGCCGGCGCCGGCGGGGAACAGCACCTTGTCCAGGTTGGTGAGCTTCAGCTCCCGACCCTGCAGGTGCCAGAGCCCGCCCTTGCCGCCCAGCCCGTCGAGGGCCGCCAACTCCTCCTCGCTCGGAGGTTCCCACGCCGGCCGGGTGGTGCCGCCGATGGCGATCGATGCCTCCGCGGCCGGCAGGTCGCTGCGCCACAGCGCCTCGGGGGCGGCGGCCACCTGGTCGTTGGTCAGCCCCGTCTTCACCGAGCGGGGATGGTCCTCGGGGTCCCAGCCGGGCACGGCGGAGTCGTCGTTCTTGTGCAGGAGGAGCCACTGCTCCTTGCCGGAGCTGTCCCGGTCCCGCCGGACCAGCACGAAGCGGCCGGCCAGCTTCTGGCCCTGGAGGTCGAAGTGGAGGTCGCCCTTCTCGATGGCCTTCAGGGGGTCGCCGGGTTTGGCGTGCGACCACGTGCCCCAGTCCCACACGATGACATCGCCCCCGCCGTACTCACCCTTGGGGATGACGCCCTCGAAGTCGAAGTACTCGACGGGGTGGTCCTCGACGTGCACGGCGAGCTGGCGGGCCTTGGGGTCGAGCGTCGGCCCCCGGGGCACGGCCCAGCTGACCAGCACGCCGGCCATCTCCAGGCGCAGGTCGTAGTGGAGCCGGCGGGCCCGGTGGCGCTGGACGACGAAGCGACTGGAGCCGGCGGGCGCCGGCCCCGCCACGCCCGAAGGTTCGGCCGTCACCGCGAAGTCCCGCTTGGCCCGGTAGGTGGCGAGCCGCTCCTGGGCGTCGGTCACGGGACAGTCCTACCCCGTCGACTCGTGCCGGTTGCAACTATCATCGGTGCCAACATCGCGGGAGGAGGCTGGGATGAAGCGACGGTCCTTGAGTCATGTGGGCGCGGCCGTGGCAGTGCTGATGGGGCTGTCCATAGTGGCCGCGCCGCCGGCGTCGGCTGACGTCGGCCTCTTCGTCACCAGCACCTTCCCGGCCACGACCGCGGTCGGCCAGACGTTTCCCGCGTCGTTGCTGGTCGGCAACGTGGCCGGGTCGGACACGGTGGAGGTCCACGACATCATCCTTCGCCCGTCCTGCCACGACGGGCTCTGCACAACCGCTGAGTCCGGCGTCTTCGCCCTGTCCGCGACCGGCACCGGCACCGGCCCGGCCTCGTGTGCGGGGACGTGGACGATCGTTCAGGAGGGGGCGGCGTACCGCTTCATCCCTCCCGGCGGCGCCGACACGCTGGTGCTGGCCGGGGGCGAGAGCTGCCAGATCTCCTTCACCGGCGTGACCCGCCGGGTCCCGACGGTCGACGGTGGTCCCACCACCCCAGGCGTGCAGACATACCCGGTGATCACGGCGACGGCCTTCTCGGGGGGTGTGCAGGTGGGGCAGACGCGTGGGTCGAACATCACCACCGTGTCCCCCGCAGCCAGCGTGCTCACGACCCAGGCGAGTTCCAGCCCGGCGGACGCGCCGGTGCTGGCGACCACCACCGACACCGCCACCTTCGCCCCCGCCCCTCCCAGCACCGACGCTGGTGTTCCTCCCACCGGCAGGCTCACCTTCATTCTCTACGGCCCCGACGACTTCACGTGCGCCGGCCTATCGGTGGCCGAACGGAGCATGCCCCTCGACGGCTACGGCTCCTACACCTCGCTCGCTCCCGCGCCGGTGACCCAACCCGGGACCTACACGTGGGTCGCCACCTACAGCGGAGATGCGAACTACCACGGAGTGTCCACCGCCTGCTTGGACCCGACCGAGACGTTCACCGTCCGCATCCCGACGACCATCTCGACCGTGGCCACGCAGTCAGTGGCGCTCGGGCAGCCGATCACGGACACGGCCACGGTCACCGGCCGGGCCGGGTTCCCGGCGCCGACCGGCACGGTGGCCTTCCTGGCCTACGGGCCGAACGACCCGACCTGCGCCGGCCCCGTGGCCTTCGCCTCGCCCGGGCGGCCCTTGAGCGGCGGACCTCCGCCCACCGCCACCTCAGAGCCCTTCACGCCCACCGTGCCCGGCGCCTACCACTGGGTGGCCAGCTACGCGGGCGACGGCAACCACTTGCCGGTCACCAGCCCGTGCGGCGCCCCGAACGAGGTGTCCGTGGTCGTCGCCGAGGCGGATCTCTCCCTGGCCAAGGCGTGCGACCCCGGCCCGATGGCCCCCGGCTCCATCGTCACCTGCTCGGTCACCGTGACCAACGCCGGCCCGTCCACCGCCCAGAACGTGTCGGTCACCGACGACCTGCCCGCCGGTGTCACCCTCGTGGGCCCGCCGACCGGCGGCGGGTTCACCTGCGGCACCGGCGACCCGTTCGTCTGCTCCATGGCCTCACTGGCCCCGGGCTCGGCCACGTTCACCTTCGCCGTGCAGGTGGGCGGCGTGGCCCCCGGGAGCACGCTGACCAACACGGCCACGGTGTCGTCGTCCACGGCCGACCCGAACCTGGCCAACAACACGGGCTCGGCCTCCACGACCATCGTCACCTGCACGATCACCGGCGCCGGCGACATCCTCGGCACCGAGGGCGACGACGTCATATGCGGGTCGGAAGGTCCCGACCGCATCTTCGGTGGGGGTGGCAATGACGTGATCTTCGGCCTCGGCGGCGGCGACCAGCTGTCGGGCGGCGACGGCGACGACCGGCTGGTGGGCGGCGGCGGCGGGATCGACCGCCTGTCGGGCGGCCCGGGCGACGACATCCTCATCGTCACCGACGGCACCGGTGACGACTTCGCCGCCGGCGGCCCTCACGTCGCCGGCGACACCTGCATCGTCGACCACGGCGACGCCACCGCCGACTGCGAGTGGGTGCGCGCCGGCTAGCCGGATCGGCTAGCTGACGACCACCCCCGTCAGGTCCTCCGCCGGCGGGTACTGGGGGTCCATGGCCGACAGGGTCTCCAGCAGGATGCGGTTCACGGCCCAGTTCCGGTACCACTTGCGATCGGCGGGAACGACGTACCAGGGGGCCACATCGGTCGACGTGCGGGAGATGGCCTCCTCGAAGGCGGCGGTGTAGTCGTCCCAGCGGGCTCGCTCGTCGAGGTCGCCCCTTCTGAACTTCCAGCGCTTGGTGGGGTCGTCGAGGCGGGCCTGGAACCGCTCGGCCTGCTCCTCCTTGGAGATGTGCAGGTACAGCTTCACGATGCGGGTGCCGGCGGCGGCCAGGTTGGCCTCGAAGTCGTTGATGAGGTCGTACCGGGGCCGCCACACGTCTTCGGGGACGAGGTTGTGGACCCGCACGATCAGCACGTCCTCATAGTGCGACCGGTTGAAGACCACCACCTCGCCCTTGGCCGGGGCCTTGGCGTGCACCCGCCACAGGAAGTCGTGGCTGCGCTCCTCCTCCGAGGGGACCCTGAAAGAGGCAACCCTGCAGCTGGCCGGGTTCAGCCCCCGGAACACGTTCTTGATCGTGCCGTCCTTGCCGCCGGCGTCGATGGCCTGGAGCACGACGAGCAGCGACTGCTCGCCCTCGGCGTACAGCCGCTCCTGGAGCACCTGCATCTCCTGCTGCAGCGCCTCGGAGGCGGCGTCGGTCTCCTTCTTGTCGCCCGGAGCGCCGTCGGTAGTGCGGGTGTCGATCGTGGCGAGGTCGACACGGGTGCCGGGCTCGACCCGCCAGCGCTTTGCGTCCATGGTCGAGGCTACGCCGGACGGGTGGGGCCGGCGCCGGCGCCGGTCTCCTCCAGGAGGGCGGCCATCTCGTCGAGGCGGGCGGCATCGAGCGTCATCGCGCCGGCGCCGATCCAGTCGTCGAGCTGGTCGGGCCGGCGGGCGCCGACGATGGCACCGTCCACCGCCGGCCACGCCAGCGTCCAGGCCACGGCCAGCTCGGGCAGCGTGCAGCCGAGCTCGCCGGCCATCTCCCGCAGGCGCTCGATCACGACGAGGTTGGTCTCCAGGCCGTCGCCCTGGAAGTCGGGGTGGCCAGAGCGCCAGTCGTCGTCGGGCAGGGACTCGGCTCGCTCGCGGGACATCCGCCCGCTCAGCAGCCCGGAGCGCATGGGGCTGTAGGCGATCACGCCCGTGCCGTGGGCCTGGCACCACGGCAGGATCTCCTCGGCGTTCTCACGCACCAGCAGGTTCAGCTCCGGCTGGCAGCTGTCGACGTGGCGGATGGCCTCGCACGCCTCCAGCAGGTCGACGGTGAAGTTGCTCACGCCCAGATACCGGGCCTTGCCTTCGGTGACCAGCTCGGCCAGCGTCGCCCACGAGTCCTCGATCGGCGTGCCGTCGTGGCTCGGCCAGTGGATCTGGAGGAGGTCGATGGCCTCGACGCCGAGCCGGCGCAGGGAGTCCTCGCACTCACGGCGGATCGACGCCGGCGCCAGCACGTTCGACACCGTCGTGCCGCCCGGCTCCCACACCAGGCCGCACTTGGTGAACACCAGCGGACGGTCGGCCTCCGGGATCGAGCGCACCGCCTTGCCGACGACCTCCTCGGCGTGGCCGAGCCCGTAGGCCGGCGCGGTGTCGATCCAGTTGATGCCCAGGTCGACGGCCCGGCGGATCGTCTCGATGGACTCCATGTCGTCCTGGACGCCCCAGCCGCCCTGCCAGCCGGCGCCGCCGATGGCCCAGGCGCCCAGGCCGACCCGGGTGATGTGCAGGTCGGTCTGTCCGAGGGGCCCGGTGCGGGAAGCGACGTCGAGGTTGGTCATGGTTCTCCTAACGAGGGGCCGCCCGCAGGCGGGCGGCGGTGTCCTCAGGTGCCGTGTCGTTAATGAATGCCCCAGCGCCCAGTTCTGAACCCGCCAGGTACTTCAATTTCTCCGCCGTGCGGTGCAGGGGGGTGAATTCGATGTGGAAGTGGCTGATGTGCTGGTGCTCGCCGTCGTCGGTCGGCGCCTGGTGCATGGACATCACGTAGGGCAGGGGGAAGCCGAAGAGGCGGTCGTAGGCCCGCACGACGGTGCGCAGCACGTCGGCCAAGGCCAGGCGCTCGGGGTCGCTCAGATCGAGCAGGCTGGCGGCGTGGCGCAACGACGCCACGTGGACTTCGTACGGGAACCGGGCCGCGAAGGGAACGAAGGCGAGGAAGCTCCGGTTGTGGGCGATCACCCGGACGCCGTCGGACCGCTCGCGGGCCACGACGTCGCAGTACACGCAGGTGCCGTGCTCGGCGATGTGGGCTGTGGCCACGTCGAGCTCCTGGCGCACGCGAGGCGGGATCTCCGGGTAGGCGTAGATCTGGCCGTGGGGGTGGTGGAGGGTGACGCCGACGGCCACGCCCTTGTTCTCGAAGATGAAGACGTAAGCCACCTCGTCGCGGCTGCCCAAGACGGCGTAGCGGTCGGCCCAGACCGCCACCACCTTGGCGATCCGCCCGACCTCCATCTCGCCCAGGCTGAGGTGATGGTCGTCGGAGTAGACGACGACCTCGTTGGCTCCATGCGAGGGAAGGACGGGCGACAACTCCGACCCGGCGACCGCCGGCTCGGGAGGTTCACGGACCAGCGACGGGAACCGGTTCTCGAAGACCACCACCTCGAACTCCGGGAGCGGGATCTCGGTGGGTGGCTGGCCCTCCTTGGTGGGGCAGAGGGGGCAGAAGGCGTCGGGGGGAAGGAAGGTGCGGTCTTGGCGGTGGCCGGCGAACATGCGCCACTCGCCGGTGACCGGGTCGTACCGCCGCTCGCTCATCTCGCCCTCGCCTCTTCCCAGGAGTAGGCGATGAGGGTGCGCCCGTCTTCCTTGACCGACTCGTCCTTGTGCAGCACGGGCCGGGGTTCACCAGCCCAGGCCATGACGTCGGCCAGCAGGGCGCAGGCGGCGGCGTCGCCCGCCGCCGCCCGTTCGCGAAGGCGGTACTGGCAGAACACCAGCCGGCCGGCGCCCACGGCGTGGGACCCGAGCACCGCGCCGGTCATGGCGCCGGGTACCGGCTTGTAGGCGATCACCACCGGCGTGTCGGGGAACGCCCCGCCGTCGATCCGGGACACCACGCTGGCCGACTGCACGGTGGAGTCCTCGGCCACCAGGACCGTCCTGCGGGGAAGGCTGGGCACGGCGCCGTGGTCGGTGGTGAACCGGAACACCGTCGATCCCCAGACCGACGTCAGGGCCTCCAGGGTGACCGGGACGGGGTAGTGGGGCGCGGCCTCGATGGGCTGGGCCATGACCAGCACCACCTCGCCGGCGTCGAGGCGGGCCCGGGCCTCGGCCCCCGTGGCCGCGTCGAGGGCGTCCTCGGCCACGACGAACGGACCACCGCCGGCGGCGGGATCCAGCGCGGCCACGGCGTGGATGGGGTAGCGGTTCTCGGCCACCTGCTGACCGCCGGCGTACAGGCGCAGGACCAGGTCGTGGCTACCCGGCACGTCGGGGGCGGCCACCTCGACCACGTCATAGCTGCTGACCGTCCAGCCGGGAACGCCGCCGAGGCGCAGGAGCGCGGCCGTCTCCCGGAAGCGCTCGGCCACGGTGCGGCTCGGCAGGTCGTGGCTGTCGAGGCGGAGGAGGTCGCCGATGGATGCGGTGGGCGCCGTCTCCCCGAAGCGGGCCTCGACGGTGACGTCGGTCAGCGCCGGCCCGTCGTTCGACACGTGGAGGGGGGCGCGGAGCATGCCGCCGGCCTCCACGACCAAGCTCTCGAGGTCGAGCATCGGCAGCACCACCTGGTTGGCCCGCGTGGTCTCGGCGACGGCGATCCGCTTCGGCCGGCGGTGCAGGTCGAGCACGCCGTTCAGCTCCTGGGGGACGTCGGTCAGTTCGGTGAGGCAGTAGCCGCCGATGTGCTCGTGCCGGCGCCACACCTCGCTCTGAAGGCGGTTGGAGATGCCCTGGTAGCGCTGGGTCTCGATGATGAAGCGGGCGATGCTGCCGGGCCAGCGGGTGCCGGCCAGGGCGCCGGCGTAGACCTGCCGGGAGTCCCAGAACGGCGGCTCGGCCATCGCCGGCATGTCCGGCAGGCCCCAGTCGCCGTACTCGGTGACGAACAGGGGCCGGTCCTCGCCGGCGAAGCGCTTGGAGGCGGCCTCGATCTTGTCCAGGTAGTCGCGGTGGAGGCGCCCGTACCAGTGGGCGGTGAGGATCGGCGAGACGAAGACGTAGTCGGGATCGGGCTCGATCCAGTCGTTCTCGATGACGAGCCGGGTCGGGTCCTCGGTGGTCACGGTGTCGTAGAGGGCCCGGGCGAACCGCTCGTAGCCGGGCCACTGGCGGGCCTCCCACTGCCCGTCGCACACCTCGTTCATGGCCGACCACAGGATGATGCTCGGGTGGTTGCGGTCCCTCCGGACCTGCTCGCGGGCGGCGGCCAGGCACCGGCGGGTGAGCAGGGTGTCGCCGCCCATCTCTTCGTGGGCCAGCGGCTCGGCCACCGGGATGTCGCAGTGCAGCAGCATCCCCAACTCGTCGCAGACGTCGAGGTAGGTGGGTTCGAAGGCCTTGATGTGCAGGCGCAGGGTGTTGAACCCCATCTCCTTGGCCTTCGTCACCTCGTCGACGATCTGGGCCCGGTTGCCCTCGGCGTAGAGGCCGTCGGCCCGGAAGCCCTGGACCAGGGCGCTCTTCATCCGGTACGGGACGTCGTTGACCAGGATGCGCTTGCCCTCCATGCGCACCGTGCGCAGGCCGAAGCGGACCTGGCACAGGTCGCTCAGGGCGCCGTCGATGCGCGCGTCGACGACAGCCTCGTGCAGGAGCGGCCGCTCCGGGCTCCACCGGCCGGCGGTCGTCGGCCCGATGCGCACGTGGACCTCGGCGATGCCGGCGGCCGGCACCAACTTCTCGACTTCCCGGGCCGCGCCGAGCATCCGGACGCCGGCTCGCGCCCGGAGCGGCCTGGGGGTGCGGTTCTGCAGGGTGATCGTGACCCGCAGGTCGTCGGGGTCGCCGTTCACGAAGACGTCGCGGACCACGATGGCGCCGTGTCGGCGGAGCCGGACACCCTGCCAGATGCCGCCGTAGGTCATGTACAGGCTGGGCCGGCTGGGGAAGACGTGGTTGGCCCAGCCCTGCTTGCCGTGGGGCATGCGGGTGTGGTCGGGATCGTCGAGGGACGGGTCGGTGACCCGCACGGCGAGGGTGTTCTCGCCCGCCCGCAGCGCCGGCCCCGGGTCCAGCTCGAAGGGGGTGAAGGGCAGGTCGTGGCCGCCGAGGGCCACGCCGTTCAGGTACACGGTGGCCACGTCCATGACCGCGTCGAACCGCAGCGTCCAGTGACCGCTGATCTCCTCGACATCGAACCGCCGGCGGTACCACGCCGGCCCATCGAGGTCGAGCCAGCCCTGGGCCTCCCACAGGCCGGGGACGGTGATGGGCTCCGCAGGGAGGGTGTCGAGGTCCTCCAGGGCGTGGTCACCGGGGAAGAAGTCCCAGACGCCGTCGAGTGATGCCTGTCGCCGGCTGTCGAACTCCATCACAGGATTATTGCGACCTTGCCACCTGCTCCCGCGTCAGCGGTGGCGTAGGCCGCCGCTGCGTCCTCCAGTGCGAAGCGATCGGTGACCGTGCGGTCGGGATGGAGATCCCACCGCACGAGCAGCTCCATGAGCTCCTCCATGTGGCCGACGCTGGTCACCCACGAGCCCATGACGGTGAGCTGGCGGTGGATCAGCACCGGGCTGGCGTCGACCTCCAGGCGGCCGCCTTCGCCGACGAGCACGCAGCGCCCCCACCGTCGGGCGCCGGCCAGGGCCAGCGCCCGCCCGCCGGCGGAGCCGGAGCAGTCGACGGTGACCTCACAACCCACGCCGGCGGTGGCCGCCAGCACGCCGGGCTCGCCTTCCACAGCCACGTCGACCGCCTCCAGCGACGCGGCGAGATCCCGGCGCGCCGCCACCGGGTCGGCGCCGACGACCATGGTCGCCCCCATGGCCTTGGCCAGCAGACCGGCGGCCAGCCCGACCGGGCCCAGGCCGACCACCAGGACGACATCACGGCCCGACACGCCGGCCCGGCGCAGCGCCTGGTACGCGGTGCCGAAGCCGCACGCCACGCAGGCCCCGTCGAGCCACGACAGGCCGTCGGGCAGGGCCACGCAGGTCGACTCCTCGGCGAGGAGGAAGTCGGCGTGGCCCCCGTCGCGCTGCCAGCCGTATGCGGCCCGCACCGGCGACGTGCAGCTGATCATGTACCCGGCCCGGCAGTCGGCACAGAGCCCGCAGCCGGCGATGTGGTAGATCGCCACGCGGTCGCCGGCCTTGAAGCGCCGGCAGCCCTCCCCGACGGCCACGATCTCCCCGCACGGCTCGTGGCCGGCCACCACGCCGCGGTAGGCCTCGGCGCCGGTGCCCAGGTGCTCCCGGTAGATGGCCCGCAGGTCGCTGCCGCAGATGGTCGACGCCCGCATGGCCACGACGGCCTGGCCGTGCCCGGGCGCCGGCTCGGCCACGTCCCGGATGTCGACCTGGCGCCCCCCGGGGAGGAAAACCCCCTTCATCCGCCTCGCGATACCCGAGTCACGCCATCTCCGCCACCGCGGCGGCGTCGCCGCCGTCGATCAGGGTGACCATGCGGCCGGCGATCGAGTCCCAGGTGTTGCGGCGCACGACGGCCTCCACGCCGGCCCGAGGCCGGCGGTGGGCCCGCCTGACCGCGTCGGCGAAGGCGGCGCCGGTGTCGGCCAGCTCTACGTGGGCGCCGTGGTCGGCGACCACGTCGGGGACCCGGGTGGAGACCACCGGCAGGCCGGCGGCGAAGTACTCCAGGGTCTTGGTCGGGCTGATCGACCGGGTGGCTTCGTTCAGGGCGAAGGGCATGAGGGCGACGTCGAACCCGGCCATGACGTGGGGGAGGCGGGCGTAGGGCTGGGGGCCGGGGTAGACCAGGTTGGGCGCTTCCGGGAGCGA
>Ga0247713_1001071_pt1 | contig 14339 bp, 9 predicted proteins | sample 21E_NmetaG_FD_189936 | JGI IMG/M metagenome (GOLD analysis project Ga0247713, IMG submission 189936) | Soil microbial communities from hillslope of Landscape Evolution Observatory, University of Arizona, Oracle, AZ, United States - 2-1-E_N | ecosystem: Engineered > Artificial ecosystem > Mesocosm... | reverse complement strand
GGCTCGAGCTGGACCTCGACGAGTTCATCGACCACCGGCGCGCCGCGCTCACCTTCGGCGTCACCTCCTTCGTGGCGCCCATGATCATCGGCACGGTGGCGATGATGGCGTTGGGGTTCCCCGGGTTGGCCGCCGTGCTCTTGGCGTCCTGCTGGGCGTCGCACACCCTGGTGGCCTATCCCGAGTACCAGCGCTACGGCACCGCACGCAACCGGGCGGTGTCGGTCACCGTCGGCGCCACCATACTCACCGACACATCGGCGCTGATCGTGCTCGCCGTGGTCGCCGGTGTGCACCGCGGCGAGATCGGGCCGGCCTTCTGGCTCACGCTGCTCCCCGCGATCGCCGCGCTGTTGGGTCTCACCCTGTGGGTTCTGCCCGCGGTGGGACGCCGGTTCTTCTCGGGTCTCGGCCAGGACATCGGCCCGCGGTTCCTGTTCGTCATCGCGGTCGTGTTCGTGGTGGCGGGGCTGGCAGAGGTCGCTGGCATCGAGGGCATCGTCGGCGCCTTCCTCGCCGGCCTGGCGATGAACCGTCTCGTCCCGCACGACAGCCCGCTCATGGAGCGTCTGGAGTTCTTCGGCAACCACTTCATGATCCCGGCGTTTCTCGTCTCCGTCGGCCTGCTGATCGAACCGCGGGTGCTGATCGAACCCAAGGCGCTGCTGCTCGGCGGCGCCTTCACCGTGGTCGCCCTCGCCGCCAAGCTCGTCGCCGCGGTCGGCACCGGCAGGCTGTTCGGGTACGACCGCGTGGAGATCGGCTCGATGTTCGCGCTCTCGTCGGCGCAGGCGGCTGCCACGCTCGCGGCCATCCTGGTCGGTGTCGACGTCGGCCTGATCGACACGACGACGCTCAACGCGGTCATCGCCGTCATCGCCGCCACATGCATCCTCAGCTCCGCGCTCGGCAGCCGCTACGCGCGTGAGCTGCCACCTCCGCCCCCACGGTCGAGGATCGGCGCGACGGTCGTCGTCCCGGTCGCGCGTCCCGAATCCACCCGGGCGCTCGTACGGATCGCGGCGGCGATGGCGCGTCCCGACTCGGGCTTCGTCGTGCCGGTCACCGTCGCCGGCGACAACGCCGACGAGGAGACCCTCGACCAAGTGCGGGCGGCCAAAGACGAGGCGACCTCCATGGCGCTGTCGCACGGTGTGGAGTCCCGCGGTGTGGTGCGCATCGACGCGGCACCCGACGTGGGCATCCGTCACACCGTCGTCGAGCACAAGGCCTCGCTCATGGTGTTGGGTTGGAAAGGGACGACCGGCCGCCGTGAAGCTCTGTTCGGCAGCATCCTGGACCGCATCGTCGCGCACGTCGACGCACCGACGATCATCGGACGGATAGAGGACGAACCGGTCGAGCGCATCGTCATCGCGGTCTCCGCCGCGATCACCGCCCCCGCCGCGCGGGGCGCATTCACCCTGGCCGCGGAAACCGCCCGCCGCTTGCGCATGGACGCGCCAGCGCCTGTGTTGACCATCTCCCAGCAGGACCTCGAGCAGTTCGCCGAGACCACCCGCGATGTACTCGAGGGCGATTACGAGCACCGCCCAGAGGACCTCATCGACACCTTGCGGCAGGAAGTCCGTCCCGGGGACCTCATCGTGCTGCCGGTCACGCGCAGTCGAGGTCGGGTGCCCGACCTCGGGGCCCGCGTCGCCGACGAGCTGCCCGACATCCCGCTGCTGATCGTCATGGGTGGTGCGGCCAGCCGCCTCGGCGAGCTGCCCCACGCCCGCCTGACCGCCGAGTTCCCGTTCGGGCCCCCACCATGGACACGGGAGCCCCGCTAGGGGTCTCGGACGGTCACCGGCGTGTCACCTGCGGGCCGGTGGAGCGTGCGAAGATGCGAGTGGACCCTGCCGGAATCGAACCGGCGACCTCCACCTTGCAAAGGTGGCGCTCTACCAATTGAGCTAAGGGCCCGAACGGGTGCGGCGAATCGCCGGGGCCCCGCGGTCCCTACAGGTCGCGGGGCTCCTCCCAGATGGCCTCGTCGAGCTCGCGGTCACGTTGCTTCTTGAGCACGGCCGCGACGACACCGGCGAGCGCGGCAAGCAGCGTCAGCTTGCGCATGGGAAGACCTCCTGTGGAAGACGGCAGTGGGCCATCGAGGACTTGAACCTCGGACCTCACCCTTATCAGGGGTGCGCTCTAACCTGGCTGAGCTAATGGCCCGTGTGCCGGGAGAGTGTACCCGCTGGCCGGCACGGCGCACCGCCGGTCACCCACCGTGCCCGCCCGTTCGCAAGCCGGCCCTCCGGGCGCTACTCCTCCTCGACCAGCGTCAACCGCAGCCCGCCGACCAGGTCGGCGATCAGGTTGTACAGGAACGCCAGGAAGACGTTGATCCCGCTCCACAGCACCACGTTCAGCAGGCCGATGAGGAAGACCGCGCGGGCGATCATGCCGCCACGGATCTCGATCACCAGCTGCAGCTCTGCGAGGAAGTCGAGCAGGTGGTCCACCAGTCCGAGCTGGTTCACCACCGCCCAGAACACCGTGAGGGCGAGCATCACCACGAGCAGCGCGCAGAAGTAGAACAGCAAGCTGAGCTTCAGCACCGACCACGGGTCCACCTTGCGCACCGTGGAGCGGCGCCGGGTCGTCCGCCGGACCGGTTGCCCGGCGGTCGCCGGCCGGGCCTGGCGCGCAGGGGACGCCGGGGGACTCGGTGCGGCTGGGGCGGTGCTCGCAACCGCGGCCCCCGCTGACGGCGAACGGGGGTTCGGGCGCCGCTCGATCACCTCGGTGGCTTCCCCGGGGCGGGCCGCCGACCGGGGCACCGTCGACGGCTCGCCGTCGGCGCGGCCCCGTCCCTCCGGAGCCGAGGGCCGCATGCGCTCGGTCGGCGGCGGGACCTCGCGGCGCGAGGCCTCACGGGCCTCGGCCCGCTGGGGAGCTCCGGCGGCCTGCGACCCGTCCGGGCGGCGGCGCCGTTCGCGCTGCCGCGGCGCCTCTCCCGACCGCTCGGGACGCGGCCGCTCCCGCTGCCCCGAGGCACCGCCGGCCCACTCAGGCCGGGGACGCTGGCGCGGGACTGGCCGCTCCCGGCGAGGCGGCGCCCCCGATGAAGGCGCGGCGCGCGCGTCGCGGCGTGAGGAGAGGCTGCCGCCGTCCTCCCGCGGCGCCGCGCCTGGTGGGACGGGCTCGCCGGGTCCCGGCCGGTCCACGGGACGCGCGGGCTGCGGACGGTGACGCCCGCCGTCTGGCGGCGTCGGACTCACGATGGTCCCACGCCATGCCGACGACCGGTGACGGCACGGAGCTCACTCTGCGGCGAACGGTGGCGACCGGTCAACCCCCGCCCCACGCCGATGCGCCCGCCCTTGAGCCGCCGGTGATCCACCATGGTTGTGCGGCACCGTACTCGACCATTGCGCGGTGACACAACGAGTGGACACCCGGTGGGCGCCGGAGGCGGGCGACGTGGTCCCTTCGCGCGAGTCACCTTTCGGGGCCGGCTTCGGGCTCGTCGGCTTCCAGCTCGACTTCCAGCTCGTCGCCCTCGACCACCGGGGCCACGGAGGCGACCTTGGCGCCCTGCGAGGTGTTCATGACCCGCACACCCTGGGTGGAGCGCCCGGTCGGGCGGATGTCGCTCACGTCCATGCGGATGATGGTGCCGGTGTCGGTGACGAGGAACACCTCCTGCTCGTAGGCGGCCACGAGCGCACCGACGAGGCCGCCCCGGGCCTCCACCAGCTTCGCGGTGAGCACCCCCTTGCCACCTCGGCGCTGGGTGGGGTAGCGCTCCAGCGGCGTGCGTTTCCCGTAGCCCTCGTCGGTCACGACGAGCAGCTGCCCGTCGGGGATTGCGCGGGTCGCCGACAGCACCTCGTCGCCCTCGGACAGCGCCATGCCGATGACCCCGGTGGTGTCCCGGCCCATGGGCCGCACGTCGGACTCGACGAACCGGATCGTCATGGCCCGCCGCGACACCAGCAGGATCTCGTCCTCGCCGGAGGTGACCTGCGCGCCGATGAGCTCGTCGCCCTCCCGCAGGTTGATGGCGATCAGCACGCTTCTCGGCGAGTCGTACTCCGACAACGGCGTTCGTTTGACCATTCCCTGGCGGGTGGCGAACAGCAGGTAGGACTCGCTCTCCCGCAGCTCGTCGTCGGTGACGGCGACGAGCGCGGCGATCTTCTCCTCCGGCGCAAGGGCGAGCCCCTCGACGTTGGCCACGTAGGTCCCCCGCGCCGCACGGCCCTTCTCGGGCAGCTGCCAGGTCCGTACGCGGTAGACCCGACCCTGGTTGGTGAAGAACAGCAGCCAGTGGTGCGTGGTGGTGACGAGGAGGTCGCGGATGATGTCGTCCTCCTTGAGCGCCCCGCTGGTCACCCCCTTCCCGCCGCGCTTCTGGGTGCGGTACTCGCTGATCGGCACCCGCTTCACGTAGCCGGCGCGGGTGAGCGTGACGACCACGTCGGTCTGGGCGATGAGGTCGGCCATGTCGACCTCGCCCTCGTCGGGCACGATGGCCGTGCGACGGGCGTCGCCGAACCGGTCGCGAAGCTCGGTCAGCTCCTCCACGATGATGGAGCGCACCCGTTCGGGCTTGGCCAGGATGTCGCGCAGGTCGGCGATGCGCTCCTGCAGCTCCGCGTGCTCGTCGATGATGCGCTGGCGCTCGAGCTGGGCCAGCCGGCGCAGCTGCATGTCGAGGATCGCCCGGGCCTGGACCTCCGACAGCTGGAACCGATCCTGCAGCTCGGTCAGCGCGGCGTCCGCGGACGCCGCCGCGCGGATGAGCGCGATGGCGGCGTCGAGGTTGTCGAGGGCGATGATGAGGCCCTCGAGGACGTGGGCGCGCTCTTCGGCCTTGCGCAGCCGGTAGCGGGTGCGCCGCGTGATGATCTCGACCTGGTGGTCGATGTAGTGGCCGATGGTGGCCTTGAGCCCCAGCGTGCGCGGCACCCCGTCGACCAGCGAGAGGTTGTTGACGCCGAAGGTGTCCTGCAGCTGGGTCATCTTGTACAGCTGGTTCAGCACGACCTGGGGGTTGGCGTCGCGCTTGCAGAAGATGACGAGGCGGTCGCCCTGACGGCTGGACTCGTCCCGCAGGTCGCGGATCCCGGTGATGCGCTTGTTGCGCACGAGGTCCGCGATCTTCTCGGCGACGTTGGCCTTGTTGACCTGGTACGGCAGCTCGGTGACGACGATCTTCGTGCCCTTGGCGTCCTCCTCCACCTCCGCGACGGCGCGCATGCGGATCGACCCGCGACCGGTCTCGTAGGCGTCGCGGATGCCCTGCATGCCCATGATGAGGGCGCCGGTCGGGAAATCGGGCCCCGGCACCATGCCCATCAGCTCGTCGAGGGTGATCTCGGGGTCGGCGATCTGGGCGATGACCGCGCCGGTCATCTCGATGAGGTTGTGCGGCGGGATGTTCGTCGCCATGCCCACGGCGATGCCCGAGCTGCCGTTGACCAGCAGGTTCGGGAACCGGCTCGGCAGGACGACCGGCTCCTCGTTGTCCCCGTCGTAGCTGTCGATGAAGTCGACGGTCTCCTCGTCGATGTCGCGCAGGAGCTCCATCGCCAGCGGCGACAGCCGGGCCTCGGTGTAGCGCATCGCCGCCGGCGGGTCGCCGTCGACCGAACCGAAGTTGCCGTGGCCGTCGATCAGGGGATAGCGGATGGCCCACGGCTGGGCCATGCGGGCCAGGGCGTCGTAGATCGCCGAGTCGCCGTGCGGGTGGTACTTCTTCATCACGTCACCGACCGCGGCGGCCGACTTGCGGTGCTTCGTGCCCGACCGCATGCCCCCCTCGAACATCGAGTACAGGATCCTGCGGTGCACCGGCTTCAGGCCGTCGCGCACGTCGGGCAGGGCCCGCCCGACGATGACGCTCATCGCGTACTCGAGGTAGGAGCGCTGCAGCTCGTCCTCGAGCTCGATCGGCTCGACGCGGTTGCCGGCCGCGGGGGGGACGACGTCGTCAGTCTCCGTCATGGTGGGTCACTTCCTGACGTCGAGGACGATGCGGGTGGGGCTCGACAGCGTGTGGAGCCAGAAGTCGCGGGGCTGGTCGGGCAGGACCACGATGCGCACCAGCCCGTCGCGCTCGGTCTGGTCGACGCGCACGCCCGCGAAGGGGGGGTCGTCGAACTCCAGGCGCTGTCCCGGCGCGAAGTCGGCGTCGTAGTGGGCGATGTCGTCGATCTCGAGCACCAGGTCGTTGCCGGCGCGGTGCGCGCGGGCGGGGGGCACGGCGGGCGACGTGTCCGCGTCCTCGGCGTGCTCGAGCTCCACGACGACCCGCAGGTAGGTCGTGCGGTCGCGGATCCGCACGCTGGTGATGGCCACTCCCTCGTCGGTGGGCGCACCGATCTCCTGGTTGTGGCCCCCGAAACGGGCGAGGTCCGGCACCCCCTCGCCCTCCGCGGGCTCGCTCATCACGCTGTCGTCGGGGACGAGCACCTTCGGCAGGCCCCACCCGCCCCAGAAGGCGCCGACGTCCACGCCGCTGCGCAGACCGGCTTGGGCTCCCTCGACCGACAGGCGCACCTGCTCGATCGCGGGCAGCTCGCACAGCGTGCCGACGAGGGCGGCCAGCGCCAGCGCCTCGTGCTCGGGCGAGGGGTTGGCGGACTCCGCGGCGGTGATCACCTGGTGGGACAGATCGACGTGTGCGGTCCCGTCCTCGATCCGCAGGCTGCGCACCTCGGTCGAGGTCGGCAGCGGCGCGGTGAGGTCCCGGCCGTCCTCCTCCGCGGGGCCGGCGAGCAGCAGCTCGAGGGCCGTGAGCGGCAGGTCGCCGTCGATGGACGTCTCCCTGGTGACCGGCACGAGGTGGGCGCCTTCGCCCTCGCCCCTGCGGAAGTAGACGGTGAGGTCCACGACGTCGTCGGGCTGCATGGTCGGCTCGGCGCTGACGGTCCCCGCCGCCGGGGAGCTGTCGGGCCCCGCGGCGCTGCCGTCCGGCAACGCCGTGCAGGCAACGGTCAGCAAGGCGAGCAGGGCGAGCAGCAGCCCCCTCATACGTCCAGGAACCGCACGTCGCGGGCGTTGCGCACGATGAAGTCCCGCCGCGCCTCCACGTCGTCGCCCATGAGCGTGGTGAACATCTGGTCGGCAGCCGCGGCGTCCTCCATGGTCACCTGCAGCAGGGTCCGCGCCGCGGGGTCCATCGTGGTGTCCCACAGCTCCTGAGCGTCCATCTCCCCGAGGCCCTTCAGCCGGCTGATGTCCGGCTTCTTACCGTTCTCCCCGATGGTGCCGTCCGCCCGCCACTCCGCGAGCACCGCGTCCCGCTCACGGTCGGTGAGCGCGTAGCGGACCTTGTCCTTGCTCTTCGTGCCCGGGGGCGCCATCTGATACAGGGGTGGCTGCGCGATGTAGACGTAGCCGGCCTCGATCAGCTCCCGCATGTGGCGGAAGGCGAACGTCAGCACCAGGGTGCGGATGTGCGCTCCGTCCACGTCGGCGTCCATCAGCATCACGATCTTGTGGTACCGGGCCTTGGACAGGTCGAACTCCTCTCCGATGCCGGTGCCGATCGCGGTGATGAGGGCCTGGATCTCCTTGTTCTCGAGGATCTTGGCCAGGCGGGCCTTCTCCACGTTCAGGATCTTGCCGCGGATCGGCAGGACGGCCTGGGTCTCGCGGGCGCGGGCCTGCTTGGAGGACCCGCCGGCGGAGTCGCCCTCGACGATGAAGATCTCGCACTCCGCGGGGTCGTCGGACTGGCAGTCGGCCAGCTTGCCGGGCAGCGGCGTCGAGTCCAGCAGCCCCTTGCGCCGCGTGAGGTCCCGCGCGGCGCGGGCGGCGAGGCGCGCCTCGGCGCCCTGCACGGCCTTCGCGATGATCACCCGGGTCTCGGCGGGGTGCTCCTCGAACCAGGTCGACAGGTGCTCGTTGCAGGTGCGCTCGACGAAGCCGCGTATGGGCGTGTTGCCGAGCTTGGTCTTCGTCTGGCCCTCGAACTGGGGATCGGCGAGCTTCACGGACACGATCGCGGTCAGGCCCTCGCGGATGTCCTCGCCCGTGAGGTTGAGCTCCTTGCCGTTGCCCTTGACCTTGCCGAGCATGCCGCTCTTGCGGGCGTGGCGGTTGACCACCGCGGTGAGGGCCTTCTTGAACCCCTCCTCGTGGGTGCCGCCCTCATGGGTGTTGATGGTGTTGGCGAAGGTGTGGATGGACTCGTGGTAGGTCTCGTTCCACTGGAGGGCGACTTCGGCCTCGCTCGCGCCGGCGGCCTCGTCCTCCCGGGCGGTGAAGTGCAGGATCCCATCGTGCAGCGGCGCCTTCTGCGCGTTGAGGTGCCGCACGAAGTCGCGGAGCCCCCCGTCGTAGCAGAACTCCACGCCGCGCGGCTGGCCGGTGTCGGCCTCGCGCTCGCGCTCGTCGGTCGCGGCGAGGCGCAGCCCCGCGGTCAGGAAGGCGGTCTCACGGAAGCGTCCGGTGAGTATCTCCCAGTTGAAGTCGAGCGACTCGAAGATCTCCGGATCGGGCCAGAAGCTGATGGTGGTCCCCGTCCGGTCCGTCTCGCCCACCACCTCCACGGGCCCGTCGGGCCGTCCCCGCTGGTAGGTCTGGCGGTAGATGCGCCCGTCGCGGTGGACCTCGGCCTCCAGCCGCGCCGACAGGGCGTTCACGACCGACACCCCGACGCCGTGCAGTCCGCCGGACACCGCGTAGCTCTTGCCGTCGAACTTGCCGCCGGCGTGCAGCACCGTCAGGACCACCTCGAGCGCGGACTTGCGCAGACCGGGATGCTCGTCGACGGGGATGCCCCGGCCGTCGTCGGTCACGCGGACCCCGCTGTCGGCGAGCAGGCGGATGTCGATGGAGGAGCAACGGCCGGCCATCGCCTCGTCGACGGAGTTGTCCACCACCTCGTAGACGAGGTGGTGCAGGCCGCGCGGCCCGGTGGAGCCGATGTACATGCCCGGGCGCTTGCGGACGGCTTCGAGGCCCTCGAGGACGGTGATGTCCCTCGCGTCGTAGTCGCCGGTCACGACCGGGTCGGGCGAGGGGGCTTGCTGTTCGTCCACGGGGCTTCTCTACTTCCTCTTCCGCTTTCCGCGTTCCGCACGCGCGCAGGCGCGCTTCGGGTGGGTGATCCACTCGTCGGCGCGACAACGCGCGCAGGCCGGCCCCAGAAGACGGAGACGAGCGGACTTGCCTTCGAGCCTACCACACCCCCCCGTCGGTCGCATGCTCATCCACAGGGCGTTTGCGCTGGTCAGAGGCCTTTTCGATGGTCATGTCGCGGTGTCCTTCAACGGGCCGCTCACCACGCGCACGCTGGTCACCTGCTCCGCCCCGAGGACCCCGTTCGCCCGCTCGGCCAGCTGCCCCCCGAGGTAGCGCACCTGGGTCGCCCAGGTCGCCGAATCCGCTCGCACGACGAGCACTCCCCCGTGCAGTCGGACCGGCTCGGTGTGCCGGGCGAGCTGCTCCCCGGCGATCTCGGTCCAGAGCCCATGGACGCGCGCACCCTCCAGCCGCGTGGCCCAGCGGCGTTTGCGGGCGACGCCGCCGAGAAGATCCGCGAGCGGGGTCGGATCCGAGCCCCGCGGGGCCGGGGCGAGCGGCAGCTCCGCCTCGGGGTCCCAGCGCCTGCGGCGGCGGAAGGGCGGCTTCGTCGTCACGCGGCCGGTCGGATCGTGCCGGCGCGGACCACGCAACGCGGCCCGGCAAGCGGCACGTCGTCGTCGACGGCGGCGGTCACGAGCACCTGCTCGAAGGTGGCGCACCGGGCGGCGAGTCGGGCCCGGCGACGCTCGTCGAGCTCGGCGAAGACGTCGTCGAGGAGCACGACCGGCTCGTCACCCACCTCGTGCAGCACCTCCCGGCTGGCCAGGCGCAGCGCCAGCGCCAGCGACCAAAGCTCCCCGTGGCTGGCGTAGCCCTTGGCCGGCAGGTCGTTCAGGCCCAGGAACAGCTCGTCGCGGTGGGGACCCGCCAGGGTGACGCCGCGCTCGCGCTCGGCGGGCGCCGCGGCGTCAAGGCCCGCCCGCAGCTCGGCCTCCAGCAGCGCGGGGTCGGGCACGCCTGCCCCCGCCTGTGCCTCCACGCGCCGTCCCGTCGAGAGCTCGTAGGCCAGCGCGACCCGACCTGTTGCCTCGCGCTCGGGCGAGCCGGCCACCAGGTCCCGATAGGCATCCTCGGTCGGGCCCGCCAGCGCGTGGACCGCGGCGATGCGCGCGGCCAGGACGGTCCCGCCCGCGCGGGCGAGCGCCGCGGTCCACGTCTCCATGGTCGTCTCGGCTGCCTCGGCACCGGCGACCTCGGCGGGGTGGGGCACGGGCGAGCGGCCGCTCCGCGCGGCCTTCAGCAGGGCGTTGCGCTGCCGCAGCACCCGGTCGTACTCCTGGCGCGCCGCGGCGTAGGCGGGCCGGCGCTGGGTGAGCAGGTCGTCGAGGAAACGCCGCCGCTCACCCGGATCGCCGCGCACGAGCTGGAGGTCCTCGGGCGCGAACAGCACGCTGCGGATCTGGCCTATGGCGTCGCGGGTCCGTGACTGCGGCTGGCCGTTCAACCGCATGCGGTTGCGCCCGCCGGGCCGCAGCTCGAGCTCGACCGTGAGCCGCCGCCCCGCCCCGTCACCCGTCCCATCGCCCGCCGCGGCGTCCGCGCTCAGGCGGGCGACCGCCCGGATCACGGCCGCCTCCGCGCCGGCGCGGACGAGGGGCGCGTCACCCGCGACGCGATGGCTGTGACCGACCGCGAGGTAGTGCGCCGCCTCCAGCAGGTTGGTCTTGCCCTGCGCGTTCTCCCCCACCAGCACCCACACTCCCTTCCCGAGCTGCAGCCGCGCCGTCGCGTAGTTCCGGTAGTCGCGCAGCTCGAGGCGCTCCAGGTGCACGCCCTCCGCCGTCGCGGCTTACAGCCGCACGGGCATCAGCAGATACAGGAAGTCCCCGGCGGAGTCACCGCCGTCCTGCGTCCCGTCGGGGGCGGGACGCAGGACGGCGGGCTTCAGCTCGTCACGCAGCTCGAAGACGACCTGGTCGCCGCCGACGGCGTCCAGGCCGTCGGTCAGGTAGCGCGGGTTGAACGCGATCTGCAGGTCCTCGCCCTCCAGGCTGCCCTGCAGGGACTCCTCGGCTTGACCAACCTCCCCGCTGCCGGCGGTGACCCGCACGGTGTCCGCGGTCAGGTGCAGGGTGACCGGCGTGGCGGCGGTGTTGGTGTCGCCGACGACCGCGACGCGCTTGACGACCTCGACGAGCTCCGCGCGGTCCACCGTGAGCCGGCGCTCGTGACCCGCGGGGATCAGCTGGCGGAAGTCGGGGAACTTGCCCTCGATGAGGTTGGTGGTCAACCGGCGGTCGCCGAACACGAAGGTGACCCGGGCGGCCTCGAGCACGATGCGCACCTCGCTGCCGAGCTGCTCGGCCGAGCGGCGCGCCTCCTCCAGCGCCCTGCGGGGCACGAGCACCGTGCGTTCCGTGCCCTGATCCCACGGGACGGTGCGCACAGCCAGCCGGTAGGAGTCGGTTGCGGCCGCCGTGAGCGTGTCGGGGGTGGCCTCCAGGCTCACGCCGGTCAGCACCGGGCGGGCGTCGTCCAGGCTCGCCGCCCGGGCCACCTGCCCGACGGTACGCGCGAACTGCTCGGCCTTCATGACCGCAGCCGGGGCGTCGCCGGGTGGCTCCGGGACCGCCGGGAAGTCCTCCACGGGCATGAGTCGCAGGTCGAACCGCGCCCGTCCGCAGGCCAGGTGCAGGCGGTCGCCGTCGACTTCGGCGGTGATGCCGGCGTTGGGCAGCGCCCGGACCACGTCACCGAGCAGCTTGCCCGGCACGAGCGCCACGCCGTCCCGTTCGGCCTGCACGGGGATGGACAGCTCGCTGGCCGTCTCCAGATCGGTCGACGACAGGGTGAGCCGCTCGCCGGCCACCTCGAGACGGACGCCCGACAGGGCCGGCAGCGTGGCCCGAGCACCCACGGTTCGCAGTGCCCATGCGGCCGCCTCGGCGAACTCGGAGCGCTCGGAACGGAACTTCATCGCAGCCTCCCACGGTCCCGGCGGTCACCGGTGGAACCGGCATTATCCCCACAACCCCGGGGTGCCGGGTAGTGATTTCCAGCTGTAGAGAGAAAGAACGTCACAGTCGTAGAGGGGGCCGCAGCCTGGGGAGAACCGGTGTCGTCGCTGGTCAGACGGCCGAGACGGGTGTGGGCCGCCTGGGGGCGAGCCTGTGGGGCCGGTGTGCACGCACGCCGCTTGTCCCCCTCACGGGTGTGATTCCATCGCCCGATGGGGACAAGGCGGAGTTGTCCCCACCGGCGCCCACCGGTTGTCGAGCGAGGGTCCACAGGCTCTCCGCCGCTCACGCCGCCCGCCTCGCGCTGGTCTTGATGCGGCTCGTGAGCTCCTGCACCTGCTGGTAGATCGACGGGCGTTCCTGCATCAGGCCGCTGATCTTGTTGTTGGCGTGGATCACGGTGGTGTGGTCGCGCCCGCCGAAGGCCTGCCCGATCTTCGGCAGGCTGAGGTCGGTGAGCTCGCGGGTCAGGTACATGGCGATCTGACGGGCGTTCACCAGCTGGCGGGTCCGGCTTCCGGAGCACAGCTCCTCGAGGCTGACATCGAAGTAGGCGGCCGTCTCGGACATGATGAGCCCCACCCCGATCTTGGAGCTGCCGGCGTCGGGGAACAGGTCCTTCAACACCAGCTGCGCCATGTGGAGGTTGACCTCGGTGTGCTGGAGGCTGCCGGCCGCGGTGACCCGGATCAGCGCACCCTCGAGCTCGCGGATGTTGGAGGAGATGCGACTGGCGATGAGCTCGAGCACGTCGGCCGGCACGAGCAGGCCCTCCTGGCCGGACTTCTTGCGCAGGATGGCCAGGCGGGTCTCGAGGTCGGGCGGCTGGATGTCGGTGATGAGCCCCCACTCGAAGCGCGTGCGCAGACGGTCCTCGAGCTGGCCGATCTGCTTCGGCGGCCGGTCCGAGGAGATCACGATCTGCTTCTCGGCGTTGTGCAGCGCGTTGAACGTGTGGAAGAACTCCTCCTGGGTGCGCTCCTTGGACTCCAGGAACTGGATGTCGTCGATCAGCAGGACGTCGACGTCGCGGTAGCGGCGCTGGAAGGGCACCTGTCGCCCGTTGGAGATGGCGTCGATGAACTCGTTGGTGAACTGCTCGCTCGTGACGTACCGGCACTCAAGATGGGGGTACAGCATCGTGGTGTAGTGGCCCACCGCCTGCAGGAGGTGCGTCTTGCCGAGGCCGGCTCCGCCGTAGACGAACAGCGGGTTGTAGGCCTTGGCCGGCGCCTCCGCGACTGCGAAAGCCGCCGCATGGGCGAAGCGGTTGCTCGCCCCGATGACGAAGCGGTCAAAGGTGTACTTCTCGTTCAGCGCCGAGTTGCGGTCACCCGCCGGGCGGGGGAACGCCTCAGGGCCCCACGAGGCGCGGGCCGGCGCCGCGGGCGGCTCGTGGCCGTTGCCGTTGGGCGAGGGCCGGGCCCCGGGGTCGGGGCCCACCGTCACCACGACGTCGAGGGGCCTGCCCGCCACCTTCGTGAGGGCAGCCCCAAGCGCGTCGCTGTGGCGGGTCGCCAGCTGCTCGCGGGCAAGGCTGTGGGGGGCCGCCAGCACCACGGTGTCGTCGCTGAAGCCGACGACACGGGTCGAGTCGAGCCAGGCGTGCTGGGCCGGACCGGTGAGGCGCTCCCGCAGCTCGACGAGCGTTCGGCTCCAGAGGTCTTCCAGATCCATGGTCATGGCATCTCGCACACTTGCTTCCTCCTCCTCGAAGGCTCCTGCCGCGCGACCGCAGTGGGAGCGATGCGCTTATCCACAGCATCCTCCACACTTGTGGACGGCAATCCGCCCGTCGCACCGAGGGGCGGGTACTGCTGCGCAGTGCGTCACACGACCGCGCGGAAGGGGAGCCCCCGTGGCGTGGATCCTTGGCCGGTCCACCGGGATGCGTCGTCGGCTCGGCCGGAGCCCGCCGCGTGCATCGGGGAAGCGGTGACACCTCTCCTACGGTGTTGCGGTACCTGTCGCGGTACTCCGGTTGGCTACGGTCGGTGTTGCTTCGGGCACAGTGGGTTGCGAACCGGGCTGATCGCGCCGCCGGGGAGGCCTTCTCGCGAAAGGTGCGGCAAACCGGGGGGAAGCGGGCTGCATGTCCGCGGTACCGTGGTGAGCTCTCTGTCGAACGGGGCGGAGTATAGGAGGGCGCTTCTCGGGGTGGCAACCTCTTTTTCCCCAGCGATCCCGCGAGCCGATGACGCGGTTGACACTCCTCCAGGGGCTTCCTACACTTGCGGGTCGTGCCCTGGTTGCGCTCGCTGCTCAGGCGGGACGACCCGTCTGGAGCACGTGCACCACCCCCCCTGCGCCCGGGCGGACGCAGCCCCTGAC
>Ga0247713_1001070_pt1 | contig 14365 bp, 14 predicted proteins | sample 21E_NmetaG_FD_189936 | JGI IMG/M metagenome (GOLD analysis project Ga0247713, IMG submission 189936) | Soil microbial communities from hillslope of Landscape Evolution Observatory, University of Arizona, Oracle, AZ, United States - 2-1-E_N | ecosystem: Engineered > Artificial ecosystem >... | reverse complement strand
CTGATCCGGCAGTGCCCCGGTACCGGACAGAGCGGTCCGGCACGCGGATTTCGGGTGGTCCCATGTTTGTGGCGAGGCGGTCCCTAGTTTGTGGCCAAGTGGTCCCAAGTTAGTGGCGGCTGACACGACCGAACCGAAGGGTGGACGGTGGAAGGTGCGGGGCGACGTATTTGGGGAGGAGTTGAGAACAGGCCCAGCATGTCCCAACTGCAGCCCGAGGGTCACACATATGGAGACAGATGCGGGAACTGTCACCGGTCGTCAGCCCGTTGGGCAAGATCAGCGCGACTCGCCCAATTAGGTGCTCGTGGATGCCAAGGCGAGAGAAACTCGTTCTTGCAGCTCGACTGCCCTTTACGGGGCGGTAGCTCAATCAGTAGAGCACCTGCTTTGCAAGCAGGACGCGCAGAGCGCTGTGCTAACCGTCTTATCCAGGCGTAAGCCGCCCAGCGAAACGTGTTGAGAAATAGCCAAGAGTTGTGGAACGGAACTTGATCACGCGGCGTCCTCCTCGTCCTCCTGAGCCTCCACCAATTTTCCGTTCACGAACTTCGCACCCGCACGGACGAGAGCCACGAGCTCGTGTCCGTTGATCCTGCGCCACCTCCCCTCCGCGGCCTCGATGAGCTTGAACACCATCGCCAGTCCCGCCTCGCGCGAACCAGGTCCCTTCGTCAGGTTCGTTCGGGCGCGCACCGGGGCGAACGTCGACTCGATTGGGTTGGTCGTGCGCAAGTGCTTCCAGTGCTCCGCCGGGAAGTCGTAGAAGGTGAGCAGCGCGTCCTGATCGTCGACGATCTTTCTGGCCGCCTTCGGCCACTTGGCGCCGAACTCGTCGGCGAACGCGGCCACCGCGCGCTGAGCGCCGTCCTTGCTCTCCGCGCCTGTGATCTCGAAGATGGCGCGCTTGGCCGCCGGCTGCACCGACTTTGGCAGGCAGTCGAGCACGTTGGCGGTCTTGTGGACCCAGTCCCGCTGCGAGCGCGTCTCGGGGAAGATGTCTCTCACCGCGGCCCAGAAGCCGAGAGCGCCGTCGCCCACGGCCACCATCGGGGCCCGCATGCCGCGCTTCTTGCACCCTAGCAGCAGCTCGGCCCAACTCTCGGTCGACTCCCGGTAGCCGTCGGTGAGAGCGATGAGCTCCTTGGTCCCGTCGAGGCGCACACCCACCATGACCAGGCAACAGAGGCGATCGTCGTCACCGAGACGAACGTTGAAGTGAACCCCGTCCACCCAGATGTAGACATAGTCCCGCTCCTTGAGGCCTCTCGCCATGAACTCCTTGCGCTCCGCTTCCCACGCCTTGGTGAGGCGAGTGATCGCCGCCGGGGAGAGCCCCGCGTCGGTGCCGAAGAACTCGGCGAGCGCAGGACGGAAGTCGCCGGTGGACAGCCCGTGCAGATAGAGCAGCGGAAGCACATGCGACACCTTGGGCGACTTGCGCACGTAGGGCGGCAGGATCTCGCTCGCGAAACGGACGCGCTCACCTTGCTCGTCGGTCCTTCGGTCGTTGACCCGCGGCGCCCGGACCTCGAGCGCACCGGCGCCGGTGACGACCGTTCGTTCCCGGGCCTTGCCGTTGCGGACAACGAGCGCATGCCCCTTGTCGTCGCGCTCCGCCGTGGCCGTCGCCACGTAAGCGTCGACCTCGGACTCGAGCGCCGCTGCCAGCATCCTGCGGGCGCCGTCACGAACGATCTCGTCGAGGACCTCGGCGAATTCCGCGCGCTGAGCCTCGTCTTGGACTACCCTCAACATCGGCGTCTCCTTCCCGGCCGGCGCGTCAACGCCGGCACCATCCTTTAGGTCAGATGGGAAGGTACGCCGCGCTCTCCTTCGCGTTCCGGATACCACAACTTCTGGTCATATCTCAAACGTGTTCAGTTAGGTGCTCTAGTTCGAAGCTCCCTCATTCTCCTTTGTCTCGTCGGAGCAAATCCATCACCTTCTGCGCTGATGGCTGATGCTCTCCCCACTTGTCCACGTCCGTGTCTGGATCCTCCAGGTGTCCGAATACCCGCAAGGCCATGAATTCCTTGAGGGCCTTTTGTCGATCGGTATCCAAGTTCGCGACGTAGGGGTCGAAGGCGGCAACCTCTAATCCCAGGCGCCTGCTCCGGCGCTCTTCGCGTCGGTGGTGTCCGGACTGCGTTCCGGCGTATCCGGCGAGAATGGCAAGAGCGGTCCCGATGGACCCCTTAAGCAGGGACTGCTGAAGTGTGAAGTCTGCCTCGTCTGACCAAGCCAATGTGGCAAGGCCGAGGGCGACGATAGCTACCAACGCTGCCACCGCGCCTCGTCTCCACCAATCGGCGCTCTTCTTTTGCTGATCGGCGTATCCCGTGAATCCTGAAATCGTTGCCGTCAGACCAACTGCTTCCGCAGTCGCCTCCACCTCTTCCTTGCGCTTATCGATCTGATTGGCAAGTCCTTCAGCCCTTTGCAGGACCTCCTTAACGGATTCCTCGCCATCCTCGACGACCTTGGTCTGAACCGTTTTATGTTCGGCGAGGATCTCTTCGAGTTTCGTTGCAAAGGTGGCTTCTCTGTTCTTCTGTTCGGTCTCGAAAAGGGCCTTCTGTGATTCCAGGGCTGTGTTGAGTTCTTCCTTCTGCACCTGAATGGCGGCCGTCAGTTCAGAAAGGTCTTCTTTCAAGGTTGCGATGCTCGACTCGGTATGCGCTTTCGCTTCTTCGATGGATGCAGCTAGTTCATCCAGCGCGGTTCTCAGAGAGGCTGTTTGTTGCTTGGCGAATTCCGTCACGCCGGCAATTGCGGTCCTTACCGGTTCAGCGTCCTCAGGCCTCTGAATAACCAGAACATCGGATAGTCGGTAGAGAAGCTCCTCGATAGCTCCTTCGAAGTCGGCGCCAGTCGCCGTGGTGGCTGTGCCTTCGAGAACCGGTAGCGCGTTTTCGAGGGCCGTAAGTTGATCACTGAGGGGATCCAGGGCTCTCGTCGACAGGAGCAAGGGGTTCGAGGCGCGGACTGTCGAGATCAGTTGCTCAAGGGATGCCTTCGCTCGCAGGACCGGCTGTTGATGCTCCTCGGCAACGTCCTCGAGTGAGTCAAGGCGGGTTACGAGATTGCGAGCACGCTCGGCGATTGGATGTGGCTCGCCATTCTGTTCCGTCATACAAGCCTCCAAAGATTTATGAGTTCTGTGGAACGAGGCTCATGTCCCTAGGACGGGCAACTTCGCCTCACGAACAGGCTGCCATAGTGGAGGCGTCCGTTACTGCATTTCCGTTAACTTGTTGGGTGCCCAACAATTCGTCGCGCGACAAATAAAATCGCGCGATAAATCCGGCTCGTTCGACTGTCTGGCCCTTACGGTGATTGCGTCGGATTACGAGCCAGGAGGACACATTGGGAGCCAGGGGTCGGCCGAAGGAATATACGGAGGAGAGACCGGTCATGGCGGTTCGCCTGCCCAAGCCTCTGTATAAGAAGGTGCATCACGAAGCGATAGATCGAGAAACCACAGTCACCAAGATCGTCGAGGCGGCCCTTCACGAGTACCTGCAACAATCTCAGGGAGCGGCGTCCTGAGGGCGCTTTCCTGCATGTTTTTGTCGGGTTGACCGGACCCGTTGAACCGATCGCTCACGCCTCCGCGGATCACAGTGGATCGGCGCCTTGGTATCCGGAGCGTGTGTTTGTCTCGATGAACTTCGTGACTGCAGCTCGGCTTACATACGTCCGTCTCCCGACACGGACATGGTCGATTTCGCCCGTGTTGACGAGTTCGTAGACGCGGCCAGCTGGGATACCCAAGTGAGTGGCCGTGTCTTTGATCGACATCAGCAGCGGACTTTCTCCCGGGATGGTGGGTATTATTCCTTCCGAAGGCTCGTGGGCGACTATCTCAGCCTCGGTGGAAGCGGTTTCCCACCGACCAAGGAGCCCGTAGGGCTTGTTCAGTTCGGCGCGGATCTTTTCCATCGCATGCTCCTCGTCCTTCGCAAGGACGCTGCGATCCGCGACCTGCACTTGAGTGATACGTATCCGATATCGCATAGTTCCTCCTCCCTCTGCGCAGCTCTTCGTCAATGAGGCGGGACATGATCCCATTTTGGTTTGCACGGCGAGAGCGGAATTGTGGCGGTGCTATGCGAGGGACCAACGCGAAAGGTAGGTACGAAATCGTTGAGTTACGTGTTTAGACGGAAAGGCGTTGCCTCCCGGTGCGACAGGAGCGATTAAGAGGGCACACTTCGCACCGCGGACGAGGCTTGCATATCTCGGCCGCGAAATCGAGGATGCCCAGCCATAGGACGCGGGCGTCCTGATTGCGAATGAGTGTTCTTGCCCGTTTCCAGAGTTCACGGTCCTGATTCGGGCGCGCTCCACCTGGCAGTCCGAAATATCTTCGTAGGACCCGAGCGATTACCCAATCGACGACGGGCAATTGTTCGTTCAAGGCGAACACGGGAACCGCGTGGGCTGCATACGGGCCGACTCCCGTCAGCTCGACGAGTTCTTCGGGGGTCGTTGGGACCTTCCCGTGGGCGATGAGCTCCTTCGCCAAACGCTTGATGAGGGGCGCGCGCTTCGCCAGACCGAGCGGGCGGATAACACGGGCGATGCTTTCTTCTGGCGCTGCCCCCAACCTTTCGACGGTCGGCCATCGATCCATGAACTCGCGGAACACAGGCTCCACAAGATCGCCGCGTGTCCGCTGGAGTAAGACCTCGCCTATTAGGACCACGTAGGGGTCCCGTGATTCCCGCCACGGAAAGTCCCGGCTTCGTTCGCCGTGCCAACGAGCTGCGGTGCTGGCGAGCGCCGAGTAAGTGGGCCGAGGGCTCACGTCGGCTACGACCGACGTCGGGCTTTCTTGGCGCCGCCCTCGATTCGCTTCAGCTTTCCGTCGCGGCGAGCTTGGTACTCGCCGATGCTTTGAAGCATGGCTTGAATCTCGGGTTCGCCAGCGTACTTTTCCGCAGCGCGCTCTACAACTTCGGAGAGGAACGCCTGCATGCTCTTCGCCCCATTGGCAAGACGCGCCACCTCAAGGACGCGAAAGAGCTCCTCCGGCAGGCGTACCGGTACTTGACGCGGTTTGGATGGCTGATCCGAAGTCCCCGGCATTTCCCCAAGTTTCCCATCTGAAGGTGCGCTATACCCACGTTTAACCAGGTTAAATCTTTGCGAATATGCAAAAAAATGTCATAGCCAGGAAGTAGCGTAGCCGTCATGGCGAGGCCCCGTTCCAAGACGTTCATCGACCTCTTCGCCGGCGCCGGCGGACTGACGCTGGGCTTCAAGTTGGCCGGACTCGAGCCGGTCTTTGCCGTCGAGATCGATCCCTGGGCCGCTCGTACGTACAAGACCAATTTCGGCGCCCACGTCTTGGACCACCCCATCGAGACTGTGCATTCGTTCCCCGCAGCCGATCTGGTGATCGGCGGGCCACCTTGCCAGGGATTCAGTCCTCTTGGAAGAGACCGAGACGAAGGCTCGCGTACAGAGCTAAATCGCCTGTGGCGGCACTTCTTGCGGGCGGTAGAGCTAGTTCGCCCCGGCGCGTTCCTAATCGAGAACGTGCCGGAGTTTCTGAAGTCGGACCAGTTTGCTGCGTTCCTCCGGGCCGCGAAGCGTCGGATTCCTGAGTACGAGGTGGATTGTCGCGTTCTGAACGCTGCTGACTTTGGCGTCCCTCAGAGGAGGCGGCGAGGATTTGTACTTGGTTCAAGGGTTGGATTCCCGGAATGGCCTCGGCCGACTCATGGACCGGAGTCGGCCACGGGTGAGCCGTTCGTCACGGTACGCGATGCGATCGGTGACCTCCCGGCGATTCCAACCGACGAGCATCTGCACTGGGGCAGGAATCCTCGCCCTGAGTCAATCGAGCGGTACAAGGCCGTTCCCGAAGGAGGGAATCGCTTCGACCTCGCTGAGAACAGGCCTGACTTACTTCCGAACTGTTGGAAGAACAAGAAGTCGGGAACGACAGATGTGTTCGGCCGTTTGTGGTGGGATAGGCCCGCTCTAACGATTCGGACGGAGTTCTACAAACCGGAGAAAGGTCGATTCCTGCACCCCAGCGAGCACCGTCCTATTACTCACCGCGAAGCGGCACGACTTCAGTCGTTCCCAGACGATTTCGTGTTCGAGGGATCGAAAATCGAGATTGCTCGCCAGATCGGCAACGCGGTACCGCCCCAGCTGGCGAGAGTGTTGGCCGAGCACGTCCTCGTTCCGTTGCTCAGCTCTCGTCGCTCGCGTTCTCGCCAATCCGCCGCCGGCGCCGCTTGAGAAGTTCCTTCTGCTGCTCACCGGTGATTGTGGCGTGGTCGCGATGGCACAGTGTTACGAAGTTCTCAGGATCCGTGTCTGAACCTCCTTCGATCTTCGGAACGAGATGGTGTGCAGTAAGGAGCGCACCAGGTCCGTATTCGCGGCCGCAGAGAACGCACCGGTAACCGTCCCGTTCAAAGACGGTCTTTCGAAGAGTTTCAGAAACCTGCCGCTCCGTGACGTCGAGGGTTGGTTCGGCAGCTTCCAGAACATACTCATCTTGGTTTAGATCCGGTCGATCGATGTAGGTACTTATGGGGTATCCCAACTCCGTACGAAGCTCTCGGATTCGACGGCCGTGTTCCTGGATTCCCGCGACGTATTGCAGCAGCTCACTTGTCACGATCTGACCCACCCGCGCTTGCAGGTAACGAAGAATCCGCTCTCTGGCACCGAGGGACGTGCCGCGAATGGAATGAGCGAGGCGCCAAGCCTCGGCTACTTCTTCGTTGGGTTCGCGTGACAGGAGGCGATAAGCATTTCCGTCGTATCGGATGTCCCATCCTTCCTCAACACGAAGCTCACGTACTCGTCGGGCCCACTCCTGGATGCCAGAGATTCGTCGGAGTTCTTGCCCGGTGACCGAGACGTCGACGCCCCGTTCCAAGAAGTAGGCGAGGATTCGGTTCTTTGCACCCTTGCCTGGAGGTGCAGGTCGCTCACCTCCACCGACCATGCGTTCTGCGCGCTCCAGCTCGGCCATGGCCTCTCGAGCGCGCTCGATGATTGCTTCGGCGCTGTCTAGACCGGAGGCTTCCAGCAATTCTCGAGCACGAGCGAGGGCCTCTTTCGCCGGTTCAATGGAATCGTTAGGAGGCTCATCCCGCATACTCAAAGTTTATGCGTCTGCCGGGGCATCGATGATGGGAGCATCCTTTCGATCTTTATCGATTACTTCGAATCTGATGACGTCGGGGTTCTTGGACAGAGCCTCCTCGGGAACGTAGACCGAGAACGCGACGACTAGTCCGTACTCAGGATCGTTCTCGCTGAGCTTGGGTTTGGGAGTGGATTCGTAGTCGGGATGTTGCTCCTTGGCGATGTACAGCAGCAGCGCTCCTCTGGATGGCCGGGTCAGGTCTTCAAGAGCTGTGCCGTCCACCTCGTGAGAAATGAAGCGCTCGACAATGGGCCGGTTCTTGGGCTCCGTCATTTCCCCGAACTTGCCGCCACGCCCGTGCCTTCGATCTCGGTGGATGATCGAGCGCTTTCCTACGCCCGAGATGTCGACAAGCTGGGTCTCTGGCTGCGGGACAACGAGGAGGAAATCCTCCAGCAATCCATCCTCGATCAGCCGCTTGTAGAAGTTGACCTTAGGAAAGACCGTTCTATCCTTGAAAAGATAGAGGTAACGCGTCCGATCGATTGCTTCGACCACCTGTTTCGCACCCGCCGTCCCAATAAAGGCTTCGAATTGGTCTTGCCCTTTCCCGGGCAGGGTTACGTGACCCTGAGCGGCGGCCAGTGTCGGACGCCATAGATCGACGTTTTCTTTGAGTTCGTCGACATGGTTGGAGTAACCGGAGGGAGTGAAGGGTTGCTCGCTTTGTTCGATGATCCTTGCGTTGAACATCTTGTTTCGAGCGGTCGGAAGCAGCCACGGCAAGTGTTGTGAGACCAAGGGTGGAATTTCCTTCGGGACGACCCTCGGTTTATCGCCGTCCCATTCGGCGTACTTCACCAGCTGCTGTCTGAACGCAGTTTCGTCCAGCGCGACGCTCTCGAAGGCTTCGTATAGATCCACGTCCTTTCGGCCAAACTTCGCTTGCCTTGCGATGTAGAGCCGCACTAAGTCCCGGTATCCCGGCCGGAAGCCAAACCATCGCCCCATTTGTGTAAGGGAATCGCTCATTCGGGTGGCTCGGCGGAAGTAGGTAACAGTCAGGCCCTCCACGGTGAAGCCTCGACTGAGCTTTGCTCCACCGACGAGAATTCGCCAGATCTTGTGGCGGTCAAAGTCGAGTGCCTGTTGCTGTATGTCCTTGTCGCTGTTGACGACAATAACTGGGTTTAGATGATGCTCGGTCACGAATGAGATCGTCTTCGAAATGAAGGGCCCCAATTCGTCGAAAGGAGGGGGCGCCGGTACTCCTGCTTCCAGCCGTACCTCCGAGACCGGAACTACATCGCTTTCATAGAGCTGTCTGAGACGTCCTTTTCCAACGGGGGATGAGAACTGGGCTTCTGTCCACAACCGCTTAATCGTGGCTGCCATGTCGCTGTGCTCAGCTTTGCGTACCGAGTGATGTACGAGCATCGTGTGGTGGCGGTACTTGAGCGCTGGGTTGACGTGCGACCGGTATAGCTTCACAGCGCCCGTCAGTACGAACATGTCGATCGCTTGAGCTAGCTCCCGCTCCTGGGTGACGACATCGTCTTCAGATGCATGGAGGTCACGGACGAACGCCTTCTCGTTGGAGTTCGCAAGGGTCTTGTGTTCGTCCGGGTCGAGATCGAAGTCGTGGAAGTCCTCGACGCCCATGTAGCCAAAGGGCCGCTGCAAACCGATGACGAAGTCTCTGGGGAAGATTCCTTGTGGGTCGGAAGGATCGGCGAAGACGTTGGCAAACGGAGTGGCCGTGTACCCGACGTATTGGGCCCGCGGCATGAGGTCGAGCATCTCGGCGATTCGCTCGTTGATCGCTCGCCGTTCCTGAACCTCTTTCCCTTCCTTCTTTGCCGCCCTAACTACTTCGGGATCGACGGTATTGACCGACGCAAGGTCAGACTCATCGTCGATGATCAGCACGGGAATCTCTGCAAAGGCGTTCTTATTCGCCCGGATGTCGTTGACGAGTTTCTTGAGAACGGTCGAGTTCTTCTTCGTGACGACCAATCGAGCGGCGGTGGGAAACAAGTTCTTCGCATCGAACAGATGGCGCGACTTGTCGAATCGTTCGATCTTCAGCGTCTTAAACTGCTTCTGATAGTCCTTCTTGTGTGTTGTGAGGCGCGTGACCTCGGTCGCCACCTCCCCGAGATCTAAGAAGTTGCCGGCGAGCCAGTCGTCGTCGTCCTGGTAATCGACCTTTGCTTCAAGGGCTTCCTCAGCCGAATAGTCACCCAGAATGTTCTGTTTGCCGACCAGTTCCATGTCGACTCGACGTTGCGTCTGAGCTCGCAACATCTCGATGGTGCCGGTCATCACGATTACCAAGCGATAACCGGCATCGATAGCCTTCGCCACGACTCCTGTGATGTTCGCCGTCTTCCCGCTTTGTACGTAGCCAACAACGAGGCCCTTCGACTGATACGCCTCCGGCCTGGTGGGGTCGGTGAGCCTTTCGAGGACCTCGGTCGAGGCGAGATCGAGTGACGTAACGCTTTCTTCCGGCCATTCCTTAATCGACAGCAAATAGTCGCGATATCGGGGCCAGTAAAAAGCGTGTTCAGACGCCCGCTCGGGCGTGTACCACCTGTTCCACGGCGCGGTGATGACGACGGTTCCATCGTGATAGATCGGTCGCCGGTGAAGGAGTTCCGTCGCTCCCTCCGCACTGAGTCCCAGCTTGGCGCAGATGAGCGAACGTCGAGCTTCCGAGGAGGCTGGTGTTCCTTCGGTCCACGACGCGTCCGAGGAGGCCGCGTCCCAACGATGGACATGGAGGCCAAGAGCGGTCAAGAAGGGGTTCCCTCCCTCGGCGCTTCTAAGTACTTCGGTGAGGTCGTCTGCCGTTAAGGATTCGCCTCTTTCCTCCGCTTCAGGCTGGGCTCTTGTTACGAGATTCTTCGGTTGAGCCTCACCCACCATCTTGAGCGCGTCCCAGAAGGCATTCTGTTTCCAGTGGTTCGAAGTCATTGCGCGCCCTCCGCGGGGAGATCAAACGGGAATAGGGGTTGTGCAGGGGGTAGCCCAGAGAGATCGATCCGATAGCGCACATCGACGATTCGATTCGAGGATGGCACCATCTGCGACAGAGCATTCTGCGTAATCACGGGAAAGCTTTCGTCGACCAAGAAGAACTGCGGAATGGAGCGCATCGTCCAACGTGCGACGTACAAATCAGCGTCGCTCATCCGGTAACCCATCCCATCCAGGCGCGCCTCAACCGCCGAGGCATGCGAGTCGTTCAACTTGCGGGCGCTTTCGGCGAGGGTTGGGAGGGACCATCCCGTGCCCGCGCCGGCAGGGGTCAATTGGATGGATAGGACGTACAACTTCCGTCCCGGCGTAGGTATCAGCTGTGTGAGGCTCGAGATCCAGTGGTGGCGCCGCTCGCCTAACGTCACCTTGACTTCGACGTCACCACCTGGCAGTGCGAAGTCGTGCTCCTCCCCGAGGGGTCCCATCCAAGCCTCGAGCGCGGAGGAGACGTCCTGGACATTGGCGAACGCGACGAACGCCAAAAGTTCTCCGGCTAAGCCGAGCTGCTGATCCTCCGAGAGCCCGCGTCGTTTTGACAAAATCTCTGCTAGCGAGTCGAGGGCACTCTCTACCGCCGTGGACAGAGGAACCTTCGATATCTGGATTCGATCTAGAACGCCTCGCAACGTCGAGTGCACCTCGGCGAGATTTCCGTCGATCCGGACGGACAGCTGATGCCACGTGGCGCCTTCATCGTCTTGAAGATCGAGACGGATATTCGAGAAAGCCGTGACGTCGGGCACACTTTCTGCCGCCGGCACTCTGATGGCGAGCTCGTCGTGAGTCGCCGCTATGACGAGTCGGGCGGGCGGTTCACCCTCGACGGTCAGAACTCCGTCAAGTCCCTCCTCGAAGTACTTCTCGACAACGGCCAGGTCTACGTGACGCTCGGAGGTCTCATTCATAGAACTCGTTGTATTCAGCTTGAGCGGCTGCCGTGAGTATCTGCTGCCACATCGCGGCGTTGTCTTTATCTCTTGCCCCGAAGGCCGTACCGCGGAAGATGTCTTCGTACAGGAGGAACAGGAGTGCCTTGATGAGAGGAACATCATTCATCCCGCCATGCACACCCTTGAGGATGGCGGGACGGTACTTGCTGTTAAGCCAGAGGATTCGCTGATCACGATCGATTTCGACAAAGTCGTCTTCGGGAAGGCGGGTCCACCTGATCTCGACCGATTCCTCACCTTGCAGAAAGTCGAGTTCCTTGGCGATCGCCTTCTTAACGCGGGGATGAACGCCGGGTCCTGGCGGGACGATGGGGCGTCTCTTCTGGACCCGCTTGTTGGCCTCCTTGAAGGCCTCTTCAGCAACGGCGAGGTATTCCTGAAAAGTAGTTCCATCGTCTGACGCGGCCACTTCGATTGCCCTCACCAGATCGGCGACCATGCGGACGCCGGTCTTCTCCACGCTCATGGAGAACGCGTCGAGGTGATCTTCGATATCTATCGATGCGCGGGCGAGTCGTCTCCGTTTGCTTTCTCCCACGACGCCGCCCCAACTACCGGCCGAGAGCAATCGATCGTTTCGATACAGGTAGAAGCCTTGAAAGCGATCAACAGGGGCGCCGAACAGCTTGAAGTACTGCGAGTCGGACCCGCCAGGCCAGATATGGCATTCAAGCGGGATCTTCTTGTTCCCGTACGACGCCCAGAGAGTCTTTGGATAACCCCTGACTCCCGTTTGGATGTAGGCGAACGGATTGATCGGTTCTATTCCAAAGACAAGACCCGACTCACCGAGGTCCGCGTCGAAGACGTCGATTGCGATTGCGACCTTGTTCTTCTCGAGCAATCGGTGGAACATCAGCCCTAAGTGGTGGCGAAGTTCGTTCTGCTTGTTCTCGACGAACGCCGCTGTAACACTCAAATCGGTCGAAGCGGGGAAGCCTCGCAGACCGTCCCAACGAACGATCGTCCCGTGGTCAATGCGGAAGCCGGGCCAGTTGGCTGAGAGCGCTGCTCCGACTTGTTCCTCGGCCAGTACGTCGCACTCGAATCCTGACCCTCCACCTTCCCGTACCAAGCGACGACCTTGGGCAGGGCCGCCATCTGAGCGCGAGAGAACCGTCAGTACGGAAGCCTGACTAAAGGAGGCGGACTTCAGACCCATCCCAAAGTGACCGAGCTTGCCGGCGGAGTTTTCTTTGGGACGACCGAGTTGCATTGCAGCGTTGATTTCGTCGGAGGTCATCCCGTGACCGTCGTCGACGACGAGGACTCGTTCAACGAGGCCGTTACGGAGCACGAATCGAACGAGAACATGCCGAGCCTCTGCGTCGATGCTGTTATCGACGAGATCGGCTATAGCGGACTCGAAGGCGTGGTTTAACCCGAGTGCTTTGAGGATGCCCGGGTCGGGCGGAATGCGAAGCGTTCCTACCGCTCGAAAATCGCCCCGATCCTCAGTCACGTCTCCCTCCCCGGTGGAACTTCAGCCCTGTGTGCTCACCATGCCACGGACCTATGACACAAGTCACATCGACGTAAGCTCTCCGAGGAGGTTGACCCCGTCATGTGCTCGGATTGCTGGCGCGTCCTCGAAAGCGTCTAGAAGCCGAACGGCGTACGCGGGATCGAGGAACTCGTTTACCTCGCCGCTGGTCATCCACCGAAGTTCGGCCGCCTCGGGAGAAGGGCGCGCTTCGCCGTGAAAGTCACATCGAAAGACGAGGGCGACAATCCCTCTCCTCATGTTCTTGTAGACGCCAGAGAGCCGAGGGCTTTCTACAGTCAGGCCCGTCTCCTCCAAGACCTCCCGGCGTAACCCGGCGATGATCGTCTCGCCTGGTTCGAGGGTGCCGCCGGGGGGCTCCCACTTGTCGTTGTCGCGCCGACGAATCGCTAGGAGCCGGTCTCCATCCACGATCGCGGCGGCCACGCTCACCCAGTGTTTGCGGTCGGAATCCAGGTCTGCCTCCAAGTGTCGAACTTGTACAGACGAGTATACGAGCGCTACCCTGTAGCGGATATGGCGCTAAGAATCGACCCGAGCAGTGATCGACCTGCCTACCGACAGATTGCCGATCATCTCCGCTCAAGCATCCTTCGGGGAGAGATCGCGCCGGGATCCCCCATTCCATCCGAGCAAGAGCTGTGCGACAAATACAGCGCTGCACGAGGGACTGTTCGACAGGCCATTGCCCTCTTGCGGAACGAGGGACTCGTACTATCGGAGCGCGGCAGAGGAACCTTCGCCCGCGAGCGTCCACCGGTCCGTCGCCTGGGTCACGACCGTTTTGCTCGGCGGCATCGTCAGGCTGGAAAGGCCGCATTCATCGCCGAAACAGAAGCGGCTGGCCTCGTTCCGCAGGTCGAAGTCCTTCAGGTCGAACCGATTGAGGCCCCGACTGATGTCGCGAAGCGCCTGGGCGTCCGATCCTCGTCTCGCGTTTTGATCCGTCGTCGCCGCTATCTCGTGGACGGGCATCCAGTCGAGATGGCGTCCTCGTATTTGCCGTGGAATGTCGTGAAGGGCACTCAGATCGCCAACGTCGATCCCGGTCCGGGGGGCATATACGCTCGCTTGGAAGACATGGGTTATAAGCTGAAGCACTTCACGGAGGAAGTCAGTTCGCGGATGCCTACCCCGGAAGAAGCCAACGGGCTGAGGCTGGCGCCCGGAGTGCCGGTCTTCCATCTCATTCGGACCGCCTTCGATGGCAAAGAGCAACCTCTTGAGGTCTGCGACACGGTCATGGCAGGGGATGCCTACGTGCTCGCCTACGACCTCCCGGCTACTTAGAACCACCTGGTGTTTGACTCCTCGTGCCGCTTCGTGCTACATGTACAAATGTATAGACAACTAGACCAGTCGGGAGGTCGCGTGAGTCCTGAGGAGCGGAGCATGCGAGCACGGATAGCGGCGTACACCCTGCACTCGAAGACGGATGGTCGCGATTTGACTACGCGGGCCCGTCAAGCGTTCCTCGATCGGTTCGAGCGAGCTGTCGATCCCGCTGGGACCTTGGCGCCGGCGGAACGTTGCAGGCGAGCAGCCGCTGCGCGCAAGGCTTACTTCACCTCGTTAGCGCTCCAGTCCTCAAGAGCACGCAAGCGGAATGGACGTAGGTGTCACTAGCCACAATCATGGGACCGGCCTTTGGCCACAAACATGGGACCACTCCGGTCACCGCGGTGCCGACGACGCGATGATGACTCGCCGCCGACGAGGGCGTCAACCTGGTCGGCGGGACGG
>Ga0247713_1001069_pt1 | contig 14373 bp, 13 predicted proteins | sample 21E_NmetaG_FD_189936 | JGI IMG/M metagenome (GOLD analysis project Ga0247713, IMG submission 189936) | Soil microbial communities from hillslope of Landscape Evolution Observatory, University of Arizona, Oracle, AZ, United States - 2-1-E_N | ecosystem: Engineered > Artificial ecosystem >... | reverse complement strand
AGTCGGGGCAGCGGGTGCGGCCGTGAGCCGCCTCCGCGCCCGCTGCCCCGACTGCGGCACGCTGACGGCGGTCGCCGTCGGTCCCGAGTACCAGTGCCACGCGTGCGGGCGCGAGTACGCGGCCGGCCTCGTGCGCGTCCCGCGCGCGTGGGGCGAGGGCGGCGAGGAGATGGCCGACGCGGCCTGGCTCGGGCTGCCGTACCCGGAGACCGCGGTGATCGAGGAGGCGTCGCTCGCCGAGCAGAGCCTCTCGCTCGCGGCCGCGCTTCCGGACCGGCCGCTCGTCCTCGGCGGCTGCTGCTGCGCGCACGTCGGCGCCGTCGAGGGCCTCTCCTCGGAGCACGAGCGGCTCGCCGTCGTCTGGATCGACGCGCACGGAGACCTCAACACGCCCGAGTCGTCGCCCTCCGGCAACCCATGGGGGATGCCGCTGCGGATGCTGATCGACGGCGGCGCGGTCCGGCCGGACGACGTCGCGCTCGTCGGAGCGCGGTCGCTCGACCCGCCCGAGGAGGAGTTCATCGCCGCGGCGGGTGTCCACACCGGTGCGGACGCCGTCGCGCGCGCGCTCGAGGGCGTAGGCGCCGTCTACGTCGCGCTCGACTGCGACTCGGTCGAGCCGGGCGAGCTCGCCGTCTTCATGCCCGAGCCGGACGGGATCCGGCTCCCCGAGCTCGAGGAGCTGCTCGGCCGCATCGCGCGGCAGGCGCACGTCGTCGGGATCGGCCTCACCGGCCTCCGTGCCGACCCGGAGAACGAGCCGAAGCTCGCGCGGCTCGCCGCCGCCGCGCTCGGGTAGCGCTGCAACCGGGCGCAGGGGACGCGGGTCTAAGATCACGCGATGAGCGAGCCGCCCGCGATCGACGTCTCGATCGAGCACAAGCATGCGCCGCCCGAGGCGTCGCCGAAGAAGCACCCGAACACGTGCCCCGGCTGCGGCTCGCACTACCGCGACGACGAGCTCGAGGCGAGCCTGCGCGTCTGCCCGCAGTGCGGCCACCACTTCCCGGTGCGCGCGCGGGCGCGGATCGAGCAGCTCGCCGATCCCGGCAGCTTCGAGGAGGAGGCGGTCGAGCTCCGGTCGGCCGACCCGCTCGACTTCTTCGACCTGCGCGCGTACAAGGAGCGGCTCGCCGAGGCGGAGGTCTCCACCGGGCTCGGCGACGGGATGGTGATCGGGCGCGCGGAGATCGAGCAGCGCCCGTGCGAGCTCGCCGTCATGGACTTCTCCTTCATGGGCGGCTCGATGGGCTCCGTCACGGGCGAGAAGTTCGCGCGCGCGTGCGAGAGCGCCGCCGCGGCCGGGGTGCCGCTCGTCTCCGTCTCGGCTTCCGGCGGCGCGCGGATGCAGGAGGGGATCCTGGCGCTGATGCAGCTCCCGAAGACGGTGTGTGCGGTCGAGGAGCTGCACGACGCCGGCTGCGCGCTCATCTCCGTGATGACGCACCCCACCACGGGCGGCCTGCTCGCGAGCTTCGCCAGCCTCGGCGACGTGATCCTCGCGGAGCCGGGCGCGCTGATGTCGTTCGCGGGCCCGCGCGTCGTCGCGCAGACGACGCGCGAGAAGCTGCCCGACGACTTCGGCCTCGCGGAGTCGAACCTCCGCTTCGGGCACGTGGACGCGATCGTGCCGCGGCCCGAGCTGCGGGGTACGCTCGCGCGCCTGCTGCGCCTCTTCGGATCGGAGAGGCGTGCCGCGTGACGCCGAGCTCAGGCTGCGTGAGCGCTTGAGCAAGCTCGGCGGCCTCGACCTCCTGCGCGGCGCCCGTCTCTCCGGCGAGCTCGAGCGCCTGAAGCAGCAGCTCGAGCGGCTCGAGGCGGAGCCCTCGGACGAGGAGATCTGGCGCTCCGTCGAGCTCGCTCGACATCAGGACCGGCCGTACACGCTCGACTACCTGGAGCGGATCCTCGACGACTTCTTCGAGCTGCACGGCGACCGGGGCCGGCTCGACGACGCGGCGCTCGTCACCGGTCTCGGGAGCTTCCGCGGTCGCACGATCGCCGTGATCGGGCACCAGAAGGGGCGCGACATCAAGGAGCGCACCAAGCGCAACTTCGGGATGGCCTACCCGGAGGGGTACCGCAAGGCGATGCGGACGATGGCCCTCGCGGACAGGCACGGGTTCCCGCTGCTCACGCTCGTCGACACGCCCGGCGCCTACCCGGGGGTCGCCGCCGAGCAGCACGGGCAGGGCGGCGCGATCGCCCGCTCGCAAGCCGCGATGGCGCGCCTCTCGGTGCCGACCGTCGCCTGCGTGATCGGCGAGGGCGGCTCCGGCGGCGCCGTCGCGATCGCGCTCGCAGACCGCGTGCTGATGCAGGAGAACGCGATCTACTCCGTGATCTCTCCCGAGGGCTGCGCGGCGATCCTCTGGCGGGACGCCGGCGAGGCGCGCAAGGCCGCGGCCGCGTTCAAGCCGGACGCGGCGCACTGCCTCGAGCTCGGCGTGATCGACGGGATCGTCCCGGAGCCGGAGGGCGGCGCGCACGAGGACCCGGACGAGGCGGCGCGGCTCCTCGCCGAGGTCGTCGACGCGGCGTTCGCGGAGCTCGAGGACGTCCCCCGCGCACAGCTCCGCGCGCTCCGGCGCCAGAAGTTCCGCGGGATGGGCGTGCTCGCGTGAGCGCACGACTTTCCACAGGTTCCACAGCGTTTTCCCCGGCCCCGAATATGTGTTGAGGCCGGCAAAAGCCGGCCTCAACTGACCCCCGCTTGGGTGGAGAAGCGATTCGCGGGAGTCTCTCGACCGCCCGCGTGGAGCCTGCTTTTCCGTGCTGGGCCGAGCGAAACATCGCGCCGCCGCGGCCGGGGTAGAGAGTCCCCGTGAGCGACCTCGCCGCGTACCGGCGCAAGCGCAACGCCGCCCGCACGCCCGAGCCGTTCGACCGGGGCGGCGGCGGCGCGCGGCCGATCTTCGTCGTCCAGCGGCACGACGCGAGCCGGCTCCACTACGACTTCCGGCTGGAGCACGACGGCGTGCTCGCGAGCTGGGCGGTGCCGAAGGGCGTGCCGCTCGAGCCCGGTACGCAGCACCTCGCGGTGCACGTCGAGGACCACCCGCTCTCGTACGCGACCTTTGAGGGCGAGATCCCGCAGGGGAACTACGGCGCCGGCACCGTCGAGATCTGGGATCACGGCACGTACGAGCTCGTGGAGGAGAAGCCGGACGGCGGCCTCACCGTCCGTCTCCACGGCGAGCGGCTCGACGGGACGTGGGCGCTCGTCCCTGCCCGGCTCTCCGGCGACCCGAAGAACTGGCTGCTCGTGCGCAAGAAGGAGGCGGCCGCGCCCGCCCGGCGCGCGTACGCGCCGATGCTCGCGGCCCTCGCGGAGGAGCTGCCGGCGGGGAGCGGCTGGTCGTACGAGGTGAAGTGGGACGGCTACCGCGCGCTCGTCGCGCTCGAGGACGGCGAGGCGCGGCTGACGAGCCGCAACGGCAAGGACCTGACGACGCGCTTCCCGGAGGTGGCGAAGGCCGCCGCGGCGGCGGTGAAGACGCCGAACGCGGTCCTCGACGGCGAGATCTGCGCGCTCGACGAGCAGGGCCGTTCGAGCTTCTCGGAGATGCAGCAGGGGACCGGGCCGCTCGTGCTCTACCTCTTCGACGCGCTCGAGGTGGACGGCGAGCCGCTCGTCGGGCTCCCGCTCGAGGAGCGGCGGGAGCGGCTCGCGGCCGCCGTCGACCGGCGCAGCGGCAAGGTGCGGCTCTCGGAGGCCTTCGACGACGGCCGTGCGCTGCTGGAGGCGGCACAGCAGCAGGGCCTCGAGGGGATCGTGGCGAAGCGGCTCGGCTCCACCTATCAGCCCGGCAAGCGCACGCGCGACTGGCTGAAGCTGAAGGTGCACGAGCGGCAGGAATTCGTGATCGTCGGCTGGACGCGCGGCGAGGGCCGCCGCTCCGGGACCTTCGGCTCGCTCGTGCTCGCCGTCTCGGACGGCGCCGAGCTCCGGTGGGTCGGGAACGTCGGAACGGGTTTCGGCGGCGCCGAGATCGATCGCGTGCTCGCCCGCCTGCGCCCACTCGAGCGCGAGACGACGCCGCTGCCGGCGCCGCCGAAGATGCCGCGCGTCCGCAGGGGCGACGTCGTCTGGGTCGAGCCGGAGCTCGTCTGCGAGGTGAAGTTCGCCGAGTGGACGCACGACGGCCGCCTGCGGGCGCCGGTGTACCAGGGGCTCCGGGAGGACAAGGCGCCGCAGGAGGTGCGCCGCGAGCGGGCGCCGATCGGGAGGCAGGTCCGCCGCGGGAAGCACGTGCTCGAGCTCTCGAACCTCGACAAGCCGTTCTGGCCGGACGAGGGGATCACGAAGGGCGACCTGCTCGCGTACTACCGGGACGTCGCGCCGGTCGTCGTCCCGCACCTGCGCGACCGCCCGTTCACGATGAAGCGGTACCCCGACGGGGCCTACGGCGACTTCTTCTTCCAGAAGGACGCGCCGAAGCACATGCCCGACTGGATCCCGACCCGGCGCTTCCGCGTCTCCGCGCGCGACAAGGCGCGCACGCGGAAGGACGTCGACTTCGCGCTCGTGAACGACGAGCTGGCGCTCCTCTGGATGGTGAACATGGGCTGCATCGACCTGAACACGTGGTACTCGCGCGTCGACAAGCCCGACCGCCCGGACTTCGTCCTCTTCGACCTCGACCCCTCGCCGGACGTCGGGTTCGCCGAGACGATCGAGGTCGCGTTGCTGCTGAAGGAGCTGCTCGACATCCTCGAGCTCGAGTCGTTCCCGAAGACGAGCGGGTCGGAGGGGATCCACGTGCTCGTTCCGATCGCGCGCCGGCACACCTTCGACGAGACGCGGGAGCTGTCGGAACTCGTCGCCGGAGCGATCGCCCGCGCCCACCCGCGGCTCGCTACGACGGAGTGGTCGAAGGCGAAGCGCCGCGGCGTCCTGATCGACTCCAACCAGAACGGCGAGGGCAAGACGATCGCGATGGCGTACTCCGTGCGGCCGAAGCCCGGCGCGCCGGTGTCGACGCCTCTCCGGTGGGACGAGGTGGGCGCTGACCTCGACCCGTCGGCGTTCACGACGGAGGCGGTGCTCGAGCGGGTCGCGCGGCACGGCGACCTCTACGCGCCCGTCCTCACGACCCGGCAGTCGCTGACGCAGGCGTTCCGGGCGCTGCGCGGCCTGCGGGAGGGCGGGCTCCGCTAGAGGTCGCGCCGGGAGAACGCGAGCGCCGCGAGCGCCAGCACGGCGGCGAGGTAGACGAGCGCCCAGGCGGGGAGCCACGCGCCGTAGTCCTGGCCGCCGCCGAAGGGCCCGAGCTGGACGGCGAAGCGCGTCACGCCGGTCGCCTCCTCCGTCAGGCGCCGCAGGCCGTCCTGGTAGAGCGCCTCGAACGGCAGCGCCCACGCCGTCCGCGTCGCTACCCGCTCGAGCGTCGGCGACGAGATCGCCTCGCCGATCTGGCCGAGCAGCCCGCCGACGAGGCCCGCTCCGAAGAGCATGAAGATCGCGATCCCGTTCGCGGTCGCCGAGAGCAGCGTCGAGCCGAGCAGCGAGAGCGCGACGAGGATCACGACCGCGGCCGCGAGCTCGAGGCCCGGCAGGAGCACGCGGTCCGGCGTCCAGCCATCTCCCGCCTCGCGCGTGATCAGGAGCGCCCCCCCGTAGACCAGCAGCACGTAGAGCGCGCAGACGGAGGCCGCGCCGAGGAAGCGCCCGAGCAGGAACGTCGTCCGCCCGAGCGGCCGCACGACGAGCGGCTGCAGCAGCCCGCGCTCGGCGTCACCCCGCACCGCGCCGAGCGTGAGGAAGACGGCGAGCACGGTGCCGAGGAAGAGCGTCGCGAACATCGAGAGGCCGACGAGCGTCGCGCCGACGACCGTCTGCGGCTCGACGCCGTCCGGCGGCAGCACGCCGGCCGTCTCCTCAAAGGCGCGGCGCGCGCCCAGCCGGTAGAGGAAGAGGAACGCGACCGTGAGCAGCGCGACGACTGCGAACACACGTCGCCGCAGGCTCTCCCGGAGCGCGTAGGCGGCGACGACGACCGCGCCGGTCATTCGGCCTGCCCCACCGCGTCGAGGTAGACGTCCTCGAGCGTCGACCGCAGCAGCCGCACGCCGTACACGCGCTCGCCGGAGCGGACGGCCTCGTCGACGAGCCGCGCGGCGTCGTCGCGACCGGCGCCCTCGACGAGCCGCGTGCCCGCGGACGTCTCGAGCTCGACCCCACGCGGCCGCTGGAGCTCGGCGGGCGTTCCCGCGGCGACGACCTCGCCGCCCAGCAGGATCGCGACGCGGTCGCAGACGAGCTCGACCTCGCTCAGGAGGTGCGAGTTCAGGAGCACGGAGATGCCGCGCGAGCGCACCTCCTCGAGCAGGCGGCGCACGGTGCGGCGGCCGGCGGGGTCGAGCGCGCTCGTCGGCTCGTCGAGCACGAGCAGGCGCGGCCGGCCGACGAGCGCCTGCGCGATCCCGAGCCGCTGCTGCATCCCCTTCGACATCGCCTCGACCTTGCGGCGGCGCGCGTCAGTGAGGCCGACGAGGTCGAGGAGCTCCGCGCGTTCGCGCTCGCCGCCGCCCGATCCCGCGAGCCGCTGGTGCAGCGTCAGCACCTCGTCGGCGGTGCACCACCCCGGGAAGCGGAAGAGCTCGGCGAGGTAGCCGAGCGCGGCCCGCGCCTCGCGCGACCCCGCCGGCGCGCCCGCGACCCACGCGCGCCCGCGGCTCGGCCGCACGAGCCCGCAGGCGATCTTCACGAGCGTCGACTTGCCCGCCCCGTTCGGCCCGAGCAGGCCGAGCAGCTCGCCCTCGCCGAGCTCGAGATCGACGCCCTTCAGCGCGTGCGTGGCGCCGTAGCGCTTCTCGAGCGCCTCCGTCCGGAGCGCAGTCACTCGCCGAGCCGGCGCGGGTGGCCGAGCATCGAGAGCTCCGCGATGTCGCGGCGGAAGAAGAGCGACGTCGTCCAGTCGATCAGCACGCGCAGCTTCCGCGACAGGAGCGGCAGCTGGAGGAGGTGGTACGTGCGCGTGATGAACCAGCCCGGGAAGCCGCGGAAGCGGATCCCGACGACGTCGGCGATGCCCTTGTAGCGGCCGAGCGTCGCCACCTGGCCGAGCATCCGGTAGCCGTAGGGCTGCTCGTTCCCCTGCAGGTTCTTCGCGAGGCGCCTCGCCTGCCGCAGCGCGTGCTGGCACGTGGGCGGGTCGGTGCGGCCGGGCGTGGCCGTGTTCGGCACGGCCGCGCAGTCACCGAGCGACCAGACGTGCTCCCGCCCCACCACCCGCAGGTGCGCGTCGACCTGCACCCGGCCGCGCTCCGCGAGCGGCAGCCCCAGCGCGCCGAGGAGCGGGTGCGCCTTGACCCCGGCCGTCCACACGAGCGTGTGCGTGCGGATCCGCTCGCCGTCCGAGAGCACCACCTCGCTCGCGGTCGCGGACTCGAGCGTCGTCCCGACGCGGATCTCGATCCCGCGGCGCGCGAGCTCGCGCGCCGCGTAGTCGCCGAGGCGCGTCGGGATCTCGGGCAGGATCTTCGGTGCCGCGTCGACGAGCACCCAGCGCTGCTCGACGCCGCGCAGGCGCGGGTACCAGCGGAGGGCGTCGTGCACCAGGTCGGCGAGCTCGGCGAGCGCCTCGACGCCCGCGTAGCCGGCGCCGACGAAGACGAAGGTGAGATGGCAGCTCGCCTCGCGCGGGTCGAGCTCGGCGTCGGCGGCCTCGAGCTCCCGCAGCACGTGGTTCCGGAGCGCGATCGCGTCGGCGAGGTCCTTGAACCCGAGTGCGTGCTCCTCGAGGCCGGGCACGGGGAAGGTCCGCGGCACGGCACCGAGCGCGAGCACGAGCTCGCCGTAGGCGATCTCGAAGCGGCCCGCGTCGGGCGTCTCCACGTGCGCCAGGCGCGCCTCCTCGTCGAGCGACACGAGCTGCCCGAGCAGGAGCTCCGCGTGCGGGGCCATCTGCCGGAGCGGGACGACGACGTGCCGCGGCTCGAGCGTCCCGGAGGCCGCCTCGGGGAGGATCGGCGTGTAGAGCATGTAGTTCTCGGGGCTGACGATCGTCGCGCCGCGGCGGCCGAGCAGCCGCGCGACGTACCCGCCGGCGAACCCGCCGCCGACCACGAGCACCCCGCCGCGCGCCTCGCGCCTCGTCGCCACACCCACATCGTGACAGGTGCACCTCGAGGTGCGATCCGCGGGCGGGCGGCGGAGGTGTCGAGAAGTCGACAGGTGGAGAGGACGGAGCGGTGTTCTCTCCTCGCTCCTACCGCGGCGGGCGGGTCAAGGTGTACGGCTGCTCGCCGGGGTGCCTGCTCGTGTCGCTCGCCGTCTCGCTCTTCCTGACGCTGGCGCTCAACGGCTGTATGAACCTGCTCTAGCGCGCGTCGAGCAGTCGCCGCAGCAGGGTCAGCGCGGCAGTCTTGTCGAGCCACTCGTTCAGGTTGCCGCACTTCGGGCTCTGGACGCAGCTCGGGCAGCCGTCGGCGCACGGGCAGCCCGCGAGCAGGCGCTCCGTGTCCTCGACCCAGCCCTCGAAGCGCTCGAAGCCGCGCTCGGTGATGCCGACGCCGCCCGGGTGGCCGTCGTAGACGAAGATCGTCGGCAGCCCCGTCTGCACGTGGACGTTCGTGGAGAGGCCGCCGATGTCCCAGCGGTCGCACATCGCCCAGAGCGGCAGCAGTGCGATCAGCGAGTGCTCGGCCGCATGCAGCGCCGAGAGGAGCGTCGGCATCTCGTCGATGCCGGCGAGCTGCGCGGCGGTGGGCGAGAACCAGATCGCCTCGGTCTCGAACGTCGTCTGCGGCAGGTCGAGCGGGACCGTCTCGAGCGTGTCGCCGCCGGAGATCGACTTCCGCTGGTAGGCGACCACCTGCTCCGTGACCGCGACGCGCCCCCAGTGCAGCTGCACCCCGAGCCGCTCCTCCACCCGCAGCGGCTCCTCGATCGTCGTCTCCGTCTCCTTCTTCGCCTGCGTGTACCAGTCGACGCGGGCGGGCGTGACGACGGCGGTGCGGGCGCCGAGGTCGAGCTCGCGGACGAGGTACTGCTCGCCGAGGTGGAGGTAGATCGCGCCCTCGTGGATCGTCCCGAACGCGCGGCCGCGGTCGACGAGCCCGAGCACCGACCCCGTCTCCGCGTCGACGACGGTGAAGCTCGCGGGATCGGCGGAGCGGAGCGCGAGCCGGGCCGCGGGGTAGTCGGTCCCCGCCCAGACCCAGCCGGCGTCGGTGCGGCGGAGCTCGCGGAGCTCGGGCGCCCGCGCGAGCGCCTCCGGCCCGAGCGTCTCCGCGTCGGCGTCGCCGAGCGGCCCCTCGAACGCTGCGGACAGCACGTGCCCGTCGAGGATGCGCGGGTTCGCGTGGTCGAGCCGCGCCGCCTCGACGGTGCGCGCGAGCAGCGCCTCGGGGTCGCGCATGAAGAACTGGTCGAGCGCGTCCTCGCTCGCGATCAGCACCGCGATGCCGTGGCCGCGGCGGCCGGCACGACCCCACTGCTGGCGTAGCGACGAGACCGTCCCCGGGAAGCCGACGGAGATGGCGACGTCGAGCGAGCCGATGTCGATCCCGAGCTCGAGCGCGTCGGTCGCGGATACGCCGAGCAGCTCCCCCTCCATCAGCCGGCGCTCGAGCTCGCGCCGCTGCTGCGGGGTGTAGCCCGCTCGGTACGGCGCGAGCCGGCGCGCGGTCTCGCCGTCCACGCGGTCGACCGCGAAGCGGTGGATCAGCTCCGCGGCCTTGCGGCTCTTCGCGAAGCAGATCGTGCGCAGGCCGCGCGAGGCGAAGCCCGCGAGGAGCCGCGACGCGTCCGCGAGCGCGCTCGCGCGGATCCCGAGCTCCGGGTCGACGAGCTCCGGGTTCCAGAGCGCGACCGTGCGTTCGGGCTTCGGAGCGGCGTCGTCCGCCACGACCGCCGCCGGGACGCCGAGCAGCGCCTGCGCGAGCTCCGCGGGGTTCGCGATCGTCGCGGACGTGAGCACGAACTGCGGCTCGGAGCCGTAGGCGCGGGCGAGCCGCCGCAGCCGGCGCAGCACGTTCCCGACGTGCGAGCCGAAGACGCCGCGGTAGACGTGCGCCTCGTCGACGACGACGTAGCGGAGGTTCGCGAGCACGTCGCCCCAGCGGTCGTGGTGGGGCAGGACGCCCACGTGGAGCATGTCCGGGTTCGTCAGGATCACGTTCGCCCAGCGGCGGATCTGCCAGCGCCGCTCCGTCTCGGTGTCGCCGTCGTAGATCGCCGCCTTGATGCCCTTCACGCCGAACGCCCCGAGCGCGCGCGCCTGGTCCTGTGCGAGCGCCTTCGTCGGGTAGAGGTAGAGGGCGCGGCTCTTCGGCTCGCGCGCGAGCAGGTCGAGGACCGGGAGGTTGAAGGCGAGGCTCTTCCCGCTCGCGGTGCCCGTCGTCACGATCACGTGCTCACCGCGGCGCGTCGCTTCCCACGCCTCCGCCTGGTGCCGCCAGAGCGCGGTGATCCCGCGGCCGACGAGCGCGGACGCGGCACGCGGGTCGAGGTCGTCCGGCAGCGGCTCGGCGCGGCCGCTGCGGGCGGGCTCCGTCCTCAGGTGCACGACCTCCTCGCCGTGCAGGACTTCCGCCCAGGCAGCCGCCGTCGTCGCCACGCACCTACGCTAGCCTTCGCCCGACCGGGGTGCCCGCTCTCGCGGGCTGAGATCACACCCGCAGAACCTGATCCGGGTCATGCCGGCGAAGGGAGGACCGTGGTTCCACGCTGCTTGACGATCGCGACGTCCGACTCCGGCGGCGGCGCGGGCATCCAGGCCGACCTGAAGGCGTTCGCCGCCGCCGGCTGCCACGGGGCGAGCGCGCTCGTGGCGCTGACCGCGCAGAGCACCGTCGCCGTGACCGCGGTGCACGAGCTCCCGGACGAGTTCGTCGTCGCGCAGCTCGACGCCGTCTTCGACGACATCGGCGTGGACGCGGCGAAGACGGGGATGCTCTTCTCGCGGCGTCTCATCGCCCTCGTGGCGGAGTACCTGGAGGCGCGGCGGCCGCCGCTCGTCGTCGACCCGGTGATGATCGCGAGCTCGGGCGCGCAGCTCCTTCAGGACGACGCCGTGGAGACGCTCGTCGGGCGGCTCCTCCCGCTCGCGACGGTCGCGACCCCGAACCTGAGCGAGGCGGAGGCGCTGACGGGGCGGCCGGGTGCGCCGCGCCGCGAGCTCGCAGAGGCGCTCGTCGCCATGGGCGCCGGCGCCGCGATCGTGACGGGCGGACACGGCGAGACCGCCGTCGACCACCTCTTCGACGGCACCGACCACCACGAGATCCCCGTCGCGCGCCACGACGTGCCGGCGACGCACGGCGCCGGCTGCACCCATTCGGCGACGCTCGCGGCCCTGCTCGCGCGCGGGCTCCCGCTGCCCGAGGCCGCGGAGAGGGCGGCGCGCGTCGCCTCCGAGGCCGTGCGCAACGGCCTCGTCGGCATCGGCGCCGGTGACGGTCCCGTCGACGTCTTCCAGCTCGCGAAAGGAGCCGCATGATCGATCCCGGAACGACGCTCGCCTCGCTGCGGGCCAACAAGCCCCTCGTCCACAACCTCACGAACTACGTCGTCATGAACGAGACGGCGAACGCGATCCTCGCGCTCGGCGCCCTGCCGGTGATGGCGCACGCGCGGGAGGAGGTCGAGGAGATGGTCGGCCTCGCCGGCGCGCTCGTCCTCAACATCGGCACGCTCGACGCGCCGTGGGTGGAGTCGATGCTCCTCGCCGGGCGCGCGGCGGGCGAGCGCGGCGTGCCGATCGTGCTCGACCCCGTCGGCGCCGGCGCGACGCGCTACCGCACGGAGACGGCCAAGCGGCTGCTCGACGAGCTCGACGTGACGGTGCTCCGCGGCAACGCCGGCGAGGTCGCGACGCTCGTCGGCGTGGAGGCGGAGGTGCGCGGCGTCGAGTCGATCGACGCCGGTGCCGACGCCGCAGAGCTCGCGCGCGAGGCGGCGCGGGCGCTCGGCGTCGTCGCGTCGGTGACGGGCGCGGTCGACCACGTCTCGGACGGCGAGCGGGTCGCGGCGGTCGCGAACGGCCATCCGCTGCTCGCGTCGGTCACGGGCACCGGCTGCATGTCGACCGCGATCACGGGCTGCTTCGTCGCGGCGCGGGAGGGGGCGTGGGAGGCGGCGACGGAGGCGCTCGTCGCCTTCGGCGTCGCCGGCGAGGACGCGGCGGCGGCCGCGCGAGGGCCGGGCAGCTTCCACGCCGGCCTCTACGACGCCCTCGCCGCCCTCTCCGCCGACGACCTGACCGCGCGGGCCGAGGTGGACGTGCGATGAGAGCTTGTGTTTCTGCAACACAAGCTCCGTCGCGCGGCGACGCAACGGCTTGCGCAAACGGCCGCGCAGGAGAAAGTGTTGCTGTGCCACGAACTCAGACAGGTCCGCTCCGGTGAGGGTGCACGCGCTCGTCACCGACGCGGAGGCGGCCCGCACGGCGGTCGCCGCCGGAGCGACCGTCGTGCAGCTGCGGCTGAAGGGGGCGCCGACGGAGGAGGTCGTCGCCGTCGGCCGCGAGCTGCTCGGGCTCGATGCGCAGCTCGTCGTCAACGACGACGTCGACGCCGCGCTCGAGCTCGGCTGCGGCGTCCACCTCGGCCAGACCGACCCCGGGGCCGAGCGAGCGGCGGCGGCGGGCATCCCGCTCGGCATCTCCGCTCGCACGCGCCGCGAGGCCGCCGTCGCCGAGTACAGCGGCGCGACCTACGTCGGAGCCGGGCCGATCTGGGCGACGCCGTCGAAGACCGACGCGGGCGAGGCGATCGGCCTCGGCGGCCTGCAGGAAGTCTGTCTCGCGGTGAACGTCCCCGTCGTCGCGATCGGCGGCATCGACAGCTCGAACGCGGCCGAGTGCATCGCGGCGGGAGCGTCGGGCGTCGCCGTCATCCGCGCCGTCGCCGAGCTGCGAGAGCTGCGGGCGGCCGTCGACGCCGCGCTCGATGGCTGAGCTCGGCGACATCGGGGAGCTCGGCCTCCTGCGCGCGCTCGAGGAGCGCGGCCTGGTCAGCGGCACCGAGCACGACGCCGCGGAGCTCGAGGGGGGTCTCGTCGTCACGCAAGACGCGCTCGTGGAGGGCGTCCACTTCACGCTCGACCGGATCTCCTGGCGCGACCTCGGCTACCGCGCCGGCGCCGTCAACGTCAGCGACCTGTCGGCGTCGGCGGCGCGCCCCGAGGCGCTGATCGTGACGCTCGCGCTGCCGCCGCAGACCCGGCTCGCCGATGTGCTCGAGCTCTACGAGGGGCTCGCCGAGCTCGGCGTGCCCGTGCGCGGCGGCGACACGACGAGTGCGGAGCGCGTGCTCCTGAGCGTCACCGCCCTCGGCCGCTCCGAGCGCGTCCCCGGCCGCGCGGGCGCCCGGCCCGGCCACCACGTCGTCGTGACGGGCCCGCTCGGCGCGTCGGGCGCCGCCTTCCGCGCCGGCCGCTACCTGCGCCCGCCGGTGCGCACGGAGGAGGGGCTGCGGCTCGGCCGCGTCGCGAGCGCGATGCTCGACGTCTCCGACGGGCTTCCCGCGGACGCGGGCCACGTCGCCCGCCGTTCGGGCGTGCGGCTCGTGCTCGACCTCGACGTCGTGCCGCGGGCCGGGACGCTCGAGGACCTCGCCTTCGGGGAGGACTTCGAGCTCCTCGCGACGACGCCAGACCCGCTCGGGTTCCCGGTGATCGGGCGCGTCGAGGGCGGCGAGGGCGTGCTCCTGCTCTCGGGCGGCGAGCCGGTCGAGCTCCGCGGCTACGAGCACTTCAGGGCGTGAGCCACGGCGCGAAGGCGCGCTCGTAACGGCCCCGCGGCTGCGCGCCGAGCACCGTCGCGCGTGCCTCGCCACCCTCGAAGAGGATCACCGTCGGGAGCGAGAGCACGCCGTAGCGCGACGGCACGCCGAGGTGCGCGTCGACGTCGAGGCGCACGAGCGGCACGCCGGCCTTCGCGCAGAGCTCGACGAGGAGCGGCTCGATCGCCTCGCACGGCCTGCACCACGGCGCCCAGAAGTCGACGACGACCGGGCCCTCCGCGCGGAGCACGACCGCCTCGAAGTCGGCGTCGCCGACCGCTCTCACACGCGTCCCCGCAGCGCGGCGAGCCGCAGCGCCGGCACCTTCCACACCGCCTCGAGCACGATCGCGCGCGACATCTTCGAGCCGCCGACCTCGCGGTCGGCGAACGTGATCGGGATCTCCCGGACGCGGAACCCGAGCCGGCGGGCCCGGAAGGTCGTCTCGATCTGGAACATGTAGCCGCGCGAGCCGATCGCGTCGAGGTCGAGCGCCTCCAGCACCTCGCGGCGGAAGCACTTGAAGCCGCCCGTCGCGTCCTTCACCGGCATCAGCAGGAGCTGCGTGTAGAGGGAGGCGCCGCGCGAGATCAGCCGTCGCACGAGCCCCCAGTTCCGGACGCCGCCGCCGCGGACGTAGCG
>Ga0247713_1001068_pt1 | contig 14385 bp, 13 predicted proteins | sample 21E_NmetaG_FD_189936 | JGI IMG/M metagenome (GOLD analysis project Ga0247713, IMG submission 189936) | Soil microbial communities from hillslope of Landscape Evolution Observatory, University of Arizona, Oracle, AZ, United States - 2-1-E_N | ecosystem: Engineered > Artificial ecosystem >... | reverse complement strand
GCTTCACCTTCAAGGTGCCCTCCTGGTTTGGGCTGCTACGGCGTCGACAACCGCAGCTTCCCTTTCCAGGGGGGCGTTTTCGCGGACCTACCGTCCGATCGGGCCGCCGGGTACTGAAAGGGGCGGGCGAGCCCTCCGAGCCCAAGGAACCGGATCGGTCCCTGCACCTGTCTCCCACCCTCGATGACCGCTGGGTCCTCGACGGGAGGCTGGACCCCGAGGGTGGAGCGATCGTGGCCGCCGCCCTGCGCCTGGCCACGCCCGACTCCAATGATGTCACCACCGACCCCGCCGCCCGGCGGGCCGATGCCCTCGTGGATGTCTGCCGGTTCTTCCTCGACCACCAGCGCAGCCGGACCGCAGGTCGCCACCGCCCCCACGTCAACGTGATCGTCGAGCTGGAAGACCTGCTGGGGGGCCGGGGCGGCCGGGTCATCGACGGCCCCAGCCTCGACGGACCCACCGCGTCCCGGCTGTTCTGCGACAGCGCGGTACACCGGGTGGTGATGGCCGGTCGCTCCTCGATCCTCGACTACGGCACCTCCACCCGCACCATCCCCGCTCCCCTGTGGAACGCCCTGGTCATCCGCGACGAGCACTGCCGGTTCCCGGGCTGTGACCGTCCCTCGGTGTGGTGCGAGGGGCACCACGTGGTGTGGGTGACCCAGGACGGCCCCACCGAGTTGGCCAACCTGGTGCTGGTCTGCTCCCGGCACCACCACGTCCTCCACCAGCCCGGCTGGCACGCCAAGCTCCGCCCCGACGGCACGTTCGAAGTCACCGATCCCAACGGCCAAGTCCGCTGCACCTCACCCCCGCGCGCCGAGATGCCCTGGTGATGGCTGTCGGCCCGCGAGCGGGACGACGGTGGCGCGGTTTCGACGGTTCGGAGAAGGGGTAGCAGCGCCGCAGTCCTCGCCGCGGGTTTCGTCGCGCGGGGCGTCCCCGATCAGGAGGACTGTGCCCAGGCTCCGGATCCTGACGTGGCATGTACACGGGAATTACCTCTGGTACCTGTCCCACGTCCCTCACGACATCTTCCTGCCCGTCAAGCCCGGCCGTCCTCCGGGCTACGGGGGCCGAGGCGCGACGTTCACCTGGCCGGACAACGTGCACGAGGTGGCAGCCGAAGACGTCCCAGACCTCGACCTGGACTGTGTTCTCACCCAGTCCACGGAGAACTGGCTGCGCGACCGCGAGGAGATCCTTTCCCCGGCCCAGATGGCGCTCCCGACGCTCCACGTAGAACACGACCCGCCGAGGGATTCCCCCACGGACACCCGGCACCCGATTGACGACGCCGACGTCCTGCTCGTGCACGTCACCGCCTTCAACGACCTCATGTGGGACAGCGGGCGCACCCCGACGCGGGTCATCGAGCACGGGGTCGTCGTGCCCGAAGGGGTGCGGTACACCGGCGAGCTCGACCGGGGGATCGTCGTGGTCAACGGCCTGCGTCGCCGTGGCCGTCGGCTGGGCGCCGACATCTTCGAGCGGTGCCGCCGGGAGATCCCCCTCGATCTGGTCGGGATGCACGCCGACGAGTCCGGCGGGCTGGGTGAGGTGCCGCCCCCCGAACTGGCCGCCTTCATCGCCCGCTACCGGTTCTTCTTCCACCCCATCCGCTACACCAGCCTCGGCCTGGCCGCCTGCGAGGCGATGATGCTCGGCATGCCGGTCGTCGCCCTGGCCACGACGGAGATATCCACCGTCGTCGAGAACGGTGTCTCGGGATGGATCGACACCGACGTCGACCGATTAGTGGACCACATGAAGCGGCTCCTGTCCGACGCCGACGAGGCGCGGCGACTGGGCGAGGGCGCCCGGCGCACCGCGCTCGAGCGCTTCTCGATCGACCGGTTCGTGGCCGACTGGGACGACGCCTTGCAGCTCGTCGCGGGAGAGGGCCGGCGAACCGTCGAGGCTCGTCAGCCTTCGACGGTGAGCTCTCGGAGGTAGAACCAGCAGGTCCGCCACCTGACGACGCCACGCATCGGCAGCCCGATCAGGTGCCAGAACATCCGCCACGTCTCCCGGTAGCCCTTCCGGGGCCCCAGCTTGTCGCGCTTGGTGCGGTGGGTGACGCCCGGCATGATCCGCACGGTCGTCGGCAGGCGACCCTCGGCGATGACCTCGTTGATCATGATCTCGATGGAGTACCCGGTGCGCTTTGCCGGATGCACGGCGTCCCACACCCACCGGGGGATGATCCGCTCGCCACTGGTCGGTGGCAGGCGCCGGACCAGAGGGTTGAGCATGCCGTAGTCGAACCAGCCGAGCGACATGGCCGCCCGGCCTTCGATGTAGGGGCGGCAGATGTCGTCGAGGTGGGCGGCGGTGAGGCCCACGCAGTCGGCGTCGCAGAAGAGGATGGCGTCGGAGTCGGTGGCGGCCACGCCGAGCTCCATGGCGTTGGCCTTGGACCCCGTCGGGGTGTCGCGCCGGATCACCTTGGCCCCTGCCGCCATCGCCCGCTCCGCCGTGCCGTCGGTCGACCCGTCGTCGACGACGACCACGTCGCGGCTGAAGCGGCAGCCCATGGCAGCGGCCACCACGTCGGCGACGGTCAACACCTCGTTGCGCGCCGGGATGACCACGTCGATCGTCACAATGCGCCGATGCTACGTAGCGCGCCCGGCGATCTCCCGCAGCAGACGCGACATCCCCAGGCTCTCGGCCAGCTCCGCAGACTTCCGCTCCCAGTCCGCAGCCCGGCGCCGGTCGATCTTGCGTCCCCTCTGCAACAGGACGGTCGACCATTCGAACTGCGTGCGAGCCAGCAGCGGGTGGGCGCGGATGCGGCGATGGACGGCCAACGCGGCCTCGAAGTGCCGCTGCGCCTCGTCCCACCGGTGGGCTGAAGCCGCCACCATCCCGCACGCCCGGGCGGCCGAGCCCTGGCACAGGAGGCCCCGGCCGGCAACCACGAGTTGGTCGGCGAAGGGATCCAGGAGCGGGCCCATCATGGCGGCGCGCTGGGTGTCGCCCACCATCCAGGCCACCTCGGCCAGGCCCGCCAGCGGGTGCAACCGGCCCGGAGTACGGACGAGCTCGCCGAGTCCGTGATCGGTGACTCGCCGCAGCTCTTCGGCGGCCAGGTCGAGCCGCCCGTCGCGGGCCAGGGCCAAGGCCAAGGCCGTCCGCCACATGCGGCCCTCGGCGCCGGTGGACGCCCGGTCGCGGCATTCCTCGATCACCTGCGACAGGGCCATCGGCGTGCCCCACTCCAGCGCCAGCCACCAGCGCTGCACCAGGAACGACGCGTCGGCCTCCGGGTCACCGGCCTCGACGGCCACCTCGAAGGCGTCAGTGGCCGAGGACCTCGCGTCGTCCACCCGTCCGTCGAGGAGCGCTCGCATGGCTGACCAGGCGGCGGCGTCAGCCGCCGGACCGGGCTGGCCGAGACGAAGGGCGACGTCGGCGTGAGCCCGCTGGTCGGCACTCACCTGGTCGAGCTGACCGAGCTGAAGAGCGTCGACCAGTCGCCAACCACGCCCGGTGACGTCCAGCTCTTCCTCACCGACTTCTTCGGCCAGGGCGACCATCTCGGTGGCGGAGGCCAACCTCTCGGCCGCGTGCTCCGGTCCGGCAAGGGCGACATGGCGGGCCCGCAGAAGGGCGATGGCCTCGGTCCGCTCCCGGGGGACGTGCGGGTGCGGGTCGTCGTCGTCGGCAGACTGCGGGTTCCCGTCGAGAGCGTCGTAGAGCGAACCGGTCGCGAAGTCGAAGTCGGGAACCGTGCCCAGGTTGCGCGTCGACACCTGCGGGCCGGCCTGGCCGAGCAGTTGTCGGGCTTCGGCCGCGACGGCCTCCAGCTCGGCGTCGGCGCCCCAAACGGCGCTCACCTGGCCCAACGCCAGGGCAGCCCGGGCCATCCGAGGCCCGTCGGCGCAGTAACGGGCCAGCATGGCGGCTTCCAGGAACGCCTGCCGGGCCCTCGACGCCTCGCCGGCCAGTCGCTGGGCCTCGCCCAGAGCCAGCAGCAGGTCGGCACGAAGCTCTCGTGCGACGCCCGCGGCGGCGGCCAACGCGTGCCCGTACTGGACCGCGGCCTCTTCCCATGCCAGCAGCTCCATGGCCCGGTCGCCGGCCCGTGCGGAGTGACGCAGAGCCGGCACTGATCCTCCGACCGGGGACGCGGCTCGGAAGTGCCAAGCAGTCAGCGCCGCGGGGGCGCCCGGACCACGCCGCGGCCGGTCGAGGGCCTCGCCGATACGAACGTGCAGCTCCACGCGCCGAGTCGGAGCCAAGCTGCGCTCGACCGCCTCACGGACCATGTCGTGCCCGAACCGCCGGGTGTCGCCCGCGCCGCCCGCCTCATCGACGACGAAGCCGGCGGCGGCCAACTGCTTCACCCCGTCGAGCGCCCGGTCAGCCGAGACGCCGGCGGCCGCCGCGGCCGCCGCGACGCTGAAGTCCGACCCCATCACCGCCGCGGCCTCGACGAGCGAGCGGGCCCAGTCGGTGAGGGCCGCCATGCGCCCGACCACCAGCTCGTCGAACTCGCTCGGACCGGCCACCGGACGGTCGAGGGCGCCAGGCCGCAGGAGCTCGGCCACCCAGACCGGGTTCCCCCCTGACTGGCGCCACAGGCGCTGCCCGAGCTCGGTGTCGCCGACCATCTCGGCGACAGCCTCGACGGACAGGCTCTCGACACAAATCCGTTCGACCCCAGGGTGGGCCAGCACGGCTGACAGCAGCTCGGTGAGCGGATGGGACCGGTCCAGGCCGGTGGCGCGGTACGTCGCCACGATCAGCAGGGGCGATCCCGCCCCCACCTCCATCAGCCGGCGGACGGCCAGCAGGGTCGACCGGTCGGCGCGGTGCAGGTCATCGAGCACCAGGAGCACCGGCGCCCGCCGGGCTCGGGCCACGACCGCGTTGGCCAGCGCGCCGAACAGCCCGGCGCGATCGCGCTCGGCTACCGGGAGCGCGCCGAGGGCCTCCACCAGCGGGTGGTAGGGCTCGGCGCCGCCCGCCGGGCAGGCTCCGACGAGCACGGCCGCGCCCTTCGCGTCGACCTCTCCGGCCAGCTCGGCGGCCAGACGCGTCTTCCCCACGCCCGGCTCCCCCGCCAGCAGCACCGTCCGCCCGGCGCCGTGAGCCGCGTCCGCCCAGGCCCGGCGGAGGACGTCCATCTCCTCCTCCCGCCCGGCCAAGGGGCCGCCGAGTGGCGCGAGCTGTTGCACGACACCCGAGAACGTCACAGTCATCCTGTGTCCCATCGACCTCGGGATCACCCGGCTTGAGGGATCTACATTTGCCCGGGTGACCGCCCCTGCCCTCGACAACGCCGCCACCGCCCTCCTCGACGAACGACGACTGTTGACCGCGGTCGAGCTCGCCACCCTGGCCGCGCTTCCCCCTGAGGCTCTCCCGGCATTGGCCGGCCTGGCCCACCAGGTCCGCCTCGCATGGTGCGGGCCGACGGTGGAGGTCGAGGGGATCATCTCGGCCAAGACGGGCGGCTGCCCCGAGGATTGCGGTTTCTGCAGCCAATCGGCCCGGTTCGCGTCGCCGGTGCGCGCCGCGCCCCTCCTCGACCTCGGCGACCTCATGGCCGCCGCCGAGGAGACGGCACAGCTGGGGGCTTCGGAGTTCTGCATCGTCGTCGCCCTCCGGGGGCCCGACGAGCGCACGCTGGCCCGGGTGATCGAGGCCGTCCCGCTCATCCGAGCCCGAACCGGGCTCCAGGTGGCCGCCAGCCTCGGCATCCTCACCTCGGACCAGGCCCGCCGCCTGGCCGACGCCGGCCTCCACCGCTACAACCACAACCTCGAGACGGCCCGGTCGTTCTTCGCCTCGGTCGTGACCACCCATACGTGGCAGGAGCGGGTCGACACCTGCCGCCTGGTCCGGGAGGCCGACATGGAGCTGTGCTGCGGCGTGCTCCTGGGCATGGGCGAGACCGAGGAGCAGCGGCTCGAGCTCCTCGCCGAGCTGCGCGACGTCGACCCCGCCGAGGTGCCGGTGAACTTCCTCAACCCGAGGCCGGGTACGCCGATGGCCGACCGTCCTCTAGTCGAACCCCTCGAGGCCATCCGCTGGATCGCCCTGTTCCGACTGGCCCTGCCCGGAGTGATCCTGCGGTACGCGGGAGGGCGTGAAGTCACCCTTCGCCAGCTCCAGGCGCTGGGGCTGACGTCGGGGATCAACGCTCTGATCGTGGGCAACTACCTCACCACGCTTGGCCGGGCCCCCCAGGACGACCTCGACCTTCTGGCCGACCTCGGCATGCCGGTGGGGGCGCTCTCCAAGGTGCTGTGACCCGCGCGGCGTACTGCACCGGCTGCGGGCGGCCGTCAGTCGGGTGCGCGGGCGGCTGTACGAGCGACCTGGACCCGCCCCGCTTCTGCGCCGAGTGCGGGCGACGGCTGGTGGTGCAGGTCTTCCCCGGCCATGTCGTCGCCCGCTGCCCGCGGGAGGCCGCTCACCTCCCCTCGGCGTCCTCCCCTGCGTGAGGAGCGAGGTGGCGGGCCAGGAACCGGGCTGAGAAGACGATCTCCTCGACCGGGACCGCGGCGTGGTCGCCGGGATGGGCGTGGAGGCGCTTGTCGTACGAGCCGAGGGTGTCGAACAGCTCGAACGTCTCCGCCCGGGGGATCAGCGAGTCGTCCCATTGCTGGACGAACAGGACCGGGCAGCTGATCGACGCCGCGTCGGCCGCCATGCGGTCCCGTGTGGGGCCGACGAGGCCCATGAGGCCGAAGACGGCCACCTGGATCCGGGGCTCGGCGGCGACCAGCGGGACGCCGTAGATGGTGCCCATCGACAGCCCCCAATAGCCAACCGGACCGTCGCCGACCTCGTCCAGCTCTCGCAACCCTTCGATGGTGGCCAGCCAGTCCGCCACCATGTCGTCGGTCGTCCCTTCCCGCGACCACTCGGCCAGAAACGCGGTGAACAGTGCGATCTCGTCGGTGTGGCCAGGTTCCCGCCGGTCGCCGTGGCCCGGGGCGTCGATGCCGGCCACCGCGAACCCGTAGTCGTGCGCCAGGCGCCGGCCGAGGGCCAGCAGGTAGTCGATCCGCTTGTGGCGCGTCGCCCCGTGGCCGAGAAGCACCAGAGGCCGCGGTCCCGATCCCTCGTCGGGCACCCAGAGGATGCCGGGCACCGTCCGACCGTCTACGTCGACCTGGAAATCCCGCTCCCGGACACCGTCCGCGGTGTCGGCGTCCCCTGTCCAGCGCATGAACGGGCACGCTACCGACCCGCTAGCCTCGCCCCGATGCGCTCCCACGTGGAGGTGCTGGCTCGGGCTGCTCGGGCCGTCCACGGCACTGGTGAGATCGCCGACAAGCTGGAATGGGTAACGGAGGAGGCGCGCGCCCTCACCAAGGCGTCGTTCGTCGCCTTCGTCGGCCTTGGCGCGCGGGTCGACATGGTCTGCGTCTCCGGGGCACCGCTCGGCGAGATCGACCGGTTCGCCCGTCCGGCGCTGGCCCGCCTCGTCCGCCCCGAACCCGGGCGCCGGCCCATCCTGCGCTCCGACGACCTGGCCCTGGACCGTCGCCACCGCCGCTTCCTCCAGCGCATGGAGCTGCCCACCGACGCGAGTTGCTTCGCAGTGCCGGCCATGGGCGACAACGGGACCGCGCACGGGGTGCTGCTGCTCGTCCATCCCGACACCAAGTTCTTCGGGTCCATCGACGAGGAGGTGGCCGCCGCCCTCGCCGACCACCTCGGCGTGGCCTTCGACAACCTGGAGACGATGGAGCGCCTGGCCGAGCTCCAGGCCGTGCAACGGGAGATCGTCCATCAGCTCCAGGAAGCGGTCCAGCCCCCCGCTGTCGAGGCTGAGGCGGCGGAGCTCGGCGTGCACTACGTCTCAGCCGACCCGAGCTCGCCGACCGGAGGCGACCTCTACGACTGGCTGGTCCTCCCCGACGGCAACCTCCACCTGGCCATCGTCGACGTGATGGGCAAAGGCGTCGGCGCCACCAAGGAGGCGGTCAGCGTCTGCCACGCCCTCCGGCTGCTGACCCTCGACGGTTGTCCGATGGAGGATCTCGTGGCCCGGGCCGACACACTGACCACCGCCCAGAGCCCCGATCTGGTGGCCACCGTGATGGTGGCCCGCTACCGTCCCGCCGACGGCCACGTGCGACTGGCGGGTGGCGGCCATCCGCCGGCCCTGGTGGTCACCGGCGACGGCGAGGCCCACCAGGTCAGTGCCCCCGGCATCCCCATCGGTTACCCCGGCGCCGGCACCACCAATGTCGTCGAGCTGACCCTGGACCGGAGCGACACCCTCATCCTTTACACCGACGGGCTCATCGAGGCCGGCAAGGACATCCTCCTCGGCCTCGAGCGCATCACCAGGGCGGCGGCGGAAACGGCCCAGTACCCCGCCCCCCATCTGGCCCGGGCCCTGGTCGACCGGTCGCTGTCGGGGGCGATGCGCCGTGACGACTCGCTGGCCCTCGTCCTGCGCCGCCGCATCCCCCCGGGCACCGACTCCAGTCCGGCCCTCGGGGCCTTCGAGTACCGGTTCTCGCCCAGCCTGGCCACCGTGCCCCTGGCCCGGCACCTGCTGGGCGACTGGATGGAGCACCTGGCTCTCGACGAGGTGGAGCGGGCAGACCTTCTCCTGGTCGCCTCGGAGCTGTGCTCCAACGCCGTCCGTCACGCCAGCGGCAGGCCCGGCGCCCTGACCATACGGGCTTGGGCCGACGGTGACGCCCTGGTCGTGGAGGTGGAGGACGACGGCCCGGGCATGGAGCTCAGCCACCGCCTCGAGGATCCGGATCTCGAAGCGGAGACCGGGCGCGGCATGTACGTCGTGCGGGCTCTGACCGACGACCTCACCGTGCGTCGAGTCGACGAGCGCACGGTGGTCCGAGCCGTCCGGCGAGCTGTCCTTCCCGAGTCCTGACCCCGGCAGCTCCTCGCTGGGCCTTGCGTCGCTACGGTGCGGGGTCCTCGGAGAGCAGATCCGGGGGCTCGACGGAGTCGACCGGCTCGGCGGCGTCGACCGACTCCGACGCGTCCGGGGGATCGGCCAGCAAGCCGTCGCCCTGGCCGTCGCGGCCGGGCGGGATGTCGGTGGGCCCGACATCGCCCACGATGTTGGGATCCTCCACCCCCACCCCGGTCCCTCGGAGCCGGTCCAGGATGCTCTCGCCTTCGTTGTCGTCGTCCATGCCCGACATGTACCCGAGAAGCCTTCCCGGGAAGCCGGCCCCGGAGACCAGTGCCAAGGGGCCCGAACAGACCCGGTGGTAGGGTTAGAACCACGAAACCCGACTTGTTGGGACGCCTCGTTTGCCCGAATGGTCCGCCCGACATTCGCCGCAGGCGGTCGACCTGGACGGGAGCCATCCCTGATGACCAGCCAGACCGACACTCTGCCCACCACTTCGGAGCCGGAGGCCAAGGAGCCCCGGACCCGCGTGGTGCTCGTCGATCCCCGCGCCGACCGCCGCTCCGTCATGCGCCAGGTCTTCGAACACTCCGGTGTCGACGCGGCCGTGGTGGCTGAAGCCAACGGCGGCGCCGACGCCATCGGCCTGGTGGAAGAGCATCACGCCGACCTTGCCGTCGTAGAGCTCCCGCTCCCGGTGGCCGACGGGCTGGCGACGATCGCCGCTCTCCGTCAACGCTTTCCCGACCTTGCCATTGTCGTCATCTCCTTCAACACCGACGCGGCCGTCAAGGAAGAGGCCAAGGCCGCAGGGGCAAATGCCTACCTCGTCAAGCCGGTGAACGCGCGAGAGGTCGTCGCCGCCATCCCCGACGACCCGAGCACCACCACCGCAGCCACGCCCTGAGCCGGCCGGTGGACGTCGAGCCGTAAGTCGGCCTGAAGCCCCCGTCCAACGCATGACAGGGTGGGAGCGTGGCGTCCATCGTGGTGTGCGGCGGCAGTGTCGTCGGGCTGTCGGTGGCCATGCTGTTGGCGCGCGACGGGCACCAGGTGACCGTCCTCGAGCGTGACCCGGCTCCCCCGCCCGCCGAGACGTCCGACGCATGGGATCACTGGCCCCGCCACGGCGTCGCCCAGTTCCACCAACCCCACAACCTGCTTCCGCGCTTCCGGCTGATCCTCGACGAGGAGCTGCCCGGAATGGTCGACCGGCTGGTCGACGCCGGGTGCGTCTGGCTCGACTGGCTGTCGGTGATGCCGCCCCTCATCCGCGACCGGACACCCAGGGAGGGAGACGACCGGTTCCGCTTCGTCACCGGTCGCCGGCCGGTGGTGGAGGCCGTCCTCGCGGCCGCCGCGGCCCAGGAGGACGGCGTCGAGGTGCGGCGGGGCGTGGCGGTCACCGGGCTGCGCACGAAGCCCGGGGTCATCGACGGCGTGCCCCACGTCACTGGTGTCCGAACCACCGACGGCGAGGAGCTCGACGCCGGCCTGGTGGTCGACGCCATGGGGCGCCGGACCAAGCTGGCCGAGTGGCTCCAGGCGGTGGGAGGCGAGGCGCCGCACGTCGAGTCGGAGGACTGTGGGTTCGTCTACCACACCCGCTACTTCCGGGGACCGGAGCTCCCGGCCCTCAACGGCCCTCCCGTCTGCGACATCGGCACCATCTCGCTCCTGACCCTTCCTGGCGACAGTGGCACGTGGTCGGTCACCGTGTGGGCCGCGGCCTCCGACACCGCGCTGCGGAGCCTGCGGCACCCGGACCGGTTCACCGACGTGGTCCGGGCCTGCCCCCTACAGGCCCACTGGGTCGACGGGGAGCCCATCACCGACGTGCTCACCACCGCCGGGGTGCTCGACCGGTACCGGAGGTTCGTGGTCGACGAGCAGCCGGTGGCCACAGGTGTGGCGGCGGTCGGCGATTCGTGGGCCTGCACGAACCCCTCGGCCGGCCGGGGCATGACGGTCGGCCTGCGGCACGCGCAGTGCCTCCGGAACGTGATCCGGTCGGATTTCGGCGACCCCGAGGGCTTCGTGCGGGAATGGGACCGCGTGACTGAGGCCGAGGTGGCGCCCTTCTACTGGAGCCAGATCTCCGCCGATCGGGCGCGGATCGCCCAGATGGACGCCCTCCGGCGCGGCGAGGAGCCGCCGGCACCCGACCCGACCGCGGCCGCCATCGCGGCGGCGACGATGCGGGACCCAGACGTGTTCCGGGGGGTCCTCGAGGCCGGTACGTGCCTTGCCCTTCCGGACGAGGTGTTCTCCCGACCCAGCTTCATGGAGAAGGTGCAGGTCCACGCCCGAGCCCGGATGTGGAAGATCCCCGGACCCGACCGCCCGACGCTGCTTGGGCTGGTTGGCCCCTGAAGGCTCGACTCCCGGCGATCTCCGGTGGCAGGTGGTCGAACCACTCGAGGACCGCGGTCTCGTAGCGCATGCCGAAGTCCAGGGTGGCCAACCCGTAGAGGCCGAGGTCGTCGCCCAGGTCGGCCCGCAGTGACCGGTACCGGCCGAGACGTTGCTCGTGGACCTCGCGGTGCTCGGCCACGAAAGAGGAAAGCTGCTCGGGGGGCAGGTGGTGGCCGAAGGCGATGGTGAGGAGCAGCGGATACCGGATCTGCTCAGAACCAGGCGCTCGCCGCAGCCATTCGGCGAAGGCGGCCCGACCGGCGTCGGTTATCTCGAACGGACGACGCTCACGCGGCCCGGGAGGGCCGGCCACGACCAAGCCGGCCGTCTCCATGGCGGTCAGCTCCCGGTAGACCTGGCTGCGGGTCACGGTCCAGAAGTCCCCGATGAGCGCCTCGGCAGTGGCCAGCAGGTCCCAGCCGCTCATGGGCCGGTCATGCAGGAACCCGAGCAGGGCTGCCGCAGTTGCGTTCACGTGACAGTCCACAGTGGCATGTTACGCTCCGACCCGACGATCATCCACATTGGAAGGTACTCGCCATGCTGCGCTCGCTCCTCCTCGCCGTACATATCGGGGCCGGTGTGGCTGGGCTCCTCGCCGGGCCGACCGCCATGGCCGCTGCACTCCAGGGCCGGCGCACCACCGCCGTCGGCCACGCGTACCTGGCCGCGGTCACGGTTCTCACCGCCACCGCGGCCGGGCTCGTCGCGCTCGACCCTGGCGCGCTGTGGCCGTTCATGTTGCTAGCCATCGCCACAGAAGCGGCAGTAGTCGGGGCCCGGTTCGTCGATGCCCACGCAACCCGGGTGCGGTTGGTGTGCGGGTCCTACGTCTCCCTCGTCACCGCGCTGCTGGTCGTGAGTTGGGGATCGGTGCTGGCGTGGGTCCTCCCCACGGTGGTCGGGACGGTGCTGATCGAACGGGCAGCCGCGTCTACCCGCCGGCCAGTACCCGCTCGAACACCTTCTCGTACCCCGACACCATCACCTCGGCCGTGAAGTTCTCGGCGACCCGCGCCCGGCAGGCCTCAGGCGAGATCTCGCCGAGGCGGGCGACGCACTCGGCCATCTCGTCGATCTCCGGGCGGAGGAAACCCGTCTCACCGTCGACCACCAGCTCCGGGGCGGCCCCCATGGGCGGCACGATCACCGGAGTCCCGCACGCCATGGACTCGGTCATGACCAGCCCGAACGGCTCGGGCCACTGGATGGTGCAGAGCGTGCCCTGAGCCCGGGAAAGCAGGTCGACCTTTTGGTCGTGGGAGACGTCGAACACGATGTCCTCGTCGCCGGTGAGGTGCGGCTCGACGATCCGTTCCCAGTACTTGATCTCGGCGGGCTCCTCCCGCTTCACCACCATCTTGAGGTGCTTGCCCGCCCGCTTGGCCACTTGGACGGCCACCTCCGGGCCCTTCTCGGGGTTGCAGCGGCCGAGGAAGAGCAGGAAGTCGTCCTTCTCTTCCCGGTACGGGTAGACGTCGAGGTCGAGGCCGTTGTAGACGACGCCCGCGTAGGACAGGTCGGTGTTGAGGCTGGCCTGGGATTTGCTGATGGCCACCAGGTGGACCCGACCGGCCAGAGCGGCGTGGAAGCGGCGGGCGTCGTCGCTCCAGGGGCCGTGGAGGGTCCGGACGACGGGCGGTCTGCCGTCCAGCACGGCGCCGAACGCCGGCCCCCAACCGGAGTGGTCGTGGATCACGTCGAACTCACCGGCGTGCAGGTAAGCGGAGAGGGTGTGGATGGTGTCGTCGGTGACGCTCAGGCCCATGTCGGCCAGTTTCGGCGTCTCCTCCAAGGGCGACACCAGCGTGCCCGTCGTCTTCGAACCACCACTGGCGAAAAGGGTCACGTCGTGGCCCCGGTCGACCAGGCCGTCGGCGATCAGGCTGACGACCAGCTCGATGCCGCCGTAGCTGGGCGGGGGGACACTCACCCAGGGGGGGGCAATCTCGGCGATACGCAAAACGGTTCAGCCTCCTTCTCGACCGATCGACATTTCTACCTGTTGGCGGGCGTCCATCCCCAGTTGCCAGAAGACGAAGGCCCAGATGTCGGCCGCCTCGTCGGCCTGCTTCCAGGCCGGCTTGCCCACACCGTGGCCGGCGCGGGACTCGATGCGCACCAGCACCGGCCGCTCATCGGGCGTCGACGTGGCCGCCTGCAAGCGGGCCGCGAACTTCCGGGCGTGGAGCGGGTCGACCCGTGAGTCGGACTCGGCCGTGGTGATCAGGGTGGCCGGGAACGCCGTCTCGTCGACCACATGCTGGTAGGGCGAATAGGCAGCGATGACCTTGAACTGCTCCGGATCGTCCGGGTCGCCGTACTCCGGGATCCAGAGGGCGCCGATCAGGAAGCGGTGGTAGCGCAGCATGTCGAGCAGCGGAACGGCGCACACCGCGGCCTGGCACAGGTCCGGGCGCTGGGTGACCGCCGCCCCGACGAGCAGACCGCCGTTCGACCCGCCCCGGATCGCCAGCCGCTCCCGGCTGGTACGGCCCTCGGTGACGAGCCAGTCGGCCGCCGCGTAGAAGTCGTCGAAGCACTGCTGCTTGTTGGCCAGCATGCCGGCCCGGTGCCAGTCCTCCCCGTACTCGCCCCCGCCCCGGATGCCGGCCACGGCCCACAACCCGCCCGCTTCGCAGAACGCCACCGTCGCCGCCGAGTACCCGGGCGTGTTGGTGATGGCGAACCCGCCGTAGGCGGTGAGCAGCGTGGGCGTGTCCAGCGTGACGTCGGTAGCCGCGGCTCGGACCAGGAACATGGGGACGTCGGTCCCATCGGTGGACGGGTAGAAGACCTGCTCCACCGCGAACGCGTTGGCGTCCACGGGCGAGGGAAACCGGGTCCACGGCTCCACGGCGCCGTCCCACGTCCACCGCCACAGCCCGGCGGGTCGGGCGAACGAGGTGAAGGTGAAGAAGGCCCGCTCCGCGGCCGGGTCGGCATCGACGCCACCGATGGCGCCGAGCTCCGGCAGCGGATCTCCCGGCCGTCGCTCCCGTTCAGGGCGTAGTGGTGCAGGCGGGACACGGCGTGCTCGGCCGAGGCGACGACCAGGCGTCCGCCGGCCACCACCGCGCCGTCGATAACGGCCGACCCCTCGGGCA
>Ga0247713_1001067_pt1 | contig 14387 bp, 11 predicted proteins | sample 21E_NmetaG_FD_189936 | JGI IMG/M metagenome (GOLD analysis project Ga0247713, IMG submission 189936) | Soil microbial communities from hillslope of Landscape Evolution Observatory, University of Arizona, Oracle, AZ, United States - 2-1-E_N | ecosystem: Engineered > Artificial ecosystem >... | reverse complement strand
GACCGGCTCCTCGGCTACGACGACGGGCTCGTCGATGACCATGGTGTCGCCGCGCCCGGCGGTCTCGGCTCGCGGTTGGCTGGCGGCCACCCGCTCCAGTTGGCGGCGGACCTGGGCGCCCGAGAGCCGGGCCTCCGGGTCCTTGACCAGCAGGCCGTCGAGCACCGGGCCCAGGGCGCCGGCCCGCTCGGCGGGGCGGGGCGGGTCCTGCACGATGGAGGTCAGCGTCGGTAGGGCGGCACCCTTGTCGAACGGCGGCTGGCCCTCCACGGCGAAGTAGAGCGTGGCGCCGAGGGACCACAGGTCCGACGCCGGGACCGCCCCCTTGTTGGTGGCCTGCTCGGGCGCCATGTACGCCGGGGAGCCCGTGATGGCGCCGGAGGTGGTGACGGTGGGGTCGTCGAGGATGGCGGCCACCCCGAAGTCGCCCAGGCGGACCCGGCCCGAGTCGGAGACCATGACGTTTCCTGGCTTCACGTCACGGTGCACGATGCCGTGCTTGTGGGCCGCTTCGAGGACAGCGACGACTTCCAGGCCGATCCTGGCCGCCTCGGCGGGCGCCAGCGGGCCCCGCTCCTTCACGAGGTCGGACAGGTTGGGCGCTTCGACCAGCTCCATGACGATGACGGGGCTCCCGTCGTCGTCGATGACGTCGAACACGGTGACGGCGTTGGGGTGGTCGAGCCGGGCCGCGGCCCTGGCCTCCTTGAGCACCTTCTCCCGCAGACCGGCACGTTCCTCGTCGTTGAGGATGGCCGGGATGTGGATCTCCTTGACCGCTACGTGGCGCTGCAGGAGGGTGTCGCACGCCCGCCACACCACGCCGAAGCCGCCGCGGCCGACGCTCTCCAGCAGTTCGTAGCGGTCGGCGACGACCTGATGGGCGAGTCGATTCTGCGGCACCGCCCTAGGGATTACCCCCGACGGCGGGCCATTACGCCCTCCACCCCGCTCTGTAGGGCCGCTCGGGCCCTCGCACAGCGCTAGGCGACGTTGAACCGGCGCTTGGCGCGGGGCTTGGCCGGCTCGGCGGCGGGCTTCAGGAGCACGTCCTCGCCGATGACCCAGCCCTCGCCGGCGTCCTCGCCGGTGAGGTGCTCGATGATGGCTTCACCCGCGGCCTCCGACAGATTGCAGTGCCAGTACGGCCGCGGGTCGTCGCGCCCGGCCGTCGACCGCAGGGCGGCCCACAGCACGTGACCGACGAAATCCTTGGGCACCAGGCTCCCGTGGTCCCAGGCGGCGTGGCCGTCGAACACCAGGGGCACGGACCAGCTCGTCAGCCGCAGGGGCTCGCGGAAGCCGATGCCGCCCTTGTTGTTCGGGCGGAACGGCACCCCCAGCCTGCGGGTGAGGTTCTCGGCCAGGTCCTCCAGACGAACTGTTTGAGTCGGCATGGTGTACATATCGACCGATCCCGAGAATTGCCTTAGGGAATCATCGGCGAGGGAAGTTGTTGAGACTTGAACAACACCATCTCTTTGTGAGGAGCAACGCTGATGCCCGCCGTCACCGTCGACAACATCCTGGCCCTGCCCAGGCTGGCCCCGGCCGACCACGAGAGCGCCATCCGGCCCGTCCGCTCGGTGACCACCGCCCCCACCGGCTACGAGGGCGAGGGCTTCCCTGTCCACCGGGCCTTCGCCGGCGTTCCCATGGCCGACCTGGACCCGTTCATCCACATGGACCAGATGGGCGAGGTCGACTACGCCCCGGGTGAGCCCAAGGGCACCTCGTGGCACCCCCACCGGGGCTTCGAGACCGTCACCTACATGATCGACGGGGTCATGGAGCACCAGGACTCCAACGGCGGTGGCGGCGTCATCACCAACGGCGACACCCAGTGGATGACCGCCGGCGGCGGCATCCTCCACATCGAGCGCCCGCCGGAGGCCCTGGTCATGAGCGGCGGGCTGTTCCACGGCCTGCAGCTGTGGGTCAACCTGCCGGCCAAGGACAAGATGATCCAGCCCCGGTACCAGGACATCCGGGGTTCGTCGGTCGCCCTGCTGAGCTCCTCCGACGGCGGCGCCCTGGTGCGGCTCATCGCCGGCGACCTCGGCGGCCACACCGGCCCGGGGTCGACCTACACGCCGATCACCATCGTCCACGCCACCATCCAGCCCGGTGCCGAGGTCGACCTGCCGTGGCGGGCCGACTACAACGGCCTCCTCTACGTGCTCAGCGGCCGGGGCACGGTCGGCGCCGAGCGCCGGCCGGTGCGGTCCGGCCAGCTGGCCGTGCTCGGGGAGGGTGACGCCATCCGGGTGGCCGGCGCCGCCTCCCAGGACAGCAACGCGCCGGCCCTTGACGTCTACGTGATGGGCGGGCGGCCCATCCGGGAGCCGCCCACTACGGCCCGTTCGTCATGAACACCAAGGCCCAGCTGATCAAGGCCTTCGAGGACTACCAGAGCGGCCGGTTGGGCTCCATCCCCGTCGCGTAGCGGCGCAGCCGGTCGGCCCCGTCGGGCGAGGTGAGCTCGATGGCGTCCAGGCCGGCGGCGTCGAGCGCCTTCCTGCCCTCGGCCGTCGGTGGGTGCGAGGTCAGCAGCAGCACCCGGCCGGGCAGGACCGTCGCCCGGCCGATGGCCTGCCACACCTCGTCGGTGCGGGCCAGGCCGGCCTTGGTGACGGTGAGGGCGCCGCAGACCTCGACGAACCAGCGCCGGCCGTCCTCGCCCTCGACCACCAGGTCGACGGTGAGGCCCAGCTTCGGGAGCCGCTGCTTGCGGGCGATCACCGTGAAGCCGGCGTCTTCCAACAGATCCTCGGCCACGCCGGCCGCCGCCTTCCCCCCGGGCGGCGGGCCGGCGGCCGGGATGGGCTCGGGCTCGGCCGCCACCCGCCGGTGGGCCAGCTCCACGTAGGCGGGGTCGGTGTCGTAGCCGCAGTAGCGCCGGCCGGTGCGGACGGCGGCGACGGCGGTGGAGCCCGCGCCCAGGAAGGGGTCGAGTACCAGGTCGCCCCGGTAGGTGTAGAGCTCGATCAGGCGCTGGGGCAGCTCGACGGGGAACGGGGCGGGGTGGCCGACCCGGCGGGCGCTCTCGGGCGGTATGCGCCACACGTCGAGGGTGGCCTCCAGGAACTCGTCGGTACCCAGGGTGCTGTCGCCCCGGCGGGCCCGGTCGAACCGGCCCTTGCTGGCGACGACCACCCGCTCGCTCACGTCGCGCAGGACCGGGTTGGTGGCCCGGCGGAACGACCCCCAGGCGCACGAGCCCGACGCCCCCTCGGCCTTGACCCACACGATCTCACCCCGCAGGAGCAGCCCGAGGTTGTCCTGGAGGATGGCGATGACGTCGGCGGCCAGGCTGCGGTACGGGCGCCGGCCGAGGTTGGCCACGTTGACGGCGATGCGCCCGCCCGGCTCGAGCACCCGCTTGCACTCGTCGAAGACGTCGCGGAGCATGGCCAGGTAGTCGAGGTAGGTGGCGGGCACGTGCCCTTCGCCCAGGGCGGCCTCGTACTCCTTGCCGGCGAAGTAGGGCGGGGAGGTGACGACCAGGGCGACGCTGGCCGGCTTCAGCTCGTCCATGGCCCGGGCGTCGCCGCAGATGAGCGGCGGGTCGGGGGTGAAGTCGGCGACCTCGCCGTCGGGGGAGATCTCCGGCGGTCGGAACCGGGCGTAGAACTCGCCGGCGTCGTGGCCCTCCCGCTTGCCCACTCCGAAGCGCGAGGTCGACGTTCCCATCGCCGGAAAAGTTAGATCGGCAGGACGCCGGTTTCCGCCATGCCGGCCCGGAGGTCGACGGCGGTGCCCTCGGCGGTGATGCGGCCCCGCTCCATGACGTAGCCGCGGTCGGCGGTGGCCAGGGCGAGGGGCAGGTGCTGCTCGACCATCAGGACGCCGGCGCCTTCGTCGGCGAGCTGGCGCACCGTGGCCAGGAGCCGCTCGACGACCTGGGGGGCGAGGCCCAGGGTCAGCTCGTCGACCAGGAGGATCTTGGGCTTGGCGGCCAGGGCCATGGCCAGGGCCAGCATGCGCTGCTCCCCGCCGGACAGGACGGTAGCGGGGCGATCCAGCAGGGGCTCCAGCGCCGGCAGCCGGTCGACGTCGCCTCCGACGAGGCGGAGGTGCTCGGCGACGGTGAGGCCGGCAAAGGGCGCCTGTCCCTGGCGGACGCAGGCCATGCCCAGGCGGGCGAGGCGGTCGGGCCTCGTGGTCTCGCTCCCGAGGATGGTCACCGCGCCGCCCATGCGGGGCAGCACGCCGGCGAGGGCCAGCAGAGCCGTCGTCTTGCCGGCGCCGTTGAGGCCGAGCAGGGCGACGACCTCGCCGGCGGCCACCGTGAGGTCGAGCCCGTGGACGACGGGGACGCCGGCGTAGCCGGCCCGCAGCCCCTTGGCGTCGAGCAGCGTGGCGCCGGCGGCGGCCGGCGCCGGCCGCGGCGACGCCGGGTCGCCCCGGCCCAGGTAGGCGGCGACCACCTCCGGGTCGGCCCGGACCTCGGCCGGCGGGCCCTCGGCGATCACCCGGCCGGCGTCGAGGACGGTGACCCGGTCGCAGACGTCGAGGACGAGGCGCATGTCGTGGTCGACGAGGAGGACGGCCGTGCCGCCGGCGGCCAGGTCGCGCAGGCGGCGGGCCAGGCCTTCTCGCCCGGCATCGTCGAGGCCGGCGGCAGGCTCGTCGAGGAGCAGGACGCGTGCGTCGCCCCGGGCCACGGCGCGGTCCATGGCCAGGACCGAGCGCTCGGCGTGGGTGAGGGTGGAGGGCAGGCGGTCGTCGCCGGCGCCGGCGCCGCCGGCGACCTGCAGGTTCTCGGCCACGGTCAGGTCCTCGAACAGCTCCTGGGCCTGGAATGTCCGGGCCAGCCCCAGCCGGGCCCGGCGGTGGGGGGCGAGGTGCTCGATGCGTGCCCCGCCGAGGGTGATCTCGCCGGCCGCCGCCGGCACCAGCCCGGAGATGGCCTCCAGGGCGGTGGTCTTGCCGGCGCCGTTGGGGCCGATGAGCCCGGTGACCGTGCCCGCTGCCAGGTCGAGGTCGAGGCCGGCGACGACCTCCGCCGCCCCGAACCGGACCCGCAGGCCGCGGACGCGCAGGGCGGTCACCGCCGCCGCCAGCCGGTCACGCCGCCGGGAGCCAGGACGGTGACGGCCATGAGGCCCAGCCCGCTGACCAGGAGCTGGTAACGGCCCAGGTCGAGCAGGGTGAACGCCACCCCGCTGGGGACCAGCAGGCCGGCGACCACGGCGCCGGCGATGCCGGCGACCCCGCCCAGGTAGGCGACGGCCAGGTAGGCCAGGGACACGAAGACGCCGAAGGAGCCGAAGGACAGCTGTCCCTGCTGGTAGCCGAGCAGGGCGCCGGCCACGCCGGCCAGGAAGGCGGAGAGGACGAAGGCGCCGAGGCGGGTGCGGGCCACGTCGACCCCAAGGGCGGCGGCGGCCCGCTCGTTGGCCCGCACGGCAAGGAGCCGGCGGCCGGCGCCGGCGGTGCGCAGGCGGGCCAGCGCCACGGCGACGGCGACGAGCACCGCCAACACCAGCAGCCCGAACGCCGGCTCGGCCGGGTCGAGGCCGGCCGGCGCCGGCACCCTCGAGCCGCCGAAGCCCCCGGTCAGCGTCGGCCGCTTGAACACCGCCTCCTCGACCACCACCGCCCCGGCCAGGGTGACCACGGCCAGGCTCACCCCCCGGGCCCGCAGCGCCGGCAGCCCGACGAGGAGGCCGGTCACGGCGGCGAGGGCGGCGGCCAGCAGCGGGGCGACGGGGAACGGCACCCCCACCTCGGTCGCCAGCCGGCTGAGCGAGAAGCCGGCCACGCCGGCGAAGGCCATCTGGGCCAGGGAGATCTGCCCGGACCACCCGGTCAGGACCACGATCGACAGGCACACCAGCATCCCGATCAGCGACGTGACCACGGCCATACGGTCCTGGCCGCTGAAGCCGGTCACCGCGGCCACGCCCACCACGGTGCCGGCCACCGCCCACACCGCCACCCGTCGGGGGCGCGGGGCGAGGGGCAACCGCCGGCCGGCGCCGGCGCCGTGGCCCCGGGCCAGCCGCCCGCCGGCGCCGACGGCCAGGGCGGCCACGATGACCACCAGCGGCACCGCCTCCCGTATGCCGGAGCGGGGGATCCACGACCAGTTGTCCTGGGCCAGGAGCAGCAGGGACTGCGTCATGCCGAGGGCGAGGCCGGCGGCCACCGTCGCCCCGAAGGACAGGAGCCGGCCGACGAGGGCGGCGGCCAACGCCGGGACCACGAGCAGGGTGGTCGTCGCCGGGTCGAGGCCGGTGACCGGCGCCACCAGGATGCCGGCGGCGCCGGCCAGCACGCTGGCCGCCACCCAGTTGGCCGCAGCCAGCAGGTCCGGCGACAAGCCCAGCAGGGCCACGCCGGTGACGTCGTCGGATGCCGCCCGGCTGGCCAGGCCGAAGCGGGTGAACCGGTAGACGGCCCACAGCACCACGCCGGCGGCCACCACGACGGCGGCCAGCAACAGCCGGTCACGGGGCACCTGGGCGCCGAAGACGGCCACCGGCTCGGCGGGCAGGATCGCCGGCACCGGCCGCCCGCCCCCCCCGAAGCGCAGCACGATGAGCGCCTGCAGGGTGGCCATCAAACCCACCGACGCCACCAGCCCGGCCAGGGCCGGCGCCGCCCGCAGGGGCCGGAACACCAGCAGGTAGGCGACCAGCCCGATGGCGGCGGCCATCCCGAGGCTCAGCACGAACGCCGGCACGAACGGGACCCCCTCGCCGAGGCTCACCCGCCCGATCGGGAACACGAGGTCGCCCGCCGCCCGCAGCTCGACGAACACGTAGGCCACGTACGCCGCCACCGCCCCGTGGGCCACGTGGACCACACCCGAGACCCGGTGCACCAGCACCAGCCCCAGCCCCAGGCCGGCGTAGACGGCGCCGGCGCCTAACCCGAGCAGCAGGAACACGATGGTCCGGTCGATCCGCCGATTCTGGCTGCACTTGACCACCGCCGGCGCGGGGAAGTGCAACCAGAACCGGGAGGGGCGGGCAGAATGGCGGCGTGAAGCGCGTCGCTCTGCTGCTGATCGCCGGCCTGTTGGCGGCGGCGTGCAACGGCGGCGGGGGCGACGGCAAGGCGGACAACGCCATCGTCCTGGGCATGATCAACCAGGAGGACGCTCCCCTCGGGTCCTTCCCGGAGGTCCGGGAGGCGGCCCAGGCCGCCGTCGCCCACGTCAACGAGGACTTCGGGGGCGTGAACGGTCGCCCGCTGCGGCTGGAGGTGTGCCGCACCAACGGATCCCCCGAGTCCTCGGCCGCCTGCGCCAACTCGCTGCTGGAGAAGAAGCCGGTGGCCGTGCTCGGCGGGGTCGATCTCGGTGCCGCCGCCTCGCTCCCGGTGCTGGAGAAGGCGGGCATCCCCTACATCGGCGGCACGCCGGCGCTGGGCGAGGAGCTCACGTCAGGTGCAGCGTGGATGCTGGCCGGCGGGGTGGTCGGCGACCTGCTCGGCATGGCCGACTACGCCCTGAACACCCTCAAGGTCAAGCGGGTGGGCGCCCTCTACGTCGACCTGCCCGGCGTGCTGACCACGGTCATCGCCGCCGCCGAGCTCGTCCTGCGCAGCAAGGGCGTGACCGACGTGAAGCTGGTGGCGGCCAGCGCCGATGCCGCCGACTTCGCCCCGCCCCTCAAGGCGGCCACCGCCGGCAACCCCGACGCGGTCATCGTCCTCTTCCCCGCCCAGACGTGCGCCCGCATCATGTCGGCCGCCCGGTCGCTGAGGGTGATGTCCCGCCTCTTCTACACCAGCGCCTGCGCCTCCCAGGCGGTGGTGGAGGCCGCCGGGCCGGCAGCGGAGAACGCCTTCTTCGCCAGCGGCTACCTCCCCTTCGACGACCCCTCGCCCGAGGTGGCGACGTGGAAGGCGGAGGCCAAGGTGTCCAAGCCCAGCGCGCTGTCCCAGGCCGGATTCGCGGTGGCCATGAACGTGTACAGCCTCCTCCAGGGCGGCGCTGACACGCCGGCGGCCCTGATCACCGAGCTCCGGGCGACCCAGCAGCGGCCCGGCTACATGGCCCACCCCTACACCTGCGACCGCAAACAGGTGTCCCTGCTCTCCGCCGTCTGCAATTCCAACGTGCGCCTGCTCCAGTACAAGGGCGGCCGGTTCAACGATCTCACCGGCTCCTGGGTCAACGGCTCGGAGCTGGTGAAGCTCTTCGGCTAGAGGCCGCCCTCCAGCCGTCGGACCCGGGCTTCGAGGTCGGCCACCTGCTGGCGCAGAAGAGCGACCTCGGCCTCGAGACCGATGGCGCCGGCGATGCGGCGCTGGATGCGGGGCGACCTGGCCGCCCGCTCGACCACCGCTTCCAGCGGCACCAGGCGCTGGACCCCGTGGGGCCCGTCGACCAGACGGGACGGCACCTGGCTGGTGCGGTACCACGAGCGCAGGGCGGAGTTGGACACGCCGGCCCGCCGCTCGGCCTCGGCGAGGGTCACCCAGGTGGCCTCCGGTTCGTTGGCCCACGCTTGGAGGGCCTTGTCCCAGTCCAGCTCGTCGCTCATCGCCTACACCGTATCTCAAACAGGGGTAAAAGCACGGTATTGACAGGGGCGCGACACTGCGACCCATGTTCGAACGTTTCACCGATCGAGCTCGGCGGGTGGTGGTGCTGGCCCAGGAGGAAGCGAGGCTCCTGAACCACAACTACATCGGCACCGAGCACATCCTGCTGGGGCTCATCCACGAGGCCGAGGGGGTGGCGGCCAAGGCCCTGGAACAGCTCGGGATCTCCCTGGAGGCGGTGAGGACCAGGGTCCAGGGCATCATCGGCGAGGGTGACGTCACCCCGAGCGGCCACATCCCGTTCACGCCCCGGGCCAAGAAGGTGCTGGAGCTCTCGCTGCGGGAAGCGCTCACGCTCGGGCACAACTACATCGGCACCGAGCACATCCTCCTGGGCCTCATCCGGGAGGGCGAGGGGGTGGGGGCCCAGGTCCTGATGACGCTGGGCGCCGACCTGTCGACCGTGCGCCAGCAGGTCATCAACCTGCTCGGTGGCTTCAAGGGCCCGCCGCCGATGATGCACATGCGCCCCCGGGCGGGGATGACGCCGGCGGCGGCCAAGGCCGACGTCGAGGCCCGGCGCCTGGCCCGTGGCAGCCCGGTCGGGTCCCACCACCTCCTGATGGCGTTGCTCCAGCAGCACGACAGCATCGCGGCCAAGGCGCTCGAGGGGCTGGGCGTGACCGCCGAGTCGCTGCAGCAGCGGGTCGCCGAGATCGAGCCCACGGGCACCTCCGACGAGACGCCGGAAGAGGCCGGCGCCCGGCGGGTCGGCCTCCGGGTCGAGGGCAAGCTGGTGATGCTGGAGATCGACGACCCCGAGCTGGCGGAGTCGCTGGAGAAGGCCATGACCGGCCGCAAGGTCCGCATCATCCGGGGCACCGACCCCGAGGCCGAAATGGCGGGGTTCCCCAACCTGTGGTCGGCGGTGTCGCGGAGCATCGACGATCTGACCCGCCGGCTCAAGGTCACCGCGACATCGCGCATGGCCACCCCGAACCCGGCCGCCTTCTGGCGACCGCCGGCGCTGCAGGACATGGCCCAGGCCGCGGGTTACTGGATGGTGAACTACGGCGACGGCCCTCGCGGCTTCCTTGAGGTCGGCCCCGGCACCGACCGCGAACAGGTGCGGGCCTGGTTGTTGGACTGGCTGCGCCAGCTGCGGACCAGCGTGATCGAGCGCGGTCCGTCGCTGGGCGCCAGCGCCGCGTTCTGGTTTGGGGTCAACGCCGACGGCGAGGCCTTGTCCGTCAGGCAGTACGGCTTCGGCGCCGGTCCGCCCGGCTCGGTTGCCGTCCCGCCGGCCGACCTGGTCGACGCCGCCATCGCCGACCTCTCGGCGGTCGCCTGAGGACGACGTGTCCGGCGTAGGCTCGGGACGTTGACTGAGCCGTGGGGGCTGCTGGTCCGCCGGGGTGGCGACGCCCTGGTGCAGGGACGCCTCCGAGAGGCCGAGCGCCTGGCCGCCCAGGCGCTGGAGCTGCGGCCCGGCCAGCCGGCGCCGGCCCTGTTGGCCGTGGCTGCGTGCCGGGAGCAGGGGCGGGCGGCGGAGGTCGAGGTGCTGCTGCGCCGGGTGCTGACCGGGCACCCTGATCTCATCGAGGGGCAGGCCCTCCTGGCCGCCCTGCTCGTCGACCTGGGCCGCGACGGTGAGGCCCGGCGCCAGCTCGACCTGCTCGACCTGCACCCCGCCGGCCTCTCGCCGGCGGTCGCCGCCCTCGCCGCCGAGACCGCCGCCGGCCTCCATTCGGTGGGCCACGCCGAGGCGCTGGCGGTGCCACTGGCCGCGCATGCGCCCGCCGGCGCCGGCTGGCAGGGCTCGTTGTCCCGCCACCTCGGCCTGGTGTGCCACGTCCTCGGCCGTTGGGACGAGGCCGCGGCCCACTTCGACGCCGCCCTCGACGCCAACGCCGCCGCCGGCGCACCGGTGCTCGTCGCCCACACCCGCCGGCACTACGCCGCCCTGCTCAGGGCCCGGTGCGATCCGGGCGACTGGGAGCGGGCGACCGACCTGCTGTCGGCGGCGGCCGACGTGTACCGCCGGCTGGACATCGGGCCACGGGCCGACGAGGCGGAGGCCGTGCTGCGGCGTTCGCAGGACCCCCTCGCCGGCGCGGCGGTCAACGTGTTCCGACGGGCCGGCGCCGGCTGGGCGCTGGCTTTCGACGGCCACGAGGCGGAGGTGACCGGCGGCGCCGGCCTGGGTCACATCGCCGAGCTGCTGGCCGGCGCCGGCCGGCCGGCCCATGCGGTCGACCTGGTCGAAGCCGGCGCCGACCTGGCCACCGAGTACCGCCGACGCATGGCCGACCTGGCCCGCCAGGCCGCGGCCGCCGCCGACCCGCTCGCCGCCGCGGTGGCCCGGGCCGAGGCCGACGTGCTGTGCGCCGAGCTCTCAGCCGGCCACGACGATGCCGGCGACCGGGCCCGCCGCCTGGCCGCCCTGCGCATCCGCGTCGCCCTCGACGATGTCGACCCGGTCCTGCCCGCCCTCGCCCACCACTTGCGCCGCACCATCCGGGTGGGGACGTTCTGCCTCTACGAGCCCGAGGCCCCGGCCCGGTGGGAGACCGGCCCGCGCTGAAACCGGCCGGCGGCGAGGCGATGATGTCCCGGTGACGAACATCGACCTCGAACATCGCAGCCCGAAGACCAGCCGGCGCCCGCTGGCCATCATCGCCATCGTCGCCGCCCTGGCGGTGGCGGCCGTCGCCGCCATCTACCTCAGCTTCTTCAACGAGGACGCTCCGGACCGCCTGGCCCTGAGCGACGAGCCGACCCCGACGACCGCCGCCGGGCCTGCGGGCACCACCGCGGCCACCGTGGCCGGCGGCAGCGCCCAGCTGGCAGGCACGTGGCGGGTGGCGGAGGGCTCGACCGCCGGCTACCGGGTCCGGGAGAAGCTGGCCGCCCTGCCCGCCAAGAGCGACGCCGTGGGCCGCACGCCGGCGGTCACCGGCACGGTGAGGGTCGACGGTTCCGGAACCGCGCTGACGGCCACCGAGGCCCGCTTCGAGGCCGACCTGACCAAGCTCACCAGCGACGAGAGCCGCCGGGACAACCGCATCCGTACCGACGGCCTGCAGACCAATCAGTTCCCCACCGCCACCTTCGTCTCGACCCGGCCCATCCCCCTGCCGGCGGAGACGGCCTCGGGGCAGGCGGTCAAGGCCTCCGCCGAGGGCGATCTCACCATCCACGGCGTGACCAAGCGGGTCACCATCCCTCTCGACGTGCGCGTCACCGGCGACAAAGGCGAGCTGGTCGGCTCGCTCGGCTTCCCGATGAGCGACTTCAACATCACCCCGCCGAGCATCGGTGGCTTCGTCACCGTCGACCCCGACGCCACGCTCGAGTTCAAGCTGGTGCTGGAAAAGGCGTAACCGGCCCCAACTAGGGCATTCTTGGGCCGGATGACCCTCCGCCCCGAGGAAGTCGCTGGGCACGAGCTCGACGCGCCGCGCTGGCTCGACGCGTTGCGCCGGGCGGCGGAGGAGGCCGGGAGGGCGGCGAGCCTGGAGGCGACGGCCACCGCGGTGGTCGAAGTGGTGTGCGCCGCCGCCCGCTGGCCGGTGGGGCGGCTCCTGACCGTCGCCGGCGGCCGAGTGGTGGCCACCGGGGTCTGCCACATCGACGACCCGGTGCGGTTCGCACCTCTCCTCGACGTCGGCGCCGCCGGCCCCATGGCGGAGCGGGCCGTCGCCCTGGGCGAGCCGGTGTGGACCGACGACCCGACCGAGATGGGCGCCGTGGGCGCCGAGGCGTCACGGACGGGTCTGCGGGCGGCGGTGGCCGTGCCGGTGCGTGACGGGAACGGGGTCGCCGCCGTGATCGAGTTCTTCGGCGAGAGCCCGGAGCGGCCGCCGGCCGCCGTGCTGGCCATGGCGGCGGCCGCCGTGGGGCAGCTCGGCCGGGTGATCGAGAGGGCCCGGGCCGTGGCCGCCGCCGGCGAGGCCGCCCTCCTCACCGAGGTGGCCCACGACGCCTACGTCGCCGTGGATGGCCAAGGCCGGGTGCTCGAGTGGAACCCCGAGGCCGAGGCCCTCTTCGGCTGGGCGCGCGCCGAGGTCCTCGGGCGCCCACTCGCCGACGTGGTCGTACCGCCCCGCTACCGTGAGCTCTACGACCGGCACCTGACCGCGCTCGTCCGGGGCGAGGAGGGTTCGGCGGCCGTCATGCACCCCCGGCGGGAGCTGGTCGCCCTCAACCGCTCGGGGGCCGAGCTCCCCGTCCAGGTCACGGTGTGGGTCAGCGGTGGCGACGGTCCCCGGCGGATCTGCGCCTTCGTGCGCGACCTCAGCGAGCGCAAGCGCTTCGAGGGACAGCTGGCCAGCCAGGCCCTCCACGACCGCCTGACCGGGCTGCCCAACCGGGTGCTCTTGCGGGACCGCGTCGAGCATGCGCTGGCTCGCGCCGGCCGGCGCGGGGCGTCGGTCGCCCTCCTCATCGCCGACATCGACCGGTTCAAGGTCTTCAACGAGAGCCTGGGTCACGACGGTGGCGACCGGCTGCTCGTGGCGGTGGCCGAGCGGCTCACCGAGCTGCTCCGCCCCGGCGACACCGTCGCCCGCATGGGAGGCGACGAGTTCGCCCTGCTGTGCGAGGACATCGGGGGCTACCACGAGGCCGCCGGCATCGCGTCGCGGGTGGTCGGAGCGTTCGACAAGCCCTTCCACGTCCAGGGCAACGACCTGTCGCTCACCGCCAGTGTCGGGGTGGCCGTGGGCGCTCTCGCCGGGCCGGCGCCCGAGTTGCTCCTGCGGGACGCCGACGTGGCCATGTACCGGGCCAAGGACGGCGGCCGCGACCGCTACGAGGTGTTCGACGAGACCATGCTGGCCGACGCCACCGAGCGCCTGTCGGTGGAGAACGACCTGCGCCGGGGCATCGCCCAGGGCCAGCTGCGGCTCTACTACCAGCCCATCGTCCACCTCGACACCGGTGCCATCGCCGGCTTCGAGGCCCTGGTCCGCTGGCAGCACCCGGCGCGGGGCCTGCTCCCCCCGCTCGAGTTCATCCCCACCGCCGAGCAGACCGGGCTCATCGTGCCCCTCGGGCGCTACGTGCTGGCCGAGGCCTGCCGGCAGGCGGCGGAATGGACGGCCGCCAACCCCTCCGGTGAGCAGCTGCGCATCAGCGTCAACGTGTCGGCCAAGCAGCTGGTCCAGCCGGGGTGGTCCGACGAGGTGGCCCAGGTGCTGGCCGAGTCCGGCCTGGCACCCCGGCAACTCGTCCTGGAGATCACCGAGAGCGTGCTCATGGACGACGCCGACGCCACCGCCGTGCGGCTCGAGGAGCTACGCCGGCTCGGGGTGCGCATCGCCATCGACGACTTCGGGACCGGCTACTCGTCGCTGGGCTACCTGCGCCGGCTGCCGGTCGACATCCTCAAGATCGACAAGTCCTTCATCGACGGGGTGGCCGAGGGCCCCCACGAGTCGGCCCTGGCCCGGGCCGTGGTCAAGCTGGCCTCCACCCTGCGGCTGGAGGCGGTGGCCGAAGGCATCAGCAGCCGCAAGCAGCTCCTCCAGCTGCGCCGGCTGCGCTGCCCGTACGGCCAGGGTTTCTACTTCTCCCGCCCCGAGCCGCCGGACGCCATCCCCCACCTGCTGGACATCGGCGTGCTGGAAGGGGTCGAGCCGGGGGAGTAGGCCTACAGGTGCTCGGCGGCGGCCTTCTGGACGCCAGCGGTGATGACGTCCCAGTCCGCGCCCGGCTTGCGGGTGATGGTGACGAAGGTGTTCACCCCGAACAGCGACTGGACGCCCTCCACCTTGAGCAGCGCCTCGGCGAAGGGGTTGCCGGCCGCGGCCTCGGCGTTGGCCACGTTCATGGTGGCCGGCAGTTTGACGTCGAGGTCGTACTTCATGGCGTTGGGGTTGGGG
>Ga0247713_1001066_pt1 | contig 14389 bp, 12 predicted proteins | sample 21E_NmetaG_FD_189936 | JGI IMG/M metagenome (GOLD analysis project Ga0247713, IMG submission 189936) | Soil microbial communities from hillslope of Landscape Evolution Observatory, University of Arizona, Oracle, AZ, United States - 2-1-E_N | ecosystem: Engineered > Artificial ecosystem >... | reverse complement strand
CGTAGAAGCGCCCGACCCCCTCGGCGGAGGTGTCCACGCCGATCGCGGCCAGGCAGGTGTCGGCCATCCCGCGCAGCGGGCGCCCGCCGACGATCGGCGACAGGCCCACGACCTTCGCGGGCGTGGCCGACAGCGCCGCCCGCAGGCCGGGCACCTCCAGCAGCGCGCCGATGCTGACCACCGGGTTGGACGGGGCGAGCAGCACCGCGTCGGCGCCGGTGATCGCCTCGCGCGCGGCGGGCAGCAGCCGCGCCTGCTCGGCGCCGACCGCGGCGAACCGGCGCGCCGGCAGCTGGCCGCGGTGGCGGACCCACCACTCCTGGAAGTGGATCGCCCGGCGCGCCTGCGGGCCGGTGTCGGGGTCGTCGACGACGACGTGGGTCTCCACCCGGTCGTCGCTCGCCGGCAGCAGCCGCACCCCCGGGCGCCAGCGGTGGCACAGCGCCTCGGTGACGTCCGAGAGCGGGAAGCCCGCGCGCAGCATCCGGGTGCGCACGAGGTGCGTGGCGACGTCGCGGTCGCCGAGTCCGAACCAGTCCGGGTCCGCGCCGTAGGCGGCCAGCTCGTCGCGCACCGCCCAGCTCTCGCCGGCCCGGCCCCAGCCGCGCTCGGGGTCGATGCCGCCGCCGAGGGTGTACATGCAGGTGTCGAGGTCGGGACAGATCCGCAGGCCGTGCAGCCAGATGTCGTCCCCGACGTTGACCACGGCGGTGATCTCGTGCCCGGGCCCCAGCGCCGCCTTCAGCCCGACCAGGAAGCGCGCGCCGCCGACCCCGCCGACGAGAACGGTGACCTTCACGGCGGTGAGCCTACGTGCCGTCAGTACATCGTCAGCCGGAGCCGTTCGGGGTAGGCACGGTCGTACTCGGCGCCGTCGAGCTCGCCCCGCGTGACGAGCTCCATGATCTGGCCGACCGAAGGGAGCTCGGCGGCGTCGCGGTGCCGGGCGGGATCCCACAGGTGCGAGCGGACCAGGGCCTTCGGGCACTGGGTGTAGACGGCGGTGGTCCGCACGACGAGCACCGTCGTCGGCAGCGCGCCGCGGACCGCGCAGCCGGTGCGCAGCTCCTCGTCGACGGACAGCTCGGCGGTGCCGTTGACCCGCAGCGTGACGGCGATCCCGGGCACCAGGAACAGCAACCCGACGCGCGGGTCGTGCACGATGTTGCGCAGGGAGTCGAGCCGGTTGTTGCCGCGGCGGTCGGGGATCAGCAGGGTGCGCTCGTCGGCGACCCGCACGAAGCCGGGCGCGTCGCCGCGCGGGGAGCAGTCGGCCCCCTCCGGGCCGCACGTCGCGATCAGGAGGAACGGCGAGGCCTCGACGTACGCGGCGTGCAGCGGGGTGAGGTGGTCGACCTCCTTGCGCAGCGCGGTCGGCACCGGCGCGTCGTAGAGCGCCTCCAGCTGCTCGACGGTACGGATGACGGTCACCACGGAGACGCTACCGCCCGCGCCGGGGCCGCCGGGAGGTCGACGGGGCGGATTCGTGTCGGTCCGGTGTCGGCGAGGACATCCTGCCGGCAACCCCGCGGCTTCAGATCGCGCGGTGGTCGCGCGGGGAGAACCGCGGGCCGAACCGCGGGCGGCGGAACCCCGACAGCTCGACGTAGCGCACCGCCCGCGCCCGCTGCGGCGAGTACGGGGCGAGCACGGCGAGCATCCCCGCGTCGTCGAGCGGGCGGCCGACCAGCGCCCAACCGACCAGCGTCGGAATGTGGAAGTCGCCGAAGCTCACCGCGTCCGGGTCGGCCCAGGCCCGCTGCGCGACCTCGGCGGCGGTCCACACCCCGATCCCGGGCACCCGCCGCAGCAGGATCCGCCCGTCCTCGCCGCCCAGCTCGCACGCCGCCTCCAGCCGGTGCGCCACGGCGGCACAGCCGAGGATCGCCCGGCGCCGCGCGAGGTCGACGCCGGCGCGGTGCCACTCCCAGTCCGGGATCGCGCGGACCTGCGCGGGCGTCGGCGGGATCCGCATGCCCTCGGGCGCCGGGCCGGGGGGCGCCTGCCCGAACCGCCGGCACAGCTCGCGCCACGACCGCCGCGCCTCCACGCCGGTGACCTTCTGCTCCAGGATCGCCGGGACGAGCACGTCCCAGACCCGCCGGGTCGCGCCGAAGCGGACGCCCGGCAGGCGCCGGGCGGCGTCGGCGACGAGCGGGTGGTGGGCGACGAAGCCCTCGGGCCGGTCGTCCGCGCCGAGCAGGGCGGGCAGGCCGTCGAGCGTCCACGCCGCCCCGGCGCCCCAGGCGTCGGCGAGCACCGTGCCGTCGGCGCGGCGGCACAGCCGCAACGTCGCCGGGCCGTCGGGGGTGGTGCCGGTCCGCCAGATCGCCGCATCTGCGGCCCCGAGGCCGCCGCCGTGCCAGGTCGGGTCCCCGCGGCCGCGGCGCAGCGGGGCGAGCACGCCCGGCAGGTCGAGCCGGAACGGCGGGCGCCACTCGCGCGCGAGCCCGCTGCTCATCGGGCCCCGCTACTCATCGGGGGAGAAGCGGATACCACCCGCCGGCAGGACCACGTCCGGCCAGACCCGCACCCCGGCGGCCAGCTCGCAGCCGGCACCGACCACCGCCCGGTCGCCGACCACGGCGTCGCGCACGCTCGCCCGGACACCGACCCGCGCGCCGGCGCCGACGACGGCGTCCACCACCACCGCGCCCGCCTCCACCACCGCGCCGTCGAACAGCATCGAGCCGACCACCCGGGCCGCGGGCCCGACCCGCGCGCCGTGCCCCACCGTCGAGCCCCCCTCGACCACGGCGTCGGCCGCCACGTCGGCGCCCTCGAGCAGCAGCGCCGGGCCGGTGGGCCCGGGCAGCGCCGCGGACGGGGCGAGGCCGCGCACCAGGTCCGCCGAGCCGCGCACCAGGTCGGCCGGCGTGCCCATGTCGCGCCAGTACGCGTCGTCGACGTGCCCGGTGATCCGCGCGCCGCCCGCGAGCAGCCCGGGAAACGTCTCGCGCTCCACCGACACCGGCCGCCGCGCCGGGATCGCGTCGATCACCTCGCGGCGGAAGACGTAGCAGCCGGCATTGATCTGGTCGGTGGGCGGGTCGTCGGACTTCTCCAGGAACGCCTCGACGCGCCCGGCGGCGTCGGTGGGCACGCAGCCGAAGCGCCGGGGGTCGGCGACCCGCACCAGATGCAGGGTGACGTCGGCGGCGGTGCGGCGGTGGGTCGCGACCACCGCGCCGACGTCGGTGCCGGCCAGCACGTCGCCGTTGAACACCAGCACGTCCTCGGCGGTGAGGTGCCCGGCGACGTTGCGGATGCCGCCGCCGGTGCCGAGCGGGGTGTCCTCGACCACGTACACGAGCTCGCAGCCCAGTGTCGAGCCGTCCCCGAAGTGCGCGGCGAACGTCTCGGCCAGGTAGGAGGTGCCGAGCACGATCCGGCGAACCCCCGCCGCCCGGATCCGGGAGAGCAGGTGCGCCAGGAACGGCACACCGGCGGTCGGGAGCATCGGCTTCGGCGCCGACAGGGTCAGCGGCCGCAGCCGGGTGCCCCGGCCGCCGACCAGCACGACCGCCTCGACGTCGGGCAGCACGCGGTGTCCTCCCTCGGCAGGTTCAGGACCCGGGCCGGGCGCGGATCCGGCCGCGCAGCCGGTCGACGAGCCTGCGCCGGGCGTTCCGGCGCCGGGCGGCCGGGTCCGGCGGCGGCCCGCACCGTACCTCGACGCCCGGCACGGCGATCGCCAGCCACCCGGCGCGGACCATCCGCTCGACGAGGTCGGCCTCGGCGAGCGCGGGGTAGCGGGCGTCGAAGCCGTCGACGGAGTCCAACGCGGCCCGGCGCGCCAGCAACAGGTCCGCGCCGAGCCGTTCTGCGGGGCCCTCACGGTCCGGCGCGGGCCGGCCCTCGGCCCGACGGAGCGCTCGGACACCCCGCCGGGGCACCGCGTCCGGGCAGCTGCCGAGGACACCGGCGCGTGGCCACCGCGCCGCGGCGGTGACGAGCACCGCGAGTGCGCCGGGGCCGGGCAGGGCACCGGGGCGGATCAGCGCGACGAGACCGATCGCCGGGTCGAGTCCGGCGATCACCCGGTTCGCGCCGGCGGCGTGCCCGGCGTCCTCGCCGAGCGCGACGACCTCGACACCGGCGCCGCCGTTACCGCCGGGATCGCCGTTGTGCCGGTGCCCCCGGTCGGCCCCGCCGTCGGCGGGCGGCGGGTCGAGGCCCGCGCCGGAGTCCCCGACGACCAGCCGGACCGGGGCACGCCCGTCGGCGGCGGCCACGAGCGCGGCACGCAGGCCGGGGAGGGTGGGCTCCTGCCCCGGTCGGACGACCGTCACGGCCACGACGCCGCCGCCGTAGGTCCGTACCGCCGATGCCGGCTCGGGGAGGCGCGCCACGACGGGCAGCGTAGCCCGGCCGGTTCCGGGCGGACCGGGGCTGCGCGCTCGGCTCGCGTCGCCGCGCTCGCCGATTGTGGTCCTCGCAGCGCGGCACGGGGCTGCGAGGATCGCAATCGGCGAGCGCAGTGCCCGTCCGACCCGGCGAGTGGTCAGTCGTCGGCCGGGTCGATCCCGTCGAGCTGGGCCAGCAGCAGCTCGGCGTCCGGGTCGCCGTCGGCTGCGGCGTGCTCGAGGTACGGGCGGGCCTCCTCGCCGCGCCCGTCGTCGAAGAGCAAGCGGCCCAGGGCGCCGCTCCAGCCCGGCTCGCCGCGCTCGGCCGCGGCCCGCAGCTCCCGCTCGGCCCCGGCGAGATCGCCGCGCACGGCGAGCAGGAACCCGCCGTAGGCGATGTGCCCCCGCAGCGCCCGCAGCTCGCACGCCCGCCGGTAGCACTGCTCGGCCTCGTCGTGGCGGCCCTGCTCCGCCCGCACGTCGGCCAGCGCGACGAGCGTGTCCGGCCGGGCCGGGTCGGCGTAGCGCTGGGCGGCCTCGCCGGCGCCGACCAGGTCACCCGACTCCAGCAGCACCTCGACGAGGTTCGCCGCGGCCTGCCCGTCGCCGGCCGTCGCCGCCCGGTCGAGGACGTCCACGGCCTCGCCGAGCCGGCCCTCGTCACGCAGCAGGATGCCGAGGTCGTTGGCCGCGGCGAGCTCCCCGCAGTCCACGGCGAGACGCAGTGTCTCCTCGCCGCGCTCCCGCTCGCCGAGCGCCACCAGCGCCATTCCGAGCGCACCCGCGAACCGCACGTGGCCCTGCTCGACCAGCGGCCCGAGCCAGCTCGCGAGGGTGTGCCAGTCCCGGATCGCGACGAGCGCCTGCACCATCAGCTCCACGGCGTTCGGCTCCCCCGCCGCGACGGCGTGGCGGAGCACCTCGACGGCCTGCGCGGCCCGCCCGGCGTCGAGCAGGGCGGCACCGCGGGCCGAGAGCCGGTCGTGTTGGATGTCGGTCACGGCCACCACCCGGGCCAGGGCCGCGGGATCGCCCGCGGCCGCACTCGTTCGGGCGCCCAACATCCCAGGTCGAGCCGCTCAGCGCTCCCCGTAGCCGGCTATGTACCGACGGTAGGCCAGGCGGCGCACGCCCTCGGGCACCAGGCGGTACCCGCCGCGCACCAGCACGTTTCGCGCGTACTGCGCGCGGCTGGTGAAGCCGAGCTCGCGGAAGCGGCGCTGCACCGCCAGCTCGGCCCGCAGCTGCCCCAGCCCGCCGCGGCGGGCGTAGGCCCCGGCACCCACCCGGTACTTCACCAGTGGCTCGGCGATGTTGGCCACCCGCGCGCCGGCGACGATGAGCTTGGCCCAGAGCAGGTAGTCCTCCATCATCGCGAAGTCCGTGTACCCGCCGACGGCCTGCACGAGCCCGCGGCGGTACACCACCGTCGGGTGGTTGAACGGGTCGGCGAAGCGGGAGCGGGCACGGATGTCGTCGGGATCGGTCGGCGGGATGCGCCGACCGACGACGTCGGCGGGGTCATCGGGGTCCGCCACGAACTCCAGCAGGCCGGCACCGACGATGTCGGCGCCCGCCTCGATCACCGGGAGCTGGCGGGCGAACCGGTGCGGCAGGCTGACGTCGTCCGCGTCCATGCGGGCGACGACCTCGTACCGGCAGGCCTGCAGGCCGAGGTCGAGGGCCGAACCGAGCCCGAGGTTGCGGTCCAGGGCCAGCACGTCGACGGGGACGGGGGCGGTGGCGGCGAGCTCGTCGACGCAGCGCTGCAGCGAGGTGTCCACCGGGCCGTCGCGCACCAGCACCACGTGGTCGGGCCGGCGGACCTGTTCGTCGACGGTGGAGCGGAACGCCGCGGCGAGATGGTCGGCGCGGTCGCCGGCCCAGACGGGCAGCAACAGCGACAGCCGCTCGGTCACCGCACCGCCCTCGTCCGTTCCCGGCCCGCCCGCCAACGGCCGGTCACCGATCGGTTCCCACCGTCACGATCGTCACTCGCGACACGCCTGCCACACGACGTGCGCGCGCGATCCGATGCTGCACCCTAGAACGGCGACAGCCGGCCGGCGGCGGGGGCCCGCGAGCGGCAGTGACGATGCGAGGTGGAACGTGGACGAGCGAGGGCCCTCGGGGCGCGAGCGCGGCGTCGACACCCGCAGCACGCCCGCCACCGGCGCGTCCCCGCGGACCCGGCCCGCCGGGTCCGTCGGCGCCCGGCGCGGCCCGCACGCCGGCCACGCCCGCGACGGGTGGGGGTCGCGCACCGTCCCCGGCCCCCGGGAACGCACCCCCGGCCGGACGCCGGCGACGGCCCGCCCGGTCCGGCCGGCGGCGGCGACGCCCGCCCGGCGGCAGCGCACGCTGCGCGAGCGGGCGCGGATCGCCTCGGTCGTCTCGTCCGCGCTGGTGCTGCTGCTCACCGGCGCGGCGTGGGGTCTCTACCGCGACGTCACCGCCGGGATCACGACCACGGACATCACCGGCGGCGGGGACGGCGGGGACCAGCACATCCTGCTGGTCGGCGTCGACAGCCGCACCGACGCGCAGGGCAGGCCGCTGCCGCCGGAGGTGCTGGCGCGGCTGCACAGCGGCCCCGACACCGGCGTGCTGAACTCGGACACGATCATCCTGCTGCACGTGCCCGAGGACGGGGGCCGGGCCACGGCGTTCTCCATCCCCCGCGACGCCTACGTCGACGTCCCCGGGCTCGGGCCTGACAAGATCAACGCGGCGTACCCGGTGACGAAGGCGGCCGTCGCCGAGCGTCTCGTCGCGGGCGGGATGCGGGACCGCGCGCGCATCGAGGCCGAGTCGTCCCAGGCGGGACGGACGGCGCTCGTGCAGGCGGTGCAGCGGCTCACCGGCGTCACCGTCGACCACTACGCCGAGCTCAACCTGCTCGGCTTCCACGAGCTGACCACCGCGATAGGCGGGGTGGAGGTCTGCCTGCGCGGCCCGGTCGACGACGCCCTGTCCGGCGCCCGGTTCGCGACGGGCCCGCAGACCGTCGCCGGCGCGGAGGCGCTCGCGTTCGTCCGCCAGCGCCACGGGCTGCCCGACGGCGACCTGTCGCGGATCCGCCGCCAGCAGGCCTTCCTCGCCGCGGTCGCCGACAAGATCCTCTCGGCCGGCACGCTGACGGACCCGGCCGCCCTCGGCGGCCTGGTCGACGTGGCGCAGCGCTCGCTGGTGATCGACGAGGGCTGGGACCTGCTCGCCTTCGCCCGGCAGGCCGCCGGCCTCGCCGCGGGCGACATCGAGTTCGTCACGATCCCCACCGAGGGGCCCGCAACCAACGCCGCCGGCGACGTCGTGCTCGTCGACCGGTCCGCCGTCCGCGACTTCGTGCAGCGCCGCGCCGAGGCACCACCGCACGCCGAGGGCGAGGTGGAGCCGGTGGCCGCCCCGGCGCCGCCCCCGGTGGAGGTGCCGGCCGGGCGCTACATCGTGCACGTCGGCAACGGCACCCCGACGTCCGGTCTCGCCGCCCGGGTGGCCGCCGTCCTGGGCGAGGCCGGTTTCCGGCGCGGCACGGTCGGCAACGCCGACGCCGCGCAGACGTCGGTGGTGCGCCATTCCGGCGACAAGGACGCGGCGCAGGCGGTGGCGGACCGGCTCGGCGGGTTGACCGTCGAGGAGGACGGGTCGATCGCGCCCGGACACCTGGAGGTGGTGATCGGCAGGGACTTCGCTCCGGCTCCGGACCTGCTGCCGGCGCCGCCTCCCGAACCCGCCCCGGCCGAGACCCGTCCGGACGCCGCGATCACCGCGTCCGGCGTACCGTGCGTCGACTGACCGGCACCGCACCCGAAGGGGATCCGTGACGCTCACCGCCGCCCTGCTGGAACCCGGCTCCGCCCGGCCGCTGATCACCTTCTACGACGACGCCACCGGCGAACGGGTCGAGCTGTCCGGGGTGACCACGGCGAACTGGGCCGCGAAGGCCGCGAACCTGCTGCGCGACGAGTGCGACGTCGAGCCGGGCACGGCGGTCGCGGTGCTGCTGCCCGCGCACTGGCAGACCGCGGCGGTACTGCTGGCGATCTGGTGGTGCGGCGGCGAGGTCCCCGCCGAGCCCGCCGCGGCCGAGTGGGTCCTCTGCGACCCGGGGCGCCTCGACCTCGCACTGGCCGCGGAACCCGCCGGCGGTGTCGTCGCGCTGTCCCTGGACGCGTTCGGCAAGGGCGTGCCCGGCCTGCCGGCCGGGGTGCTCGACTTCGCGACGGAGGTGCGCCTGCAGGGCGACGAGTTCGTGCCGTGGGAGCCGGTGTCGGCGGACGCACCCGCCCTGTGCGGGGCGAGCGTGGCCGAGGTGCTGGCCGACGCCCGGGCGCGCGCCGCCCGGCTCGGGATCGGCCCCGGCGACCGGGTGCTGTCCACGCTCGACTGGGCGGACGCCGACGGGTTGCGCGACGGCCTGCTCGCCGTGCTCGCCGCGGGTGCCTCGCTGGTGCAGTGCCGCCACCCCGACCCCGCCGTGCTCGACCGTCGCGCCGCGGCCGAGCGCGTCACCGTCCGCCTGCCCTGACCCGCGAGTGCGCCCCTCCGCGCGCGCGAGTGCACCCCTCTCCGAGCGCGAGTGCGCCCCTCCGCGCGCGCGAGCACGCCGAAACGGGCGTCGTCACGACCGGGTCACCGGAGCAGCGAGCGCGCCATCACCACCCGCTGGATCTGGTTCGTGCCCTCGTAGATCTGCGTGATCTTCGCGTCGCGCATCATCCGCTCCACCGGGAAGTCCTTGGTGTAGCCGGCCCCACCCAGCAGCTGCACGGCGTCGGTGGTCACCGCCATCGCGGTGTCCGAGGCGAGGCACTTCGCGGCGGAGGAGATGAAGCCGAGGTCCGGCTCGCCGCGCTCGGCCCGCGCCGCCGCGACGTACACGAGCTGGCGCGCGGCCTCCACCTTCATCGCCATGTCGGCGAGCATGAACTGCAGACCCTGGAAGTCGGCGATCCGCGAGCCGAACTGCTTGCGCTCCTTGACGTACTCGATCGCCACGTCGAGCGCGCCCTGGGCGATGCCGACGGCCTGCGCGCCGATGGTCGGCCGGGTGTGGTCCAGCGTCCTCAGCGCGGTCTTGAAGCCGGTGCCCTCGGCGCCGATCATGCGGTCGGCGGGGATGCGGCAGTCGGTGAAGTATATCTCCCGGGTCGGCGAGCCGTTGATGCCGAGCTTGCGCTCCTTCGGCCCGATCTCGAAGCCCGGGTCGTCGGCGTGCACGACGAACGCGCTGATCCCGTTGGCCTTGCGCGCCGGGTCCGTCGAGGCCATGACCGTGTACCAGGTGGACTCGCCGGCGTTGGTGATCCAGGCCTTCGTGCCGTCGAGCACCCACGTGTCGCCGTCGCGGCGGGCCCGGGTCCTCATCGACGCCGCGTCGGAGCCCGCCTCGCGCTCGGACAGCGCGTAGCTGATCATCGCCTCGCCGGCCGCGATCGACGGCAGCACCTGCTTCTTCAGCTCGTCCGACGCCGAGAGCAGGATCGGGGTCAGCCCGAGCCCGTTCACGCCCGGGATCAGCGACGACGCGGCGCAGACCCGGGCGACCTCCTCGATGACGATGGCGCCGGCGAGCTCGTCGGCACCCTCGCCGCCGTACTCCTCGGGGATGACCACGGCGTGGAACCCGGCCCGGACCAGCGCGTCACGGGCCTCGACCGGGTACCGACCCTGCTCGTCGACCTCCGCCGCGTACGGCGCGATCTCCTTCTCGGCGAGCGCGCGGACGGCAGCACGCAGCGCCTCGTGCTCCTCGCTGAGCCGGTAGCTGTCGAAATCGGCGTTCATCCGCGGGATCCCCTCGCGTCGACGGGTCTGTTCTCCCAGCTTAACGGCACTGCGTGCCGTTAAGCAACCGTGATGCTACCCTCCGTGCCATGAGCAGCGGCACCACTCGGCGGGGCAGGTCCGCCGAGGGGCGCGCCGAGATCCGCCGCGAGCTGGTCGCCGCCGCGGTCGACCTGTTCACCGAGCGCGGTTACGACGACACGACCGTCGACGACATCGCCGCCGCCGCCGGGGTGGGGCGCCGCACGTTCTTCCGCTACTTCCGGGGCAAGGAGGACGCCGTCTCCCCCGACCACGACGGCTGCCTCGCCCGCGTCGAGGAGGTCTTCGCCACCGCGCACCCGACCGAACCCCTGCTCTCGGTCGTCCTGCGGGCCGGTGAGACCGTCTTCGACCTCTACCTCGACGACGCCGCCACCGCGCGGCGGCGGTTCGCCCTCACCTCCGCGGTGCCGGCGCTGCGCGACCGGGAGATCGCGAGCGTCGACCGGTACCGGCGGCTGTTCACCCGCCGGCTGCGCCGCCGCCTCGCCGACGTCCCGGACGGGGACCTGCGCGCCGCGGTCACCGCCGCCGCGGTGGTCGCCGCGCACAACCTCGCGCTCCGGACCTGGTTGGCCGACGGCGCCCGCACCGAGCGCGTGGCCGCATGCCGCGAGCAGTTCCGGCGGGTGGCCGACCTGCTGCCGGTGGAGGCGACCGACGGGCTGGACGGCGTGGCCCGCCGGCTGGAGCAGGCCGTCGGACGGCTGGAGCGCACCGCGGCGGAGTGACCGCGGACGTACGTGACCCCCGGGCCGCACGGTCGGTGCGTGAACCGAGCTGGACGGGCTCGGGCCCGGGGGTCACGGGTGACTGCCTGGAATTGCGCCGGCACCACACCGGCTTCCACTGGCCGTCGGGAGACGTGTCCTCGTGGTGCTAGCGGACAGCCACCTCACGAGTCCAATAGCCGTTCAACGCTGGACCACCTCCTCTCTCGTGTGCCGCCACCCTACGACCGCGGCCGCGGGGCGCGCCACGTCGATTTCGGCGGGCGACGGATCAACCGAGGACGGTCGACACCCGCTCGCGGGCGCCGGTCTGGCCGACGTAGAGCTCGGCCCAGGCCCGGTCGGCGTCCGTGGCGGGCGCGCCGTCGCAGAAGGGCTTGGTGCCGTTCGCGGTGTAGTAGCGCAGGACGGCGAACAGGTCAGCGGTGTCGAACTCCGGCGACTGCGTGTCCAGGTAGCGGGAACCGGGCGGCTCCTGCTGGTGCGCCATGCACTCCACCGGCCGGCCGCCCTCGTTGTCGAACACCGGGCCACCTTCCGGGCCGCCGCAACCGGCCATCGCGGCGGTCACCAGTAGTACGGTCGCGGACACGCGCAGACGACTCACTCGATCCTCCTGTCGGACTCCGGAACGGCTACAGCTCGGTGACGGCGAGCCCGCGCACCGCGAGCGCCGCCCCGATGACGATCACCAGCAGCGCCGTGGCCACCGGCATCACCGCGGTGACGCGGGCGAGCAGCGCCCGGCCCGGTTCGGCCAGGCGCGAGACCACGAGCCGGTCGCGCAGCATCACGAGCAGCAACCCGACGGCGGTCAGCACCCCGGCCATGCCCACCCCGTAGGCGAGCACGAGCCCGACCCCGAACCAGGTGCGGCCCAGCGCGATCGCCGCGACCAGCACCACCAGCGCGGTCGGGCTCGGCACCATCCCGGCCGCGACGCCCATGCCGACGAGGCTCGACCGGCCGAAGCGATCCCGGCCCGCGGTGCCGTGCCCGAGCGCGTGCCCGTGCGCGTGCCCGTGTCCGTGCCCGTGCCCGTGACCGGCCCCCACCAGCGCCGGGACGGGGTGGGCGGCGCCGGCCCTGACGGCGCGCGCCCGCAGCGCCGAGACGAGCAGCCAGCCGCCGATGGCCAGGATCAGCAACCCGCTGGCGATCCCGAGCCAGCGGATCGCGGCCTCCGGGGCGAACGTGCTGACGGCGCTGACCAGCAGTCCCAGGACCAGGACCCCGCCGGTGTGCGTGAGCGTCACGGTTAGCCCGACGACGACGGCGTCGCGGCGCGTGCCGGCCCGGCCCGCCAGGTAGGCCGCGATCAGCGTCTTGCCGTGCCCGGGCAGCGCGGCGTGCGACGCACCCAGCAGCAGCGCGAGCCCGACGGCCGCCGCGCCGACCCACGGCGTGAGCTCGGCGCTGCCGACGAGGCCGCCGAGCGCGCCCTCCACCGCGTCGACCGCGCCGTCGAGCCAGCCGATGCCGGTGGCGGGCAGCCCCAGCGCCGGCGCGCCCGGCGCCCCGCTGCCCGGCGCCACCACGATCCGCGCCGAGCGCTGGTCGAGCGGGCTCATCAGCAGGTCCGGCGGGTAGGCCCGCAGCTCGTCGGAGATGCTCGCGGCCGGGACGTCGGACTCCACCAACCGCAGCCCGGCACCGGTCGCCGTGATCTCCCGCCAGCCGATCCGGTCCTCCCGGAAGGCGTCGCGGAACTCGAGGGTCGCCCGGCCGGAAAGGTCCGCCGGTGCCGTCAGCTCGCAGGTCACCCGCGTGGTCGGCGCCAGGTTCTGGTCCCCGGGCGGGAACACCGCCTCGGCCCGCACGACGGTGAACGCCAGCGCGGTCCCGTCGACGGTCGCCGCGACGGCGGAGACCAGCTCGGCGCACTCCGCGGCGGCGTGCGCGGCGGCCTCCACAGACGAGTAGCGGCCGTCGCCGTCGGCGTCGACCTCGCCGCGGCGCTGGAAGGTCGGGATCTCCGCGGTGTCGAGCACCGCGAGGACGTCCAGCCGGTCCGGGTGCAGCGTCAACCCGTCGTAGTGGTTGACCGTGAAGTTGCCCAGCGGATGCGCCTGCGCCGGCGCCGGGCCGGTCGGACCCGCCGGGGCGAGCAGGTACGCGACGACGACCAGGACCAGCACGAGCCCCCGCGCAGCCACCCGTCTCAACTCAGCGCCTCCAGCTCGGCGATCGTCGCGCGGGCCCGCGGCGCCTGCAGCGGGTTGAAGTGCGGGTTCACGGTCACCGCCTCCTTCAACGCCGCGAGCGCCTCCTCGGTACGGCCGAGGGCGGCCAGGATCATGCCGCGGTGGTAGTCGTGGGTCGCGTTGCGCCAGCCGAGCGCCTCCGCCCGCCGCGCGTACTCCAGCGCCTCCGCGTGCCGGCCGTTGACGTGCAGCGCCCAGGCCAGCGCGTCGGCGCTGAAGATGCTCTGCCGCCGGTCCCACTCCGCCTGCGCGAGCCGCAGCGCCTGCGCCGGGTCACCGTGGTCGGCGGCGATCAGCGCGGCCACCTGGTCGTCGGTCGACCCCTCGGCCGCGTAGAGCCGCTGCTGCAGCGCGAGGAGCTCGTACTGCTCGGCGGCCTCGTCGGACCGGCCGGCGGCCTCGAGCAGCTCGCCGTACTCCAACAGGTACTGCGGCAGCGGCACCCGCGCGGTGACGCTGCGGTAGGTGGCCAGCGCCTCGTCGGTGCGGCCCTGCGCGTGGGCCACCCGAGCGGTGCCGGTCAGCAGCGCCGGGTCGTCGCCGCGGGCGGCCAGGCCCGCCGCGTAGTGCGTCGCGGCCGCCTCGACGTCGCCGCTGTTCCAGGCCAGCTCGCCGAGGTGGTAGCGGCAGAAGGCGACGTCGTCCGCGGAGAGAGCGCTCGCCAGCGCCCGCTCCATCGCGGTACGCGCCTGGTCGACCCGCCCGTGCAGCTCCAGGTCGTAGGACGCCCGGCTGAAGGCCGCCAGGCCGGGTTCGACGTCGAGCATGCGCTGCACCGCCGCGGACGCGGCGTCCGCGTCACCGAGCTGGGTGTAGGCGTCGACCAGCACGCCGTAGACCTCACCGGTGTAGGGCCGCAGCTCGCGGGCCCGCTCGCCGTGCTCGCGGGCGGCGGCGAAGTCGTGGCGGGCGTTCGCGAGCTGGCCGAGCCCGATGAGCGCCTCGCCGTTGCCCTCGGGCTCGAGCTGCAGCGAGCGGTCCAGCGCGCCCTGCGCCCGGCCGTAGTAGGAGGGGTCGCCGGAGATGCGGGCCTGCTCGACGTATGCCGCACCCAGCTCCGCCCACAGCGGGGCGTCCTGCGGGTTGCGGCGCAGCGCCTCCTGGGCGCGGAACACGAACTCGTCGAGGCCGCTGGGGGCTGCGGCGGGGGCGACGGCGGCCGGTGCGGGCTCGCGGGCGGACAGCACCCCCCCGACCGTCAGCACGGCCAGCAGGGCACCGATCAGGACGAGCAGGACGGGCACGCGCGAGCGTGGACCGGAGTCACCGGTCATGGGAA
>Ga0247713_1001065_pt1 | contig 14397 bp, 14 predicted proteins | sample 21E_NmetaG_FD_189936 | JGI IMG/M metagenome (GOLD analysis project Ga0247713, IMG submission 189936) | Soil microbial communities from hillslope of Landscape Evolution Observatory, University of Arizona, Oracle, AZ, United States - 2-1-E_N | ecosystem: Engineered > Artificial ecosystem >... | reverse complement strand
GGTAGCCCTTATGTGGCACGAACCGGGTTCGAATTCTGCCCAGGGTTCGTAGGTCTCGACCAGACATGTCTCCGTTGATAGCCCGGGGTTACGGGCGGTCGACCTGTCGAAGGCGGTCGGCCCTAGCCGTTCGTCACGCCTTTGGGGAAGGGGATGCTGTGACCGTCGCCGTCGGTGAGGCGCCTTCAGAATCGGGCTCATCTTTGGCGGTGTTCGGCGTCGGCTCTCCACTCGGGGAGGGCGAGGCGCTGCCGCTCGGAGATGGCGAGGCGCTCGGAGATGGCGAGGCGCTCGGAGATGCGCTTGGCGACGGGGTCGGCGAAGGATCGCCGGTCTGTTCGGTAGCCCTATCCGTATCTTTCAACGCCCGACCGGATCCTTGTACGCCCACCGCTTCTAGTTCACTTGCAACCAAGGACCACATCTTGGCGACGATACCGTCTATCTTCGCCTCCATTTCCGGGAAGGACAGGGACCCGTCGCCGGCTACCTGCCGGATCTGCCCCTCGAAACCGGCGAGCTTTTGTTCAGCGCCCGCGCTAAAGCGGACCAGCCCGTCGGTAGTGAACACGTACTGGTAGGCGGCGGCAAAGGTCTCGCATCGCACGCAGCTCTGATTGATCGCGATCGCGTAATTCCTGGGAGAGATGGTGGTCGCGTCGGTACGCTGGATGATCACCGCCTGGGCCGCCACTGCAACGGTTCGGCAGTCACTGCATGAGGAGGTGGCCGCGGCCGCGTTTTGATTGTTGGCGACATGTCCGGTCACCCGGGCCACTCCGACCCTTGCCCGGTCCGCACTTCGCCCGTCCACCGTGTTGACTACCACTACCTCGTTGTTGATGTTGCCTCCGCCACCTCCCGGTGGTGTTATGCCGGCCTCTTGCGAAGGAGAGGGATCAGGCGTTGGAGATGGCTCGGTGGTCGAAACCGGCTCCTGTGAGTAGGTGGCGCCCTGATACTCGGCACTGGCGTTGCCCACGCCGAAGAGCAAAACCGTCGCAAAGACGATTCCCACGGCGCGTTTGGAAGCGACGTATCTAAAGAACCAACTATTCAACTCGCTCAACCGCGCCCGAAGCTTGCTGGTCATTTGGCACTCGTCTACTTGTTACTACTGGTTGGCTCGCTGCTCTGCCTCGTGAGCCTCCGCCCTTGCTCTTGCTGCCTCCGCCTCGGCTTCTTTGGCGGCGACATCACGTTGCGCGCCGGCTTTGGCCTGCTGAGCCTCGCCTTCCCGCTCCATCCGCTCGTCTCCGATTGCCGAGCCGACTACATCCTTTGCTTTGCCCTTTATGCCTTCCGCCACGCTCTCTGCTCCCGCCTCCGGTCCAGTGTCTGGCATGTGCGATCCTTTCCTGAAAGTTTCGATTCTTGGAAGCAGATACCCCGCGAGGCTGCGGACGAACCCCGCACCTTTGAGGTCACCCGCCTTCCCCGCGCAGGAACGTCCCGGGGACGCTGGGTGGCGTATCCGGCGGTCGGTCACCGTCGAAATAGAAGAGAGGGATCCGAAGATCCCCCTCTTCTAACGGTCCACTCCCCTACGGCCGAGCAGCCCCCGGCGCTTCGCCGACGCTGGTTTTCGAAGTATCAGGAAACCGATAAGGCCTCGGTATGCATCCCCTTGGTTACATGGGGCGCGAAGTCGCCGAGGACGTCGGGAATTGCGCAGATGAATACGTAGGTTCGGCCCGGAGCAATGTCCAACGTCGTCGAACCCTCTTCTCCCGGCGCGACCGCGACCCCCCCTAGGAACCTGCCCGGTGGAGGCCCGGCCATCTCCCCATGCCATTCGACTACGTCTTCGATCGTCTGGTCGGCAGCTATCTCGAACAGGTTGATCTCATGAAGCTGGCGCCCGTCGTTGCGAATCCGGAACTCGTTGCTGCCCTCAGTCAGCGTGGGCGCCCGGTTGAAGGCGAAGTCGGTTGCGACCATGACTTCTTCTGCTTCCGGCAAGGACGCCGCAGCTCCAGTGCTCTCGGTCACGGTGATCTCTTTCACCATCCCCTTGGCGGCGTGAGATTCGCCATCAGGCGAGGGCACCAAGCAGTAGAAGACGTAGCCGCCGGCCGGAATGTCGAAGGCGACCTCTCCACTAACGCCCGGGTCGCTGGTGGCGATGCCTCCCCAGTCCTCGAACGGTGGAGGCGCGGCGGGGGCGACCCCGGGAGGCGGCGGAGGGCCGGTCAACGCGGCCATGACCTCTTCGAGCGTATGGCCTTCGGCGATCTTGGCCAGACCGAAGAAGTGCGGCTCTTGCCCACGGTTTACAAAATCGAACTGAACAAGGCCGCTGTCGATCGTATCGGGAACCTCAAAGGAGTAGTCCAGTGCGGCGATATCTATCCTTTGCGGCGAGGCCTCGGCCTCACCATCCTGGCGCGCTTCGGGCGCGCCGGCATCACCACCGTCCGTGTTACACCCAACGAGGGTTGTGCCGGCCAGGAGCAAGGCCACTACGATGGTGTGTCTCCGCTTCATGTTGCGCCTCCTCATTAGATCCATTTCTGACGGTGACGAAAACTATCAGAATTTGCGGTAAGGAAGAACAGGAACTGGGCAGGCGGGTGGCGGTCAATAAAAGTTCAAAAGAGAGGCCGGAATGCCGGCCCGGAATCGATCGGCTGCCACCGGGCCAGGGGGGCGACCCGGCGGCGGGATCAATGCAGCGGGGTTTGCACCGCTTCGCCGGTTTGTACCCGCCAAAGGGCCGCGTAGAGGCCGCCGGAGTCGACCAGCTCATCGTGGGTACCCGCCTCCGCAATTCGTCCCTGCTCCATCACCCAGATCTTGTCCGCGTGCCGGACCGTCGACAGCCGGTGGGCGATCACCAATGCGGTTCTGCCTTGTGCCACATGTGCCAGCGACCGCTGGATAGCAGCCTCCGTCTCGTTGTCTACGGCGGAGGTGGCCTCATCGAGAACCAGAATTGCCGGATCGCTGAGGATCGCCCGGGCTATCGATATCCGTTGCCGCTGGCCGCCTGACAGCTTCTGTCCCCTCTCGCCGACAACGGTGTCGTAGCCGTTGCTCATTCCGACGACAAAGTCGTGTACCTCGGCAAGGCGGGCAGCCTCCGCCACTTCCTCGTCGGTGGCGTCGGGTCTTCCATATGCGATGTTCTCCCGAACGGTTCCTTGAAACAGGAAGACATCCTGGCTCACGTAGCCGATGGCTCGCCGCAGGGACCGGTACGACACCTGCCGAACGTCGTGTCCGTCGATGAGGACCAAACCCCGCCGCGGGTCGTGGAAGCGAAGCATGAGCCGGACGAGTGTCGACTTGCCGGAACCGGTAGCCCCCACCACACCGTGGGTGGCTCCGGCCGGCACGCACAGGTTGACGTCGCTCAGCACGTCCGGCCCATCGGCATAGCCGAAGGACACTGCCTCCAGGCGGACTTCGCCCCGGACCGGCCGGGGCAGCTCGGCGGTCCCGGGCAACATCGCGGGCTCGACGTCCAGCAGGTCCAGGATGCGCCGGGTGGAGGCCATCGCTCTCTGGTACAGATCCAGCGTCTCCCCCAGGAAGGTAAGCGGCCACAGCAGACGTTGGGTCATGAAGACGAGCACCGAATACATTCCCACCTCGATCGCTCCGTCCAGGACCATCCGTCCGCCGATGAGCAGAGTGAAGGTGAACCCAGCCAGGATTGCCATCCGGATCATGGGGATGAAGGCCGATGAGACCTTGATGGCATCCCGGTTGGCCAGACGGTATGCCTCGGAAACCTCCTCCACTCTTGCCGCCTCACGCTTTTCCGCCGTGAACGCCTTGATGGTGGTGACCCCGCCCAAATTGTTCACCAGCATGGTCGACAGGTCGGAGACCCGGCTGCGAACCTTGGTGTAGTAGGGCTGGAGCCGGCGCTGGTACCGAACCGACCCGGCCACGATCACCGGAATCGGCAAGAACGCCAGCAGAGTCAGCTCCCACGAAGCAATGGCAAACACCGTGCCCACCAGCACGATGTTCCAGAACGTGGCGATGATGGCGGCCGCGCCGTTGTCGAGGAACCGCTCCAGCTGGTTGACGTCGTCGTTGAGTATCGCCAGCAATCCCCCGCTCGAGTTGTCCTCGAACCAGGCCAGCTCCAGGTCCTGGATGTGCCGGTAGGCATCCATGCGGGCATCGTGCTCGATGGACTGTGCCAGGTTGCGCCACCCCAGATCCGACAGATACTCGAAGGCCGACTCCAGTGCCCACACCACCGCGTTGACAACTGCGATGAGCACCAACTGGGTGAAGCGGTCGTCCACCCCGAACAGGCGGCCGACGAATGACTCCTCTCCCCTCACGATCACGTCAACCGCGGCTCCGATGAGAATCTCCGGGACGACGTCTGCAAACTTGTTGAGCGTGGTGCAGAGGGCGGCCCAGATCATCCTGCGCCGGTGCCCGGTGGCGTAGCGCCAGAGCCGGGCCAGGGGGTGTCCCGGGGAAACCGGCTGGGACTTTTGCTCAGACATCATGGGCGGAAGAATATGCGGCTGACGGACGCCCCACGTGTAAACGCCCTCTCTGGTCAGACGAGGTTTTCGTCGGCGGCGCTAATCGCCTCGGTCAACCGGTCCAGTGCCATCGAGTAGTCGGCGTAGTTGCGCACCCAGTAGGCAGGCCAGATCGCCACCGCTTCGGTTTGCGCCGCTTTCAGGAACCTCCACGTGGGGCGTTTCTTGGCATCATCCAGATTCGCCGGGTGGGATCGCTCGTCGACTATCACCAGGTCCGCCTGGTACTTCCCGGCGTTTTCCCAACTCAAGGTTTCCCAGTACTCGAAACCCGGGTCGGGCTTTTCCGGCACAACGATGTCAAGGCCCCAGTCCATGAAGTCCGCAAGCTCTGCGGCATGTTCGGGAACCGCCACGTACAGTCCCTCCTCAGAAGGCGATACCGCCAGCACGCTCAGGTTCGGCTTGCTCTGGATAGCCGACTGGAAATTGCTGCGGGCCCGCTCGAACTGGTCACGGCTGGCCTTTACTTGCGAGGAGTCCAGATCGGCACCCAGCGCCGACGCAAGCTCCTCGTAGTCCTGGATCATCTGGAGGATCGAGGGGCCTTGGGCGGGCCCGGCGATCGGAGCGATGTCCTTGATCTGCTTGCTGGCAGCCGAGGCACCCTCTTCCAGCCCGCTGTACGCCTTTTCCAGAGGCCACCACTCGGCCACGATCAGATCCGGCCTGAGAGCCGCAACCGCCTCGACGTTGATAACCCCCCACTCCTCACCGACGATTTCGATTCCCTCCAGATCCAGGCCCTTCAGGCCCAGGTCCTGCTCCACCGGGCCGTCGGCGTAGATGCCGACCGGCCGAACTCCCAGCGGGATGAGCGCCGCCGCGGCGTTGCCGTGGGCGACAATCCTCTTGGGAACCGAATCGAGCCGGGTCTCCCGGCCGGATCCGTCGACATAGGTCCATGCTCCCTCTGCACTGCCACCCGACGACGTGCCGGCCGGATTGCAGCCGGCCATCGGAATCGCCACACACATGAGCACTGTGACGACCAGCCGGCATCCACCGGCAGCCTTTCCCCACGGCTTCTGCGCGCGCATCTTCATGAGATGGCCTCCGCGACTTTGGTTTGCGGATCCCCGTCTGCTGCTGCGGCAAGCTGGGGAACCAGATGGTCCAGGGCGTAGGGCAGACTGGTGACGGTGGCCCAGTAGAGGGCTCCTTCAACCGGCTCGGTGCCGGGCACAACCCGGTCCTCGCGAACCACGGCCAGGTTCTGATACAGCGGGTGGCGGGTCAGGTCTCCGGCGGTTTCGAACTCGCCGACCATCAGCACATCACACTCCAACAGCTCCACCTGCTCCAGGCTGAGTTCTGCCAGCACGTTGTCGTCGGGGATCAGCGCCGCCACCTTCTCCGGGTAGCTAAACCCCAGCTCGGCCAGCACCTTGCCGTGGGGCTCCTTTGGCCCCCGAGCGTAGATGACCCCGTCGTAGATGCCTACCAGCATGGCCGTCTTTCCCTGAAACTCGGGATGAGCAGCGCGGGCAGCGGCGAACTTCTCCTGGACCCCCCTAATCAACTCCTCGGCCTTCTCGGAACGCCCGAGCGCCTTGCCGATCCGCCGGGTCGTATCGTCCCAGGGAGCCTCGAAGTCGGGAAAGTCCGCCGACTGGGCCACGGTCGGGGCAATCTTCGACGCAGTCTTGTACTCCTGCTCGGTCATCCCGGTGTACTGAGCGATGAGGATGTCCGGTCTGAGGGATGCAATTGTCTCGAAGTTGAACTTGTCTTCGTTGCGGGGCATCACCACCGGCTGAACGTCCCCCACGGCGTCATGCGACCATGGCCACAGGCCATTGCGGATGTCGGCTTTGGGGTACTCGCCGTACCAGTCGACGAAGCCGACGGGCTGGACGCCGAGGGCCAGCACTGCGTCCACATCCGTCAAGCCCAGTACGACCACCCGCTTGGGCTCCTTGGAGATGGTGGTGGAGCCGTACTTGTGCTCGATCGTGACGGGGAATGAGGAGCCGCCGGCGGACTCGGCGTCGGACACAGCCTCTGTGGCGGGCGATCCGCACGCTCCAAGGATCGCCAGGGCAGTCAAAGCACCTAGCAGCCGGCAGGTGAATCCAAACCCGGGCCGGCGGTAGGGCTCGGGCGCATGGCGCAGTGGACGCATGGTCATGTCTTCTCCTCGGGTTGTTTGATTGACGCTTCCGGTCGGGACGGTGGTGGCTTGTTCGACTTCTCTCTGGATTCAGGCCGACTCGGTGACCGCGTCGTGGTTGAACGAGGGATCGAGCAGGATGTCCTCCAGCTGGCCGATGAAAGCCTCCATCCGCGCCCAGGCCGAGCCAACCGACTTGGTGGCGTCGATGACATAGGACTGGCCGGCTCTGGTCGCTGCGAGGTTCGCGTACAGAGGGGATTTGGTTAGTGCGTCAACGCCGGGATCGCTGGATGAGTCGCCGCTGTAGTCGTCTACTATCACCGCGTCCGCATCGTGTTCGGGAAGCTGCTCCAGGCCGTACTCGGTAAAGTCTTCGGAGGCGCCGGGGCGTTGCGGCGCCGGCCGGGGCAGACCCAGGTCAAGCATTACCGTGTACTGCGCCTGGCCCCCTGAATCCGCCTGGTAGAAACGGCCGGGGTCGCCGGCCGATAGCAGCGAGACGCTGGTGCGTGACAGCTCGTCGCCCATCTGCGCCTTGAAGTCCTCAACCTTGGCCCGGTAGGCACGCTGCAGCTCTGCCGCCCGGTCCTGCTTGCCCACCACCCGGGCGAAATCCAACAGTGCCTCGGTCAGCGGACGGTTGAAAACCTGGACGAATACGGTGGGCGCAATCTTCGAAAGCTGGTCGTATACCTCTTCGGCGCTGAACTCGTCGCAGACGATGAGATCGGGCCGGGCTGCAGCGATCGCCTCGAGGTTGGGGTCACCGTACTCCCCTACGAACACGATGCCGGAGGTGTCGAACCCGTCGGTGCGCCGGAACGTTCTCGTGCCGTCGTCCGCCAGCAGTCCAGCCGAGGCAACCGGCTTTACCCCAAGCTCAAGTAGCGGCAGGAGTGCATTTTGATCCTGCAGGGTCACGATACGCCGGGGATCCACCGGAACCTCGGTGGTGCCCGCGAAGTGTTTGATGGTCCGGGTACCCGGTCTCCTGGCGGTTTCGCCGGTGGGGTCGATACCGCACGCCGCCAGCAACACCGAAGCCGTCGCGCCCACCAGGAACTGCCGCCTGGTCACTCCGTTGGGACCGAGCACGTGCTGCTCGCGGTCGCAGATGAGGGTTTGCATCCGATCTCCTTTGATTCCGGTTTGTCGTTCGATCTCCTACTAGGTGCCGCGCCTAAGGTGGCGGGGCGCCGCTCAGCCTCCCAAGGCCCGCTCCAGCTCCGGCTCCAGCAGGTCCAGGACGTGGTCGATTCCGCGCATCATCGGCGTCCGCAGGGCGTTCACCGACACGAGGTCAACATTCACGAGGCCGCCGTTGCGCACCGCCGGCAAATTGGCGAACACCGGGTTTTGCTCCAGCGATCCCTGGAGCTGGTCCGAGGCGTGAGCCATGAGGATGACGTCGGCGTCGAGAGCCTCGACCGCCTCGTAGCTGACATCCGGCTGTACCGACAGATCGTCCCCGGCCAGGGTGGCAACTTTCGGCGAGAGGGTCAGTCCGAGCTCGGTCAGCAGCCTGATGGCGAAGTCGTTCGGGTTGGTGATGGTGGTGATCTTGCCGGTGTCGTAGTTGAAGGACATGCTGAAGGTCCGTCCCTGCCAGGCGGGGTGGCGGGCAGCCATCCCGGCTATCCGGTCGCTCAGCCGCTTGACGGCCGCCTCGGCCTCCGCCTCCTTTCCGGTCGCTTCGCCGATCAGGGTCGCCTGCTCCTGCCAGGTGTCCTCGTACGAGCCCTTCACGTAGCTGACCACCGGGGCGATCTCGCTCAGCCGGTCATACACCTTGTCGATGTCGTAGTAGGTACCGGCCAGGATCAGATCGGGTCGTAATCCGGCGATCTGCTCGAAGGGCAGCTCGGCAGTCGACATGTCGATCAGCGTCACGTTCTCCCCTTCCACCAGCTCACGGTTGTAGGAGGAGATGCCCGAGGGGTCGAATGGCTCCCTCGCCATCCCAACGGGCACCAGCCCGAGGTCCAGCAGGACATTGGCCTCGAAGCCGAGGGTCACAATCCGCTCCGGTCGTTCCGGGATCTCCACCGCACCTTTTGCGGTCTCGACTACCCGAAAGGACTCCGATGACCCGGTTTTCTGGGTCCCGCCCCCGCAGGCGGATAAAAGCACCAGGCAGACCGAGGCCGCCATTAGATGGATGAGGCGGCTGCGGCAGCTTGACGTGATCATGTATTCCTCCTAATGAGACTGCTCCTCGAGCCACTCCACCCACCGGCTGTGCCGGCAGTCCTCGCAGCGGAAGGGGCACGAGGTGCAGTAGCCCTCTCCATCGGGATCTGGTTTCCCGTCGAAGACTTTGAAATAAAGACAGCAGGTTCCCCGGGCAGCAAACCGGGCGGTGCCGCCCGACCAGACAACCTCGGTGAGCGCCGGCCGGGCCTTTAACAGCCGGCTCCGCTCCTGGAGCCGGTCCAGGAACTCCCCCGCCCTGTCCCATGTAGCAGGCTGGGCCGACCCGGACCTCCATTCCCTCCAGAGGGCCATTCCCGCAATGCCGTCTGCCAGGGACCCCCACATGCTGCGCGTGGGGAAACGGGTGGCAGAGCGGACGGCTGCGAAGATCGGCTCGACCAGCCTTACCACCTCCTGGGCCAGCCGGAGTTGAAGCTCGACCGGGTCAAGTACGACGGTGTGGGGGGTCCCGGCCGCCGGGTCCTCCGGCAGCACCCAGATCTCGGGTGAGCGCAAAACCATCCCGTCGAACCAGCCGCCGGCATGCCGGTGGACTGCGATGGACTCCGGCTCCAGCGGCCACGCACGGTTGAGTGCGATAAATGCGACCGCCGGGGTGCCGGCAACCATTCCGGCCAGCCATGATGCCAGGTAGGAACCGGCGACATCCCGCCGGCCCCGGGCTTCCCCGGCAAGCAGGTCCTCCACCCAACCGGGGACCACCTCGGCATCGGAAAGAACGTCGGAGAGTACGTACCACCGGTCCTCGAGCGGCGGCCAACTCTTGCCCGACAGGCGCAGATCCACCTCGTCGCTGTTGCTCAGACACCGCAGCGTGTCTTCCAGGGGGTTGGACGGGCTAGGCATGCCGGCCGCCGGGGACGCCTGCGGCCGCCGTCCCGGACGCGATCGAGTCTTCTTCGCTGACATTGAAGTGCCGGCCAATCGGAATCACCATCGGGGTTCCCGAAACCGGATCGGGCAGCACCCGGCTGCGCAGGTGAAAGACATCCTTGACCATGGCCTCGGTCACCACCTGTTCGGGAGTCCCCTCGGCGACCAGCCTTCCGTCCCGCATGGCCAGCAGGTGGTGGCTGTAGCGGCAGGCGTGGTTCAGGTCGTGCAGCACCATGACTATCGTCCGGCCCTCCTCGTGATTGAGCTCCACCAGCAGATCCAGCACTTCCACCTGGTGAGCCAGGTCCAGAAATGTCGTCGGCTCGTCCAGCAGCATCAGGTCGGTGCCCTGCGCCAGCGCCATCGCAATCCAAACCCGCTGACGCTGGCCTCCCGACAGCTCGTCGACCGAGCGAGTGGCCAGATCGAGCGTTCCGGTGGCCACCATGGCGTCGGTGATCACCTGCTCGTCGGAGGTGCTCCACTGCCGGAACCACTTTTGGTGGGGGTAGCGGCCGCGGGCCACCAGATCGGCAACCGTGATGCCCTCGGGTGCTATCGGCGACTGCGGCAGTATGCCCAGGAGGGTGGCAACCGTCTTGGTGGGCAGCCGATGGATGCACTGGCCGTCCAGCAGGACCGAGCCCTCCTGGGGCTTGAGCAACCGGGAGAGGGCCCGCAGAAGAGTGGACTTGCCGCAGGCGTTGGCCCCGACAATGCAGGTGATCTTGCCGGGGGGAATGGAAAGTGACAGGTCCTTCGCCACTTCCACCTTGTCGTAGGCAAGGGTGAGCTCCTGGGCCTGCAGGGTGTGGGTTGTGGCCCGGCTCATCTCGCTCATCCGCCGGTCCCCACGCGGTTGGCCCGGGCAAGCAGCCACAACAGGTAAGGGGCACCGACTATGCCGGTGATTATTCCGACCGGCAGCTCGGTGGGGGCAAAGGCCCGGCGGGCCACCAGGTCCGACAGGAGCACGAGCAGTGCCCCGGCAAGTGCAGCCGGCACCAAGGTCAGGCTGGAGCGGGTAAGCCGCCGGGCGATAGGCGGCGCCACAAATGCCACGAAAGCCACCGGGCCGGCGGACGAAGTGGCGACTGCAGCCAGCGCCACCGCAACCAGGATCAAATACCGGCGGTAGCGCTCAACCCCCACCCCCAGGCTCTTAGCCGTGTCGTCTCCCAGCTGCAAGGCCCGCAGCGGCCGGGCCAGAAGCAGCACCACCGGAAACAGTGCGAGCATCGCCAGGCCCACCGGCCGGACGTGCTCCCAACCCCTGCCGTTCAACGAGCCGGTGAGCCACACGGTTGCGCGCTGCGCTTCCCAGATCTGGGCCCTGGTCAACAGGTAGGAGGTGAGACTGGAAAGGACCGCAGCGACTCCGATGCCCACCAACACCAGACGGTAGGCAGTGATGCCGCGGCGGTAGGCCAGGAAGTAGATCGCCGCGGCCGTGCCCAGGGCGCCGGCCAACGCGCCGAGCGATACCAGCAACCCTCCTCCGCCCACCACGACAATGATGAAAACCGCAGCTGCGCCGGCGCCCGCGGTGATGCCGATGATGTCGGGAGAGGCAAGCGGGTTGCGGGCAAGGCTTTGGAATATGGCGCCGGAAAAGCCAAAGGCCCCTCCCACCAGCAGAGCCGTCAGGGCCCTGGGCAGTCGGAGCGTCTGAACGATGAAGTGGGCATCGGGGCTGCCAAACCCGAAGATGGCCGGGACCACCTCTGCAAGCGGGATCGGAAAATCCCCCACGCTGACCGAGATCGCAAAGCTGACCGCAATCCCCGCTGCCAGCACCACCCCCACCACCGCCCCCCGGGCCCGTCCTGCATCGCGCGCCCGGGCCACGATCGAGACGGCGTCGCTCGGCGCGGAGATCGTCGACGGGCCGGTATCCAGAACCGGGGTCCGGAAAGGCAATTAAAGCTCCGCCAGCTTGCGGCGACGCACCAGCATCACGAAGAAGGGCGAGCCCACCAGAGCCGTAATGATCCCCACCTGGACTTCTCCGGGCCGGGCGATGACCCGGCCGATGATGTCGGACCCCAGCAGCAGAACCGGGGCAAGCACGGCCGAGTAGGGCAGTATCCAGCGGTAATCGGGTCCGGTGATTGCCCGGGCGACGTGAGGGACGGTCAGGCCGACGAACCCGATCGGCCCGGCGGCGGCGGTGGCGGCGCCGGTGAGAAGCACCACCGAAGCCGCTGAAAAGGCACGGGACAGCCCCACCTTCTGCCCCAAGGAGCGGGCTACGTCGTCCCCCAGCGACAAAGCGTTGAGCAGGCGTCCGGAAACCAGGGCCATCAACCCCCCGACGGCGATGAAAGGCGCCACCTGGGCGGCAACCTGGGGAGTCCGGCCGGCGAGCGACCCGACCGCCCAGAAACGGTACTGGTCCAGGGTCGCCACGTCGATGAGCAGGATCGCAGTGGTGATCGACGCCAGAAATGCGGTTAGCGCAGCACCCGCGAGCGCCAGCTTGACCGGCGTGGCCCCTTCACGGCCGAGCGAACCGAGAAAGTACACCACCAGGCTGGCCACCAAAGCGCCGGCGAAGGCGAACCAGACGTAGCCGAGCAGCGTACCGACACCGAAAACGTAGATGCCGACCACCACGAACAGCGAAGCACCTGCGCTGACGCCGAGGATGCCCGGATCGGCCAGCGGGTTGCGCGTGACCCCCTGCATCACCGCGCCGGCCAGCCCGAGCGCGGCCCCTACCAGCAGGCCCACTGTGTTTCTGGGGATTCTCAATGATCGGACGATCAGATGATCGTTGAGCTCCGGGTCGAAGTTGAAGAGGGCGTCGATGACGGTGGCAAAGGGGATCTGCTTGGACCCGAAGGCGATGCTCGCCAGGTTGACCAGTCCCAACAGCACGAGGGAAGCGGCCAGCCCGGCGGCCCTGGCCGAGCGACTGCGGACCAGTCCTTTGGGCCGGCGTTCCCAGCCGACGACTTTGGAGTTCGCCCTCGGCGCGGTTTTAGTGACCATAGAGCGGATGTTAGGTGAACCATAGTGATGTTGTAAACCTGTTTAATTGCGGTGCTTAAGACCGCTTTAACCGTTTTAGAAAACTGCCGCAAAGACCGGCTGAGGTGCCGGTGGAGATCATCCCTGCGCCCCCGGAGCCCTATCTGTCGCTGGCAGTCACCTAGAGCACCATTCAGTAATACGACTCATTCCTAGATACGCTATAGTCCTCCTACCCAAAGTCTGCCCCTGGAGGATTAATGCCGATTTTTATTGCTCGCTGCCTGGCTTTGCTTCTGTCCGTCTCACTTCTGCTAGTCGCCTGCGGCGACGATCGCACGACATCAGGGAACGGTTCGGAAGCGGGCTCCGAATCCCCCCTCGTCGTCGCGGCCTTCTACCCCCTCCAGTTCCTCGCCGAGCGCGTGGCCGGCGAACACGCCGACATTGCCGGCCTGACCCCGGCCGGAGTGGAGCCCCACGATCTCGAGCTGACCGCCCGCCAGATAAGAACACTGCTGGAAGCGGATCTACTGCTGTACGTGGGTCAGGGCTTCCAACCGGCAGTCGAGGACCTCATCGACCAGGTCGATGGCGAGAAGCTCGACGTTCTGGCCGGAAGTGACCTAATCCCGGGCACGGACGACCACGACGACGACCACGGCGACGAGGACGGACACGAGGAGGGTGAGTTCGATCCGCACGTGTGGTTGGACCCAACCCGGATGGCGCAGATCACCCGCGGAGTGGAGCAGCGCCTAAGCGCGGTCGACCCGGACAACTCAGCCGACTTCAAAGAGAACGCTGATGGGCTGATCGCCGAGCTGGAGGCGCTGGACCAGGAGTTCACCGCCGGACTTGCGCAGTGCGACCGGCGGGAGATCGTCACCAGCCACAGTGCGTTCGGATACCTGGTCGCTCGTTATGACCTGGAGCAACACGGCATATCCGGGCTGGATCCGGAGTCTGAGCCCAGCCCCCAGCGCCTGGCGGAGGTAGCCAGCCTGGTACGAGAGGAGGGCGTGACCACCATATTCTTCGAGACCCTGCTGCCGCCCGACTTGGCCGAAACCATTGCCCGGGAAACCGGAACCAAGACCGCGGTTTTGGACCCGCTGGAGAGCGAGCCGGAGGCCGGTGACTACCTAAGTGAGATGCGAGCCAACCTGGGCGCGCTGCGAGCCGCGCTGGATTGCAGTTAGACCGGGCCCGGTTGCAAATAGACCTAGGCTCCACCGATCCGTTGGACTTGCCTCCGGCCAGAAGCTACCCTCGGGAGACTGCGCCAGGCGGAGCACCGTGCCGGTAAAGGGAGCGAAGGACACCGGGACCCGGTCGGGCTCACCGGCGTCGTAGAACGAAATACCGCCCACCGACGCCAACATGAGATCCCGGAGATTTCCCTCCCGACGTGGCCGCTCGCGTGCCGGGTGGCTACGAGCGTCAGGGGTATGTTCCTCGGCCATCGGTGTCCTTAAGGAGCAGGGTGGGTGGATCTCTAGTGAGAGGCATTCTTAGTATATAGGAATAGCTCTCACTAGGCAGGCGGGAAAGCGTCGAAATAGCGCGAGTCGCCTCTATTATTGGGGAACACCGCCAAGGTGCACCAGGACTATGTGGAGCAGGGGTCGGTTTGACAAGACAGCAGGAAGCGCTTGACGGCAGCCGGGTTCACGGTGAGGCGGCCATCCGCTTAGCAGC
>Ga0247713_1001064_pt1 | contig 14412 bp, 15 predicted proteins | sample 21E_NmetaG_FD_189936 | JGI IMG/M metagenome (GOLD analysis project Ga0247713, IMG submission 189936) | Soil microbial communities from hillslope of Landscape Evolution Observatory, University of Arizona, Oracle, AZ, United States - 2-1-E_N | ecosystem: Engineered > Artificial ecosystem >... | reverse complement strand
GTCCCCGGCCGCGGCCGCGCTGGTCGCGGCCGCGGCCGGGGACGGCGTGCTCACCGGCGCGCACGACCTGTCCGACGGTGGCCTGGCTCAGGCGCTGGTCGAGGCCTGCCTCGCGGCCGGGCACGGCGCCCGCGTGACGCTGCCCGCCGACGTGTCCGCGTTCGTCGGGCTGTTCGCCGAGTCCGCGGCGCGGATGCTGGTCACGACCGGCCCGCAGGACGCCGACGCCCTGCTCCTCCGGTGTGCCGAGGCCGGGGTACCCGCGGAGCGGCTGGGGGAGACCGGCGGCGACGTGCTGGCGGTCGACGGCGTGGGCGAGCTGGGCCTGGACGAGCTGCGCACCACCTGGGAGGCCACCCTCCCCGCCCTGTTCGGCTGACCCGTGGCCCCTGGTGGCGGCGGCGGTACAGAGGCGGGCGGCACGGTCACCGCCTGGCTGGACGGCGGGCCGCAGCCGGACCGGGCGACGCTCAAGGCCGCGGTCCGCGCGAGCCTGGCCGAGCTCGCCCGGCGCGCGCCCGGGCGCAGCGTCGAGGTGCGCGTGCCGCCGTTCGGCGCCGTGCAGTGCCTCGCCGGCCCCCGGCACACCCGGGGCACGCCGCCGAACGTCGTCGAGACCGACGCTCGCACCTGGCTCGCGCTGGCCGCGGGCCGGGAGTCCTGGGCGGACGCGCGCGGGCGGAGCGCGCTCACCGCCAGCGGCCACCGCGCCGACGAGGTGGCCGCGCTGCTGCCGCTCGACCGGCCTGCCGCGACGCCGCCGTCGGGCTGACCGGTGGCGCCCGGCCGGGGTCGCGGCGACCTCACCGGCACGGATGCTCCACACGGGTGGCTGGTGGCGCAAACACGCCCGGCGACGGAGGATTGAACGAGTCAGTGATCGCTCGGTACGATCGGGCGACAGGAGGTGGCGGCGTGATCGCGGCGTGCAGCCTGCCCGAGCCCGACCACCCGGGGCCGGACGCCGCCGTCGCCGCCCTTGCCGCCCGCTGGGCCGAGGTGGTGATCGGTGCGGCCCCGGCCGGCGTCGCGCGGCTCACCACCCTGCTGCGCAGGCTCGCCGCGGTGCTGCGGGCCGAGCCGTTCTGGCCGCTCGCCGCCCGCGAGATCGGCCGCGAGCTGCTGGCGGCGGGTCCCGCCACGCCGGACGTCCTGCCCGCGTCGCTGGGCCTGCTGCGGGTCGCGGCCCCGGACGCCCTCGACCTCGTCGGGGTCGAAGGGCGCCGGCGGCTGGACGCCGCGCTGGACGAGCTGGCGGCCGGCTTCGCCGGCGCCCTGCGTCAGCAGACCCGGATCCGGGCGGCGACGTCGGACGTCCCGGAACCGGCGGGTGACGCGGAGGCGCTGTACCGGTCCGTGTACCTGCAGGGACCGGCCGGTCTCGCGATCGCCGGCCTCGACGGGCAGGTGCACGACCTCAACCCGGTGCTGTGCCGCATGTTCGGTCTCGCCACGCTGGACCAGCCGCGCCCCCTCTCCGACTTCGTGCACCCCGACGACCGGCCCGCCGTCCTCGCCCGCTACCGGAGCCTGGTCAGCGGGGAGCTGGGGGATGAGACCCGTCTCGACATGCGCCTCGTCCGCCCCGACGGCCTGGTGCTGTGGACCCACGTCATCGCCTCGCTCGTGCACGACGGCACCGGCGCACCCACGCACGTGATCGCCGTGGTCGAGAACCTCTCGGACCGCTACCGGCTGCCCACCGAGCCGCAGTCGGCGGCGAGCACGGACCAGCTGACGCGGTTGCCGAACCGGGCCCGCACCGAGCAGTGGCTGCAGCGGTCGTTCGCCGGTAGGGCCGCCCGGATGGGATTCTGCGCGCTGGACATCGACCGGTTCGCCGACGTGAACGACGCCCTCGGCCACCAGGCCGGCGACCAGCTGCTGCTGGCCGTCGCGGCCCGGCTGCAGATGGTGGCGGGCGAGCACCTGGTGACGCGCACCGGCGGCGACGAGTTCGCGGTGGTCGTCACGGACCCGGACGGGGTGTGCGCGGTCTCCCACGTCGCGGACCGGGTGCTCGCCGCGCTGGCGACCCCGTTCGTCGTCGCGGGGCACGCGCTCACGGTCTCGGCGAGCATCGGGGTCGCGGCCGCGCCGACGGACGACAGCTGCCCCGCGGAGCTGATGCGCGCCGCGGACGTCGCGCTGTCCTGGGCGAAGGCGAAGGGCGGCGGGCGTCGCGTGGTGTTCGACCCCGAGCGCGACGCCGGCGAGTCCGCGCGGTTCGCGCTGCTCGCGGGCCTGCGCGCCGGGATCGACCGGTCGGAGTTCCGGCTGGTCTACCAGCCCCTGATCCGGCTCGCGGACCGCGCGACGGTGGGCGCGGAGGCGCTGGTCCGCTGGCAGCACCCGACGCAGGGGCTGCTCGGGCCGGGGCGGTTCATCGAGCCCGCCGAGCGGACCGGCGCCATCGTGGCGCTCGGCCGGTGGGTGCTGGAGCAGGCGTGCCGGCAGGCCGCCACGTGGCGGGCCGAGCTGGGCGACGCGGCACCCTACGTCAGCGTCAACGTCTCGCCGGTGCAGCTGTGCGAGCCGGGGTGGGTGCGGCTGGTCGCATCGGTGCTCGCCGACACCGGGCTGCCCGCGGACCGGCTCCAGCTGGAGATCACCGAGCAGGCCGTGCTCGCCGACGAGACGGTGGCGCTCGACGCGCTCACCGCGCTGCGCGAGGCGGGCGTGCGCCTGGCCCTGGACGACTTCGGCACCGGCTACTCCAGCCTGGCCTGGCTGCGCCGGCTCCCGGTGCACGCGCTGAAGATCGACGGCTCGTTCATCGACGGCCTGCGCCACGTCGAGCCGGACGCGGTGGACGCCTCCATCGTCCGCGCGCTGGTCCAGCTGGCCCACGCCCTCGATCTCGAGGTCACCGCCGAATGGGTGGAGAGCGAGGTGCAGGCACGCCGGCTCGCCGAGCTGGGCTGCGACCTCGCGCAGGGACGTTGGTTCGGTGACGCGGGTCCCGGGGAGTGGGTGACGGCCCCGGGGCGGCGTAGCATCCGGACCTGAGCGGCCCACCGTCGTCGTCCCAGGGAGCAGTTGCAGTGGGTTCCACCCGGACCGAGCACTCGACCGGATCGCCCGCCCCCGACTCGACCGACGACACCCCCCGCGAGGAGTGCGGCGTGTTCGGCGTCTGGGCGCCGGGGGAGGACGTCGCCAAGCTCACCTACTACGGGCTGTACGCGCTGCAGCACCGCGGCCAGGAGGCCGCCGGCATCGCGGTCTCCGACGGCCGGCGGATGGTGGTGTTCAAGGACCTCGGGCTGGTCAGCCAGGTCTTCGACGAGCAGGTGCTGTCGTCGCTGCGCGGGCACATCGCGATCGGGCACGTCCGGTACTCCACCACCGGATCCACCACGTGGGAGAACGCCCAGCCGACGTTCCGCACCACGGCCACCGGCAGCGGCCTCGCGCTGGGCCACAACGGCAATCTCGTCAACACCGCCGAGCTGCGCGACGAGGTCGCGGCGCTGGCCCCGGCGACCGCGAAGGGCCGGGCCCGGATGCAGGCCAGCACCGACTCCGACCTGCTCTGCGAGCTGCTCGCCGCCACCGCGGCGGACATCGGGGTGGAGGAGGCCGCGTTGCGCCTGCTGCCCCGCGCCCGCGGCGCGTTCTCCCTGGTCTTCGGCGACGAGCAGACCCTCTACGCGGCGCGCGACCGCCACGGCGTCCGCCCGCTCGTGCTGGGCCGCCTCGAGCACGGCTGGGTGGTGGCCAGCGAGACGGCCGCCCTGGACATCGTCGGCGCGTCGGTGGTGCGCGAGGTCGAGCCGGGCGAGCTGCTGGCGATCGACGCCGACGGCATGCGCAGCTCGCGCTTCGCCGCCCCGGAGCCCAAGGGCTGCGTCTTCGAGTACGTCTACCTGGCCCGGCCGGACACCGCGATCTCCGGGCGGTCCGTGCACGCGGCGCGGGTGGACATCGGGCGCCGGCTCGCCGAGGAGCACCCGGTCGAGGCCGACCTGGTGATCCCGGTTCCCGAGTCCGGCACGCCGGCCGCGATCGGCTACGCCCAGGGCTCCGGCATCCCGTACGGCCAGGGCCTGGTGAAGAACGCCTACGTCGGGCGCACGTTCATCCAGCCGTCGCAGACGATCCGGCAGCTCGGCATCCGGCTCAAGCTCAACCCGCTGCGCGACGTCATCCGCGGCAAGCGGCTGGTCGTCGTCGACGACTCGATCGTGCGCGGCAACACCCAGCGCGCGCTGGTGCGGATGCTGCGCGAGTCGGGCGCGGTGGAGGTGCACGTGCGGATCGCCTCGCCGCCGGTGCGCTGGCCGTGCTTCTACGGCATCGACTTCGCCACCCGAGCCGAGCTGGTGGCCGGGTCCCTCGACATCGAAGGGGTGCGGCGCTCGATCGGCGCCGACTCCCTCGGTTACGTCTCCCTCGACGGGCTCATCTCGGCCAGCGAGCAGCCCCGCACGCGGCTGTGCTCGGCGTGCTTCGACGGGAACTACCCCATCCCGCTGCCCGACGAGGCGCGGCTGGGCAAGCACCTGCTGGAGGTACTGCCGGAGACCCCGGCGGCCGCCCTGTCCGCCGAGACGGACCTGCCCGTGGAGCTCGCCCCGGACGTGAGCGGCGCCGCCTCCGGCGATCCCGGCCCCGTCCGGACGTCGGCGGAGCGGGCACCCGCGCACACGGTCCGTTACGGTTCCGCGGGCGTCGGCGACCGCATCTGACGGCCGCCGGGAGCCCGCACGCCACGCCCACCCACCGGCCCCGCGCGGGTCGGGAGAGCCGGGAGCGAGACCAGCGATGCAGCCGACCACCGACCATGCCCCGGACGCGCCCCGCGCCAGCTACGCCGCGGCGGGAGTCGACATCGAGGCCGGGGAGCGCGCCGTGGAGGCGCTGCGCCCGCACGCGGAGAAGGCGGGCCGGCCCGAGGTCCTGGGCGGTATCGGCGGGTTCGCCGGGCTGTTCGCGCCGAGGCTGGGCCGGTACACCGAGCCCGTGCTCGCGGCGTCCACCGACGGCGTCGGCACGAAGGTCGCGGTCGCGCAGGCGATGGGCGTGCACGACACCATCGGCATCGACCTCGTCGCGATGGTGGTCGACGACCTCGTGGTCTGCGGCGCCGAGCCGCTGTTCCTGCAGGACTACATCGCCGTCGGGCGGCTGGTGCCCGAGCACGTCGCGTCGATCGTCTCCGGCATCGCGGAGGGGTGCCGGCAGGCCGGCTGCGCCCTGCTCGGCGGGGAGACCGCCGAGCACCCGGGCCTGATGGAGGCCGGCGGCTACGACCTGTCGGCCACCGGCATCGGGATCGTGGAGGCCGACGCGATGCTGCGGCCCGAGCGGGTCCGGCCGGGTGACGTCGTGCTCGCGATGGGCTCGTCCGGGTTGCACTCGAACGGGTACTCGCTGGCCCGCCACGTCCTGCTGGACATCGCGCGGATGCCGCTGGACGGGCACGTCGAGGAGTTCGGGCACAGCCTCGGCGAGGAGCTGCTCGCGCCCACCCGGATCTACGCCCGGGATTGCCTGGCGCTGGCCGCGGAGACCGGTGTCCGGACCTTCGCGCACATCACCGGCGGCGGCCTCGCCCGGAACCTGGAGCGGGTGTTGCCGGCGGGCCTGGAGGCGGTGTGCGAGCGCGGCACGTGGACGCCCGCGCCGGTCTTCAAGCTCATCGCCACCCGCGGGCGGGTGGAGCGCGCGGAGATGGAACGGACCTTCAACATGGGCGTCGGGATGGTGGCCGTGCTGCCGCCGGACGACGTCGATCGCGCGCTGGCCGTGCTCACCGCCCGGCACGTCCCGGCGTGGGTGCTCGGCGAGGTGCGGCGGGCGGGCGCCCGCTCCGGCGCCGGGGCGCGCGTGGTCCTGACCGGCGGGCATCCCCGGTTCTGACGCTCAGGCCGCGGTGAGGTTCTCCGGCAACGGAACGCGCGGGCCGCCGATCCGCGCGGATCGCGCCGACGGGCCGCTCAGCGAGGGCGCTCGTTCTCGTCGTCGTCGTCGACCGGGTACGCCGTATACGGCTCGTAGTCGTCCTCCACGTCGGACCCCTCGTCCGCGGTGGTCGTCGTCCCGCTCCCGAGCTCGCGCTGCAGGGCGTCGAGATCCATCGTCGGGGAACTGTACTTGAGCTCTCGGGCCACCTTGGTCTGCTTGGCCTTGGCCCTGCCGCGCCCCATGGCTCGTCCCCCTTACAACAGGGAAGGGGCGGCCGGATGACTCGGCGGCCCCATTCATTTTCTCAGTGTCCTGCGACCACCGTACCGTGCGAGTGCCCGGCTGTGCGACGTGACACCGGCCCTGTGACGTCACACCGGTCGCGGGGCAGCGCGGCCTGGCACGATCCTCCACCATGCCCGGCCCGTTCCTGTCGTACCTGCGGGTGTACGAACCCGTCCGGGCCTTCGCCGGGCCGGAGGGCACCGCGGTGCGCGCGGCGCTGGCCCGGGGGCCGCTCGCGGCGGCCGACTCCGGTCGCCACGAGCGCGAGCTGTGCCTGCGCGCCCAGCTGCGGGCGCACCTGCTGCCCGGGTCCGGGGCGGTCGAGGTGCTGGTGCTCGACCCGGACACCGACGGCGGCCCGCTGGTCTGCCCGCTCGACACGCGGCCGCGAGCGGCGGCGGCGGTGCTCGGGTTCCTCGGCGAGGAGTCACCGTTGCTGCGGGCGGCGGCGCTGCCGGTGCCCGAACCGACGGCCCGCCGGGCGGCGCAGGCCGCGCTCACCGAGCTCGGCGACGCCGCCGCGCACGTGGTCACCGCGGCGTGGACGGTGCCGCTGCCGTGGTTCGCGCTCGTCGACCCCGGTGACCGGCAGCTGAGCCTGCGGCCCCGGCGGGTGTGGTGGCGCGTGCCGATGTGGCGGGCGCGGGGCCGGGCGGCCTGGGCCGAGCGGATCGTGCGCGACAGCCTCGGCGACGAGGGCCCTGCCGAGGTGCTCGCCGAGACCGCCCGCTGGCTGGAGCGGTTCGACCGGCAGTCGGTCGTCGAGCTCGACTACGGCGGGGTCGTCGACCTGCTCGACGACGACGCCCTGCACGCCGACTCCTCCGCCGAGCAGGTGCGGGTGGCGTTGGCGGCGCTACGCGCGGGCGACGGCGAGGCCGCGGGGGAGGCGTACGCGGAGCTGCACGAGTACTGGTCGGTGCCGGCGCGCGCCCAGCACGCCGGCTGACGCCGTTGCGACGACCGCGAGTGCGCCCCTCGGCGACCGCGAGTGCGCCGTTCTGCGACCGCGAGTGCGCCATTCGGCGACGGCGAGTGCGCCGTCGGGCCGTCGGCCACCCGCGGGAGGAAGAGCGCGGCCCCGGCCCGGGGGGCGGCCCAGCTCAGCGGCGCAGGCCGCCGCGCAGCTGCGCGGCCCGGCCGGGGGGCGGCCCGCCGTCCTCCTGCGGCACGGAACCGGGGTCGATCAAGGCCGGCGCGGCCCGCTCGTCGACGCCCGCGACGAGTTCGGCATCCACCGGCAGCGAGCGCTTCACCAGCGCCAACGCCACCGGGCCCAGCTCGTGGTGCTGCACGACCGTCCCGACCCGCCCGACGACGCGCCCGTCGCGCAGCACCGGGTCGCCGGGCACGGGGAGCTCCTCGTCGCCGGCGTCGAGGTGCACCAACACCAGACGCCGCGGCGGGCGGCCGAGGTTCGCCACCCGCGCGACCGTCTCCTGCCCGCGGTAACAACCCTTCGTCAGGTGCACCGCCGAGCCGATCCAGCCGACCTCGTGCGGGATCGTGCGCTCGTCGGTGTCGACGTGCAGGCGCGGCACCAGCCCCTCGACCCGCAGCGCCTCGAACGCCATCGTCCCGGCCCGGCGGGCCCCGGCGTCCACCAGGCGGGCGAGCCACTGCTCCCGCTCGGTCCGCGGCACGAGCAGGTCGGCCGCGTCGACCCCGGGCCAGGGCATCCGTCGGACCAGCGCGCCGTCGCCGGCCGCCCGGGCGCCGCGGGGGGCGTCGGGCACTGCCAGGCCGGCGGCGGCGAGCACGGTCGCCGTCTGCGGCCCGACGACGGACAGCACCGCCCGCTCCGCCGTGGCGTCGCGCGGCTCGACCTTCGACCAGAACCGCATCTTCTCGAGGTAGTCCAGCAGCGCGGGCACGTCGCCCGGCTCCGTGTCGAGCCAGACGGTGCCGTCGACGTGCGCGAGCACGGCGTGGTGCAGCACCCGGCCGTTGAGGTCAAGGATGAGCGTCTCCGTGCCGGTGTCCGCGGGTAGCTCGCTGACGTGCTGGGTGAGCAGCAGGTGCAGCCAGCTCAACCGGTCCTCGCCGGGTACGGCGAGCACACCGCGGTTGCCCCGGTCGACGACGGCGGCAGAGCGGGCCATCGACCGTTGCTCGGCCGGGGGGTCGCCCGCATGAGCCGGAACGGCGGCGTCGACGTCGGTGGGGCTACTCATCCCTGTCACCCTCGCCGAACTCGTCGGCGCGCCGGCAGGTGGGGCACCGGCCGGACAGCGCAACGTGCGTGACGTCGAGGTCGAAGTCGAGCTCGTCCTGGAGCCGGGCGGCCAGGTCGGCGAGCAGGTCCTTCGGCGTCTCGACGACCTGGCCGCAGCCGTGGCACACCAGGTGCACGTGCTGGTGCTCCCGCTCCGAGTAGGCGGGCGCGCCGTGTCCGAGGTGGGTGTGCCGGACCAGCCCGAGCCGCTCCAAGAGGTCGAGGGTCCGGTAGACGGTGGTGATGTTCACCGCCGGCGCCGCCCGCTGCACGGCGGCGCAGATCTGTTCGGGGGTGGCGTGGCCGAGGTCGCGGACGGCGTCGAGCACGAGCTGGCGCTGCGGCGTCATCCGCAGACCGCGTTGGTGCAGCGTCCGGCGCAGGGCCGTCGCCTCCGACGGGCGCTGTGCGGGCTGGAGCTCCTGCCGCGTGTCCACCACGCCGATGGTAGGCGGCGAGGTCCGGTTCGCAGGATGCACACCGGCACGGCACACCGCCGTCCGCCCGGCGCGTATGCTCCGATGGGGTGACCGCCACAGCCGGACGTGCCGCCGGGTCCCTACCCTCGGCGGAAACCCGCCCGTTCTCCCGGACTGGAGGTTCGACGATGACCGCTTCCCCGCGGTTCGACGTCGTGCTCCGCGGTTACGACCGCAGGCAGGTCGACGAGTACGTCGCCGGCCTGTTGCAGGCGCTCGGCCGCATGCAGGCCGAGCTGGACGAGGCGCGACGCCAGCAGCCTCCTCCGGGTCAGCCCGGTCCCCGGAACCGACCGGGCCAGCCGCCACCGCCGCGTCCGGCGCCCCGGCCGCTCGGCGCTCCGCCGCCGGGTCCCGCCCAGCAGCCGGACGTCGTCGGCTCGTTCAGCGACCGGATGCAGCGGATCCTGCAGACCGCCGAGGAGGAGGCCGCGGAGATCCGTGCCCGGGCCCGCGCCGAGGCGCAGGCCGGCCAGGGGCCGGTGCCGGCGGAGATCGCGGAGCTGCGGGAGGAGCGCGGGGTCGTGCTGGCCGAGCTCACCCGCATGCGCGGTCAGCTCGAGGCGCTGCTCGCGGCGCCCACCGCGCCCCGGCTACCGGCGCACGAGCCCACCCGCGCGGTGCCCCCAGCAGAGGCCGCGACGCCGACCCCCGCCTCCTCTTCGTCGCGGCCGGTCCCAGCGCCCGTCCCCACGGGGAGCGCGCCCGTCGCACCGGCCGGGCCCGCCGCCCCACCGGTGAGTCCGGTCCCGAGCGGTGCGGCGCCAGGCCGCGCGCCCGTTCCCGGTTACGTCGACCTGTTCGAGCCGGCGTCCGGAGCTCGCACCGGGGCCACCGGCGGACCGGCCCCCGCCGTCGTTCCCAGCCCGGAGCCCGGCGGGGCCGAGTCGACGACGGCCGTGCCCGCCGTCCGGCCCCGGCCGACCCCTGCGGCTCGGCCGCCGGCGGCCGCGACCCCGTACCCCGACGGGCCGCGCGCCGACCCGTCGGGGTACGGGGTCGCGGCCGCCGGCGGCCGCGACCCCGTACCCCGACGGGCCGCGCGCCGACCCGTCGCCGGCGGCCACCCGCCCGGGTGCCGGTCCGTCGCCCGACGCGTCCGGTCCGGCCACCGGTACGTCGCCCGCCGCGGAGCGCGCCACCCCGGATGCCGCGGCCGCGTCCGGATCCCCGGCCCGGCCGGGAGCGCCTGCCCCGGCCACGCACCGCGCCGGCGAGGACGCCGACCCGTCCGGCCCCGGCTCCGCGGTCCGCTCCGCCGGCAAGCCCTCCTCACCCCCCAAGGCCGGACCCGGGGCCGCGACGGCCGCAGCCGGCCACGGCTCGTCCGGCGCGGTGACCTCCGTCGGCACCGGCCCGGCTCCCGCGGCCGGTTCGCCGGTGCACGCCGGCCAGCGCACCGACCCCGCCGATCCGGCGCGGGACGGCTCGGGGACGCGGCCCGCATCGGACTCCGGCGGCTCCGGCCCGGGCGGTGCGGACTCGGGCGGCTCCGGGACGCGGCCCGAATCGGACTCCGGCGGCTCCGGCCCGGGCGGTGCGGAGCCGGGCGGCTCCGGGACGCGGCCCGCGGGCACGCCGGCCACCGGCGGTTCGGGTACCGCGACCCCGGACGACGGGGATCCGGACGCGCCGCCGCAGGCCGCCACCGGGGGAAGCGCCGGCGGGGGATCGGAGAGCACGGTCAAGGTCGACGCCGCGCGCGGCGGTGGTGCGCACGCCGAGCGGACCGTCGCGACACCCGCGCGGCGCCCGTCACCCCGACCGGTCGGCCGCGGCGGGTCCTCGCCCGCCTCCACCGGCACCGAGCAGGAGGACGCGCCGCGCACGAACGGCGCGGGCAACGGTCGGACCACCGGCCGCGTAACGCCGTCACGCTCCGGCTGATCCCGATCGCGGAGTGTGACCGCCTGCCTGCCGGCGGATCAGGTACGGGAGCTGCTCGTCAGCCCGCCACCCGGGTGAGGTGCGCGGACAGGTGCGGCTGGCGCGGCCGGCCGACCATCTCCCGCTCGTCGACGTAGGCGAGGTCGCCGTTGACGATGCCGTACAGCCGGACGGAGCCGTTGACCTCCTTGGCCGATGCGGTCCGGGCCACGGCGTCGGTGGTGATCTCCCACGACGTCTGCGTGCGGGCGGCGCCGTAGAACACCTCGACGATGCCCGTCGCGTGCGCGATCAGCACCTCGAGCGAGCGATCCGGCTGCGGGCGCCAGAAGCCGGTCTCCCGAGCGGCGGGGCGGATCACCCGGCCCTCGGTGTCGAGCAGCCAGGCACGCGCCTCGTAGGACAGGAAGGGGCGCCCGTCGTGGGCGAACACGAGCTGCTGGCCGTACCGGAAGGGCCCGTCGATCGTCGGATAGACGACCTCGCCCTCGCCGCGCCACACCCCGACCAGCGGAAGCAGCCCGAGGCAGGCGTCGTGCAGGTCGGGGCCCTCGCGCAGGTTGGCGGTGTCGTCGGGGATCGGCAGGTCGTCGAACCGGGGCCGGTTGCGGCGGGAGGCGTCGGGCGCGGCGTTGGCGGCGAGCGGGACGCCCCCGAGCTCGGGGTCGGTCATCGGACGGGCTCCGGGGCCGGCTCCGGCGTACCGGCGGCCGGTGTGGCTGCGGCGAACGCCCGCCGCAGCAGGTGCCCGGCGCCGGCGGTGGCACCCACGGCGGCGAGGATCAGGACTGCGGTGAACACCCAGTGCACGGCCGCGAGCCTAGTCCCGGTCCACCCCCCGCACGCCCGACGGCACGTTCGCGCCGAACATCTGCGCGAACGTGCGGCCGGGTGGAGGGGGGCGGACCGGTCAGGCGACCGCGACCTCCGCGCTGTGCAGGCCGGGGCCCTCGGCGTGCAGCACGGCCTGGCCGTTGCCGGCGCGGGAGAGCGCCCGCAGCGTCCACGTCCCGGGCGCGGCGAAGAATCGGAAGCCACCCGAGGCCGACGAGACGACCTCCGCGGTGAACTCCCCGGTGCCGTCCAGCAGCCGCACGTACGCCCCGCCGACCGGCTCGCCGTCCGCGACGACCTTGCCCGTGAGCACGGTCTCCTTGGACAGGTCGGTGCCCGGCGGGAGCTGGACGTCCTGGTCGGGAGCGCCGCACATCAGCGACCACCAGCCCCGAGCTCGATCGGCACGCCGATCAGCGAGCCGTACTCGGTCCAGCTGCCGTCGTAGTTCTTGACGTCGCGGTACCCGAGCAGCTCGTGCAGCACCACCCAGGTGTGCGAGGAGCGCTCGCCGATGCGGCAGTAGGCGATGGTCGGCCGGCCCTCGTCGTAGCCCTCCTGGGCGTAGAGCTCGCGCAACTCCTCGTCGGAGCGGAACGTGCCGTCCTCGTTCGCGGCCTTGCTCCACGGGATGTTGATCGCGCTCGGCACGTGCCCGGGCCGCTGCGACTGCTCCTGCGGCAGGTGTGCCGGCGCGAGGATCTTGCCGGAGAACTCGTCGGGCGAGCGGACGTCGACGAGGTTCTTGGTGTCGATCGCCTCGACGACCTCGTCGCGGAACGCGCGGATCGACAGGTCCGGCTCCTGGGCGGTGTAGCTGGTGGGGGTGCGCTCGGTGACGTCGGTGGTGAGCGGGCGGCCGTCGAGCTCCCACTTCTTTCGACCGCCGTCGAGCAGCTTGACGTCGGCGTGACCGTAGAGCTTGAACTCCCAGTAGGCGTAGGCGGCGAACCAGTTGTTGTTGCCGCCGTAGAGCACGACCGTGTCGTCGTTGGCGATGCCCTTGCGGGACAGCAAGGCCTCGAACTGCGGCTTGCTCACGATGTCGCGGAGCAGCGGGTCCTGCAGGTCGGTGGTCCAGTTCATCTTGACGGCGCCGGGGAGGTGACCCCCGTCGTAGGCGGTGGTGTCCTCGTCGACCTCGACGAAGACGATCCCGTCGGTACCGAGGTTCTTCTCCGCCCAGTCGGCGGTGACCAGGACGTCCTGGCGGCTCATGCGGTGGCTCCCTGCTGGTTGGACTTGACGGTCAGGCGGGCGATGAGGGGGTACAGCTCGCAGCCCAGGCAGAAGCCGAAGGCCGCGTTGAGGAAGGCCGCGCCCAGTGCGAACGCGGTGGCGACGATTCCGAGGACGGGCAGGCCGGCCAGGTACCCGACCGCGCCGACCACGGCGAAGACCAGGCCCACCGCCTGCGAGAACCGCACGGGAGCGGCGTCCTCCCGCTCTGCCGGCGGGCCCAGCCGGGGCGCGACGACGACGCGGAACAGCACCGAGTACGGCGAGAGGTGCAGGCCGGCGAACGCGCCGAGCGCGAACACCACCGCCTGCACGGCGAGCAGCAGGCCGCTGCCGGAGAGCAGGACCAGCGCCAGGACCAGGGTGGTCAGGGCGGCGGCGAAACGCACGGCGCGCGGGTCGACCGCGGGGCGCGCGGAAAGATCGGGCACGGGGACTCCGGGGGACGTGGGACGCGGGAGGACGCGGGCCGAACCCGGATGTGTGGGGGTCCGGCTCAGCGAGCCCGACACAGGCAGCTGCCGACGCGGCACAGGTCCACTGCGCGGCGACGGGTCAGCGGCCAGAACACGGACCCGAGGGTAACCCAGTTCCCGCTGCTCGGGAACGTCCTCCCATCGCGCGGAACGACACGTCGGGGTTCAGACACCGCGCAGGGCCTCCTCCAGGTCCGCGATCCGGGGTACACCGCTGACCCGCAGGACCTCGGCACCGCCGCGGTCGAACCCGACGACGGTCGGGGTGCGCAGCACGTCCAGCTTCCGTGCCACCTCGGGGGAGGTCGCGACGTCCACCTCGTGGTGGACGACGCCCGGGGTGTGCGCGGTCAGGTCGGCGAGCAGCTCGGCGGTGCGCCGGCAGGGAGCGCACACGGGTGAGGACAGCTGCAGCAGCAGCAACCGGTGCCCGGTCGGGTCCAGCCCCGCCAGCGCCCAGCCGCCCGCGTGCGGACGGCGCGCCGGCGCGGCGACCCGCACCCGCCCGGCGCGGACCCGCAGGACCAGCCCGGCGACGATGGTGGCGCCGAGCACGGCGAGCAGCACGATCACTTCGATCATCGACGGTGCCAACCGCGGCAGGGGCGCGTTTAATCCCGGCACCCCGGTTCGGGCCGACCCGCGGCGCGGTCAGGGGGCGGAGCCACCGAGGACGAGGCCCTCGGTGCGACCGCTGATCTCCAGATGACCGTCGCGCGCCCGCACCTGGGTCGGCGTGACCTCCAGCGGCAGCACGCCGGGGTCGATCCGCACCGTGAAGCGCTCCTCCAGCTGGTCGGAGAGCACGTCGGGCACCGCGAAGGCCGCGGCGCCGAGGACGACGTCGCGCGGCTCCACCAGGATCTGCCCGTCGACGAGGTCCAGCACGGCGATCACGAAGAACTCGACGTCCTGGCCGAGCACCGAGGTCAGCCCGACGAAGTGCGCGGCGCGGTCCGGGTCGAGGCCGGCGAGCCCGGGATCGCCGCCGTTGTCCACGGCCACCTGCAACGCGGCGGCGTCGAGGGTGTCGATCCGCAGTCGCCGGACGCCGCCGACGAGCCGCTCGACGCCGCCGCGTTGCAGG
>Ga0247713_1001063_pt1 | contig 14428 bp, 11 predicted proteins | sample 21E_NmetaG_FD_189936 | JGI IMG/M metagenome (GOLD analysis project Ga0247713, IMG submission 189936) | Soil microbial communities from hillslope of Landscape Evolution Observatory, University of Arizona, Oracle, AZ, United States - 2-1-E_N | ecosystem: Engineered > Artificial ecosystem >... | reverse complement strand
CCGCACTGTCGAGGCTCGACGTGCGGGGTCGACGGCCGCCACGGCCGGTGGCGGTGGCACCGGGGACGCCCGCACCGGCGGCGGCTCGGGAGCCGGCGCCGGCCAGACGGACGTGGGACGGAAGTCGTCCTCGTCCGGCGTGCCGGCGGCGCGGCGGGCCGGCCGGACGAACAGCACCCAGGTGACGAGGGAGCCCAGGAGGAAGGCCACGGCGCACAGCAGCCAGACCTGACCGAACAGCCACCACACGATGTCCTCCTACCGCGTCAGCCCGGGTCGGCGACGATCTCGACGCGCCGGCTCGCCTCGAGGGTCGCGAGCGGGCGCGCGTCGCCGGCTCCCCGCGTCGTGATGCGCGACGGGGGGACACCGGCGTCGGCCAGCGCGCGCGCCACCACCTCCGCCCGCTCCTGCGACAGCGCCAGCGCGCGCTCGGCCGGCCCGGGGAGGTCGGCGGCGTGCCCCACGACCTCGATCGCGGTCCCGGGCCGCGCGCGCAGGAGTCCCGCGACCTCGGCGACGGCCTCCGTCGCCGGCCCGGTCAGCTCGGCACTGTCCGCCGTGAACAGGATCGGACCGGCGACCGCGACGCGGTCGCCCGACGCCGCGGGCTCCGGTGCGGCCGGGGTCGACGGCGACGGGACCGGGCGCCGCGCTGCGGCGGGCGCCTCGACGGCGCGCACCCCGGACACCGAACGCACGACGGCAGTCGCCGCCGCGACCCGGTCCGCCGGGACGTCGAGCAGGACGACATCGCGGCCGGTGACCTCGACGCCGACGCCCGGCAGACCGGCGGCGGCGAGCGCCGCGGAGGCGCGCTCGTCGAGATCGCGGGAGAGGGCGGGCCCCGGCCAGAGCACGGAGAGCCCGGCGAGCAGCGCCGGCACCGCGACGAGGGCGTCGACCCACGAGGCGTAGGCACCCGCCCTGCGCTCGGACACCGGTCAGCCCTCCCCACGTCACGGGCGAAGGTCGTCCCACAAGGTCACGGAAAGGTCACGGAAAGGTCACGGATCGCGCGCGCGCACCAAGCCGTGCGCATGTGCGTACCCGCGATCAGGCGGTGCGGTCGACGACGTAGGCGGTGAGGGCGGCGAGGGCGGCCCGGGCCGGGGAGTCGGGCAGCTTGTCCAGCTCCGCCCGCGCCGCCGCCGCCTGCTCACCCAGCACGGCGCGGGCCCGGACGAGCCCCTCGCCCTCGCGCAGCAGCGTGAGCGCCTCGTCCACCTCGGCGTCGTCGGTGATCGGGCGGGCCAGCAGCGCGCGCAGCCGGACCGCGTCGGGGCCGCTGCCCTGCATCGCGTACAGCATCGGCAGGGTGTGCACGCCCTCGCGGAGGTCGGTCCCCGGCGTCTTGCCCGAGCTTGCCGACGGCGAGGCGATGTCGATGACGTCGTCGGAGATCTGGAAGGCCGTGCCGATCGCCGACCCGAACCGGCGCAGCGACTCGACGTGCTCGGACGGGCACCCGGCGAACATGCCGCCGTACCGGCCCGACGTCGCGATGAGCGAGCCGGTCTTCTCGTCGACGACGGTCAGGTAGTGCCCGACCGCGTCCTCGTCCGGGTCGGGCCCACGGGTCTCGCGCATCTGCCCGGTGACGAGCTCGGCGAACGTGTCGGCGATGATCCGCACGGCCTCGGGCCCGAGGTCGGCGACCAGCCGCGACGCGTGCGCGAACAGGAAGTCCCCGGTGAGGATCGCGACGGTGTTGTCCCACCGCGAGTTCGCGCTCTGCGCGCCGCGGCGCATCGTGGCCGAGTCCATGACGTCGTCGTGGTAGAGCGTCGCGAGGTGGATCAGCTCCACGACCGCCGCCGCCCGCACCACGTCGTCGGAGTCCGGCCGCGGGCCGGTGTGCGCGCCGAGCAGCGTGAACAGCGGCCGGAACCGCTTGCCGCCCGCCTCGATCAGGTGCAGCGACGTCTCGCTGACGAACCGGTAGTCGCTGCGCACCTCTTCGCGCAGCAACGCCTCGACCCGCTCGAGGCCCGCGGCGACGGCCGCGGCCAGGTCCGGGTCGCCCAGCTCGACACCGGCGACGGCGGTGGCAGGTTCGGTCACCCGCTCAGCCTACGAAAGAGCCGCCGGCGGCCCAGTCCAAGGCCAGGGTCGGCAGGATCCCCAGCAGCAGGGTGACGACCACGCCGAGCGTGATCGCGGCCGTGGTGAACGCGCCAGGCACGACGACGGCCGGCCCGTCGGGCGCCGGCTCGCTGAAGTACATGAGCACGATCACCCGCACGTAGAAGAACGCCGCGATGGCGCTGGCCACCAGCGCGATCACCACGAGCGGGGCCATGCCGTCGCCCAGCGCAGCCGCGAACACGGCGAACTTCGCGGTGAACCCGCTGGTCAGCGGGATTCCGGCGAGGCCGAGCAGCAGGAACGCCATGACGCCGGCGGTGAGCGGCGAGCGCCTGGCCAGGCCCGCCCACTGCGACAGGTGCGTCGCCTCGCCGTCGGCCCCGCGCACCAAGCTGATCACGGCGAACACCGCGAGGGTGTTGAAGCCGTAGGCGAGCAGGTAGAACAGCGTGCCCGACACCCCCGCGGGGGTGATCGCCATCGCCCCGAGCAGCAGGAAGCCGGCGTGCGCGATCGAGGAGTAGGCGATCATCCGCTTGATGTCGGTCTGGGTGAGACCGATGACCGCGCCGATCACCATCGACGCGATCGCGATCGCCCACAGCACCCCGCGCCACTCCCAGCGGGTGTCGCCGAAGGCCACCTGAAGCACGCGCAGGATCCCGCCGAACGCGGCGACCTTCGTGCACGCCGCCATGAACGCCGTCAGCGGCGTCGGGGCGCCCTGGTAGACGTCGGGAGTCCAGGCGTGGAACGGCCCGACCGAGCCCTTGAACATCAGGCCGACGATCAGCAGCGCCAGCCCGCCGAACAGCAGGGTGTCCGAGCGGATCGATCCTGCCGACGCGGCCGCGATGTCGGCGAAGCCCACCGACCCCGCGTAGCCGTACAGCAGCGCGAGCCCGTAGACGAAGAACGCCGACGCGAACGCCCCGAGCAGGAAGTACTTGACCGCCGCCTCCTGCGACAGCAGCCGGCGGCGCCGCGCCAGCCCGCACATCAGGTACAGCGGCAGTGAGAGCACCTCGAGCGCGACGAACATCGTCAGCAGGTCGTTCGCCGCGACGAACGCCATCATGCCGCCGAGCGCGAACAGGAAGAACGGGAAGACCTCGGTCTGCATCGTCGGGGCCCGGTCCGGCGAGCCCGGGTCGCGCGGCTCGGCCGGCGGCGGCGCGGTGCCCCCACCGCCGACCGCGGCCCGCGACTCCGCCGACGCGGCGAACGCCCCGCCGGGCTCGACCGACCGGTCCGCGACGAGCAGCAGGCTCGCCACCCCCAGCGCGAGCAGCGTGCCCCACAGGAACAGGGTCGGCCGGTCGACGGCCACGGTGCCGGCGAGCGTGGTGACCCCGTCCGTCGCGCCGCCCGCGTAGACCCCGAGCGCCACCGCGGCGATCGCCAGCGCACCGAGCCCTATCCCGACCTGCGTCGTCCAGCGCAGGTGGCGCGGGACGAACGCCTCGACCAGCACGGCCGCGCACGCCGCGGCGAAGACGACGAGCATCGGCGAGATCGCGGCCCAGTCGATCGGCGGGGTCTCGACCGGGGCCGCGGGCGTCGCCGGCGGCACCTGGGCGAGGAACGAGCTGAGACGTCCGGTCACGGGGTCCCTCCCACGGGATCGGTCAGTCCGACCTCGGACAGCGTGGCCACCACCGACGGGTTGATCACCTCGAGCACCGGCCCGGGGAAGAACCCGAGCGCGATGACGAGCACGATCAGCGGCACGAGCACGGCCAGCTCGCGCGCCGACAGATCGGGGAAACCACCCGTGGCGCCGCGGCGGGCGGCGACGTCGGGATCGAGCATCGTGCCCGGCCCTCCGGCGGACCGGCCGACGGCGGCCAGCACCGCCGCCCCGCGCACCGGGCCCTGCATGGTGCGCTGGTAGACCCACAACACGTACAGGGCGGCGAAGATGATCCCGACCGTGGCCAGGATGGTGTAGACGGGCTCGCGCGGATAGGACCCGACGAGCACCAGGAACTCGCTGACGAACGAGTTGGTCCCGGGCAGCGCGAGCGACGACAGCCCGGCGATCAGGAACGCCCCGGCCAGCAGCGGTGCGAGCTTGTGCACCCCGCCGTAGTCGGGGATCAGGCGCGAGCCGCCGCGGGCGATCACCATGCCGACGACGAGGAACAGCATGCCCGTCGAGATGCCGTGGTTGACCATGTACAGCGTCGCGCCGGCGAACGCCTGCGTCGAGAACGCGAAGATGCCCAGCGCGATGAACCCGAAGTGGGCGATCGAGGTGTAGGCGACGAAGCGCTTGAAATCCGTCTGTGCGACGGCGAGCAGGGCACCGTAGAGCACGCCGATCACCGCGAGGGTGAGCACGAGCGGGGCGAGCCGCTGCGACGCCAGCGGGAACAGCGGCAGGCAGTAGCGCAGGAAGCCGAACGTGCCGACCTTGTCCAGCACCCCGACGAGCAGCACGCCCGCCCCGACCGGTGCCTCGGCACCGGCGTCGGGCAGCCAGGTGTGGAACGGCACGAGCGGCGCCTTGATCGCGAACGCGACGAAGAAGCCCAGGAAGAGCCAGATCTGGGTGGACTCCGGCACCGCGGCGGCCATCGCCTGCAGCTCGGTCCAGGTGAACGTGCCCTCACCGAGCTCGCGCCCGCTCACCACGAACAGGCCGATCACCGAGGCGAGCATGATCAGCCCGCCGAGCAGCGAGTACAGGAAGAACTTGACCGCCGCGTACTGCCGGCGCGGCCCGCCGAAGCGCCCGATCATGAAGTACATCGGGACGAGCATCGCCTCGAAGAACACGTAGAACAGGAAGACGTCGGTGGCCGCGAACACCCCGACGAGCAGGCCCTGGGTGGTGAGCAGCAGCGCGTAGAACCCGCTGGCGGATCGACCCTCCGGCAGCCTCTCCTCCCAGGAGAACAGCATCACCAGCGGCACGAGGACCGCGATCAGCGCGAGCATCACCAGCGCGATGCCGTCGATGCCCAGGGCGAACCGGGTCCCGAACGCCGGGATCCAGTCGACGGCGAACTCCAGCTGGAACCGGGTCCCGGCGGCGGCGTCGGCAGTGGAGTAGGCGAACCAGATCCAGGCGGTGAGCGCCAGCGAGATGAGGGAGACGCCGAACGCGGCGAGCTTCGCCGTCCGGTCGTCGCGCACCGGCGCCACCGCCAGCGCGCCGACCAGCGGCACCAGGAGCAGGACCAGGAGCAGCACGTTGCTCATCCGAACCTCACCGTCACACGAGCCTTGTGGCAAGCAGGGCCGCGACGACCAGCACCGAGCCGCCGAGCATGGACAGCGCGTACGACCGGACGAACCCGGTCTGCGTCCTGCGCAACCGGCCCGAGCTGCCGCCGAGCAGCGCCGCGGTGCCGTTGACGACGCCGTCGACGCCGCGGTTGTCGACGTAGACCAGCGCCCGGGCGAGCCAGGTCCCCGGCCGCGCGATCAGCGTCTCGTTGATGGCGTTGGCGTAGAGGTCGCGCCGCGCCGCGCGCACCGGGAACGACACCGGCTCGGGCCGCTGCACCGGGGTCCGGTGCCGGCCGACCACGAGGTAGGCGACCAGCGCCCCGAGCACCGAGATCCCGACGACGAGGAACGGCACCGCCGCGTGCGGCACCACGTTGGCCTCCAGCTCCTGGAGCTCGCCGAGGGTCGGCGCGAGCCAACCGGGAAGGACCGGTGCCAGCAGGAAGCCCGCGGTGACCGAGCCGATGGCGAGGACGATCATCGGAGCGGTCATGACGACACCGGACTCGTGCGGGTGGTACTCCTGGCCCGAGGCCGTCCGCAGGTCCTTCCACCGCTTCTCGCCGAAGAACGTCATCAGCATCAGCCGCGTCATGTAGAACGCGGTGAGCCCGGCCGCGAACAGCGCCGCGCCGCCGAACACCCAGCCCTGCCAGCCCGGCTGGTCGAACGAGGCCGCGATGATCTCGTCCTTCGAGTAGTAGCCGGCGAGGAACGGGAAACCGATCAGCGCGAGGTAACCCAGCCCGAACGTCACGAACGTGACCGGCATGTACCGGGCGAGCCCGCCGTAGCGGCGCATGTCGACCTCGTCGTGCATCGCGTGCATCACCGACCCGGCCCCGAGGAACAGCCCCGCCTTGAAGAAGCCGTGGGTGAGCAGGTGGAAGATGCCCAGCGCGTACCCGGCCGGGCCGAGCCCGACGGCCAGGATCATGTAGCCGATCTGGCTCACCGTGGAGTACGCGAGCACCTTCTTGATGTCGTCGTAGGCGCAGCCGATGATCGCCCCGATCAGGAGCGTGATCACGCCGATGATCGCGACGATCAGCCGGCCCGTCTCCGTCAGGTTGTAGATGGGGTTGGCCCGCGCGATGAGGTAGACGCCGGCGGTGACCATCGTCGCCGCGTGGATGAGCGCGGAGACCGGGGTGGGGCCCTCCATCGCGTCCGGGAGCCACGCCTGCAGCGGGAACTGGCCGGACTTCCCCGCCGCGCCGAGCAGCAGCAGGATCGTGATCGCCAGCACGGTGCCCGAGCCGACCTCGCCGATCCGCGCGAACACCTCGGAGAACTGCAGGGTGCCCAGCTCGGTCCAGATCAGGAAGATCGCGATGGCCAGGCCGACGTCGCCGACCCGGTTCATCAGGAACGCCTTCTTCGCCGCCGTCGCCGCCGAGGGCCGGTCCTGGTAGAAGCCGATCAGCAGGTACGACGCGAGCCCGACGCCCTCCCAGCCGAGATAGAGCAGCACGAAGTTGTTGCCCAGGACGAGCAGCAGCATCGCCGCGACGAACAGGTTGAGCTGGGCGAAGAAGCGCCGGCGGCCGGGGTCGTGGTCCATGTACCCCACGGAGTACAGGTGGATCAGCGCCCCGACGCCGGTGATGAGCAGCACGAACGTCAGCGACAGCGGGTCCAGCCGCAGGCCGAAGTCGACGTCGAGCCCGGCCACGCCGATCCACTGGTAGAGCGAGAGCTCGCGGGCGCGCTGCTCGGCGGGCAGGGCGACGGTCTCGAGGAAGATCGCCAGCCCGACGCCGAACGCGGCGAACACCGTGCCGACGCCGAGCCAGTGCCCCCACCGGTCGGCGCGGCGGCCGGCGAGGAAGAGCACCACCGAGCCCGCGGCGGGCAGCACGAACAGCAGCCACGCCAACGACGCCACCCCGGTGGCGGGACCGACCTCGGCCAGCTCGACGTTCACCGCCCACCCCCGGCCCGACATGGAGACACATCGGGCTCGGAGGGGCGTGCTGAACCCCGATAAGGCTCCATGTCGGGGAATGGGGAGGGGAGCATCGCGGCGTCCTTGTGCTCAGTACTTGAGGAGGTTCGCGTCGTCGATCGACGCGCTCCGGCGGGTGCGGAAGATCGACATGATGATCGCCAGGCCGACGACGACCTCGCAGGCGGCCACGACCATCACGAACAGCGCCATGACCTGGCCGTCGAGCGAGCCGTTGATGCGGGCGAACGTGACCAGGGTCAGGTTCACGGCGTTGAGCATCAGCTCGATGCACATGAACACGACGATCGCGTTGCGCCGCACCAGCACGCCGACGGCGCCGATCGAGAACAGCAGCGCCGAGAGCAGCAGGTAGTGAGTGGGGGTCACTGCCCCCCCTCCTCGATCTGCCGGGGCCGCCCGGTGAGGGCCCGGGCGTCCGGCTCCACCTGCCTGTCCGGCTCGGGGACCGGCGTGGAGTCGATGATCTTCGACAGCGACTCCGGCGCGATCGAGCCGTCCGGCAGGATCGCCGGCACGGCGACGGAGTTGGCGGTGGCGTAGACGCCCGGGCCGGGCAGCGGGGAGATCCGGTCGTGCTCGCCGCGCAGCCGCGCCAGCACCGTCTCGCGCTGGCCGCGCTTGGCGTGCGCACCGGACTGGGCCAGCGACAGCACCAGCGCCCCGAGCGCGGCCACCATCAGCAGCGCCGCGGTGAGCTCGAACGGGAACAGGTAGTCGGTGAAGATCAGCGTGCCGAGCCCGGCGACGTTGTCCACCGACCCGGCCGGCCCGGCCAGCCCGACCGGCGTGACGAGCGCGAACGCCCGGGCGAGCGCTCCGACCAGCAGGACCGCGAGCCCGACACCCAGGACGAGCGCGGCCAGGCGTTGCCCGCGCAGGGTCTCGACGACGGAGTCGGAGCTGTCCCGGCCCACCAGCATGAGCACGAACAGGAACAGCATCATCACCGCGCCGGTGTAGACGATGATCTGCGCGAAGCCGAGGAACGGCGCCTGCTGCACCAGGTACAGCACGGCGAGCGAGAGCATCGTCAGGACCAGCCCGAGCGCCGAGTGCACCGCGTTGCGGGCGAAGATCATGATGAGGGCGCCGGCGAGCGCGACCGGACCCATGATCCAGAACGTGACGGCCTCGCCCGTCGAGACGACCTCGGCCCCCTGGGCCAGTTCGATGATCACGGCACCTGCTCCCCCACCGGATCGGTCTCGGGGTTCCGCCGCGCGAGCTCGGGACCCTGCACGTAGTAGTCCTGCTCGTTCTCGCCCAGCCGCATGGGGTGCGGCGGCTGCTCCATCCCCGGCAGCAGCGGCGCCAGCAGCTGCTCCTTGGTGTAGATCAGGTCCTGGCGGTTGTCGTCGGCGAGCTCGTAGAAGTTGGTCATCGTCAGCGACCGCGTAGGGCAGGCCTCGACGCACAGGCCGCAGCCGATGCACCGCAGGTAGTTGATCTGGTAGATCGCGCCGTAGCGCTCACCGGGCGAGTACCGCTCCTCCTCGGTGTTGTCCCCGCCCTCGACGTAGATCGCGTCGGCCGGGCAGGCCCAGGCGCACAGCTCGCACCCGACGCACTTCTCCAGCCCGTCCGGGTGCCGGTTGAGCTGGTGGCGGCCGTGGTAGCGCGGCGCGGCGGGCGGGAAGTCCTCGGGGTACTCCTCGGTGACGACCTTCTTGAACATGGTCGAGAAGGTGACTCCGAAGCCCTTGAAGAACTCGAACATCACTCGATCTCCTTCCCCGCGGCCGCCTTCGCCCGCAACCGGTGCCGCGACGGTGTGGGCACCGCGAGGTCCAGCGGCGGCACCGGGTAGTCCGAGGCCAGCTCGACGACCTGCTCCGGGCGCCGGCGGTCGGGCACGAGGAACGCGATCACGAGCACCGCGGCCAGCCCGATCCCGATCACGAACAGCAGCCCGGCGACGTTGCCGGCACCGGCGCTGCGGTACACGCGGATGGCGAAGACGACGGTGATCCACGCCAGGCTGACCGGGACCAGGACCTTCCAGCCCAGCTTCATGAACTGGTCGTAGCGCATCCGGGGCAGCGTGCCGCGCAGCCAGATGAACAGGAACAGGAACATCAGGGTCTTGACCAGGAACAGCAGCATCTGCAGCCAGCCGTTGTCGTTCAGCGACGACAGCGGCCACGGCCACGAGCCGCCGCCGAGGAACAGCGTGGTGGCCATCGCCGAGACCGTGACCATGTTGACGTACTCGGCGAGGAAGAACAGCGCGAACTTCAGCGACGAGTACTCGGTGTGGAACCCGCCGACCAGCTCGGACTCGGCCTCGGGCAGGTCGAACGGCGCCCGGTTCGTCTCGCCGACCATCGAGATCACGAAGACGACGAAGCTCGGCACCAGCAGCCAGACGAACCAGCCGTTCTGCTGCGCGCCGACGATGTCGGCCGTGGACAGCGACCCCGCGTAGAGGACGACGGCCACCAGCGACAGCCCGAGCGCGATCTCGTAGGAGATCACCTGTGCGGCCGACCGCAGCGCCGCGAGCAGCGGGTAGGGCGAGCCGGAGGCCCAACCGCCGAGCACGATGCCGTAGACGCCGATCGACGCGGCCGCGAGCACCACGAGCAGGCCGACCGGCAGGTCCACCAACTGCAGCACCGTCGGCTCGCCGAAGATGGACACCTCGCCACCGAACGGGATGACCGAGAGGGCGACGAACGCGGGGATGGTGGAGATCACCGGCGCGATGAAGTAGACCTTGCGGTCCGCCATCACCGGCATGATGTCTTCCTTGAACGCCAGCTTCAGCCCGTCGGCGAGCGACTGGAGCCAGCCGTTCGGACCCACCCGGTTCGGGCCCGGACGCTGCTGCATCCGGGCCACGACCTTGCGCTCCCAGTTGATCATGAACAGGGTCAGCAGCACGCCGATGCCGAACAGAGCCACGACCTTGAGCAGGATCAGCCAGAACGGGTCGTCGGCCAGCAGCTGCTGGGTGCGACTCAGCCCCTCCTGGGCCAGGACGTTCACCGCCCCACCTCCCCCGTCGAGAACGACGTTGTCGTCGTTTCCGGAGCGGCGGAACCGCAACAACGTCGTTGTCGACGGGTCATGCGGCACCTCCGCCGTTGCCGTTGCCGCTGCCCGACACGCCGACGAGACCGCCGTGGCCCGCGCCGAGGATGCTGCGGACCCGCGAGCCGTCCGAGTTGGTGGGCAGCCAGACCACTCCGTCCGGCAGGTCGGCCAGTGCCACCGGCAGCGTGATCATGCCGCGGGCGGTGCGCACGGTACCGTCGGCCCCCTCGACCAGCCCCAACCGTTCCGCGGTGGCGGCGTTCACCCGCAGGTACGCGGGCCGGGCCGTGCCGGCGAGCGCGGGCTCGTCGACGGCGAGCGTGCTGGCGTCGACCAGCTGCCGCCACGTGGCGAGCACGGCCTGCCCGTACCCGGGCGGCACGGCGTCGTGCCCCGGGACCGTCGGCCCGGGCGGGGCCGTACCGGCGTACCGGCCGAGCCGCTCCAGCTCCGCGGCCGCGGCCGCCGGGGTCTGGGTGAACAGGTCGACGTCCATCTCGACGGCGAGCGTGTCGAGCACCCGGCAGTCCGGCAGCACGCCGCTGGCGTCGAGCGCGGGCTCGAACCCGCGCGGGCGGCCCTCCCAGTTCAGGTAGGTGCCGGCCCGCTGCGCATCGGGCGCCACCGGCAGCACGACGTCGGCCAGCTCCGTGACCGGCGACGCGTGCAACTCCAGGCTCACCAGGAACCCGACCTCCTGCAGGGCGGTGCGCGCGGCCTCGGGGTCGCCGAGGTCGTCCGGATCGACACCGCCGACCACCAGCGCGGCGAGCTCACCCGCGGCGGCCGCGGCCAGGATGGCCGCGGTGTCGCGGCCCGGGACCGCGGGCAGCGAGCCCTCGGTCACCCCCCAGGCCCGCTCCACCTCGGCGCGCGCGGCGTCGTCGGTGACGGGGCGCCCGCCGGGCAGCAGCGTCGGGACGGCACCGGCTTCCAGGGCACCCCGCTCGCCGGCCCGGCGCGGCACCCAGCCGACCGCCGCGCCCGTGCGCGTGGCCAGCGCGGAGACCGCGGAGTACAGGCCCGGCACCTCGGCGGCGCGCTCGCCCACGAGGATGACACCCCCGCCGCGCAGGGCTTCCACCACGTGCTCGGGCAGCTCGGCCAGCACGGCGGCCTCGGCGCCGGGGACCGCGCGGACCAGGTTGTCCTTCGCGACGACCTCGGCCACGCCCAGCTCGGCCGACGTGCGCAGCACCGCCGGCGTGGAGAACTGCGAGAGGTGGAAGACCTTCTGCCCGTGCTTGCGCACAGCTTTGCGCAGCCGCAGGAAGACGATCGGTGACTCCTCCTCCGGCTCGAACGCCACGCACAGCACGGCGGGCGCGGCCTCGAGCCGGGCGTAGTCGAGATGCTCGGGTACGGACCCGACCACGTGCGCCGCCAGGAACTCCAGCTCCTCGGCGGAGTGCGGCCGCGCCCGGAAGTCGACGTCGTTCGTGCCGGCGGCAAGGCGCGCGAACTTCGCGTACGCGTAGGCGTCCTCGACGGTGAGCCGGCCCCCGGCGAGCACGCCGATCCCGGCGGCCGGCGGGACCTGCACCATCTGCTCGCCGTCGGGGTCCGCCTCACCCGCCGCGACACCGTCGTCGACCAGCGAGCCGGGCAACGGCCTGCCCTCGCGGGCGGCGAGCAGCCCCTCGGCGGCCACCCGCAGCGCCTCGGTCCAGGACACCTCCGCCAGCGTGCCGTCGGCGCGGCGCACCAGCGGGCGGGTGATCCGGCCGGCCGAGGACAGGTACCGGAACGCGAACCGGCCCTTGTCGCAGTTCCACTCCTCGTTCACCGCCGGGTCGTCGCCGGCGAGGCGGCGCAGCACCGTGCCGCGGCGGGTGTCGACCCGCTGGGCACAGCCCGACGCGCAGTGCTCGCACGCTCCGCTGGTGGACCTCAGGTCGAACGGGCGGGAGCGGAAGCGGTAGGCGGCGCTGGTGAGCGCCCCGACCGGGCAGATCTGGATGGTGTTGCCGGAGAAGTAGCTCTGGAACGGCTTGTCGGCCGCCACCCCGACCTGCTGGTTCGCGCCGCGCTCCAGCAGGTCGATGAACGGGTCACCGCCGATCTCCTCGGAGAAGCGCGTGCAGCGCTGGCAGAGCACGCAGCGCTCGCGGTCCAGCAGCACCTGGGTCGAGATCGGCAGCGGCTTGGGGAACGTCCGCTTCTCCTCGACGAACCGCGAGTCCGTCCGTCCGCTCGTCATCGCCTGGTTCTGCAGCGGGCACTCGCCGCCCTTGTCGCAGACCGGGCAGTCCAGCGGGTGGTTGATGAGCAGCAGCTCCATCACGCCCTGCTGGGCCTTGTCGGCCACCGGCGAGGTGTGCTGGGTCCTCACCACCATGCCGTCGGCGACGGTCATCGTGCAGCTGGCCTGCGGCTTCGGCATCGGCCGCCCGCCCATCTCCACCTCGACCAGGCACTGGCGGCAGGCGCCGGCCGGATCGAGCAGGGGGTGGTCGCAGAACCGCGGCACGATGATCCCGAGCCGCTCGCAGGTGCGGATGATCAGCTCGCCCTGGGGGGCGTCGACCTCGATCCCGTCGATGGTCAGCCGCACGTGGCCTTCGGGGACGGGCCGGGTCTCGCGTTCAGGCGCGATGGTCATGCCCCACCCTCCGTCGAGAACGACGTTGTTGCTGTCGTGAGACGCCGAGGACCGCGATAACGTCGTTGTCGACGGTTCATCGGGGGGCTCCCACGAGGTCGGCCAGCTGCTCGGGGCGTGGCACCACGGGCTGCTGTGCGATCAGGTCGAGGAACTCCTGCCGGAAGTACTTCACGGCGCTGGTGATCGGGCTGGTCGCACCGTCGCCGAGGGCGCAGAACGAGCGGCCGAGGATGTTGTCGCAGACGTCGAGCAGGGTCTCGATGTCTGCCTCGGTGCCCTCCCCGGCCACCATCCGCTCCAGGATCTGCTCCAGCCAGTAGCAGCCCTCGCGGCACGGCGTGCACTTCCCGCACGACTCGTGCTTGTAGAACTTCGTCCACTTCAGCACCGCCCACGGCACCGACACGGTCTCGTTGAAGACCATCACGGCGGTGGTGCCCAGCATCGAGCCCGCGGCGGCGGCGCCCTCGAAGTCCAGCGGCACGTCGAGGTGCTCGGCGGTGAGCAGCGGCGTCGACGACCCGCCGGGTGTCCAGAACTTCAGCGGGATCCCGTCCTTCATCCCGCCGGCCAGCTCCAGCAGCTGCCGCAGCGTGATGCCGAGCGGGGCCTCGTACTGGCCCGGCGCCTCGACGTGCCCGGAGATCGAGTAGATCTTCGGGCCGGGGCTCTTCTCGGTGCCCATGGACCTGAACCAGACGCTGCCGCCCTGCACGATCGCCGGCACGCTCGCGATCGTCTCGACGTTGTTGACCACCGTCGGCGAGGCGTAGAGCCCCGACGTCGCGGGGAACGGCGGCTTGAGCCGTGGCTGACCGCGCCGGCCCTCCAGCGAGTCCAGCAGCGCCGTCTCCTCGCCGCAGATGTAGGCACCCGCACCGGCGTGCACGACGACGTCGAGGTCGAACCCGGAGCCGAGGATGTCGCGGCCGAGGTAGCCCTTGGCGTAGGCCTCGTCGACGGCGTGACGGACCCGGCGGATGCAGTGCAGCGCCTCGCCGCGGACGTAGATCGCGCAGAAGTTCGCGCGGATCGCGTAGCTGGTGATGACGCAACCCTCGATGAGCGAGTGCGGGTCGGCCATCATCGTCGGGATGTCCTTGCAGGTACCCGGCTCGCCCTCGTCGGCGTTGATCACCAGGTACTTCGGCTTCGCGCCGGGGCCGGTGGGCCCCTGCGGGATGAAGCCCCACTTCATTCCGGTGGGGAAGCCGGCGCCGCCGCGGCCGCGCAGGCCCGAGTCCTTGACGAGCTGGATCAGCTGATCGGGGTGCGCGGTGAGCGCGTGACGCAGCGCCTGGTAGCCCTCGAGCTGCTCGTAGGTGTCGATCGACCACGAGCGGGGGGACTGCCAGCGCCGGGTCAGCACCGGGGTGAGCGGATCGGTCATGGCTTCTTCTCCGGCGGGTCCGGGAACGCGGGCGGGGAGTCGGGCATCGGCGGGGCGACCCAGCCGCGCTCGGAGGCGAGCGCGGCGCCGCGCTCGCCTC
>Ga0247713_1001062_pt1 | contig 14432 bp, 15 predicted proteins | sample 21E_NmetaG_FD_189936 | JGI IMG/M metagenome (GOLD analysis project Ga0247713, IMG submission 189936) | Soil microbial communities from hillslope of Landscape Evolution Observatory, University of Arizona, Oracle, AZ, United States - 2-1-E_N | ecosystem: Engineered > Artificial ecosystem >... | reverse complement strand
GTTCGACGGCTTCGGTCCACGTCCACCAGAGTGACGGCGCGAACGCGGCCCCCGCTGGAAGGGCCGCACTCCGGGCGTCACCGTGCGTGAACGCGGCCCTTCCGGCCCAAGACCCTAGGCCTCAAATAAGCGAGTCGGGTTCGTGGGGTCGCGATTGTGCCTGAAGGTGACCGTGCTCGGCGGTTGCCTGCCGCTTGGCGGTGTCGGAGAGGGTTGTTCGGCGCTGCGCCAGGGTTTTGAGCGTGTGTCGGCACCCTGTCTTCCGGGCGGGGTTGCCGTGTGGGCATGCTGAAGCGCTGTCCATGTGCCTGAGGCCGTGACAGGGACGCCGGTGAAGTGCGGGTTGGACGGTCCGTGCGGGTTGGTGTCAGCCGAAGCGGGTGCGTTCGATGGTGCGCCAGGCGCTGAACAGCCGGTCCAGGCTTGGCTGGTAGCCGATGAGGCGGATGGTGATGCCGCGCGCCCGGCGCATGACCATGGTGGGGATGAGGATCATGGCGGCCACGAAGCGGCGGAACTCCATGCGGATGTAGTCACGGCGGTCGGCTTTGCGGTGCAGCATCATCGCGAACCACGACTTGAGGTTCCACGCGAGCGCGGCGATGACCATGTAGGCCCAGTTGCTGACCAGGTCGTAGAGGGGCACGCGCAGCGCGCCGACGCCGTTCTTGAGCTGCTCGATGACGTTTTCCTGGTCGCAGCGGTCGTTGGCGCAGGCGACCACCTCGGCGGCGGTCAGGTCGGTGCGGGTGGTGATGTAGAAGAAGTAGCGGACCTCGTCGAACAGCACCCGCTCACCCCGGGACTTGGTGATGTTCTTGCGGATCACCACCATCCGGTAGGCGCGTTTGCACTTGCCGGGCTGGTAGTCGAACTCGGCGACGTCTTCGTGGTTGAGCGACAGGTTGAGGTAGCCGCGTTCGGTCACGATGCGCTGCTTGTGGTCGGCCTCGCGTTCGCGGGTCTGGCCGGTCGAGGTCTCATACGCCGCGGGGCGCTGCAGCCGGCTCCAGGCGGCCTCGTCGAGCGCTTCGGCGCGTTCGCGCAGCGCGGTGTTGGCGTCCATGCCAAAGACGAAGTCGACCCGCTGGGCCCAGCGGTCGAAGTGGGCGGTCAACGAAAAGTCGGTGTCGCCGCGCACGCACACCCGTTCGGCGTGGGGTGCGACCAGGTCGATGGCCCGGTCGATCCACGGTGCGCAGCCCTTGTGGCTGGGAGCGTTGCCGGGACGGTTCACGAGGTAGAGCACCTCTTTGGTGTTGGCCAGCGACACGAGCAGCGGCGCGTAGCCCCAGATGCCCTTGTAGGACATGTCCATGCCGGCCTTGTGCGCCCCGGTGGTCGGCGCGATGGTGCCATCCACGTCGATGTAGGCGACCGGGCCCAGCAGCTCACGTCCCCGCCCCGCCCACAGTTGCGGGCGCACCGCGTTGATCGCCTCCATCAACGCCGCCACGTCGTCCTCCCCAAAGCGCCGGCAAAAGTCCCCCGCCGTGGTCGGGTCGGGGATCAAGTCAGCACCCAGCGCGTTCATGTAGGCGCTGTCGTGGCGCAGCCGCTCGATGTCTTCCAACCGGGTGCCCCCACACAGCACGTTGTACGCCAGGTTCAACACGTGGTCGGACTCGTGGTAGGGCAGATGCACCTTCAACAACTCGACGGTCTCGTTGATCTGGTCGACCAACCCCAGCTTGACCGCCAGCCGGTGCACCGCGGCGATCCCCCCATAGCTGGTCGCGTCGGTGTTCGCACCGATCTCGTAGCTGATCTTGCCCGAGGTCAGCATCGGCGTGGGCTGCGCGCTCCAGTGCCCCGCCCGGGCGTGGCGGGTGGCCACCTTGCGTCGCCGACGCGCGCTGTTCCGTCGGCTCTGCTCATGCGGTATCTTCTTCACCAGAAAAGGCCTTTCTTGCCGGAGCAGTCCTCAGAGCTCTACTCCGCGCAAGATAAGGCCTTTTCAGCTATTTCCCGCTGATCCCAGCCCGCCTACACGCTTGTTGAGGGACTAGCATCCGCGCGGTGAGCGAGATCGTGTCGGTGGTGGAGGCTGAGCGCGCGCGCGCCCGCGCCCTTGCGGCGCTGCGGGCCGGCGACCTCGTGGTCGCGCCGACCGACACGGTCTATGCCGTCGTGGGCGACGCCTTCTCCCCGGGCGCCACGGCACGCCTGCTAGCGCTGAAGCAGCGTGGCCGCGCCGTGCCCCTGCCGGTCGTCATCCGCAGCCCCCGGCAGGTCTCGGGGCTGGTCGAGCACATCCCCGAGGCCGGCGAGCGCCTCATGGCGTCGTACTGGCCCGGTCCTCTCACCCTGGTGCTTCCGGCGGCCGAGGGCATGACCTGGGATCTCGGGGAGACCCGCGGTACCGTGAGCCTTCGCATGCCCGCCGCCGACTTCGTCCTCGACCTCGTCGCCGAGATCGGTCCGCTGGCCTGCACCGGCGCCAGCCGCGGCGGTGTTGCGCCGGCGGAGGAAGTGGCGCAGGTGCGGCGGCACCTGGCCGCCGACGTGGCACTCTACGTCGACGGTGGGCCCCAGACGGGCCCGCAGTCGACGGTGGTCGACGTCACCCGGGAAGGCGCGCAGGTCCTGCGCCCCGGCGCCATCCCCACCGAACACATCCGCCAGGTGGCGGAGGGCGAGGTCGGCTGGGGCAGCCGCCCCACAGCAAGCGAACCAGAGGACATCGGCGAACCGGACAGGTCCGCCGAGGGAGGTTGAGCTGAGCGCATGCGCATCGCCATCGGTTCCGATCACGCCGGGTACCCGTTGAAGCAGCATCTGGTGAGCACCCTCACCGAGATGGGGCATGAGGTCAGCGACCACGGCACCGACTCCACCGAGTCCGTCGACTATCCGCCGATCTGCGCGGGCGTGGGTCGAGCCGTGGCTGAGGGCTCGGCCGAGCGCGGTATCGTCCTCGGCGGCAGCGGCCAGGGCGAGCAGATAGCCGCCAACAAGGTCCGCGGCGTTCGCGCCGCCCTGTGTCATGACCTCTACACCGCACGCATGTCACGTGCGCACAACGACGCCAACGTCCTTGCCATCGGAGCCCGCATCGTCGCAGAGGGGCTGGCGGACGAGATCGTCGCCGTCTGGCTGGCCACCGAGTTCGAAGGTGGCCGTCACCAGCGCCGCATCGACCAGGTCACCGAGATCGAGTCATCAAGCAGCGAAGCGATATGACCCGAGTCCGAGTCATCAAGCAGCGAAGCGATATGACCCGAGTCCGAGTCATCAAGCAGCGAAGCGGTATGACACCGCAGGAGGGGTCCGCATGACCAGGTGGCACACCGACCTCGACAGCGCCGATCCCGAGATCGCCAGGGCCATCGCCGACGAGCTCGGGCGCCAGCGCACGAAGCTGCAGCTGATCGCGTCGGAGAACTTCACCTCGCCGGCGGTGCTGGCCGCGCAGGGCAGCGTCTTGACCAACAAGTACGCCGAAGGCTATCCCGGAAAGCGCTACTACGGGGGCTGCGAGTTCGTCGACGTGGCGGAGGCGCTGGCCATCGAGCGGGTGACGAAGCTGTTCGGCGCTGACCACGCCAACGTGCAGCCGCACTCGGGGGCGCAGGCGAACATGGCTGCCTACGTGGCCCTCGGCGTCGCACCCGGCGACACGATCATGGGCATGTCGCTTGCCCACGGCGGCCACCTCACCCACGGCTCGAAGGTGAACTTCACCGGCAAGTGGTTCGACGTGGTGCCCTACGGCGTGGCACGGGGCAGCGAGCTGCTCGACATGGACGAGATCGCGGCGCTGGCCCGCGAGCACCGGCCCAAGGTGATCGTCACGGGCTACACCGCCTACCCGCGGACGATCGACTTCGCCGCTTTCCGTGCCATCGCCGACGACGTCGGAGCAAAGCTGCTGGTCGACGCCGCACACTTCGCCGGCCTTATCGCCGGTGGCGCGCACCCGTCCCCGGTGCCCCACGCCGAGGTCGTCACCTTCACCACCCACAAGACGCTGCGCGGCCCGCGCGGCGGCACGATCCTCTCGCGCGAGGAGCACGCCAAGGCGGTCGACAAGGCCGTCTTCCCCATGCTGCAGGGCGGTCCGCTCATGCACGCGATCGCGGCGAAGGCCGTCGCGTTCAAGGAAGCCGGCGAGCCAGCCTTCGCCGACTACGCCGCCCGCGTCGTCGCCAATGCCCGCGCCCTGGCGGAGAGCCTCGCCGGCGAGGGCCTGCGCATCGTCTCGGGCGGCACCGACATCCACTACCTGCTCGCCGACCTCTCTCCGCTCGAGCTGACAGGCGCGGAGGCCGAGGCGCGGTGTGACGCCGCCGGGATCACCCTCAACAAGAACGCCATCCCCTACGATCCCCGTCCACCCATGGTTGCCTCGGGTGTCCGCATAGGGACGGCGTCGGTCACCACACAGGGGATGGGCCCAGCCCAGATGGCCGAGATCGCCCGCCTGATCGGCAGGGCGCTGAAGTCGAAGTCGGAGGTCGACGCCGTCCGGTCCGAGGTCGCCGAGCTCGTCGGGCGCTTCCCGGCCTATCCCGACCCCGGCCCTGATCGCTGACCTCCAGGCGCTGACCGTGCGAAACGAGCTCGCGGTCTTCGCGGTGGCGTTCACCGTGGTCCTCGCCGCGACCCCGCCGATCAGGCGCCTGGCGCTGCGCATCGGCGCCGTCGACCAGCCCGACGAGCGCCGAATCCACCAGCGCCCCACCCCGCGGCTCGGAGGCCTCGCGCTGTTCCTCGGCGTGCTGGTCGCGATCGGCGTCGCCTCCCAGCTGCCCGGGTTCCGGGACGTGTTCGCCGACACGAGCGAACCCCAGGCCATCGCGCTCGCGTGTCTGGTGATCGTCGGTGTCGGCCTTCTCGACGACATCCGCGGGATCTCCGCACCCGCCAAGCTCGCGGGCCAGATCCTGGCGGCGGGGACCCTGGCGCTGTCCGGGGTCAATCTCACCTATGTCTACGTCCCGCCCGACAACGTGGTCGTGCTCGGCCCCGACCTCGCCGCCATGATCACAATCGCGGCGATCGTCGCGATGATCAACGCGGTCAACCTCGTGGACGGGCTGGACGGCCTTGCCGCGGGCATCGTCACGATCGCGGCGGGCGCGCTGTTCGCCTACGTCCAGCTGTCGCAGACGGCGATCACCGACGGGCTGCCCTCGTCGGCAGGGCTGGTGCTGTCGGCCGTCATCGGGGCCTGCCTCGCCTTCCTGCTCTACAACTTCAACCCCGCGTCCATCTTCATGGGCGACACCGGAGCGATGCTGCTCGGTTTGCTGGTGGGCGCGGCGGGGGTGTCGGCCATCGGCGGGACCATCCAGCCCAGTCGCGGGGCGTTCGCCGCCTTCTCCATCCCCGTGCTCATCCCCGCGCTGGTGCTCGCGGTGCCGCTGGCGGACACAGGGTGGGCGATCCTGCGGCGCCTCCGCAGCGGCCGGGCGGTGTTCAGCCCCGACAAGAAGCACCTGCACCATCGGCTGGTGGAGATCGGCCACTCCCAGCGCCGAGCGGTCCTGATCATGTACTACTGGTCGGCGCTGCTGGCTTTCGCGGGGGTCGGGGTCAGCCTCCTCCCCCTGCCCGTGGTCATCGGCGTGGTCGCCGCCGGGGTGGTCCTCGCCCTGGCCGGGATGGTGCTCGGCCGGGTGACGCGGGCGCGCCATCGCCACCACGGCCAGGTGCGCCGCTTCGTCTCCTCCTTCACCAAGCCACCGCCGAAAACCCCGGAACTGGCCGCTGACCAGCAAAAACGCTCTCGTCGCCCCCTTTGACACCCTCCAGACGGCGTGCGTAGACTAGCCGCGGTCATGACCTCCTCTGAGCCGTCGCGCGTCGGAGTGCCGCCATCCCCGAAGGACGGGGCGTCGCCGGATCAACGGCACGGCGACGGCCGGGAGTTCTGGGTGGGCATGGACCAAGCGACGATCATGTCGCTGGAGATGATGTCCGGGATCCTGCTCTGGGGAGGCCTTGGTTGGCTCCTTGACGGCTGGCTCCACACGCCGCACTGGTTCTTCGGATTCGGGGTGATGCTCGGATTCGCTGCTGGGCTGTACCTGGTCTGGCTGCGCACCAACAACGCAACGGGAACGGCGCCGCCGCTGAGGGCGCCGTTGCCGGATGAGAAAGGAAGAGCTGGTGGCGGGCAGTGACCGACGGCACGCATCGAGCCAGCCCGAACGGGCGCTGAGCATCGCTGCCGTCAGGCTGCTCGCCGTGCTGGTCGTCCCGGTGGTCGGGGTGGCGTGGTCGGCTGCGGGAGCCGGTGGCGCCCTGGGTGCGGCGGCTGGCCTGCTCCTCGTCCTCGCCCTTTTCGGTCTGACCGGGCTGGCCCTGAGCCCGGTCCGGGACGCGGCGCCTGCCGTGGTCGTCGGCGTGAGCCTTGCCGGCCTGGGTCTGCGGATCGTCGGTTACGCGGCCGCCCTGGGGCTGCTGGCGACGATCGACGGCCTGCACCGCCCGAGCCTGGCCGCGGCCACCGCGCTGGCGTTCGTCGTCACGCTCGCCTACGAGATACGCGTCGTCAGCAGGACGCCCGGGTTCTTCTGGGTGCGGACCGCCTCGGGATGAACCCGACAAGGAGCAGGTGAGACGTGAGGCTTCTGAACACCACCGTGGCCGCTGCGGGCTACGGCGACCCGTGGAAGCTGCCCCCCGTCAGCGAGCTCTTCGAGATGCCCCCCCTGCCGTTCACCGAGAGCTGGCAGCTCTTCGGGTTCGAGCTCGCCATCAGCCGCACCATCCTCATCATCTTCTTCACCGTGCTGGTCGCGATGGTCTTCTTCGGCCTCGCGTTCCGCTCGCCGAAGATCGTGCCGAACAAGCTGCAGGCAATGGCGGAGAGCGTGGTGGCCTTCGTCCGCGACCAGGTGGCCATCGAGATCATCGGACCCCAGGGAACGCGCTTCGTGCCCGTGCTGCTCACCATGTTCGTCTTCGTCCTCCTGAACAACCTGGCGAAGATCACGCCGTTCATCATGCTCCCGCCCACCGCACGCATCTCCATCCCCCTGTTCCTCGCGCTCATCGCGTGGTTCATCTACATCGGTGTCGGGATGAAGGAGCAGGGCCCGCTCACCTACTTCAAGGAGATCGCGTTCCCGCCTGGCGTGCCGAAGCCCGTGTACCTGATCCTGACGCCGATCGAGCTGGTGTCGAGCCTCATCCTGCGGCCCTTCACGCTGGCCATCCGTCTCTTCGCCAACATGGTCGCCGGCCACATCCTGGTCGTCATCACCCTCATCACGATCCACGCGTTCCTCGTGCTCGGGCCCGGGCTGCCGGTGGGGATCTTCGCGTTGGTCCTCTCACCCCTGGTGTTCGGCTTCGAGTTCTTCATCATCTGTCTGCAGGCGTACATCTTCACGATGCTGACCGCCGTCTACATCTCCGCCTCCCTCCAGGGCGCACACTGATCGCCGGGACCAGAGCTCACATGTCGTCGACCGTGGCGCAACGCGCCGTACAAGGAGCACACTGATGGAAGCGATAGGACTGGGCCTCGTCTTGCAGATGGAGCCCCTGGGACAGGGTCTCGTCTACGGGCTCGCCGCGATCGGCCCGGGCATCGGGCTCGGCATCATGGTCGGCAAGGCCATCGAGGCCATGGCGCGCCAACCGGAGGCAGCGGGAATGGTGCGCACCACGATGTTCATCGGCATCGCGATCATCGAGGCCCTGGCACTCCTGGGGTTCGTGCTGGCATTCGTCGTCGGCGGCGGCGGCTGATCCCCGTGATGGAGGGAGGACAATGACCATGATGCTCGCAACCATGCAGCTGGCGGTCGAGGGTGAGGAGGGCGGGCAGAGCCTCGACCTGCTGCCCCATTCGGCGGAGCTGATCTGGGGCCTCGTCGCGTTCTCGCTGCTGATGGCGTTCATGTCGAAGTTCGTCTTCCCGAAGATGAACACGATGCTCGACGAGCGCAGCGCCAAGATCCAGGGGCAGATCGAGGAGGCCGAGTCCCAGCGCTCGCAGGCGGAGCAGGTGCGCCGCCAGTACGAGGAGCAGCTCGCCGAGGCCCGCGACGAGGCGAACGACATCGTCGAGGACGCCCGGCAGCAGGCCGAGAGCGTGCGCGCGGAGACGGTCCGCAAGGCCGAGGAGGAAGCAGACCAGATCGTCGCCCGCGCCCGCGAGGACGCGAGTGCGGAACGCGGCCGCCTCGTGCAGGACCTGCGCGGGCAGGTTGCCGCGCTGTCGGTGGAGCTGGCCGGCAAGATCGTCCAGCGCGAGCTGGACCCCGCCCAGCACGAGCAGCTGGTCGACCAGTACATCTCCGAGCTGTCAGGCCTGAACTAGATGGCCCTCAAGCAGCGAAGCGGTAGGGCCCAATGATGGCCCTCAAGCAGCGAAGCGGTAGGGCCCGATGATGGCGCCGGGGGAGCGCAACGGGACCGATCCGGTGGTCGCCGCCTACGCGCGGGCGATCATGGAGGTGGCGCAGGCCGAGGACGTCCTCGACCGGGTCGAGGACGACCTGTTCCGATTCGCCCGCACTGTCGAGGCGACCCCCGACCTGCGCGATCGCCTCGTCGACCCGGCGATCGACGTCGGCCCGAAGCTCGCGGTGCTCGACGACCTGCTGGGTGGGCATCCGCACACCGCTGCGGCCGCCATGTGGATCGTGCAGTCCGGACGCGCCCGTCAGCTCACCGAGATCGCCGACGCCCTGGTGGCGCTGTCCGCGGCGACCCGGTCAGCCGTGGTTGCCGAGGTCCGCTCCGCCGTGCCGCTGACCGACGAGCAGCAGCGCAAGCTGGCCTCGGCGCTGTCGCGCTCGACCGACGCCGACGTCGAGGTGAAAGTCGTGGTGGACCCGAGCGTGGTTGGTGGCATGGTGGTGAAGATGGGCGACACCGTGATCGACGGCAGCGTCGCACGGCGGCTTGCCGAGCTGCGAGGGCGCCTCACCGGCGCTTCCTGAAGGAGTAGCAGATGACCGAAATCACCCTCTCACCCGAGGACATCACCAGCGTCCTGCGGGACAAGATCGAGGACTACACCTACCGCCCCACGCGCGAGCAGGTCGGGCGGGTCATCGAGTCCGGGGACGGGATCGCCCGGGTCTCGGGTCTGCCCGGCACCATGGCCAACGAGCTGCTCGACTTCGGGCTCGGCGAGGACGGTCGCCGTCTGTACGGCCTCGCGCTGAACCTCGACGAGCGCACCATCGGTGCGGTGCTCCTCGGTGACGTCGCCGGGGTGGAGGAGGGCGACGAGGTCAAGCCGACCGGCAAGGTGCTCTCCGTGCCGGTCGGCGACGCGTATCTCGGGCGCGTCGTGGACCCTCTCGGCCGGCCGCTGGACGGCAAGGGCCCGCTGGACGAGAACAAGCTCGCCGGTAGCCGCCGGCTGGAGGTGCAGGCGCCGGGGGTGGTCGACCGTCAGCCGGTGAAGGAACCCCTGCAGACCGGCATCAAGGCCATCGACGCCATGACCCCGATCGGTCGCGGCCAGCGCGAGCTGATCATCGGCGACCGCCAGGTCGGCAAGACCGCCGTCGCGGTCGACACGATCATCAACCAGCGCCAGAACTGGGCCAGCGGCGACCCCGACCAGCAGGTGAAGTGCATCTACGTCGCCGTCGGCCAGAAGGGCTCGACCGTCGCCGAGATCGTCGACAAGCTCGAGCAGTCGGGTGCCCTGGAGTTCACCACGGTGGTGTCGGCGCCCGCGTCGGCGCCCGCGCCGTTCCAGTACATCGCGCCCTACGCCGGCGCAGCGATCGGCTCGCACTGGATGTACGAGGGCCAGCACGCCCTGATCGTGTACGACGACCTGTCGAAGCAGGCCGACGCCTACCGCCAGCTGTCGCTGCTCCTGCGTCGCCCGCCGGGTCGTGAGGCGTATCCCGGGGACGTCTTCTACCTGCACTCCCGCCTGCTGGAGCGGGCGGCGAAGCTGTCCGACGAGCTCGGCGGTGGATCCCTGACGGCGCTGCCGATCATCGAGACCAAGGGCGGCGACGTCTCCTCGTTCATCCCGACCAACGTGATCTCGATCACCGACGGCCAGATCTACCTGGAGACCGACCTGTTCTTCCAGGGCGTACGGCCGGCCATCAACGTGGGCGTCTCCGTGTCGCGGGTCGGCGGGTCCGCCCAGCGCAAGTCGATGAAGAAGGTGTCGGGCACGATGCGCCTGGACCTCGCGCAGTACCGGGAGCTCGAGTCGTTCGCCCAGTTCGGCTCCGAGCTCGACAAGACCTCCCAGGCCCAGATCGACCGCGGCGCACGGATCGTGGAGATCCTGAAGCAGCCGCAGTACTCGCCGGTGCCCGTCGAGGAGCAGGTGCTGGCCATCTGGGCCGTGACGAACGGCAAGCTCGACGCCATACCCGTCGATGACGCCAAGCGCTTCGAGGACGAGCTGCGCGAGTACGCCCGGAGCCGTCACGGCGACCTGCTCGAGACCCTGCGCGAGGAGAAGCTGAGCGACGAAGTGGTCGAGCGGCTCGAGAAGGTGGTCGACGACTTCGCGGAGTCGTTCCGCCCGACCGAGGTCGACGAGCCGGAGGAGGTCCGGACACAGGAGTCGCTCGACACCTTGCGCTCGGAGGACGAAGAGCCTTCCGAAGCCGACACCACCGACGAGACCGACACCGACGAGACCGACACCACCGACGAGACCGACGACGCCGAGCGCGCACCCGACGCGACCGAGCCGGTCGAGGACAACCCGCCCGCCTAGCAGCGCGCGGTCGGCGGGCAACCAGAGAGGAGCAGGGATGGCAGGCGCCGGTGAGATGCGAGCGCTGCGCCGGCGTATCAGCAGCGTCAAGTCGACGCAGCAGATCACCCGCGCCATGGAGCTGATCGCGGCGAGCCGCATCGCCCGGGCGCGCAGCATGGTGGAGTCCGCCCGGCCCTACGCCGAGATGATCACCCGCGTGATGCGTGACCTCGGGGCCGAGTCCGCGGTTGCCGACCACCCGTTGCTCGCCGCCCGGGACCCCATCAAAGCCGTCGGCATCATCGTCATCTCCTCCGACCGCGGTCTTGCAGGGGCGTACAACACCAACATCGTGCGCCGAGCCGAGCGCCTCATGCACGACGAGCGCGAGGCCGGCCGGGACACGTTCCTGTATGTCGTCGGTCGCAAGGCCGAGACGTACTTCCGGTACCGCGAGGAGCCGATGGAGGACGGCTGGGCGAGCATGAGCGACAAGCCGCGCTACGCTGACGCGGTCACCATCGGCAACGTGGTGACCGAGGACTACGACGAGGGCAAGATCGACCGCGTGTGGGTCGCCTACACCGACTTCCGCTCGGCGTTGAACCAGGTGCCGAGCGTGGCGAAGCTGCTGCCGGTCGACCCGAAGGCCTTCGCCGGAGGTACGGAGTTCCCCCCGCAGTTCATCTTCGAGCCCGATCCCGGGACGATACTCAGGCGGCTCATCCCCCGGTACGTGGAGCACCGCCTCTACGCCGCGCTCCTCGAGTCCGCCGCCAGCGAGCACGCCAGCCGCCAGCGTGCCATGAAGGCGGCGACCGACAACGCGGGCGAGATCGTCGAGGACCTGACCCGCGAAGCCAACCGGGCCCGCCAGGGAGCGGTCACCACCGAGATCTCCGAGATCGTCGGCGGCGCCGAAGCCCTGTCCGGTGGGTAAACGCACGCACGAGTACCTTGAAGAGGAGCACGTCCACATGACCGACACCGCCACCCCTCCCGCGGACACAGGTTCCGCGGACACCGAGACCCAGGACGGCCGCATCCTCACCGTCGTCGGGCCTGTCGTCGACGTGGAGTTCCCTCCCGGAGCAATGCCCCCCATCCACACCGCCCTGACGTTCGACCGGACCGTCGAGGGGGAGACCCTGACGTTGACAGCCGAGATCGCCGGGCACATCGGCGACCGTGTGGCCCGCGCGATCGTCATGCAGCCGACCGACGGGGTCGTACGCGGCACGAAGGTGCGCAACACCGGCGCACCCATCTCCGTGCCGGTCGGGCCGGGCATCCTCGGCCATCTCTACAACGTGCTCGGTGAGCCCCTCGATGTCTCCATGGACGACATCTCGCCCGACACCTATTGGCCGATCCACCGGGATCCCCCGGCGTTCGAGGACCTCGAGCCGCAGGCGAAGATGTTCGAGACCGGCATCAAGGTCATCGACCTGGTCGAGCCGTACGTGGAGGGGGGCAAGATCGGCATGTTCGGCGGCGCCGGCGTCGGCAAGACGGTGATCATCCAGGAGATGATCCACCGCGTGGCCGAGCACCACGGTGGCGTGTCGATGTTCGCAGGCGTCGGTGAGCGCACCCGCGAGGGCAACGACCTCATGCTGGAGATGCAGGAGTCCGGCGTGCTGGAGAAGGCGGCCCTCGTCTTCGGGCAGATGGACGAGCCCCCCGGGGTGCGTCTTCGCGTCGCGTTGTCCGCGTTGACGATGGCGGAGTACTTCCGTGACGAGGAGCGCCAGGACGTCCTGCTGTTCATCGACAACATCTTCCGTTTCGTGCAGGCCGGGTCGGAGGTGTCCACCCTGCTCGGACGCATGCCGTCCGCCGTGGGCTACCAGCCGACCCTCGCGAACGAGATGGGTGTGCTGCAGGAGCGCATCACCTCGACGAAGGGGCGCTCGGTGACGAGCCTGCAGGCGGTGTACGTCCCCGCCGACGACATCACCGACCCCGCACCGCACGCCACCTTCGCCCACCTCGACGCCCAGACCGTGCTGTCCCGGGACATCGCCGAGCTCGGGATCTACCCGGCGGTGGACCCCCTGGACTCCCACTCGCGCATCCTCGAGCCGCAGGTCGTCGGTGAGCGGCACTACGACGTGGCCACGCGGGTGCAGGAGACGCTCCAGCGCTACAAGGACCTGCAGGACATCATCGCCATCCTCGGTATGGACGAGCTCGCCGAGGAGGACAAGGTGACCGTCCAGCGGGCACGCAAGATCCAGCGCTTCTTCTCCCAGCCCTTCTACGTCGCCGAGCAGTTCACCGGCTTGCCGGGCACGACGGTCCCGCTCGAGGAGACCATCGACAGCTTCGAGGGCCTCGTCGACGGCCAGTTCGACGACCTGCCCGAGCAGGCCTTCTACAACGTCGGCGGCATCGAGGAAGCCCAGGATAAAGCCAAGACCCTGCAGGAGGAATAGGCGTCGTGGCAACCATGCAGGTCGATGTCGTCTCCGCGGAGGAGCGGCTCTTCTCGGGGCAGGCAGAGGCGGTCTTCGCCCGGTCGTTCGAGGGCGAGATCGCCATCCTCCCGGGCCACCAGCCCGCGTTGCTCGCGCTCACGACCGCCCCCGTGCGCGTGCGCACCGAGGAGGGCGACGAGGTCGACGTGGCCGTGCACCACGGCTTCCTCGAGGTGCGCGAGGACCAGCTGACAGTGCTGGCCGACATCGCGGAGCTCGCGACGCAGATCGACGTGGAACGCGCCAAGGCCGCTCGGCGACGCGCCGAGCAGCATCTCGCCGACGAGTCCTACACCGGCGACGCACAAGCCGAGCTCGACCGCGCGAAGCTCCGGCTGCGGCTGGCCGGCGAGGACGCCTGACCTTCGACCTCACCCCTGCTGGCTCGAGCCGAGGGCGCGGCGGTGGAGGTTGCGCACGCCGATCGCGCCGGCCACCATCAGCGCCCCGCCGATGGTGAGGCCCGACGGCAGACCCGTCGCCGGCAGGACCGGTGACGGCCGCGGGTCGGCGGGCGGGCCGGAACCGCCGGGCGCGGGGGCCGCCGTGGTCGGTTGCGCGGGTGGCGACGCGGCCGGGAACGGGTGGGCAAGCAGCAGCTCGGTGTTGCGGTCGCCGGCAAGCCCCTCACCGGTGCCGAATCCCTTCTGCGGGTCGTTGGCGCAGAGCTCACGCGCTTGCGCCGTGATGTCGTCGGCTTCGTGGTCGACCATGGTGGTGAAGATCGACAGGGTGCCGTCGCGGTTGTCGACCAGGTCGATGAGCCGGGCCTGCGCGGGCCAGTCGATGTGCGCGGCGGTGCCGATGTCCCAGAATTGGCCGCGTCGCTCGATCATGTTGACGTGCGTGTGACCGTTGACCCAGGCGACGACGCTCGGATGGCCGGCCACCAGCGGCTCCACCCCTGCGGCGGTGTGGCGGGGGAGGTCGTTGCCGTCAGGACCGGCCAGGGGGTCCGGCGCCTGCAGCGGGTTGCTCAGGGACCGCAGGCCATGGTGGCTCAAGAGGACGACGAGACGCTGCTGGCGGTCTGCCTCGGCAAGACGTTCCTCCAGCCAGGCCAGCTGTGACGCGCCGATCGATCCCGACGCCTCGCCACCCGGGTTGACCGTGTCGAGGACGACGAGGCGCACGCCGCCGACGTCGCGCGTGTAGTAGGCCGTGTTGGCCTCGACGTTGGCCGGCGTGAAGCCGTGTCCGGCGGGCAGCCCCGGTGAGTCGAGGTGGCGCCGCACCCACTCCCGCCGGTCGACGTAGCGGCGCTCGGCGTCGGGGGTCACCGGCTGCACGGTCGCGCCGGG
>Ga0247713_1001061_pt1 | contig 14439 bp, 15 predicted proteins | sample 21E_NmetaG_FD_189936 | JGI IMG/M metagenome (GOLD analysis project Ga0247713, IMG submission 189936) | Soil microbial communities from hillslope of Landscape Evolution Observatory, University of Arizona, Oracle, AZ, United States - 2-1-E_N | ecosystem: Engineered > Artificial ecosystem >... | reverse complement strand
TCGGTGCACGTGTGGACGATCTCGATCGTGAACGACGAAGGCAAGCAGGTTGCAGTCGCGCGCTGCACGCTCGCGATCAGGTCGTGGAACAACGAGTCGGCATAGGCTCTGCGCCCGAAAGGAACGCTTTGTACGAGCGAGTAGTGGTCGGAACGGACTTCTCGGACACGGCGCGCGTCGCAACGGACCGCGCGGCCGCGCTCGCGCGGCGCCTTGGGGCTCGGCTCGTCGTCGTACACGCGGGATCGGATCTCGGGACGGCGATTTCGAACGCAAGCGGGTACGGCGCCGAGGTGATCGTGCGACCCGGGAACCCGGCCGAGGTACTCATCGGCGAAGCGGGAGGCGACCCGCGGACGCTGCTGGTCGTAGGCAGCGTGGGTATGCGGGGGGCACGACGGTTCCTTCTCGGGAGCGTGCCGAACAAGGTGTCGCATCATGCGAACTGTGACCTACTGATAGTCAAGACCGATCCGCCTCCGAGATCGACAGGTGATTACGAGAAGGTCCTGGTCGGCACCGACGGCTCTCCGACCGCAATGCGTGCGGTGGACACGGCGAGCGATCTTGCGAGTGCGCTCGGCAGTGTTGAGACCGTCGTGTGTGCGTTCGAACCGCCATCTGAAGCCGAGCTCGACCGTCTTCGGGGCGATCCCAACGATCCGGTCGCGCAGTGGTCCGCGGCATCCGAACGAGAGGTGCCGGAAGAGTTCCGGTGGCGTATCGCAGCCGCGACGCAGGCCGAGGACGTTCTCGAGCGGGCATACGATCACGCAGCAGCGCGCGGCATCGAGGTAGAGGTCCGCGCGGTCCGAGGCGCTCCGGCCGAAACACTTATCAGCCTCGCCGAGAAGGAGCGTTATGACCTCATCGTCGTCGGCAGCGTTGGGATGACGGGAGCCGCTCGGTTCATGCTCGGCAACGTTCCGAACCGCATTTCGCACCACGCTCCTACCGACGTGCTGATTCTGAGGACGCGGTGAGCCGCTACCGGGCGTTGGTCGTCACCGCTCATCCGGATGACGTCGAGTTCGGCTGTGGCGGCACGATTGCGGCCTGGGCGGACGAAGGAGCGGATGTGACGGTTTGCATCGTCACCGACGGCGCAACGGGAACTCAGGACCGCGAGCTGATGGGCGAACCGCTCGCAAAGATCCGCGAACAGGAGTCCCGGCGCGCCGCGAAGGTCCTCGGGGCGGCGACGGTCGAATGGCTCGGTAAGCCGGACGGTTACATCGAGTATTCGCTGGATCTACGCCGCGATATCGCGCGGGCGTTCCGTCGCTACCGCCCGCATCGGTACGTGGTTATGGATCCGACCCCGACGATCGAGGACAGGTTCGTGAACCACCCCGACCACCGTGCGGTGGCTCTCGCGTCGCTCGATGTGACGCTCACCGCCGGCACCACCCCCGGGCATTTTCCCGAGCTCTTGGATGAGGGGCTCGAGCCGTGGCGGGGGCTGCGCGAGCTGTGGATCTTCGGCCCCGCCACCGGGCCGCGGGTGGCGGATGTCACCGCCACGATCGAGCGCAAGATCGAGGCCCTCATCTGCCACGCGAGCCAGGTCGGAGACGACTTCGAGACGATCGCCGATTGGATTCGAACCCGAGCCCGGGATGAGGGCGCGCGCGCCGGATTCGAGTACGGCGAGTCGTTCCACATCATCACGCAGGGCCCCGGTTTTCACGGCGACGACGAGCTCGACGGGGTCGACTTCGCGTTCACCCCGCCGCCCGTCGATCCTCGCTCGGCACCGGCGCGCCGGTCCGAGGGCGCGAAGTAGGAGCTGGACCCGCGGCGGGACTCCAGGTTCGCCCCCGCCCCGGGAATCGGCTGGGACTGCCTTGCGTTCTGGTAAGGGACCGGTTAGGCATGCCTAACTAGGGGTTAGAATGACTGAACGACGCGAACCGCTCGAACGCTCAACGGGAGGGATCCCAATGGCTACCGAAGCCGAAGACCTGAAGGCCCAGCAGGAGAACGAGCAGGTCCGCGCGCTCAAAGGCGCCTACAAGTACGGTTGGCACGACAAGACCGATTACAAGGTAGAGCCCCGCAAGGGCGTCGATCACGAGGTCATCGACATGATGAGCGACCTCAAGGACGAGCCCGATTGGATGCGGAAGTTCCGCCACAAGTCGCTCGACATCTTCTCCCGCAAGCCGATGCCGTCGTGGGGGGCCGACCTCTCCGGCATCGATTTCGACGACATCTACTACTACATCCGCCCGATGGGCCAGGTGAAGTCGTGGGACGACATGCCCGAGGACATCAAGGCCACCTGGGACAAGCTCGGGATCCCCGAGGCCGAAAAGAACTACCTCGGCGGCGTCACCGCCCAGTACGAGAGCGAGGTCGTGTACCACAAGACTCAGGAGGAGCTCGAGCGCCGCGGCGTGATCTTCACCGACATGGACACGGCGCTGCGCGAGCACCCCGACCTGGTCAAGCAGTACTTCGGCACCATCATCCCGCCGGCCGACAACAAGTTCTCGGCCTTGAACTCTGCGGTGTGGTCGGGCGGGTCGTTCATCTACGTTCCGCCCGGCGTCGAGGTCGAGATCCCGCTCCAGGCGTACTTCCGGATCAATCAGGAGAACATGGGCCAGTTCGAGCGCACCCTGATCATCGTCGATGAGAATGCCTATGTTCACTACGTCGAGGGATGCTCGGCACCGATCTATTCGAGCGATTCGCTTCATTCCGCCGTCGTCGAGATCGTCGTCAAGCCGAACGGCCGGTGTCGCTACACCACGATCCAGAACTGGTCCAACAACGTCTACAACCTGGTGACGAAGCGGGCCGCCGCCTACCAGAACGGCATCATGGAGTGGGTCGACGGCAACCTCGGGTCCAAGGTGACGATGAAGTACCCCGCGGTCTACCTCCTCGGCGAGGGCGCCAAGGGCGAGATCCTCTCGATCGCTTACGCGGGCGAGGGTCAGCACCAGGACGCGGGAGGCAAGGTCGTTCACGCCGCTCCGCGCACCCAGTCGTCGATCACTTCGAAGTCGATCAGCAAGGACGGCGGGCGCGCCGGGTACCGCGGGCTCGTCCGCATCGAGGACGGCGCCGAGCTGGCGAAGAGCCACGTGATCTGCGACGCCCTCATCCTCGACCCCGAATCTCGCTCGGACACCTACCCCTACATCGAGATCGAAGAGGAGAACTCTGCGGTCAGCCACGAGGCGACGGTGTCGAAGGTGTCGGACGACCAGCTCTTCTACCTGATGAGCCGCGGTCTCGACGAAACCCAGGCGATGCAGATGATCGTCAGGGGCTTCATCGAGCCGATCACTAAAGAGCTGCCGATGGAATACGCGGTGGAGCTCCAGCGCTTGGTCGAGCTGCAGATGGAGGGCTCGGTCGGCTGAGGCCGGAGCGATCTCGATTCACAAGGGCGCCCCGAGGGGCGCCCTTTCAGTACGCCCGGATCTCCTGCCGTTACCATCTGGGGGTTTTGACCGTGTTTGTCAGAAGTGTTGCAATACATAGCCTCGTCGCGTATCCGGTCAACGGAGGTGGGGGAATGAGATCGAGACGCTGGAGCCGCCTGACCCTGATTGCAGCGATCGTCGCACTCACCGCCCTAGCGCTGCCGGCCGCGCCGGTGAGCGCAGAGGCCGGTTACGAGCAACGCAACAGCATCCTGATCCGGAAGAACGCGGACTTCACCGCGGCGAACGGCGTTCGTTCCGGCTCCGGCACGGCCGCCGATCCCTACATCATCTCGGGTTGGCAGCTCCCGCGCCTCGAGATCCGCGACACGAGCGCTCATGTGGTGCTCCGCGATAACTACGTGACGTCGCAGATGATCCTCAACTGGATCGGGCCCCATGTCGTGGCGACCAACAATCTCGTCAACGACCTCCGGGTCAACCAGAACGTGAAGCGCACGGGGGCGGCGACGGCAGGCGTGATTCGCAACAACCGCTTCGGCCTGGTCGGGCAATTGCGTCACTTCGACGGTGTCTTTGCAAGCAACAGCGTCGATCGCACCGACGGCATGTTCGACGTGGTGACCGAGACCTTCGGGGGATTGCCGCGTGCCGTCAACTTCGATGGGTGGAACGGCTCGCTGTTCACGCGCAACGTTATTCGGGGCGGCTACGTCGAGGTGCGGCTGCACGGTCATCACCATGGTTCCGGCTTCGGCGACAACAGCCATCACCACGGGTCGATGTACTCGGGCGACGAGATGGACCACAGCAAGCGCTTCCATGAGGTTTGGGTGAAAGACAACACGATCGAAGTGGAGTCGGGTCCCGCCCTCATCTACACCGACACCGCGCACGCCGCCAACGACAGAACCGCGGCGTCCGAGGAAAATCAGGCTCTCAACGGCAACCACATCCACTCGACCCGCGCGCATCTCATCGGGAACAACCTGGAGGGCGGCGGTGTCGAGGTGCAGATCTTCAACGCGACGGACCGGAATCACATAGGAACCAACCGCGGCACGCTCGAGATCGCCGACAACGAGATTGCGCTGGCCAGGCCGGAGGGACGCTTCTTCCACCGGGTTCCCGCCGGAATCAATCTGCGCGACGCGGTCGACGTGGATCTGAGGATCGAGCGCAACCGCATGATCGGTCCACCTTCGGCTGAAGGCGCCGTCGATAATCTGACGCGGCCGTCGTCGAGTGCCGGAATTCGCATCGATCGGATCGATAAGGCGGACATCTACCTTCTCAACAACAAGATTGAGAGCGTCGTATTCGGTCTCGAGCTGTACGGGTTCGGCAAGGACGTGCGCTGGCACACCGAGAAGCTCGTCTTGCGGAACGTGCAGCGGCGGACGCAGACGGACGGCTCGACCGAGGGTCCCTAGCTAGGGTTCGCCGGAGCCGGTGCATGTCGGCTCCGGCGCGCGGCGTTCCAGCTGGTGAAGGACGGTGACCGCGAGGTCTAGATCGAGCGGATCGACCCAGTGCGGCTCCGCGGGCGTGGCGTAGAGGAGATCGGCTGCCGCGTCGATCTCGGCCCGGGTCATCTCGCAGGTGGGTGGTCGGTCGGGAATCACGCTCCCGTCGGGACGAAGGAAGGTGATTATCCCGCCGGCACCCATCTTCACGTCGTAGCGCCCCTCGTGGACCAGGCGGTGGTGGTGCGAACAGAGCAGCACCAGGTTATCGAGGGCGGTGGGCCCACCTTTGATCCAATGCCTGATGTGGTGGGCGTCGAGATAGGCCTTGCGGCTGCATCCGGGAAACCGGCAGCAACCGTCACGCTTGGCGAGCGCCCGGCGTAGGGATGTGTTCGGACGCCGGGACTTGCGACCCATGTCGAACGGCTCTCCGTTCAGGGTCGCCATCTCGACCACCGAGCAGTCGCAGGTGAGGCGCAATGCGCTCTCGATCGGAAGCGGGATGTCTTTCGGGAGCCGCGCGTCGAACAGTTCGCCGGTAACTGGGTCGCGCTCGGTCGAGATCATCACCTGATAGCGCTCCGTGTTGGGGCGCGTCGCCGCGCCGGTGGCGAGGAAGGAGTCGGCAACGGCGACCAGGGCGTCGGCGGCGTGGGCCTCCGGACGCCCGGCCTCGGAGCCGCCTCCGGCGTCGGCCCGGAGCTCCTCGGCCGCCACCTCGAGCGCTTTGGTGACTACCGCACCCTGCTCCCCGGGAAGCCGCGCCCGCAAGTTGAGATCGCCGAAGTCATCGTAATGGTAGGTGACGCTCCTGGCGGCGCGCCGGGCGAATGCATCCTCGGCGGCCTTGGATGAGCGGAGATAGCCCGCCGCAAGGGAGCGGAGCTGTTCCGCGGTGGCGACGCCCGCCCACTCGAGCAACACCTCTTCGTTGTCGGCGGACGCGATCCGGGAGAGCGCATCGACCTTGTCGAGCGTGACCGTCCCCGCCCGCAAGGCCGACGCAGTCTGCGGCAGCTCCTTGAGCCGGTGGGCCAGGCGCAACAGGCGTGACGCGCTTCGTTTGTCGGTGCCGCACGCCCACGCCACCCAGTCGCGCGTTTCGAGATTGCCGCTAGGACTCACGTCGCCGCCGCTGTAGGCATCATCGAAGCCGGCGATGACCTCGAGCAGCTGCCCGGTAGCGGCTCCGATGACCGCCGACAGCTCCACGGCTTTGGCCTCGAGCGCGCCGAGGCGTTTGTCGCGCTCGGCGAAGTTGCGAAGTGCGGTTTCGGTATGCTCGTCGGGCGGTGGATCGAACATACGTTCGATAGTATGCCACCGGCCTCCACCTGTCAAGCCAAAACCGGGGATTTGGGAAGCGCGCGTTCGACCGCGGCGTTGTCCCTTACGGTGAGTTAGGACAGCCTAACCACCGGCGGGCGACTGCTACCATGTGAATCGGTTCACAAACGATCTGGAGTCCATCATTGCCATGACCGCAAGTCTTTCCCGCGATTCGCTCCTCCGTCTATCGGACGCCCTGGGCGAGCCGGGATGGATGGCCGAGCGCCGGTCGCATGCGTTCGACGTTTTCGAGAAACTCGACCTTCCCGATCCCAAGGGCGACGAGTGGCGCTACACCGACGTCAAAAAGTTCGATTTCGAGCGTTTCGACCCGCCCGCGCCGTCGGACCGGCCGCCCTCTGTTCCGGCCGGCCTGGCCGCAAAGGGTGTGATCTTCACGGATTTCGCCACCGCCGCGAGGGAACACCGAGACCTCCTGCAGGAGCACTTCTTCACGGAGGTGCCGGTCGACGAGCACAAGTTCACCGCCCTCCACGCGGCGTTCCACAACGACGACCTCATCGTCTACGTGCCGAGGGGGCTGGAGGTCGAGGTCCCGCTCGAGGCGATTCGGCGAGTGACGCCCGGCGGGTCGACTTTTCCCCACACGACGATCGTGGTCGGTGAGTTGGCGAGCCTTACGTTCGTCGATCGCTTTACCAGTGAAGGCGGCGCCGACGCGCTCAGCGCCGGGGTGGTCGAGATCGATGCCGGCCGCGGCAGCACGGTCAACTACATCTCACTGCAAACGTGGGGATCGGGCGTCCATCATTTCCAGACCCAACGCTTCACGGCGGAGCGTGACGCCACCGTCCGCAGCCTCGCGGTCAACCTGGGCTCCACTTTTGCTCGTACGCAGGTCGAGTCTGCGCTGCTGGGCGAGGGTTCGTTTTCGGAGATGCTGGGGCTTTACTTCGCCGACCGCGATCAGCATTTCGCGCAACGCACGCTCCAGTGGCATAACGCGCCGTACGCGACGAGCGACCTGCTCTACAAGGGAGCCCTCAAGGAACGGAGCCAGAGCGAATACTCCGGGCTCATCAAGGTTGCCAGAGGTGCTCAGGGCACGAACGCTTATCAGGCAAATCGCAACACCACCCTGTCGGAGGAGTCGGTGGCGCGTTCGATTCCGCAACTGGAGATCGAAGCGAACGAGGTCCGATGCACGCACGGGGCCACCGTAGCTCCGGTTGAAGAGGAGCATCTCTTCTATCTAATGAGCCGCGGAATCGACCGCGTGACGGCTCAGAAGCTGGTCGTGTTTGGGTTCTTCGGCGAGGTCTTAGACCGCATCCGAGTTCCGGAAGTGCGTGACGAGCTCGCATCCGCCATTGCTGCAAAGGTCGAAGGGGAGCGGCGGCTCGAGGTGGCGCAGTAGCCATGGAAGCCGTCAACGTCGCGCGCCTGGAGGAGATCCCCGACGGGGGTATGAAGCAGGTGATCGTACGCGGCGAGCCGGTGGGGCTTTATCGGGTGGCCGACGACGTCTACGCGATCCACGACATCTGCACCCACGAGGAGGCATATCTCACCGAGGGTGATTTCGATCCCGATGAATGCGAAGTCGAGTGCCCGCTGCACGGGAGCCGGTTCAACGTCCAGTCGGGCGACGTTCGCATACTCCCCGCCACCCGGGCGGTTGCGACTTACGAGGTGCGGGTCGCGGACGGCAACGTACTGGTGGGGGAACGAAATGATTTGACACAAGGGAAGAGGAGCTGAAGATGAGCGAGCCACTGCTGCATATCGAGGACCTGCATGTCGAGGTGGAGGGCCGCGAGATCCTGAAGGGCCTTAACCTCACCCTCCACGTCGGCGACATTCACGCAATCATGGGTCCCAACGGTTCGGGTAAATCGACGCTGGCGTACGTCCTCACCGGCCGCCCCGGATACGAGGTGACGCGGGGGACGGTCTCCTACAAAGGCGAGAACATCCTCGATCTCGCGCCGGACGAGCGGGCGCAGAGGGGAGTCTTCCTCGCGTTCCAGTATCCGACCGAGGTTCCGGGTGTATCGATCGTCAACTTCCTCCGCACCGCCTACAACGCAATTCACGCCGACGAGCAGAAGTCGGCGATGCAGTTCCGGATGTACCTCCAGGAGAAGGTCGATCTGCTCGAGATCCCGCACGAACTCATCGACCGCTATGTGAATCAAGGTTTTTCCGGCGGTGAGAAGAAGCGCGCCGAGATCCTTCAGATGGCGGTCTTGAAGCCGGAGCTGGCGATCATGGACGAAACCGATTCCGGCCTGGACATCGACGCTTTGAAGCACGTCTCCGCTGGGGTAAACAAGCTGGCCGGCCCCGACGTGGGGATCCTTTTGATCACTCACTACCAACGCCTGTTGAATTACATCCGGCCGAACCGCGTGCACGTGCTAATGGGCGGACGCATCGTTAAATCCGGCGGCTTCGAGCTCGCCGAACAACTGGAGGCGGAGGGGTACGCTGGTGTTGCCAAAGAAATCGGGTTGTCTGAGGCCGAGGCGCGCGAAGTCGAAGCCGTAGAAGCCCGGTAGGAGCAACGTGACTCGGATGGCGGTGGAGCGGCGATGGCGCTAGACCCCGAAGCTATTCGGAAAGATTTCCCGATCCTCGACACCGAGGCACACGGGAAGCGACTCGTGTATCTCGACTCGGCGGCGACTTCGCAGAAGCCGCGCCCGGTCATCGATCGCATCGCCCGCTTCTACGAAGAGGAAAACGCCAACGTCCATCGCGGCATCTACGAGCTGGGTGAGAAGGCGACGATCGCGTACGAGGGGGCCCGCGAGGCCTGTGCCCGCTTCGTGCGGGCGAGAAGCACTCGCTCGATGGTGTTCACGCGCGGGACTACCGAGGCAATCAACCTCGTGCGGTTTTCCTGGGGAAGAGCCAACGTCAAGGACGGCGACGAGATCCTCGTCACCGAGATGGAGCACCATTCCAACCTCGTGCCGTGGCAGCTGCTGGCGGCGGACACCGGCGCGACACTCCGGCACATACCGGTGAACGACGACGGGACGCTTCCGCTCGAGGATCTCGATCGATACGTAACCGATCGAACCAAGATCGTCGCGCTGGCACTTATGTCGAACGTCCTCGGAACCATCAACCCGGTACGGGAGATCGCGGATGCGGCGCACGCGGTGGGCGCGCGCGTGTTGGTCGATGCAGCGCAGGCGGTGCCTCACCTGTCCGTTGACGTTTCCGCGCTCGACTGCGACTTCCTCGCCTTCTCGTCGCACAAGATGTGCGGCCCCACGGGGGCGGGCGTCTTGTACGGGCGCGAGGATCTTCTCGAGGAGATGGAGCCGTTTCACGGAGGCGGCGAGATGATCCGCGAGGTGTGGCTCGACCGCTCGACGTGGGCCGAGATCCCCCACAAGTTCGAGGCGGGGACGCCGCCTATCGCGCAGGTGGTGGGGCTGGGGGCCGCGGTCGAGTACCTCGAAGCAATCGGCATGCCCGACATCCGGACGCACGAGAAGGAACTCGCCGGTTATGCGATGGAGCGCCTGTTGAGCATCGGAGCGACCGTCTACGGTCCCACCGACGTCGAGGGCCGCGGCGGCGTGGTGTCGTTCAACCTGCCGGAGGTACATCCGCACGACATGGCGACCATCGTCGACCAAGAAGGAATTTGCATCCGCGCCGGTCATCATTGTGCCCAGCCGCTGATGCGACGCTTCGGCGTCGCGGCAACGGCGCGGGCCTCGATGTACATCTACAACACCGAAGAAGACGTGGACGCGTTGATCGACGCACTCGACAAGGCCAAGGGGTGGTTCGTCTGAGTCTCGAGGAGCTTTACAAGGAAGTGATCCTCGATCATTACCGCACACCGCGGAACAAGGGCCGCCTGGATCCCCACGACATCTCGCTCGAGCGGAACAACCCGCTATGCGGTGACGAGATAGAGGTGTTCCTTCGGTTCGACGGCGATGCCCTCGAAGGGGTGTCGTTCGAGGGGAAAGGGTGCTCGATCTCTCTCGCGAGCGCATCGATGATGACCGAGAAGGTGGGCCGACTGTCCGCCAAAGATGCCGCCGCGGTCGCCGAATCGATCAAGCGGATGATGGCGGGGGAGGAGGACGGCGATCCGAACGACCTCGGTGACCTCGTGTCGCTGAAGGGGGTCGTGAAGTACCCGGTTCGGATCAAATGTGCCCTCCTCGGCTGGAATACGTTGCTCGAGGCGCTCGAGGAGGCCGGGAAGCGCTCGGAGTAGCGGGAACAGCCCGGCCTCGGCCGGCGTCCAACGTAGGAACGCCGAACCCGAGGAGAGCCACAACGATGATGTTCGTAGCGAGCCGATCCCGCCTGATGGTTTTCCTGGGCGCACTTTTGCTCGTGCCGTCCGCGTGCGGAGCCGGGGGGCCGTCTCGAGAATCGGCCGGGGGCGGGGGTTCCGGAGTCTCATCGACCCCGGTACCGCAGAAGTCGCCCACGCCGGGCGGCGAGTGCGGCGAAGGGAGCTCCGGCGAGGATCCCGAAGACACGGTCTCCTACGTCCCCTGTCCCGGAGAAAGCCGCTCCGGGGGGCCTGCGGCGGAGCGGGCCGAGCCGCAGCCCGGCCAGGCCGACGTCCACCCGGTCCCGTGGGATCGGGCGAAACCGAACCGGGACGTGGTCAGGGTCTTCTACTGGTCGGGGGTGGAGCCGTGCAACGTGCTCGACCACGTCCGGGTCCGAGAGACGTCGAGCAGCATCACGATTACCCTGTTCGAGGGCCGCACCGAGACCGAAGAGGACGTCGCCTGCATCGAGGTCGCGCTCCTCAAGTACACCGACGTTCGCCTCCACTCCCCGGTCGCGGGTAGGACGATCAAGGACGGCGCGCCGGGCGGCTGACCTTTTACACTATTCTCACTTGCTTAAGGTGAAAAAGTCTGGTACAACCGCCCCATGAGCCCGTTAGGCGACGACTCCGCAACCCGTACCGCAAAGGTTCTGTCGCTGCCGACGCGCAACAAGATCCTTTCCCACATGCTTCGGAGCGGACCGTGCACCGTCAAGGAGATCGCCGACGAATTCAAGATTCATCCCAACGTCGCCCGGGCCCACCTCGACCTGATGGTCGAAGCCGGCTTCCTCGCCACGGAGACGCGCCGACGCTCGAAGGGGCGTCCGGCGAAGGTGTACTTCACGTGGGAGGGGGAATCCGGCGCGCTTGCCGAAGCGGGCGTGGATGTTCCGGCGCGCCCCTATGTCAGCGACGACGATGATCTGGCGCTCGAGCTTCGGCTGCTCGAACGTACGCTCGCCGACGCCCATGCGCAGCTTGCGCGAATTCGTGAGCTCGTGGAGGACCTCCGGGTGGTGCCCGAACTCGACAGCGATTAGTCCCGTCCGTTTGAACGATTGAGGAGGAGCAGATGAGCGAATACGCCCACCCGGATGTACTGGTGGAAACCGACTGGCTCGAGGGGCATCTCGAGGACGACGACCTCGTGATCGTCGAGGTTGACGAAGACCCCGCCGCGTACGAGAAAGGTCACATCCCGAACGCACTCTCGATCAATTGGGAGAGCGAGCTGCACGAGCCGCCGCTGCGGGAGTTCGTCGGCCGCGACGGCCTCGCCAAGTTGCTGGGGACGAAGGGGATCTCTAACGACCAGACCATCGTCCTCTACGGGGGCAACAACAACTGGTTTGCCACCTATGCCTACTGGCTGTTCAAGTATCGCGGTGTCGAGAACGTGAAGCTGCTGAACGGCGGGCGCAAGAAGTGGGAGCTCGAGAGCCGGCTCTTGAGCCAAGACGTTCCTCAACGATCGCCGGCGACGTTCGTGCTAGGCGCCGAGCGTCCGGAGCTGAGAATCTTCCGGGACGACGTCATCGCGCGCGCTAAGCAGGGCGGGGAGGCGTGGATCGACGTCCGGAGTCCGGAGGAGTTTCGCGGAGAACTATTGGCGCCGCCTCATCTGCCGCAGGAGCAGGCCCAGGTTCCGGGTCACATTCCGGGCGCCAGCAACGTCACATGGTCGAAGGCCGCGAACGAGGACGGCACGTTCAAGTCGGCCGACGAGCTGAAGGCGCTGTACGACGCCGAGGGCGTTACGGCCGATCGTGAGGTCGTCACCTACTGCCGTATCGGCGAGCGTTCGAGCCACTCGTGGTTCGTGCTGCACGAGCTTCTCGGCTACGGCAACGTCAAGAACTACGACGGTTCGTGGACGGAGTACGGGAGCCTCGTCGGCGTCCCGGTCGAAAAGTAAGCACCCGGTCCTTCCCAACCGGCACGAACGCCGCCTTCTCGGGCGGCGTTCGTCGCGATCGGCCGGCCCGCAGGAGCCGTACCCTTCGCAGGGTGGAGGCAGTTCGTGAGTTGAGCGGCGAAGGGGCCGCGCGCCCGGCGTGCTCGAAAGGCGAGGAGCGGGCCGCGATGTGGTGCGCCCGGCAACTCGGCCATCTCGGCTACGCGGTCACCCTCGAGCGGTTCGCGGCGCGGGAGGCGAAGCCGTGGCATGGGGCCTTCTTCGGCGTGACGGCATTGGGCGCGCTTGCGATCGGCATCGTTCCCTTGGCCGGGTTCGTCGTAGGCGTCGTCGCCTTGGTGCTGTACGGGCGCGACTTGGAAGGGCGCCCCCTCGTCCGCCTCACCTCCGGGGAAAGTAGGAACGTGGTCGGTCGCACCCGGGGTCGTCCCGAACTAGTAATCGTCGCCCACCTCGACTCCGGCCGGGTTCCGACGAGCTGGCGGTCTCACCTGATGGCGGCTCACGGTGCTCTCGTGCTGACGCCGCTCGCCGGTGCCGCCGCGTGGGTCGCCGGTGATGAGGTGTTTCCGCCGCGCATGCGGTGGATCGTGGGGGGAGCGCTCGCAGCGCTGCTGATCCTCGTCACGATGTTCGAGATGCGGAGCGGGCATCGTGCTGCCGGCGGTGACAACGCGGGAGGCATCGAGGTCGCGCTGCGTCTCGCCGCGCGTCGCCCTTCGGGCGTGTGGTTTGTCTTCTCCGGAGCAAAAGGATCCGGGATGTTTGGGATGCAGGCTTTTCTCGATTCTTACGCGTCCGATGTCGGCGCCGCGAGGTTCCTCAACTTTGACTCGGTGACGAGTGGTCGCGTAGTGGCCGCGTGGGAGGAGGGGGTGCTTCAGCCCCATGAGGCAGACGCCGTGCTCCTGGCGGCGGCCGAGAGCGCGGGCATCGAAGCTTCGTCGTTTCGCACGCGGACGACCGACGGGAGCGTTCTTCTGGCGCGCCGGATGAAGGCGCTGTCGCTCGTCGGCCTTCATGAAGATGGGGAGATGGATCGGCCGGGACTCGATCGGGTGGAGCATGCGGCGCGCCGCGTCATGCAGGCGGCGCTCGATGCGGCGGACACTCGGTGAAGGTCACGCTCGTCTGCTTCGGCTCGCTGCGGGACCTGCTTCCCGGTGGTGGGACTTCCAATCGTGCCGATTTCGATCTTCCCGACGGGGCGACGGCGGGGGACGCGCTCGAGGCGCTCGGCGCGCCGGGGCGACAGGTGTTCGCGCTGTTGATCGACGGCCGCCGTGCCACGCTCGACGCGTCTCTTCACGAGGGCGCGGAGCTGACTCTCATGCCGCCGTTCTCGGGAGGTGCACCGGGGGCGCGGGTAACCTGACGAGAAGATTTCTGCGCAGCGAGGAGATGAGATGGCCCAGGTAAAGAGCAGCCGGGTTCGCGCGAAGAAGCCACCGACCCTCACGTCCTTCAACCCGCGAACGGGAAAGGTTCTCGGCGACGTACCTGTCACGCCGCGGGCCGAGGTCGCGGAGGTCGTTGAGCGGGCGCGCAAGATCCAGCCCGAATGGGGAGCCATTTCTCCCAGGGGGCGTGTCTTGATCCTCAAGGAGATTCGACACCGGATCTACGACAACATCGACGCGATTGTCGAGACCGTGTCGAACGAAACCGGCAAGCCGCGCGCGGAGGCGCTCGTGACCGACGTTCTCCCTTCCGTCCTCACCCTTCTGTATTACGAGCGCAGTGCACCTAAGCACCTCAAGTCGCAGACCGTGGGGCGGATGTTCGCCCCGTTGACCGGTGCTATCGGCACGATCGAGTGGCAGCCGTTTGGGGTGGTCGGATGCATTTCGCCGTGGAACTATCCGTTTTTCCTTTCGATCATGGCGATCGCGCCCGCACTGTTCGCCGGGAACTGTGTCGTGCTCAAGCCGTCGGAAGTGACGCCGGGAGTGGGGGAGCGTCTGCGCGAGGTGCTGGATCCTCTTCCGCCCGGAGTAGCCGCGGTGATCCAAGGTGCAGGCGACGTAGGCGCCGCTC
>Ga0247713_1001060_pt1 | contig 14460 bp, 16 predicted proteins | sample 21E_NmetaG_FD_189936 | JGI IMG/M metagenome (GOLD analysis project Ga0247713, IMG submission 189936) | Soil microbial communities from hillslope of Landscape Evolution Observatory, University of Arizona, Oracle, AZ, United States - 2-1-E_N | ecosystem: Engineered > Artificial ecosystem >... | reverse complement strand
GTCCCGCTGCCTACGCCGGTCCCGGCGCCGCGGCCGCCGCCGGGACCGGCGTAGGCAGCGGGACCGACTGGACGGGGGCGGGGGGCGCCAGGACGGCCGGCGCGGCGTCAGCCGACGCAGCGTCGACCGGGGCGTCGTCGTCCTCGACCGCGTCGACGACGTCACCGTCTCCGTCCGCCTCGGCGTCCGCGGCGGCGGGCACGCCCGCGTCGCGAGCGACCCGCTGCATGACGGTGGCGAACGGCTCGGACTCGGTCGAGATCCGCGGTGCGGCCTCCCGCTCCTGCGCCGACACCTGCTCGACGAGGTCCATCAGGGTGGGAGCGGCGATGTCGCGCGGGCGCACCGACCGCTGCGGGTCATCGGCCAGCTCGGGGCTGGGCGTGACGATGCCGTCGTGCTCGACGATGACCTCGAAGCGCTCGCGGGCGAAGAACCCCGCGACTCCGCCGCTGCGGATCTTGTTCGCCGACACGATCTTCGTGCCGGCGCCCAGCTCCGTGCGGACCTGCTCGAGCAGCTGCTCGAGATCGGGTCCTTCATACCGAGACTGCACTGCCAAGGTTCACCACCCCAATCGTCTCCACCCGCAGCTGCGGGCTGAGCTCGCTGTAGGACAGCACCGGAAGCCCCGGCGCGATGTTGCGGATCAGTCGGCGGACGGCCGGTCGCAGGTTCGCGGCGCACATCAGCACCGGGTTGTCACCCCGCTGCTCGGCGGCCTGCGCGACCGAGGCGACTTGCATCGCCAGGGCTTCGGCCTGCTCGGGCTCCAGCGCCAGGAAGCTGCCGTTGTCGCCCGCGCGCAGGGCCTCGAGCAGCGCGTGCTCGACGAGCGGCTCGAAGGTGACGACGGGCAGGCGCCCGTCGGCGGCCAGGGCGCTGGAGATCGCGGGTCCCAGCGCGCCGCGCACAGCCTCGACCAGTGCCTCGGGCTCCTTGGTGCTGCGGGCGCGCTCGGACACCGCTTCGAGGATGCGCACGAGGTCACGGATCGCGACCCCCTCCTCCAGCAGGTCCGACAGCACCCGCTGGACCTCGCCGAGCGACACGTTGGCGGCGGTCAGCTCCTCGGCGACGGCCGGGTCGGTCGACTTGACACCGTCGAGCAGCAGGCGGACGTCCTGCCGTGACAGCAGGCGGCCGGCGTTGAGGCGGACGACCTCGGACAGGTGCGTCGTGATGACCGACGACCGGTCAACGACCGTGGCGCCAAGCAGCTCGGCCTGGTGGCGGAACTCGCTGGGGACCCACATCGCGTCGAGGCCGAACACCGGCTCCTTGGTGGCCACCCCGGGTAGCGACTCGAGACCGTCGCCAATGACCAGCACGGCGCCGGGGGGCGCCTCGCCGCGGCCGAGCTCCACACCGTGGACCTTGATGGCGTAGTGCCCTGCCGGCAGGTCGAGGTTGTCGCGGGTGCGCACCAGCGGGATGACCATGCCGAGGTCCATCGCGATCTTGCGGCGCAGGCCCTTGACGCGGTCGAGCAGGTCGCCGCCGCGGGACGGGTCGACCAGGTCCATAAGGTCGTAGGCGATCTCCAGCTCCAGCGGCTCGACGCGCATCTCGCCGGCGATCGCCTCGACGGAGTCAGGGGCGGGTGCGGCGTCGCCCGCCGGCAGCGCCGGCAGATCGTTGTCGGTGGCGCCTTCGGTCTTCGGCAGGCGGGTGCCGATCACGTACAGCGTCACGCCGATGATCAGGAACGTGCCCTTGGGCAGCCCCGGGATCACCGCGAGGCACGCGACCGCGACACCGCCGAGCTTGATCGCCGATCCCTGCTTGCGGAACTGCGCGAGGATGTCCGAACCCATGTCGCCGTCGGTGGCGGCGCGCGTCACGATCAGACCCGATGCGATCGAGATCAGCAGGGCGGGGATCTGCGACACCAGACCGTCGCCGACCGTGAGCAGGCTGTACGTGCTCATCGCCTCGCTCATCGACAGCCCGCGCTGGGCGACACCGACGATGAAGCCGCCGAACAGGTTGATGACGGTGATGATGATGCCGGCGATCGCGTCGCCCTTGACGAACTTGCTGGCGCCGTCCATCGCGCCGTAGAAGTCCGCTTCGGCGGCCACGTCGGCGCGTCGTGTGCGGGCGGTGTCCTCGTCGATCAACCCGGAGTTCAGGTCCGCGTCGATCGCCATCTGCTTACCGGGCATGGCGTCGAGGGTGAACCGGGCGCCGACTTCGGCCACACGTCCGGCACCGGCGGTGATGACCATGAACTGGATGACGACCAGGATCAGGAAGATCACGAGGCCGACGACCACGGATCCGCCGATGACGAAGTTGCCGAAGCTCTCGATGACCTTGCCGGCGTAGCCCTCGAGCAGCACCAGCCGGGTCGAGCTGACGTTCAGCCCGAGGCGGAACATCGTGGCGATCAGCAGCAGCGACGGGAAGACGGAGAAGTCAAGCGCGCGCTTGACGAACATGCTGGTCAGCAGCACGAGCATCGCCAGGGCGATGTTGAGCGCCAGCAGCATGTCGAGCATGAAGGTGGGCAGTGGCACCACCATCATCACGATGATCGAGACGACGGCGGCGGGGATGGCCACCTGTCCGAAGCGGAACTTCGTCACGAGCGCTGGTCCGGTCTGTCGGGCCGCATGGCGCGGCCACCGCTGCCGCCGTCCGTGGCGAATCCTCGACGCGGTCCTGGCGCGTCTGGGGGACATTCGGCTGATCCCGCGGTGCGCTTGAGGCGGTGCGGCGACCGTTTCCCCTACGACCCGGACGGACTAGTCAGCCGCGGGCCAGCGGCTCCATGTGCCCGGCGAAGACGATCGGAAAGACCAGGATGACCATGACCACGGCGATGCTCAGCGCCAGCGCGATCGTCGCGAGCCGTTCGTGCTTGTGCTTCGCGACCGCCGCCAGCATGACGGCGACGATGCCCAACAGTAGGCCGATGTAGGGCACGACCAGGCCGACCGCGGCGATGACCATCGCCGCGACCGACAGGGGGGCGGGCGTCGAGGTGTTGATCGCACCACCGTAGACGCCGGCCCCCGCTGCTATTGGAACGTCCAGTCGTCGGCGGTCGACGGCTGCCCGATGCTCACGAGGTTCGAGCCGTTGAAGATCCTGACGTCACGCAGCTGACCGACCCGGTGGGCGCCGTTGGCGTCCGCCGGCGGTACCACGAACGTCAGGGAGGTGTCGCTGACAACCGTGTAGCTGGTGACGGCCTTCTCGTGGATGAGGACGTTACGGGTGGTCGCGAACCCCTGCCCGGTGACGGTGACGGTCGTGCCGGCCGGGGCGGTGTGATGCGACATGCCGGTGATGACCGCCGGCGCCATCCACGTCCAGTCGTCGGCGGTCGGTGTCGCAGGGATGCTGACCAGCGTGCCGACCTGCACGACGAGGTCCACGGTCTGGCCACCGAGCCCCGCGGGGGTGCTCGGAACCCTCGCCGTGATCGTGTTGGCGTTCACCACCGTGTACTGCGCGGCATCGGTCCAGCCGAACCGGACCCGGGTCGCGCCGGTGAAGTTGGCCCCGGTGATCGTGATCGTGGTGCCCTCGGAGCCGGTTGACGCGCTGAGACTGGTGATCGTCGGGGAGGCGTCCCATGTCCAGCGGTTCGCACTCGACGGCGACGCGGTACTGGGGTCACCGGTGCCGTTGACAACGACGACGTCCACCGTGGTCCCTGCGGCCCCGGCGGGTGTCGCGGGAACTGTGGTGAAGATCGTGTTGTCGTTGGCGACCGCGAAGGCCACCGAGACCGTGCCGATGCGCACCTCGGCGACGTCCACGAAGCTGTGCCCACTGATGGTCAGCGACGTCCCGGCGACCGCAGTTGACGCCGACATGCCCGTGATGACCGCGGGCTGCAGCTCGTAGGTGTAGGCCTCGGGGACGACGGTGGTGAGCTCGTCGCCGTCGTCGAGGTTGGTCACGGTGATGGCGACGGTCGCCGGTGTCCCGCGGGACGGGGGGACCACGACGATGCTGGTGCCGTCCGAGGCGGCGCTTTGCACCACCGCGCCGCTCGAGCCGAAGCGCACGGTGGACGTCGACCGCAGATGCTGCCCGGTCAGTGTGACCGGCGGTGGGCTCCCGCCGGTCGGCCCGGTTGCCGGACTGACCGTGGTGACGCGGGGGATCGGCGCGTTCACCGTCCTGGTGCGACCGTCGGAGTTACCGGTGCGCCCGTCGTGCTGGCTGGTGATCACGAGGGGATCGGCGCTCGCCGAGCCACGCGCGGTCACGGCCACGATGACGCGGTCGGACAGCACCACGAACCGGCGCGCCGCAAGCCCGTTGAACGTGACCGCCGATCGGCGACCGTCGCCGACCGTGACGTCGTTGGCGCCGGTGAACCCGCTGCCCGTCACCGTGGTGACGGTGCCGCCGGCACGCGAGGTCGAGACCGGCTTGACCGCCACGACGTCCGGCACGTAGAGCAGCTGCGTGTCTGCGCGCGCGGTCCCCAAGGGGGTGGTGAGGTGGATCTCCGCTCGCCCGCCGATCGCGGGCGGACGCGGACGACGAGCACCCTGGCGGTGGGCGCCGGCTTGGCGAGCACGGTGGCGATCTTGCCGCCGATGGTGACGGTGGTCTTGACCGGGCGGACGAACAGGCCGGTGCCGCGGATCGTGACGAGGTCACCTGGCGTCGCACCGTACGTCGCGTCGCCGACCACGTCGATGGAGGTGATGGCAGGGCGTCCCACCTTCGTGAACATCGCCTCCGTGATGGCGGTGCCCGAGGGGTTCGTGACGCGGACCGGCCCCGTGACCGCCCCCGCGGGAACGGTGACGACCAGACGGGCGGATCCGGCGGCCAGGAAGTTCGGAGCGTTCACCCAGGTGTCCTCGGCGCCGGTGAACTCCACCCGTGTCGCGGTGTGCAGGTGGTTACCCCGCAGTGCGATGGTGGAGCCTCGGACACCGAAGCCGGGCGCAAGGCCTGCCGCAACCGGCGCCCCGACGGGCGCCGCAGCTGATGCCGTGCCCGCAAGGTAGGTGAAGGCGCCCGCCGGCGTCACCGGGCTGGTCCCCACGGCGTTGGTGACGGTGACATCGGCGGTGCCGGACCCGGCCGGGACGGTGCACCGCAACTGAGCGAAGGAAACGACGACGCACGATGCCGCCGTGGCGCCGAACGACACGCTCGTGCCCTGGGCGAAGCCGGTGCCGTTGACCACGACCGAGGCCCCCGCCTGTGCAGTGGCCGGCACGAGCTTGCCGACCGTGGGCGCGGCCACGTAGCCGAAGGGGACGGCAGCGGAGTACGGCTTGCCGGCGCTGTCGGTGTTGGTGACCGTCACGTTGACCACGGCGGCCTTGGCCGACGCCGGCGGCGTGAACGTCATGGTTCCCGCCTCGGCGTCGGCCACCACGTCGGTGACCGGGACCGCGCCGACGAAGACCCGGGTCGCGCTGGACAGGTTGCGCCCGGTCAGGACCACAGGCCGCGGGTCGTCGAGCCCGTTGTAGTTCGGGGTGAGCGCAGTGATGGTCGGCAGTGGCTGGTAGGTGAACGTCGGTGCGAACGAGGCGGCGGCCGTCGTGGACCCGTCTGTGGTCCGCACGACCACGGGTGCCGCCCCATCGTTGCCGGCTGGGGTCTCGGCGACGATCTCGGTGTCGCTGACGGCCACCAGCCGGGTGACGCGATTGCCCCCGATGGTCACGCCGTCGAGACGTTCGTTGACCGCGGGTGTGGCGGGGTCGTCCACGAACCCGTCCACCCCGGTGAAGCCACTACCCGTGATGGTCACGACGCTTCCGCCGGTGGTACTGCCGACCGCCGGCGTGACCGACTTGACCGATGGTGCGATGTAGAAGTTGCTCTGCGCGGTACCGCCGGTGGTGGTCACGCGCAGCGCGACCGGTCCACCGGGCAGGGCCGGCACTTTGACCGTCAACGCGGTGCTCGTCGACGTCTTGCCCGGCGCGACCGCCTTGGCGCCGAACATGACCTGCGGCTTCTTGCTGCCCATCAGGTCCGCGCCGGTGATGGTGATCTCCTGGCCCGCGCCGGCGGCGGTGTGGGACAGCGAGGTGATCTGCGGCGGCGGCACGATCGTGACGGTCACGCTGCCGGTGGTCACCGTTCCCTGCGCGGACGTGACGGCCAACGGGCCGCTGACGGCTCCCGCCGGCACCTGCGCGACGACCTTCTTGGCGTCTTGGGCGATCACGTGATTGGTGGTGACGTCGTCGCCGCCACCAGGGGCGCCCAGGAACGTGACGCTGGTGGTGTCAGCCAATCCGTCGCCGGCGATGGTGACCCCGTGACCGTAGGCGACGGCGAGGGGTGCGATCTTCGCGGCGACTGCGGCGACCTGCGCGCCCGCCGGCGGCGCATGGTGCAGACCCTGTACGAGCAGCGCAGCGGTCACCGCGATGCTTGCGGCGAGACGGTGACGGCGCGGCGTGACGCCGGTGATCATGAAGCGTGCCCTCCGTGGCCTGAAAGCTCGCGACCATGCGAGATGCCGCCGGTGTCCGTGGCGACGCGGACATGGTCGTCACGCGCGCAGATCACCTTGAGCAAAATTGACTACTGTGCGTAATCAACCGGCTGGCGGGTCAGGTCCCGACGAGCTCGTGGACGCCGCCGGAGTGCAGGTTTCGGGCCTTGAGGGCGTAGACGAACGCGAGCAGCCGCGCGACGGCTTCATACAGCGCCAGGGGGACTTCGTCGCCGATCTTGCACGAGCGGTGCAGCGTCCGGGCAAGTGGGACGTCACGGACCACGGGGACCCCGTGCTCGGCAGCGCGTTCGCGGATGCGCGTCGCGACGTGACCGGAGCCCTTGGCGACCACCCGCGGCGCGCCCTTGGCGACGTCGTACTGCAGCGCCACCGCGATGTGGGTGGGGTTGACCACTACCGCGTCGGCGCGCGCAACGTCGGCCATCATGCGGTTGCGGCTCAGCCGCATCTGCCGCTCGCGCAGGGCGCCTTTGAGCAGCGGGTCGCCTTCGGTCTGCTTGTGCTCGTCACGGACCTCTTGCTTGGTCATCTTCATCGACTTGTTCGTCTTGCGGCGTTGCAGTGCGTAGTCCGCCGCAGCGATCGCAAGGCCGGCGAGTGCGGCGTTGCGCATGATGGTGATCATCCCCGCGCCCACCACGGACGCGACGGCGCCGACCGCCAGCTGGGTGCCGGTCAGCGACTCCACCGTGGCCTGCAGCGGCGGCAACGTCGCAAGCGCGATGGCGAGCGCCTTCAACCCCGACTTGGCGCCTTCCCACGCCGCCATCGGCCCGAAGATCCGCTTGGCGCCCTTCACCGGGTTGATGCGTTCCCACTTGGGTTTGAGCAGCTTGGTGGACGGGACGAATCCCGTCTGCAGGAAGCTGCCGACGACACCGATGACCATCAGACCGACGAGCAGCGGGGCCGCGACCAGCAGGTAGCGCCAGGTGGTCTCGGCCAGGAAGCCGACCGCCGTCGCGACGTCCGGTTCGCTGATGACCTCCCGCAGCCGGTTGGCCATCCAGTCGGTGGTGCGCGCGCCGGCGCCGACCGTGGACTTCATGATGAACGTCGCGGTCAACAGTCCACCCCACGCGGTCAACTCGGGCGTCCGGGCGATCTGGCCCTTCTGCCGACTCTCCTTGCGGCGTTTCGGTGTGGGGTCCTCGGTCTTCTGGGCGGCGCTCACCGGTGCACCCCCCTAGCCGACCATGCCGCGCAACGCGGCGCCGCCGGCGCGGACCGCGCCCTCGGCCAGCGAGGTCACCGCACCGGGAAGGATCGGGATGGCGAAGCCGGCCAGGCCCAGCGCCACCATGATCTTCAGCGTGAAGCCCATCGCGAAGATGTTCATCTGCGGGGCGGCTCGCGACAGCAGCCCGAGCGCCACCTCGGCGAGGAACAGCACCGCGAGCAGGGGGGCGGCGATCTCGACGGCGGCCAGCACGAACCGTCCGAGCGTCGAGATGAACAGCTCGGACAGGTTCGCCATGGGCACGCCCGACAGCGGCACGGCCTCGAACGAGGTCAGAAACCCCCGCACCAGCAACAAGTGGCCGTTGATGGCGAACAGCAGCGTCAGGGCGAGCAGGTGGTAGAAGCGTGCGAACACGCTGGCGGACGAGTCGGACAGCGGGTTGAACGTCGCCGAGACGGAGAAGCCGCTGAACATGTCGATCATCTCGCCAGCGGCCTGGACGGCGCTGATGAGCATCATCGTCAAGAACCCGAGCACCAGCCCGACCGCGACCTGCGTCAGCGTGGCGCCGATGAGCGGGACGGTCTCCAGCGGCACGCTGTCCGCTGCCAGTCGCGGGCCCACGGCGACGGCCATCGCCGCTGCCAGTCCGAGCTTGACCTGGATCGGGATCGAGCGCATCGAGAACGGCGGCGCCACGACGATCCACGCGATGGACCGCACCAGGACGAGCACGAAGCCCGTCAACGCCTGCGGCGCCAGCTCGACGGTCACTGGATCAACCCAGCAACGCCGGTAGCTCGGTGAACAGGCTGGTGGTGAACGCCACGAGCTCGCGCAGCATCCAGTGTCCCGCCAGGACGATGACCAGTCCGACGCCGAGCAGCTTGGGCACGAACGTCAGGGTCACCTCCTGGATCTGGGTGACCGACTGCAGGATCGACACGCCGAGGCCGATGGCCAGACTGACGATGAGGATGGGCGCGGCCAGCTTGGCCGACGTGATGACGGCGTGGACGGCGATCTCGATGACGGCAGCGTCGGTCATGACCAGTTCTCCCGGGACGTCACGTGAAGCTCGCGAGCAGCGACCGGGTGACCAGCGCCCACCCGTCGACCATGACGAACAACAGCAGCTTGAACGGCAGGGACACCAGGATCGGCGGCAGCATCATCATCCCCATCGACATCAGCGACGAGCTGACGACCAGGTCGATGACCAGGAAGGGGATGAAGACGATGAAGCCGATGATGAACGCCGTCTTCAGCTCGGACAGGATGAAGGCGGGGATCAGCGCGCTGATGCTGACGTCGTCGGGGGTGCCGGGCCGTTCGCTGGTCGTCGACGCGACGAACATCTTCAGCTCGTCGGGCCGGGTCTGGCTGAGCATGAACTTGCGCAGCGGCTTGACCGCGGTCTCGTAGGCCTCCTGCTGGTCCATGTCCCCGGCCAGCATCGGCTGCAGTGCCTCGTCGTTGATCTGCGACAACGTGGGCCCCATGACAAACAGGGAGAGGAACAGCGCCAGCCCGACGAGCACCTGATTGGGCGGCACGCCCTGCAGACCCAGCGCGTTGCGTGTGAGCGAAAGCACGATCACGATCCGGGTGAAGCTGGTGAGCATGATCAGCAAGGCCGGCGCCACGGCGAGCAACGTCAGCAGGATGATGATCAGCAGGCTCTGGCTTGGCTTGCCAGCCTCGCCGCCCACGTCGATGGAGATCGTGGCACCGCTGCCAGGCTGACCGGGGACCGCAGCGCTGGCGTCGGGGCGGTCGATGGACGGCTGGGGCGGGGCGGGCGCAACGTCCGGCGGCGCCGGCTGCGCAAGGGCGCCGGGCGCCACGACGAGCAGCATGCCGATCACCGCGACGATCGTCGCGAGAAGGCGCACTGCCGTGCGGCTGCGGACGGACACGATGCTTCCCTTCGGTGGCCGGGGGACCGGCCGGTGATCCGGGTGCTAGGACCGCCGTGCGGTCCGGTCCCGGAGGGTGTCGAGCATCGCCGTCCATGGCGAGGACATGGCGGCCCCGTTGCGTGCGGGGGCCGTCCACGGCGACCGCGTCCGAGCGGCAGCCGTGATGGTCGTAGCGGGGTCTTCCTCGGGCTGGTCGAGCAGGTGTGGGTCACCCTCGGCCAGCAGGGTGACCTGCGCGTCGGTGACACCGACGATCAGGGATTTGCCGGCGGCCTGGACGACCGCCACGGAGCTGTTCTTGCCCAGGCTGTGCCGGGCCAGGACCGTGATGGGCACAGGACGAGTGGTGCGGGTCAGCCGCCCGCCACCCGACTGCCGTGCCAGCAGCCGCGCCGCGACGTACATCAGCGCGAGCACGACGCCCAGTGACACCACCAGGCGCGCGAGCAGCGCGACGACGGACACGTCCTCCATGGCGGCTAGGCGCGCATCTCGTCGGCGCCGGCGACGATCTCGGTGACGCGGATGCCGAACTCCTCGTCGATGACGACGACCTCGCCGCGCGCGATCAGGGTGCCGTTGACCACGACGTCCACGGGGGCGCCGGCGGCCCGGTCGAGCTCGACGACGGTGCCCGGGGTGAGACCGAGGATCTCGCGGACCGTCATGCGGGTCCGGCCGAGCTCGACGGTCACGGACATCTCCACGTCGTGGAGCAGGTCCAACGAGCGCGACACGCGCCCGCCGACGGCGGGGGCGTCCAGCGACTCGAACTGGTGGGCCGGGGCGGCGGCCGCGCCGGCCGCCGGGGTGGGCTCGGCGGCCGCCTGCTCGGCTTGCACGCCCAGCGTCACGACCACGGCGGTTCCCTTGCTGTCCTCCACGGGAACGGCCCAGGCGTCGGCGGGAGTCTCGACGTTGACCTCGTCGATCCCGGCCAGGGCCAGCGCCCCGTACACGGTGGGGTCGAGGCTGCCTGCCGCGGCGGCCAGTGCCGGTTCGAGGTCGGCGACCAGGCTCTCGCGGGTCGTACCCATCGTCTCCATGGCCCGCGTGGCCAAGGTGATCGTCACGACGACGTCCTGCGCGCCGGCCAGCTGCATGGACACCGCCCGGGCGGTGGGATCAAGTCGCGACGAAGCGAAGTGGCGGTCGTTGCCGGTGGGGGTCGCGAACCCGACCTCGAGCTCCAGCGGGAGCGCCTCGGCCACCGCCTCCGCCATGGCGGTCACGGTGGTAGCGAGGGCGTCTGCGGTGACGGTTGTGGTGGTCATCACGTGTCCTGGTTCGACGGGTCGACGACATAGCACGCCAGGCGCTTGCCCTTGCGGCCGGGCACTGCGGCGTGGCAGGGAACCCCGGCGACGGTCATCGTCAGCGGCGCGTCCACCCGGTGGCCGAGCGGAACGACGTCGCCGGGGGCAAGGCCCACGATCTCGCCTGAGGTGAGGGTGATCTGGTTGAAGGCCACGCTGACATCCACGGCCGTCTGGCCAAGACGCCGCGCGATCTGTGCCTCGGCGACTTGCTGCTCGCCGTCGGCTTTGCCGCCGAACTGCGCCTTGCCCACGAAGCTCTCCAGCGTGTGCTGCAGCGACGAGTACGGCAGGCACAGCGACGCCTCGCCGGTCTGGCTGCCGATCCGCATGTCGAAGCTGGCGACCACGACCATCTCCGTGGGCGCCGCGATCTGCGCGAACTGGGGGTTGCTCTCCTGCACCACCAGCTGCGCATCGACCTCGACCAGCGACTCGAAGGCGTACGACAGCTCGCGCAGCAGCCGCTGGGTGAGGCCGCGCAGCAGGCCCGACTCGATGTCGGTCAGGGGGCGGTTGGGGTAGGTGCCGGCACCGGAGCCGCCCAGCAGCCGGTCGACCGCGCCCATGGCCAGCGGCAGCGGGATGTGCAGGATGCCTGCCCCCGGCAGCGGCTCCATGGAGACGATCGCCAGGTAGGTCGGCGCCTCGGTGGACTGGATGTACTCGTCGTAGGTGAGCTGGTCGACGCTGGTCAGGCGCACCTGCGAGACGGCACGCAACGTGCTCGCCAGGACGTTGGCGAACTGGCGGGCAAACGTCTCGTTGACGATCTGCAGCGCGCGGACGTGCTCGCGGCTGAACTTGTTGGGCCGGCGAAAGTCGTACGACTGTGGGCCACTGCGCCGTCGCGTCGCCGGTTGGGCCGTTGCTGTGCCATTCACAGCATCGGCATCGGCATCCGGCAGCCAGCCTTTAGGGCTACTGCATGACGAATTCGGTGAAGTAGACCTTCGTCACCTCGGAGTGGTGGGTGGTCGGATCGACGTAGGCCTCGGCAACCTTCGACGACAGCTTCTTTTTGACTAGTTCCCGGGCTTCGGGGTCGCTGAGCTGTTCCATCGTGTAGGAGCCCAGCAGGGTGATCGCGACGTCCAGCGCCTTGGCCGGCGCCAGATCCTCCCCCCCGCCGTGACCGCCGCCCTCGCTCTCGACGCGCTGCAGGGCCAGACCCACCTTGAGGAACCGGCCGTCGGCCAGGTTCAGCGTGATCGGCTCGAGCTCCTGGACCGGCCCGTGGTCGCCCTTCTCGGTGTGCGCCGGGGTGGCGGGCGCCGAGGCGGCCTCGGCGGTCGCGCCGCCGCCCTTGCCGCCCATGAAGAACCCACCACCGAGCAGGCCGACGGCGATGATGGCCGCGGCGATCAGGGTCGTGGTGTTGCGGGGCGCCGGGGGAGCCGTTGCCTCGGCTCCTTCGGTGGGGGCGGCGTCCTTGCCTGCCCGCTTGCGGATCATGTCCCCTCCTTGGGCATGGTGTTGGCGAGTACGACGATCTCGACGCGACGATTGGCGGCGCGGCCGTCGTGGGAGCTGTTGGAACGCAGGGGGCGCTGGTCGGCGTAGCCGGCAGCCGACAGACGCGACGGCGGCAGGTCGTGGCGGTCGAGCAGGTATGACAGCACCGACGTGGCGCGTGCCGTGGACAGCACCCAGTTGTCGCCGTAGCGGCCGGTCACCGGCAGGTTGTCAGTGTGGCCCTCGATGGCGATGTGGTTGTGCATGCCGGCGAGCACGCGGCCGAGCCCGTCGAGTACCTGGCGGCCCTCGGGGCGCAGGTCCGCTGACCCCAGGTCGAACAGGACTTTGTCGCTGACGATCGTCACGACCAAGCCGCGGCTTTCCAGGCGGAAGCCGACTTTGCCGGCCAGGCCGGCCCGCTGCACGCGCCGGGTGACCTCCGTCTCGACCGCGCGCAGCCGGTCGCGTTCGGCGGCCCGGGCGTGGTCGAGCTTCTCCTGCTGGTTGAGCACCTGCTCGGCACGTGCGAGCACGGCATCAGGGTCCATGCCCGCGCCGCCGTCCAGGACGCCCAGGCCCCCTTCGGCGGCGAGGTTAATCTTGGCGCCGCCGCTGACGTGCGCCGCGAAGCCGCTCTGGAACTCCTGGAACTTCTTCAGGTCCAGCTGCGACATCGTGAACAGCATGATGAAGAACGCCATCAGCAGGGTGATCATGTCCGCGTAGGTGATCAGCCACCGCTCGTGGTTCTCGTGCTCCTCGTGCTCGGCGTGCCGCTTACGTCGCGCTGCCATGGCCCTATGCCGCCCGGCTCTGCTCGATGGCCTTGCGCTGCTTGGGGGCTAGGAACGACAGCAGCTTCTGCTCGATGATCCGGGGGTTGGCGCCGGCCTGGATCGACAGGATGCCCTCCATGAGCAGCTCCATGTGGTGCGCCTCGAGCTCGCTCATGCGCTTGAGCTTGTTGCCCATGGGAAGGAACAGCAGGTTCGCCGTCATGACGCCGTACAGCGTCGCGGTGAACGCCACGGCGATCGCCGGGCCGGCCGTGGAGGGGTCCTCGAGGTTTTCGAGCATGTGCACCAGGCCGATGACGGTGCCGATGATGCCGAGGGTCGGGGCGAACGCGCCGAGGTCGGCGAAGAACTTGCCGCCCGCCTTGTGGCGGGCCTTCATGGCAGCGATCTCGGTCTCGAGGATCTCGCGCAGCTCGTCGGGGTCGGTGCCGTCGACGGCCATCTGGATGCCCTTCTGAAGGAAGGGGTCCTCGATGGTCTTCGCGGCGTCCTCCAGCGACAGCAGCCCCTCGCGGCGAGCGCGCTCTGCCATCTGAACCATCTGCTTGATCGCGTCGTCGGGTTTGCGGGGCTTGCCCAGCAGGCCGCTCTTGATGACGCCACCCAGGCCCGTGACGTCCTTCATCATGTAGCCGCCCATCGTGGCGCCGATGGTGCCGACGATGACGATCATCGCCGACGACGGCTCGATCAGGCTCGACAGGTGAGCCCCCTCCATCGTCATGCCGATGAGGATGGCGGCGATGCCGACGACGATGCCAATGATGGTTCCGGGATCCATGTAGCTAGCCCTCGACTTCGGGGTCGGTCACCAAGCGCAGCTGTGGCTGCTCGGCGATGACGGTCTCCAGCTGGTGGGACAGCGCGATGACCGAGGCGCGGTACGCGCGGACTGCCTCGACGACTTCCTCGACGTCCTCGGTGACCAGGTAACGGGTCCCGTCGACGAGCGTCAGCACGGTGTCGTGGGCGGATTCAACGCGCTCGATCAGGTCGCAGTTCACCGCGAACCGCGAGCCGTTGATGCGTGTGAGCATGATCATCGTGTCCGTCCTTGGTCACGGCCCAGCGGCCGCTGTCGGCCGGTCCTTCGGCCACGCTTTCCTATCGGCAACCGAAATCCGACCCTTAGACCTGATTACACAAAGTGACAAGCCCCACCGCCCGGCGCCCGCAAAAGACCAAAAGGCGCAGCGACGAACCCAACGCCCCGTAGGAAGGCCGCCCCGCATCGGCCGGGGGCGGGAGGGAGACAGGTGGTCCGTTTGAGCTGTTGAGCGCTAGCGGAGGCAGGGCTTGTGCGTCGGAGGGGGTTGGAGGG
>Ga0247713_1001059_pt1 | contig 14486 bp, 15 predicted proteins | sample 21E_NmetaG_FD_189936 | JGI IMG/M metagenome (GOLD analysis project Ga0247713, IMG submission 189936) | Soil microbial communities from hillslope of Landscape Evolution Observatory, University of Arizona, Oracle, AZ, United States - 2-1-E_N | ecosystem: Engineered > Artificial ecosystem >... | reverse complement strand
ACCGTGCGGCGGTTCGGGTCAGGGCAGCAGCGCCTGGGGCTGCAGGGCGACGATGCCGGTGGCCCCGAGGGCCCGAAGGTCGCCGAGGCGCGTCCACAGGTGGTCCTGGCGGACGACGAAGTGCACCGCGACGAGATCCTCGCGGCCCGCCAGGGGCAGCACCGTGGGCGCGGCCAGGCCGGGGAAGACCCCGCGCAGGTCGTCGAGGTTGTCGCGCGGGACGTGCAGCATGACGTAGCGGTGCGCGCGTGCCGCCAGGACGGCGTCAAGGCGCAGAGCGAAGTCGTCGAGCACGGGCGTGTCCTCCCGGCGTACGAACAACGCCTCGCAGTGGCGCAGCACCTCGAGGACCCGCAGCCGGTTGCTGGCGAGGCTCGTGCCGGTCTCGCGCAGGTCCACGATGGCGTCGGCCAAGCCGGCGGCGCAGGCGCCCTCGAGCGACCCGCCCATGCTCATGACCGTCACGTCGATGCCCCGCTCGGCGAAGAACCGCCGGGTGACCGCGGGCAGGTGGGTCGCAACGACCGCACCCGCGAGGTCCTCGGCGCCGCTCCGCCCGTCGTCGTCACGGCTGGCCAGCACCAGCGTGGACCGGGAGAACCCGAGGGGGGCGGCGGGCAGGGCCTCGAGCCCGTGCTCGGCGACGATATCGGTGGCGAGGAACGCGGCGTGCAGCTGGCCGGCGCCGAGGGCCGCCGCCGCGTCGCGCGGACGCATCTCGATGAACGCGACGCTGTCGAGGCGGGCGATCGACCCGCCGCCGTGCAGCATGCCGGTCGCGTACCCGGCGTTGGCCAGCAGCTCCAGGCATGACTCGCGCAGCCGTCCCTTCGAGGGCACGGCGATCCTGACCAGGTCCAACCAGTCGTCGGTCACCTAGCGCCTCCGCGCCTCCAGCTCGTCCAGCACGTCGTCCAGAGCAACGTCGGCGCCGACCACGCCGGCCAGGACGTGGAAGAGCACGTCGGCGGCCTCCTCGACCACACGCCGCCGATCGGTCACCGCGCCGTGCTCGTCGCGCCGCGCCAGCTCGAGGCACAGCTCGAAGGACTCCTCCATGATCTTGCGCGCCGCCCGCTCGGGATCGGCGAGCAGCGTGGCCGAGTAGGAGCCGGGCGGCGGGTCATGGCGGCGGTCGCGCAGGACCGCCTCCAGGTCGCCCAGGACCCCTGCCGGCTCCCGGGCGCTCGCCTCCTCTGCCATTACGTGCCGATGTCGTAGGACGACAGGTAGCGGACCTGCTCGTCGGTGAGCGCGTCGATCGGCTTGCCCATCGACTCGAGCTTCAGCCGGGCGACGTCCGCGTCGAGCTCCACGGGCACGTCGTACACCCGCGGCTCCAGGGTCGAGGCGTTGGCCGCCAGCCACTCGGCCGCGAAGGCCTGGTCGGCGAAGCTCATGTCCATCACGGCGGCCGGGTGACCCTCCGCGGCGCCGAGGTTGACCAGGCGCCCGCCGGCGAGCAGCACGATGCGCCGGCCGTCGGTGAGGTGGAACTCCTCGGCGTTGTCGCGGACCGTGCGGCGCCCGTCGGACAGCTTCTCGAGGGCGGGGATGTCGAGCTCCACGTCGAAGTGGCCGGAGTTGCAGACGATCGCCCCATCCTTCATGACCTCGAAGTGCTCGCTGCGGATGACCGCGGTGTTGCCGGTGACGGTGACGAACACGTCGCCGATCCGCGCGGCATCAGCCATGGGCATGACGCGGTAGCCCTCCATCGCGGCCTCCAACGCGCGGATCGGGTCCACCTCGGTGACGACGACGTCGGCGCCGTGCCCCTTCGCGCGGCTGGCCACCCCGCGCCCGCAGTAGCCGTAGCCGGCGACCACGACGGTCTTGCCGGCCAGCAGGACGTTCGTGGCGCGGATGATCCCGTCGAGGGTGGACTGCCCGGTGCCGAAGCGGTTGTCGAACAGGCGCTTCGTCGGCGTGTCGTTGACCGCGATGATCGGGAAGCGCAGCGCACCAGCCTTCTCCATCGCGCGCAGCCGGATCACGCCGGTGGTGGTCTCCTCCGTGCCGGCGAGCACGCTGGTGGCCTGCTCCGGCCGCTCGCCGTGGAGGCGGTTGACCAGGTCGCATCCGTCGTCCATCGTGATCGTCGGGTTCTGATCGAGCGCGGCGTCGATGTGGCGGTAGTAGGAGGCGTTGTCCTCGCCGCGGATGGCGTAGGTCGAGATGCCGTACTCGGCCACCAGCGCCGCGGCGGTGTCGTCCTGGGTGGACAGGGGGTTGCTCGCCACGAGGGTGACCTTGGCGCCGCCGGCGGCGAGGGTGCGCATGAGGTTGGCCGTCTCGGTGGTGACGTGCAGGCAGGCCGCGACGGTCTGGCCCTCCAGCGGGCGCTCCTTGGCGAACCGGTCTCGGATGGCGGCCAGCACCGGCATCGACCGGTCGGCCCACTCGATGCGGGCCTTGCCGCGTTGGGCCAGCCCGAGGTCGGCGACGTCGTGGGCGGGCAGGGACGAACGTTCCATGGGGACTCTTCCTGCAGCGGATGGGTGTGTCAGCAGCCTAGCGGTCAGAGGCTGCGCTTCATGACGCCGTCGGCCAGGACGTCGGCGGCCTCCCCGAGGCGCAGACCCACCACGTCGAGGCGGCGCAGCAGGTCGCGGCACTTCAAGGTGTCGGTGGTGAGCTCGCTGTCGTACAGGTCGGCGAGCGCGTGCTGGTACAGCCGGCGCAGCTCGTTGCCGTGCCGCTTGGCGTCCTTGCAGGCCCGGGCGACGTCGGCGGGGCGCTCCAGCAGATAGGTGATCGCCGTCCGCAGCGCGTCGGTGCCGTCGCTGATCGCCTCCAGCAGCGGGGCCAGGTAGTCACGGCGGCGGGGGCGGAACAGGTCGAGCTCGCGGGTGAAGTCGCGCAGGTTGTCGAGCACGTCGTCGATGGACCGGGACAGCCGGAACAGGTCCTCGCGGTCGATGGGGGTGGTGAGCGACCGCGAGAGCTGCTCGATCAGCTCGCGCCGTCGGTCGTCTCCCTCATGCTCGATGTCGCCCATGCGGTCGCGAGCGGCCGACGTGTCCGCGCCGTTCACGGCCTCGAGGGCGAGGTGGGCACCCTCGAGCGTCGCGTCGATCTGGCCGGTGAGGTGGGAGACGAACGCCTCGTCGCCACGGCCGGTCAGGTCCATCATCAGGCGGCGCAGCCGACCCTCCGACCTGGACCCTTCGTCGCTCATGAGAGCAGCGCACCTCCTCGCACGACCGCTGCGGCCGCCACGGCGCTCACCGGCAGGGTGAAGACCCACGCGAGTGCGAGCCGTCCGGCAGCCCGCCAGCGTACCCGCCGGGCCCCGTGGCTCATCCCCGCGCCGACCAGCGCGGCGGCCACCGACTGGGTCATCGACACGGGGGCGCCGACGGCGGAGCTTGCGAGCACCGCGGCGGAGGAGGAGTACTCCGCCGCGACGGCGTCCGGCGGCCGGGCGGGGATGATCTCGGCACTGAGCGTCGCCGCGGCGGGACGCAGCCCGGCGAGGAGACCGCCGGTGAACAACACCGCCAGGGCCACGAGCTCGCCGATGGACAGCGTGACACCGTCCGCGGCGCCGGTTGCCACAGCCATCACCGCGAACATCTTCTGGCCGTCGTTGGCCGCGTAGGCGAAGCACTGCAGGCCGAACGCCGCGACGTGTGCGGTCCGGATGCGGCTGCTGACCCGGCGCCGGCTCGGCACGAGACCGGACAGCCGCGACAGGGCGAACCCCAACAGGGCTCCCACGACCGGTGCGGCCAGCCCGGCGGCCAGGACCAGGGCGAGGGTGGGGTAGGACACCGGCAGCCCTCCGCCGACGCCCGCGCCGGTGATACCGCCGACCAGCGCGAGCGTCAGGCTGGTCGGCAGACCGCGGCGGGACAGGACCACCACAACCGCCACCGCGGTGAGCACCGCCGCCAGCAGACCGGTGCGCCCGTCCACGATGCCGCCGCTGCCGGAGAACGTCACCAGCCGCTCGACGAGCGTGGTCGCGACCGCGGTGCCGACCAGCAGCGGCGCGCCGACCAGCGCGACCACCAGCATGGCGACCGCGGCCAGGGGCGGCAGCGTCGGCACCTTCAGGCCGGTGGCGACCAGGACGCCGCCGTCGTTCAGCCCGTTGACCACGGCGAACCCCAACGCCGCGACGAGCAGCAGCGGATCGGCGTCCATCATGCGAAGCCCATCACGCCAGGCGGGGCAGCAGCGCGCGGACGACGCCGGCCAGCCGCGTGCCGCTGCTGCGAGCGGCGTCGAGCACCTCGCCGTGGTCGGTCGGCGTCCCACCCTGACGGTGCACGTTGGTGACCACCGACAGTCCGAGCACCCGCAGGCCGAAGGCGCGTGCGGCGATGACCTCCAGCACCGTGGACATGCCGACCGCGTCCGCGCCGAGGGTGCGCAGCATGCGCACCTCGGCGGGGGTCTCGTACGCGGGGCCCACCACGCCGGCGTAGACGCCCTCGGCCAGCGGCTCGCCGACGTCTGCGGCGGCTGCGTGCGCGGCGGCCCGCAGCCCGGCGTCGTAGGCGCCGGCGAGATCCACGAAGGTCGGCGCGCCCGCACCGACGAGCGGGTTGCGGCCGGTCAGGTTGAGGTGGTCGCGGATGAGCAGCAGGTCACCGGAGGCCAGGTCCGCGGCGATGCCGCCGGCGGCGTTGGTGACCACGAAGGTGGTCACGCCGACCTCGGCGGCGGCCCGCACGACGGCGGTGACGTCGGCGGCGGTGTGCCCCTCGTACAGGTGCAGGCGCCCCTGCTGGACCAGGACGGGGATCCCGCGCAGCCATCCTGCGACGAGCCGGCCGGCATGCCCCGGCACGGTGGTGGCCGGCAGCCCGAGGTCGGCCAGTCCGAAGTCGGTCGGCCGGGCGACCTCGTCGGCGAGGGCACCGAGCCCCGACCCCAGGGTGAGCAGCACCTGCGGCTGCAGCTCACCGAGGCGGGCGCGCAGCTCGGCGCCCGGGGCCGTCATTCCCGTGACATCTCCTGCTTCAGGCTGTCGATCAGCGCGATCGGCGTCGGGTCGCGATCAAGGGCGAGGGCGGCGTAGACGCTCGTGAGGTCGGCGAGCAGCAGCAGGGAGGCCAGCCGGGCCACGGACGTGGCGCCCTCGGCGGTGAGCTGCGCGACGGTGGCGAAGCGGTCGGCGACCAGGTCGGTGAACACGTCGATGCGCCGGCTCATCCGCGGATGCTCGCTCTGCGGGTCACGCAGGAACACCAGGGTGGAGGTCTTGGCCAGCCCGTGGGGCTCCTGCCAGCCGACCAGCTCGTTGTGGGTCGCCTCGGGCAGCTCGCCGAAGAACGCCGGCAGCTCGGCGTTCTCGTTCAGCTGGCACTTCAGACGATAGGCGGCGACCGAGGCCAGCGGCCGCGTCCCCTGCACGATGGCCACTCCCGCCTCGGCGATGCTGGCCCCGAGCTGCTTTGCGGGGTTGTCGGCGACCGGCACGTGGCGTCCGCACTGGGCGACCGTGCGTCGCTGCACGTCGAACGCCTCGTCGAGGCCGTCGTCAAGACCCAGGGCGGCGAGCACGGGCACGGCCAGCGCGCCGAGCGAGTGGCGCGGCTGGCAGGTCCGCGGCACGGGCACCCAGGGATGGCCGACCTCCTCGCACAGCCCCGCCAGCCGCCCGCCTCCGGCGACGGCCAGCAGGCGCGCGCCCCGGTGCAGGGCCTCCTGCGCGCACGACAGGGTCTCCTCGGTGTCGCCCGAGCACGACACCGCGACCACCAGCGAGCGGCGACCGACGTGGGCGGGCAGCCCGTAGTTCTTGTGCACGATCACGGGCACCGCCAGGCGGTCGGCGGCGATCGCCGCCACGACGTCGGCGCAGATCCCCGAGCCGCCGACTCCGGCCACGATGATGGCGTCGACGTCGCCCAGGTCCAGAGGGTCGGGACGCGGCGCGCGCGACCACTGGCTGGCGGCCGCCTCGACGTCGGCGAGGGCGCCCCCGGGGTCGACCTCGCCGTAGCGCTCCGGGCGGTCCAGGTCCACTACGCGCGGTCTTTGTTGGCCGGGCGGGTGGCTTCCTCGACGAGCATGACGGGGATGTCGTCGCGCACGGGGTAGTGCAGCCCGCACTCGGTGCAGATGATGAGGTTGCGGCGGGGCTTGTAGTCGATCGCGCCATGGCAGGCGGGACAGACGAGCAGCTCGATCAGTTTGGCGTCGACGGCCATGGACGGCCCCTTTCCGGTTGGGTGCGGGTCAGGTGCGGACGAGGCCGAGGACGCGGTCGCGCACCCGCTGCATCGTGGCCTGGTCCTCGGCCTCCACGTTGAGGCGCAGCAGCGGCTCGGTGTTGGACGGACGCAGGTTGAACCACCAGTCACCGCCGTCGACGGTCAGGCCGTCCGCCCAGTCGGCGTCGCCCTGCTCGAAGAAGGCCTCGGCGACACGGTCGGTCGCGGCCTTCTGGTCTTCGACCTCGGTGTTGATCTCCCCCGACTGCGCGTAGCGGTCGTAGGGGGCGATGAGCTCCGACAGGGCGCCGCCGTGCTCGCCGAGCGCCTCGAGCAGGACCACGGCGGCGATCAGGCCCGAGTCGGCGCGGAAGTTGTCGCGGAAGTAGTAGTGCCCGGAGTGCTCTCCGGCGAAGACCGCGCCGGTGTCCTTCATGAGCGCCTTGATGAACGAGTGCCCGACGCGGGTGCGGATCGCGTGCCCGCCGGCCGCCTCGATCGTCTCGGGCACGACCTTGGAGCAGATGAGGTTGTACAGCACGGTCTCGCCGGGCTCGCGGCGCAGCAGTGTCTCGGCGATGACGGCGGTGACCAGGGAGGGCGCCACCGGCCGCCCCTGCTCGTCGACGCAGAACATGCGGTCGGCGTCGCCGTCGAAGGCCAGGCCGAGCGCGCACCCCTCCTGGGTGACCACCTTCTGCAGGTCGGCGAGGTTCTCCGGCTCGATCGGGTTCGCGGGGTGGTTCGGGAACGTGCCGTCGAGCTCGAAGTACAGCGGCACCACCTCCACCGGCAGGCCGGCGAAGACGGGGGGCGCGACCAGGCCCGCCATGCCGTTGGCAGCGTCGACGGCGACCTTCACGGGGCGCATCCGCTCACCGTCGACGAAGCTCCGCACGTGCGCGGCGTACTCGTCGATGAGGTCGTCGGCGCGCAGGTCGCCGATCGCGTCTATCTTGGGCAGGTCCCCGCTCTGTGCCCGGTCGCGGATGGCGGCAAGACCGGTGTCGAGCGACACGGGCTCGGCGCCGGCTCGGCAGAGCTTCAGGCCGTTGTAGGCGGCGGGGTTGTGGCTCGCGGTCCACACCGCACCGGGCAAACCCAGCCGGCCGGAGGCGTAGTAGAGCAGGTCGGTCGAGGCCAGGCCGATGTCCACCGCGTCCACACCCTGGGCGCGGACCCCGTCGGCGAAGGCAGCGGCGAGCTCGGGAGAGCTCGGGCGCATGTCGCGTGCGACGATGATCGCCTCACCGTGCAGCTCCACGGCGCAGGCGCGACCAAGGGCGTGGGCCACCTCCGTGTCGATCTGCTCCGGCACGAGGCCGCGGATGTCATAGGCCTTCACGATCGGCGTCAGGTCGAGCATCACGCTCCCGCGCGTCGGGGTGGACGCGCGGCATCCTACCGAAGTGGCCGCTCATCAGTGCCCACGGCGGCGGTCCCGCGACGGATCCGACAAGCGGACCGGTCACCTCCACGGTGGTCAATCCGACAAGCGGACCGCCACTGTCAGCTCGCGAGGACCTCGCTCAGGGGGAGGACACGCTCGCCCGACGTGTCGGTCCAGCAGCGAAACTCGCACCCGCGGCAGTGCACGAAGCGCACCGGCCCCGCGGGGATCGTGACGTCGGCCTCGAACAGGTTCTGGGATCCGCACTGCTTGCAGGCATCCATGGTCGCCACTCCTCCGGGCTCCGGCGGTGGTTTGGGGGCCGGTCGCCTCCCCTTGTGCATCGGCGCGTCGCGCGACGGGCTCAATAGGCCGTTCGGACAAGAGCTGGCCCTCGGATTGGGGTCACGCGGGCGGCCGCCGAACGCAGCCCTACCGGAGGGGAGCTACGGCAGCCCGGAGCGGTCCTCCGCGTCGGCGCACAGCCGAGCGACGTCGACGGCCAGCTCACGGCCGATGTACTGCGAGCGGGCCTTGCCGTCCTCGCGCCAGTAGGCGTACCAGTACGGCCCATGGGGACAGGCGGTGCACGCCTTGCCGCACCGCACCCACTCCTGGCGGTAGGTGGGACGGGGCACGTCGGGCATGGACTCGAGATCGAGAACCGGGCCGGCCGAGCCGATCAGCAGCCCGCGAGCCAGGATCAGCAGGCGCCGCAGCTGGTGCTCGTCCAGGCCGCGGATCGACCGCACGAGGTCCCGGGGCAGGCTCACGCCGCGGTTTCCGTCGCTACATAAGAAATCACAGCGCGAAACTTCAAGGGTTGACTCCCCGTCGGGCGGTCAGGCGGAGCGCCGCCGGGGGAGCGTGGCGCCGAAGGACGCCGGTGCGCGGTCGCGGCTGGCGACCGGCTCCTGCCGTCGCTGGTCCTCGGCGGCCTCGGCGACTTCGGCGGCGAGGCGCGCGGCGAGCTGCGGCAGCTCACGGCTCAACCGCTCGTAGCGGTTGTGTGCGCCCCGGTTGCGACGCGGGGCGGGGTCGCCGACGGTGGGGCCGGCGGTGACGGGCTCCTCGGGCGCTGCCTTCGCGGGGGGCGAGGCGAGCGGACGGCGTATGGCCACCTCGTGCGCGCCGGGCGTGCGCTCGTCGACTTGCTCCCAGCCGCGCGGTACGGTCTGCGTGTCGGCGTGGGTGGCGCAGAGGTCGTAGAGGGACGGATCGGGGGTGGGACTCAGGTCCTGCAGCCACACCTGGCCGGTCGCGTAGCGAAAGGACAGCGAGGCGGTCGCGGGCCAGCCGCATCCGGGCCGCCGGCAACTGCGAAGGTTGTCATCCATGGCCCCCCACCGTAAACCACACCGGGGTGATTCAGCGGGAGGCGGTGCGGAACGCTCAGCTGTCCGGCGAAGGAGCGCCGCCCGGATCTGTGCCTTCACCCGGTGGCGCATCGGGTGGCGCATTCGGCTCGCCCTCGCCTTCGGGCGCGGGTAGTGCGGGCAGCTCACCGGGCCCGGGGGGCGGCGTCGGGGCCCCCGGCTCCCCCTCGTCGAGAGGCATGGTGGACAGGGCGGGGTCACGGCGCACCGGCGGGCGCGTGGCCGCTCCGGTCCAGGCCTGCGACGGCACGCCGACCGCCGTCCACAGCCGCAGCGGGCCCGACTGGTAGTGCGAGCGCAGCTCGGCCACCACCGGTCCGCTGGCCCGCACGACCACGGGGATCTGGGTGCGCGTCGGGTCGACGTCGCCCAGGTGGAAGGTGCGCCAGCCGTTGGGTTCGATCTCCACGCCGCGCCACTCCGGCGGGTCCTCGGCCGGGGTCACGACGTCGATCTGCACCGGTTGGGTGCCCGGGTTGTAGACGCTGACCCGCCCCCGTCGCGGACCCTCCCCGGCCCCGATCAGCGCCGACGTCGTCGCTGCCTGTCCGCCGCGGGAGATCGCCAGCCCATCCCGGTCGCCGGCGCGCAGCGTCGTGAGGCGGTGCACGACGATCGGCACCTCGTTCACGCTGTCGGCGGCGACGCCGAACTCGGCTTCCTGGGACAGCTCGGCCAGGTCGATGCGCACGACGCCACCGGCCGGCACCGAGTGCTCCTGTGCGGTGGCTTCGGGGGCCGGGTTCGACACCCTGACCTCCACAGCCGCCTCCCGGTCACCGGTGTTCACCACCGACAACCACGACGACGAGGTGTCGTCGATGCGGGCGTAGCCGAAGGACCAGCTGCTGGAGGCGGCGTGCGCGGCGGGGATGAGATCGCGTCCCCTTGGTCCGCCCTGGTCTCCGACGGGCTCGAGGATCAGCTCGCCCTGCGCGACCAGGCGCCCGGTCAGCACCTCCACGGTGGCGCCGAGGTCGGGCTGCTCCGGCTGGAACTCGCCGAGGTCGATGCGCGCGGAGCTGCCCGCTTCGACCAGGACGTTGTCGGTGAGCAGCAGCGCGATGCGCCCCTCGGGTGTCGAGAACGTCACCCGCGCAACGGCGTCGACGGCGAAGGGGTTGAACAGGTGCACGATCGACGCCGCCCCCCCGGCCGTGTCGAGCCCGGCGAGGTGCCACTCCTCCGAGGGTGCGGACTCGCACGGCGCCGCAGGGGCGTCGCCCGCCTCGACCCGCCACGTCGCAGCCGCCGGGCCGCCTTGCCAGCGCACCGCGACGGGTGTGGTGGCCTCCCCGGGTCCCAGCACGACGGTGTGCTCCTCACCCGGAGCCACGTCGACCGCCTCGGCCGGTGTGGCCTGCCGATCGGGGTAGCGCACGACGGTCACGCGTGACGGCTCCTCCCCCACGGAGGCGACCGAGAGGACCGCCGACTCCTCCTCGCCGGCGGTCGCCGGGCAGTACCAGGTCCCCGCCTGGGCGGTCTCCTGGGGCACCGGTTCCGTGGGCATCGCCGTGCCGGTCTCCATCACGACGTCGGCGACCAGCGCCGCACCGATGACCACGGCGACGATCACGAGCGCCAGCACCGCGCGGCTGTGCGCCCGGGAGCCGCCGTCCGCAGCCGGGTCCCGGACACTCATGGCCGCACCTCCTGGGGGTCCTCGCGGACAGGCGCCGACGGGGAGCGGCTTGCGCCGAGCTCTGCGGGCAGCCCCCGGGCGACCCCTCGCTCGGCGCGCGCCTGGGCGAAGCCGGGTGGGCGCAGGGCCAGGGAGATGACGGCCAGCAGCAGGAGGATCTGCAGCGCCACGAGGGCGCGATGCCCGACTCTCCCTCCCGCCTGCACCTGGAGGGAGCCCACATCGGGCGGGACCGTGAAGGCGTTGACCGCCTCGAGGTCACCGCGTTGCAGGGCGCGGCCGTCCGCCCGCGCCCGCCAGAGAGCCGACTCCGCTTCGGACACGACCAGCAGGCCACCCTCCACGATCGGCTCGCGCGTGGCGTAGACGTCGCGGCGCAGGCGCATCAGCCCCTGCTCCTCGACGGCGCCCGTCGCGCCGGGGTCGCCCGTGGCGAGCAGGAGCTCACCGAGGTCGGGCGGCAGCACCACCGCCCTCGGCAGCCAGGACGTGACGGCGAACACGCGTCCGCCGCCCGAGGGCAGCGGCTCGAGGGCGGGCTGGCGACCGAGCGCGTTGATGAGCGTGTCGGTCTGTGGCGCGTCGGACACGACGACGTAACGCACGTTGGCCAGGCCGAGCTGGGCGCCGGCGCGCAGGTCGGCGCCTCCGACGGCTGCTCCGACCGCTCCGTCGACGAGCTCGACCAGCGGCGTCCCGGCGCGGGTGCCGAAGTTGACCATGCTCGGACCGCTCGCGGCGATGAGATCCCAGGTCACCGCGCCGTCCTCAACGGCCAGCAGCAGAACGCGGTAGGGGCCGACCTGGGGCTCGTCCGCGGTGACGAACTCCGGGACCAGGCGCGGGTTCCGCTGCAGGCCGTCCCAGGGACCGCTCGCCAACCGCAGGACCGCGCCGGACAGGCCGACCGTCAGAGCCACGAGGGACACCACCACGGCGACCTGCCTCGCGCCGAAGGCGTGGGCGCGCAGCTCCGCGCCCATGGTCCGGGCGGCGATGACACCGAGCCCGGCGAGGCCGAGCGCCGCCGGCAGCAGCAACGCGGGCGTCCAGACCATGGTGACCCCGGCGCGGGTGGCGCCCCAGGCCGCCAGCGCGGAGCCGCCGACGATCGCCACAAGCCCGGCGACCCCGCCGGGACGGGTCCGCAGCCCGAGCAGCACCCCGGCGACGGCCACCGCGGCCGCCGTGACCACCGAGCGTACGCCCGCCAGACCCGCGAGGGAGGGCAGGACGTCCGGCGCGGCGGCCAGGGCCCGCCAGAGCGCCAGCTCGGTCAGCGGCGCCGGCGTGTACGCCCCGGAGGTGCCGCCGCGCACGATGTCGAACAGCCAGGGGGAGAGCAGCAGCAGCGCGGCTCCTCCCGCGGTCCCCAGGCGGATCGCCGACGGACGGCCGACTCCCGAGCGCAGCGCGACGGCGAGGATGGCCAGGTACCCGACGACCAGCGCGGGCGCCAGACCGGGCTCCGCTGCCCCGGTGAGCGCGAGGCCCAGGGCGAGCAGGGCGCTCGAGCGCCATGCGGTCTTGACCGGCGTGCGGGGGTCGGCCGCCTGCATGGCGACCAGCACGATGCCGGGCAGCAGCGTCGCCGCCACCAGGGTGCCGTAGCGGCCTTCGCCAAGGGCACCCATGACCACCGGCGACAGCGCGTACAACGTTGCCCCGAGCACCCGCGGGCCCGGGTGGGCGGTCACCAGCCGCCCTGCCCGCAGGGTGAGGACCCAGGCCACCGGCAAGAGCCCGAAGACGAGCAGGCGCTGCGCCAGCCAGGCGCTGCCGAAGCCCACGACGGAGAGAAGACCCAGCACGGCCTGCACCGGCGAGGCCATCGCGGCCGAGCCGATCGGCTCGCCGTTCCACGGGCTGGCATAGGCGCGCAGGAACGCCCTGGCCGTCTCCGGCCAGGGAGCGATCTCCATCCCGACGACCTGCCCACCTCCGAGCAGGTCACGCAGCCCCACGAGGTACAGCACGAGCAGCGTCAGGCCGGCGGAGGCGGCGGGATAGCGACGCAGGGTGCGCACGAGGGCTCCGCCGGGCTCCTCGGCGACCCGTTGGTGCTCGGGGTCGTCGAGCAGGGCGCGGGTGTTGCCGCCCGCCAGCCAGCTTCCGACGCCCTCGACGTAGACGCGGGCGCGCGGGAGCCCGGGGGCGAACAGGCGGCCGATGCTGCGGTCGCTGACACGGCGGCCCTTCTGCACCGCCTTCCGCAGCCGCAGCGTGCGCGGCAGCTGTGCGGTGTTCCAGGCGTAGGCGCGCACGACCGCCGCCGCGTCGGCGAACCGGCGGGTGACCAGGAAGGCACCGACCTTTCCCGCCGCGAGCAGGATCACCAGCGGCAGCACCCACAGCAAGCGGGGAAGGCTGTAGTTCTTGACCAACGTGGCCAGCGTGTGGCGCTCGGCGAGGTAGCGGTCCTGTGCTGCCTGCCTGCCGAGGTCGCGCGCCTTCCGGCTGGCGGCGGCGATGTGGTAGGCCACCGCGCCGGGCACGACCCGCACCCGGTGGCCGGCGAGCCACGCACGCCAGCACAGGTCGAGGTCGTCGCGGAACACCGGGAACCGGACGTCGAACCCGCCGAGCTCCGCGAGCACGTCGGTGCGCACGAGCATGCCGGCGGTGGAGACGTACAGCGTCGCGCGCTCGCGGTCGTGCTGGCCCTGGTCGAGCTCCCCCGCTTCGAGCGGCGACTCCGCGCGCCCGAAGCGGTCGATGGTCATGCCCACCTCCTGCAGGATGGGCTCGTCGCTCCAGTCGCGCAGCTTGGGGCCGACGATGCCGAGCGCCGGGTCCTCCCGCATCGCATGCACGAGTCGTGCGATGGCGTCGGGCGCCAGGACGAGGTCGTCGTGCAGGAGCAGCACCAGCGGAGCGGCGGCAACGGCGGGGTGCTGCAGGGCGGTGGCGACGGCTCGTGTGTAGCCGACGTTGCGGGGCAGGGTGATCAGCCGGTCGTCGGGGATGCGCCGGGCGAGGATGTCGCTCGAACCGTCCGTGCTCGCGTTGTCGACGACGACCAGGTCCAGGGCGGGGTAACGCTGCGCGGCGATGGTGGCCAGCACCGTCGGCAGCCATTCCGCGCCGTCGCGGACCACGAGGATCGCGACCACGCGTGGGACCCCGGCGTGGCGTGCGGTGCTCACGGCGTCATCGGGAGAGACATCGGTGGACGGCCCAGCCGCAGAGGGGGCAGAAACCGGCGCCACCCCGAAACGGCGCGGAGAGGACCGGACCCTGAAATGCTAGACGACCCGCACCGGCTGTGGTTCGGGCAGCCGTGGTCAGGAGGCCATGCGCTTGAGCCGGCGTCGCTCGCGCTCGCTCATGCCGCCCCAGATCCCGAACCGCTCGTCGTTCGCGAGGGCGTACTCCAGGCAGTCCTCACGGACGTCGCAGGCCGCGCAGATCCGTTTGGCCTCCCGGGTCGACCCGCCCTTCTCCGGAAAGAAGGCTTCGGGGTCGCCTTGCAGGCATTTGGCCATGGGCGCCCATGGCAGCGTCTCCGGGAGCATCGCGTCACAGCCTCCTTCCCCGACGCGTGGCCGTCGGGTATACCTGGGGAAGCCGTCAACTCGCATCGCTGGAGTTACGGTCGTGTCATTCTCCCGCGCCCACCTTGCCACGTCAAGCCCGATTTCACACATGTCAAGGATCCCGAACGGCCAAGGCGTGCTTTCCGGGGGTTGGCCGTGCCGAAAGGCCGCACGCGCGGTCGCTGTCGGCTCTGGGTTCCTCCTGCCTGGAGGGACGGAGTGCCGACACGTCGCGGAATGTCCGCCCGGAAGCCGCGTGGCTATGAGAACGCCCGCCGGGCGCCCAGGGCCAACACCAGGTCTCGCTTGCCGATGGCCGGCGCGGCCCTACTGACCCCAGGTGATGCGGACCTGGCCGTTGCCCGAACG
>Ga0247713_1001058_pt1 | contig 14488 bp, 13 predicted proteins | sample 21E_NmetaG_FD_189936 | JGI IMG/M metagenome (GOLD analysis project Ga0247713, IMG submission 189936) | Soil microbial communities from hillslope of Landscape Evolution Observatory, University of Arizona, Oracle, AZ, United States - 2-1-E_N | ecosystem: Engineered > Artificial ecosystem >... | reverse complement strand
GGTCGCCCGCTGGTCCGCGCCGGCCGGCGCGGACCAGCGGGCGACCACGGCCGGCGCGCCGCCGTCGGCGGCGACGATCTGCACGAGGTCCGCGCCCGCGCCGCGGGCCAGCTCGGCGACCGCGTCGGCGCAGCGACGGGTGTCCTCGGCGTGGGTGGGATCCGCCCAGATGCTGGGTATGCGGACGAGCCGCTCGAGGTCGGCCCGCGCGCCGGGCAGGACGGAGGTGACGGCGTCGGCCAGTTCCACCCCCCGATCCTCGCACTGCGGCTCCGAGGTGCGGTACGCGAGGACCGTAGGCTGTCCGGCATGTCCCGGTTCCTGGCCATGCTGCTGGACGCCGCCGCCGTCACCGACCGCGGGATGACCACCGGCGAGCCGCGCACCCCCGTCCACCGCAGCTGGGCCGAGGTCCACACCGAGGCCCGCGGCATGGCGGCGGCGCTCGCGGCCGGCGGCGACGGGGTGGAACCGCTCCCGCGCGGCGCCGCGGTGGCGGTGCTGGCCGGCGAGCCGGCGTCGATCGCCCCGGCGGCGCAGGCCGTGTGGCTGCTCGGCGGCAGCATCACGATGCTGCACCAGCCGACCGGGCGCACCGACCTCGGCGCCTGGGCGGAGGACACCGTCGGCGTCCTGCGGATGATCGACGCCGCGCTGGTGCTGCTCGGCCCGCCGTTCGACGCCCTGGCCCCCGTGCTCACCGGGCGGGCCGTCCCGTTCCGGGTCATCGCTTCGCTCGCCGGCGACCCGGCCGCACACACCCCCGACGCCGGCGCCGCGGACGAGGCCGACACCGCCCTGCTGCAGCTCACCAGCGGTTCCACCGCCGAGCCGAAGGCCGTCCGGATCACCCACGCCAACCTGCACGCCAACATCACCGGGATGGTGCAGGCGTCGCAGCTGGAGGTCACCCGCGACGTCATGGTGTCGTGGCTGCCGCTGTTCCACGACATGGGCATGGTCGGGTTCCTGACCGTCCCGATGGTCACCGGGCTGGAGCTGGTGATCGTGACGCCGCTGGACTTCCTCTCCCGGCCGCTGCTGTGGGCGGAGCTGATCTCGAAGTACCGCGGCACGGTCACGGCCGCGCCGAACTTCGCCTACGCCGTGCTCGGCCGCCAGCTCGCCCGCGCCGAGGAGGGTTCGCTGGACCTGTCGAGCCTGCGCATCGCGCTCAACGGCGCCGAGCCGGTGGACCCGGACACCGTCGAGCTCCTCACCACGGCCGGTGCCCGCTTCGGGTTCGCCGAGGAGGCGGTGCTGTGCGCGTACGGGATGGCCGAGACCGCGCTCGGCGTGTCGTTCGCGCCGTGCGACGGCGGGCTGCAGGTCGACCACGTCGACGCCGACCAGCTGGAGTCGCAGCGCCTGGCCGTGCCCGCGATGTACGGGCCGACGCGGCGCTTCCCGAAGCTGGGCCCGCCGCTGCCGGGGATCGAGGTGCGGGTGGTCGGTGACGACGGGCGGGTGCTCGGCGAGCGCGAGGTCGGGGTGCTCCAGCTGCGCGGGGAGTCGGTGACCCCGGGCTACCTGACCGTCGACGGGCCGGTCGCCGGCCAGGACGCCGACGGCTGGCTCGACACGGGCGACGAGGGCTATCTCGCCGAGGGTTCCGTGGTGGTCTGCGGCCGGCGCAAGGACGTGATCATCATGGGCGGGCGCAACATCTACCCGACCGACATCGAGCGCGCCGCCGCCGGGGCGGACGGCGTCCGCGCCGGCAACGCCGTCGCGGTGCGGCTGAGCGCCGGTGACGGGCGGCGGCGGGAGTCGTTCGTCGTGGCGGTGGAATCGCGCAAGGCCGGCGATTCCGACGCCGAGCGCGCGATCCGCAAGGACGTCACCTCGCGGGTGGTGTCCGCGGTGGGGGTGCGCCCGGCCGACGTCGTCGTGCTCGGGCCCGGCACGCTGCCCAAGACACCGTCGGGGAAGCTGCGCCGGACCGCCACCGGCGACCTGCTGGCCACCCGCTGAGCCGCGACGGGACGCGGTCGCGGGCGCCCGCGAGGCCACCCTGCGGCGGCCCCGGGACCGGCCGCCGCTCAGCCGGACAGCGCGTGGAACCGGTTCTGCGCCGGCTCCAGGCCGTCGGCCAGCAGCGCCTCGACGGCGTCCGCGGCGAGGTCGACGGCGAGGTCGAGGTCCTTGCGCTCCGTGCCCGAGAACCGCTTGAGCACGAAGTCGGCCGGGTCCTGCCGGCCCGGGGGGCGGCCGATGCCGAAGCGGACGCGCAGGTAGTCGCGCGTGCCCAGCGACCCGCTGATCGACCGCAACCCGTTGTGCCCGCCCTCGCCACCGCCGAGTTTCAGGCGCACGACGCCGAACCCGAGGTCGAGGTCGTCGTGCACCACCACCAGGTCGGCCGGCGCGATGCCGTAGTACTTCACGAGCCCGGCGACCGGGCCGCCGGAGACGTTCATGTAGGTCCGCGGCTTCGCCAGCACCGCGCGCCGCCCGGCGAGCCTGCCCTCGAGCACGTCGGCGTTCGTCCGGTGCTTCGCGAACCGCCCTCCGCCGGCCCGCGCCGCCAGCAGCTCGACGACGCGGTGCCCGACGTTGTGGCGGGTCTCGACGTAGTCGGGCCCGGGGTTGCCGAGCCCGACCACCAGGGCAGGGCCCGGCGCCACCGGTGTCAGCTCTCGGGCTGCTCGTCGGCGGTGTCGCCCTCGCCGGCCGGTGCGCCGTCCGCGGTGGGCGCGTCCTCGACCACGCCGGCGCCCTCCGTGTCGATCTCGGCCTCGAGGTCCTCTGCGGTGGGCGCCTGGACGACCTGCACGACCAGGTACTCGGGGTCGGTGCGCAGCGTGACGCCGTCGGGCAGGACGAGCTGGCCGGCGAGGACCTGGGTGCCGATCGCGGCGCCGTCGAGCGAGACCTCGATGCTCTCCGGGATGCTCAGCACGTCGGCCTCCACCTCGACGGTGTTGAGGTCCTGGGTGACGAGGCTGCCCGGCTCGGCCTCGCCGGTGACGGCGACCTGGACCTCGACGACGACCTTCTCGCCGCGCCGGATCACCAGCAGGTCCACGTGCTCGATGTAGGGGCGGATGGGGTGCACCACGACGGTCTTGGTCAGCGCGAGCTGCGGGGTGCCGCCGACGTTGAGCTCGAGGACGGCGTTGCGTCCCTGCTCGCGGACCACGCGGGCGAACTCCAGCGACGGCAGCGCCAGGTGCTGCGGGTCGGTGCCGTGCCCGTAGAGGACGGCGGGGATCTTGCCGGCACGGCGGGTGCGGCGGGCGGCGCCCTTGCCGAACTCCGTGCGGGTCTCGACGTCGATTCGGGCCTGGGCCACGGCGGTGTCTCCTCGTTCTGCGGTGTGGACGCGCGGCGAGGCCGTGACACGGAGGACGGGGCCGGGTGGCCGATCCTGCGTCGATCACGGCGGGCTGTCGGTGCCCGCCCTCGCCGCGGAACTGGGTACGAGGATACGCAGGGGTCCCGGCCACCCCCGCGCGGGTCGCCCTCCGTGCCTCTCGATCACCGCAACGGGGACGTGAGCGTCACCGGTGGCGCGAGCAGTCGGTCGACGTCCGCGATCGGTACGGCGGCGTCACCGGCTCTTGGCGACGGTCAGAAGCACGGCCGAGTCCTCGATCGCCTCGAGTGAATGCCGCGCGTCGGGCACGATCAGGAGATCGCCGGGTGAGCCCTCCCAGGCGGTCTCCCCGGAGGCGAGGCGCACGCGTCCGTGCAGCACGTGCACCGTCGCTTCGCCGGGGTTCTCGTGCTCGTCCAGGTTGCTCCCGGCGACGAGGGCGATCACCGTCTGACGCAGCGCGTGCTCGTGTCCCCCGTACACCGTGCGAGCACTGCGCCTGCCGGGCGCCTGATGAGCCATCTCCAGCTGTTCACGAGCGAGTGCCGTCAACGAAGCCTTCTTCATGCTGAGCACCTCCTGGAGCATCTGCCCGCCGCCCCCTGTCGGCCCAGGTCAGGGACTGTCCGCGGGCGGGGTCAGGCGTTGCCGTCGAACAGGCTGGTGACCGACCCGTCGTCGAAGACCTGGTGCACCGCCTGGGCCAGCAGCGGGGCGATCGGCAGCACGGTCATCGCCGGGAAGCGCTTCTGGTCCGGGATCGGCAGGGTGTCGGTGAAGATCACCTCGCACGCGCCGCAGTTCGCGAGCCGCTCGGGCGCGGGGCCGGAGAGCACCCCGTGCGTCGCCGCGACGACGACGTCGGACGCGCCCTGCGCCAGCAGCACCTCGGCGGTCGTGGCGACCGTGCCGCCGGTGTCGATCATGTCGTCGATCACGACGCACATGCGGCCCTCGACCTCGCCGACCACCCGGTTCGCGACGGCCTCGTTGGGTCGGCGCGGGTCACGTGTCTTGTGGATGAAGGCCAGGGGCGTGCCGCCGAGGGTCTCGGCCCAGCGCTCGGCGAGCCGGACGCGGCCCGAGTCGGGGGAGACGACGGCGAGCTCGCGGCCCGCGTAGCGCGTCTTGAGGTAGTCGGCGAGCACCGGCAGCGCGAACAGGTGGTCCACCGGGCCGTCGAAGAAGCCCTGGATCTGCGCGGTGTGCAGGTCCACCGTCATGATCCGGTGGGCGCCGGCGACCTTGAACATGTCCGCGACCAGGCGGGCCGAGATCGGCTCACGGCCGCGGTGCTTCTTGTCCTGGCGGGCATAGCCCCAGAACGGCATCACGACGGTGATCCGCTTGGCCGAGGCGCGCTTGAGCGCGTCGACCATGATCAGTTGCTCCATGATGGCGTCGTTGATCGGGGCCGAGTGCGACTGCAGGACGAACGCGTCGCAGCCGCGCACCGACTCCTCGAACCGGACGAAGATCTCGCCGTTCGCGAAGGAGTACGCGGACTGCGGTGTGACGGTGACGTCGAGCTCCTTCGCCACCTGGTCGGCCAGTTCCGGATGGGCGCGCCCGGAGAAGAGCATGAGGTTCTTCTTCGGGGTCGCTGACATCGCGCTCACCGTGGTTCAGCCTCCCGGCCCTGTTCCGCGGTGCCGCGGGCGGCGGCACCGTCGCAGCGGGGCCCGCCGGTGGCACGCCCCGCCCTCGCCCGGGCCGCGGCCTCGGCGGCCGGGGTGCCCGGCCGCTTCCGCTCGACCCAGCCCTCGATGATCCGCTGCGACCCGGCCGACACCGCCAGCGCCCCCGGCGGGACGTCCTCGCGCAGCACCGTGCCCGCCCCGGTGTACGCGCCGTCCCCGACCCGGACCGGCGCGATGAACATCGTGTCCGAGCCCGTGCGCACGTGCGAGCCGATCGCGGTGCGGTGCTTGCCGACCCCGTCGTAGTTGACGAACACCGAGGACGCGCCGATGTTGCTGTGCTCGCCGATCGTCGCGTCGCCGACGTAGGTCAGGTGCGGCACCTTGCTTCCGGCGCCGATCTCGGCGTTCTTCACCTCGACGAACGCGCCGATCTTGCCGTGTTCGCCCAACCGCGTGCCGGGCCGCAGGAAGGCGAAGGGGCCCACGTCGCCGCCCGGCCCGATCACCGCCCCGCTGCCGTGCGTGCGCACGACGGTGGCGCGGTCGCCGATCACGCAGTCGGTGAGCGTCGTCTCCGGCCCGACCTGCGCCCCGGTGCCCACCTCGGTGGCTCCGTGCAGCTGCGTGCCCGGGTGCAGCACGGCGTCGGGGGCAAGCCGGACCTGCACGTCGACCCACGTCGTCGCCGGGTCGACGACCGTCACCCCGGCGCGCATCCACCGCTCCAGGACCCGGCGGTTCAGCTCCGCGCGCAGCTGCGCGAGCTGGACCCGGTCGTTCACGCCGCTGACCTGCCAGTGGTCGGGGCAGCTCGCCGCCGTCACGGCCAGGCCGTCGCCGGCGGCGATCGCGACGAGGTCGGTCAGGTAGAACTCGCCCTGCCGGTTGCCGCTGCCCAGGCGGCGCAGCGCCGCGGTGAGGAATCCCGCGTCGAACGCGTACACCCCGGAGTTGACCTCGCGGATCGCCCGCTCGTCGGGGGTGGCGTCGGCCTGCTCCACGATCGCGGTGACCACGCCCGCAGCGTCGCGCAGGATCCGGCCGTAGCCGGTGGGGTCGGCGAGCTCGGCGGTGAGCAGCGACACGGCGGCGCCCGCCGCCCCGTGCGCGGCGAGCAGGCCGGCCAGCGTCGCGGGTTCGAGCAGCGGCACGTCGCCGTAGGTCACGAGCACGGCGCCGCGCAGGCCGTCCGGCAGCGCGTCGAGCCCGCACCGCACGGCGTGGCCGGTGCCCAGCTGCCGGTCCTGGACGGCGGTGTCGATCGGGCGTCCGAGCTCGCCGGCCAGCCCGTCGACCGCGCCGCCCACCTGCTCGCGCGCGTGCCCGACGACCACCACCAGGTGCTCGGGGTCGACCGCGGCGACGGCGTGCACGGCGTGCCCGAGCAGACTGCGCCCGCCGATGGCGTGCAGCACCTTCGAGGTGGCCGAGCGCATCCGGGTGCCCTCGCCGGCGGCGAGGACGACTGCGGCGACGGGCCGCACCAGCTCAGCGCGTGCGTCTGGCGTGCCCACCTGCGTGGTTCCCACCCTCCTGGTCGCCCGCGTCCCGCCCGGGTGTCGCGGGACGGGCCGATCCTACGGCGTCGCCGACGGACCGCCCGTGCCGCAGGTGATCGGTGACGCGTAACCGTCCGCGCGGTGGGTCGTTGGGGCGATGTCGAGCCCGCCACCATCCAGACGAAGGACGTCCATGGGGGATCACCGCAGGGTCCCGCGATCACGCCTGCCCGCGTCGCTGGTGGCCGTGTCGATCTTCCTCGGGGTGTCGGTGACGATGACGGCCCGGTCCGCGCAGGCCAAACCGGAGTTCGTCGAGGGCACGCCGTGCACCATCGAGCGGGGGGCGTGCGTCGACGCCGACACCCTCGAGGCATGGCTGGTCGTCGACGGGGAGGTCGTCCACGGGCCGTCGCGGATAGCCACCGGGTCGGACAACGACCCGCAGCGGGCCACCCCGCGGGGTGACTTCACGGTCCTGTGGAAGAGCCGCGACCACGTCAGTCGCGAGTTCGTGGGCGCGCGGATGCCGTGGGCGGTGTTCTTCACCGATCGCGGCCACGCGATCCACGAGGGCCACCTGGAGTCCGACTCGGCGGGCTGCGTCCGGCTCGCCGCCGAGGACGCCGAGCGGTTCTTCGGGCTCCTGGAGCCCGGCGACAGCGTCCAGATCCGCTGACGACGATGGGTGGGTTCCGCAGGTGAGGGTCCGACGGCTGCGCGCGACGGTGGTCGCGGCGGCGATGAGCATCGGCGTGCTCGGCGCCGTCGCGGTGGGGCAGGCCCAGGCCGGTCCGGACCTGACCGCGGGCACCCCGTGCGCGATCGGCGGTGACGGCGCGTGCGTCAGCGTCGACACCAAGCAGGCGTGGCTCGTCGACGACGGCGAGGTGGTCCGCGGCCCGGTGCAGATCAGCGTCGGCGCCCCCGGCCACGAGACGCCCCGCGGGTCGTTCGTCGTGGAGTGGAAGCACAAGGACCACCGCAGCAAGGAGTTCAACGACGCGCCGATGCCGTGGGCGGTCTTCTTCGCGCCCGGCGGCATCGCGTTCCACGAGGGCAACCTGGGTACCCCGTCCGCGGGCTGCGTGCGTCTCGGCGCCGCGGACGCGCAGGCCTTCTACGAGTTCCTCGAGGTCGGCGACCCGGTGGAGGTGCGCTGAGCGTCCGGGTGAACCGCAGGCCCGCTCGTCTCGAAGCCCTCGCCGTTCGGCGGTACAGCCGCACCGGCCGTGAGAGGCTGGATCATCTGACCGTCGAACGAATTGTCCACGACAGAACGTCGAGAAGGAGACAGAATGCCCACGCGTAGCGCACGCACCGCCTGGAACGGTGGACTCGAGGACGGCACCGGCCAGGTCGAGCTCACCAGCAGCGGGATCGGGACCTACGACGTCAGCTTCCCGAAGCGTGCCGCCGACGAGGCCGGCGGCACCACCAGCCCGGAGGAGCTCATCGCGGCGGCCCACGCGGCCTGCTTCGCGATGCAGCTCTCGCACAACGTCGCGGAGGCCGGCGGAACCCCGCAGGCCCTCGACGTCTCGGCCGACGTGTCGCTCGGTCCGGACCCCGCCGGCGGGTTCCGCATCACGGGCATCGCGCTGACCGTGCGCGGCGAGGTCGAGGGCCTCGACGCCGCCGCTTTCGAGAAGGCCGCCCAGGCCGCGAAGGACGGCTGCCCGGTCAGCAAGGCCCTGACCGGCACAACGATCACGCTGGACGCCGGCCTCGCCTGAGGTCCGTGCCGATCGTCGGGAGGGGGGGACGATCATGAAGTGCACCGGCAACGGGCGGCCCGACCCGCCACGCCCACCGCGCCCCGGCGGCCGCTGAGCCGACGGCGCGACCACGACACGGGACGGTTCCGCAGCGCGGAGCCGTCCCGTCGGTCGTCGGTGCCGGATCCCGTGGCGCGGCTGCGCCGGCACCGTCGCCGTCCGTGGCTACGCTGCCCGGGCGATGAGCGCGATCTCCGAACGGGTGGGGCGGCTGGCGGCGCCCGTCGCCGTCACCGCGGCGACGGCGGCGTGGCTGATCGGCGTCGTCGTGAACGACCTGTCCGGCTGGTCGTTCGGCCTCACCGCCGCCGGCGGCGCGGTGTTGACCGCGCTGGCCGTCGGGCTCCCCCTGCTCAGCGCGCACCGGGCCGCCGTCCGCGCCGCCACCGCCGAGCAGATCGCCGAGGACGCCGCCGCACGGATGCAGCTCGTCCTCGACGACGCGCTCGAGCCGCTGGCCTACCTCCTCGGCCGGGTCACCGACCGGGCGCCCGGTCACCGGGACCGGGAACTGGGGGAGCTGCAGGGCCAGGCGAAGGCGGTCGTGCTCGCCGCCGCGGCCGAGGTGCTCGCCGCGGACCGGCTGCGTTCCTGCTACTTCGCGCTCGACGAGGGCCCGCCGCGGCAGCTGGTTCCGGCCGGGTTCCACGGCCGTGCGCAGGCGCCCGGCACCACGTTCGTCGCCGGGACGCCGCTGGGCGACTACGCGCTGGGCCTGCTCCGCCGACGCGAGGACCTGTTCTGCCCCGACGTCCACGCGGCCCCACCGCCGGGCTGGACCCCGGGCGGGCACGCGTACCGCACCTTCCTCGCCGTGCCCGTCGCCACCGAGGCCCGGGAGTTCGGCATCCTCACCATCGACGGGCTCGGCGTCGGCGACCTCACCGACGCCGACGTCCCCGCGGTGCGGGTGTTCGCGCGGCTGCTGGCGGTGGCGCTGAACGCGTGACGGCGGCGCTATCCTGGGCTCGTGGACGTGCGCAGCAGGCACAACGGCGACGAGGACCAGCGAGCCCGGCTGGCCCGGATCCTGCGCGACCCGTCGACGTACTTCGCGCACGCCCGACGCTGCGCGCACGAGCAGGCACGGCGCCTGCTCGACGCGCGCCTCGGCGCCGACGGCGTCGCGCCCGTCGAGCGGTCGTAGCCGTCCGGCGAGGACGGCAGCTCATCCCGCATCCGAGGATCGACGACCTGCTGCTCCGCCGCCAGGATTCGAACCTGGACCATCGGAACCAAAATCCGAGGTGCTGCCATTACACCACGGCGGACAGGCCTCCATCCTGGCACGCGCCATCCCTCGCCCGGTCGCGCGCCGTATGCGGATCGCAACCCCTCGTTCCCGTCCGTCCGGTGGCCTGGTCCCGGCACGCCTACGCTGCCCGGCGGGTACGCCCGCCCGAGCGGGGTACCCCGTGGTCGTCCTGCGCCGACCCCGCCCGAGCCGATTGCCGACCCCGAGGTGATGCACGTGTCCACAGCCCTTGACGCCAGCGATCCGACATCCACCGGCCGGGTGGCCGCCGCTGCCCCTGCCGCCCGCCCGGAGCCCGTCGTGTCCGGGCAACGGAGCCTGCCGCACCACCTGCTGATCTACGTGTTCGTCGCGATGCCGATGGTCGCGCTCGTCGCGGCCGTACCGCTGGCCTGGGGCTGGGGCGTCAACTGGCACGACCTGGTGCTGCTGGGCGCGTTCTACACGATCGGGGTCCTCGGCATCACGGTCGGGTTCCACCGGCACTTCACCCACGGCTCGTTCAAGGCCCGGCCGTGGCTGCGGGTCGTGCTGGCGATCACCGGCTCGCTGGCGGTGCAGGGCAACGTCCTCAACTGGGTGGCCGACCACCGCCGCCACCACGCGTTCTCCGACAAGGAGGGCGACCCGCACTCACCGTGGGCGTTCGGCACCTCGCCGCGGGCCGTGGCGCGCGGCTTCCTGCACGCCCACATGGGCTGGTTCTTCGACCGGGACGAGACGAACCAGCGCCGCTTCGTCCCGGACCTGCTCGCGGACGGCGCGATCCGCCGCGTCAGCCGGACGTTCGGCCTGTGGGTCGCGGTCAGCCTGCTCCTGCCCGCCGCGATCGGCGGCCTGATCACCTGGTCCTGGGCGGGCGCGCTCACCGGGTTCTTCTGGGGTGGGCTGGTCCGGCTGGCGATCTCCAACCACGTCACCTGGTCGATCAACTCGATCTGCCACATGGTGGGCGCCCAACCGTTCCGTTCGCGCGACAGGTCGCGGAACTTCTGGCCGCTGGCCGTCCTGTCGATGGGCGAGTCCTGGCACAACCTGCATCACGCCGACCCGACGTGCGCCCGGCACGGCGTGCTGCCCGGCCAGATCGACATCTCGGCGCGGGTCATCTGGCTGTTCGAGCGGCTCGGCTGGGCCTATGACGTGCGTTGGCCGACCGCGCGCCGGCTCTCCCGGCTCGGCGCCTGACGGTCCACCCGGTCGGTTCGCCCGACCGGCCGGTGCGTCCTCGGCAGCGGGTAACGCAGCCGCTGCCGGGTGCGACCGAATCCCGACGGACACCGGGACGAACGGAGAGGTGGCGTAACGCCCGTGCCATGTTGAACGTGCTCCCCGAACGGCTGGACCGGATGGTGCTGGTGGGTGCCCACTGCGACGACATCGCGATCGGCGCCGGCGGTGCCCTGCTGGAGATGTGCCGGGCGTACGCCGGGGTGCGGGTCAGCGCGCTGGTCCTGAGCGGCGGCGGGTCGCTGCGCGAGCAGGAGGAGCGCGCCGCCCTCGCCGCCCTGTGCCCGGGGGCCGCGCTCGAGGTGGTGGTGCTCGACCTGCCCGACGGCCGCGTGGCGAGCCACGGCGAGCGGGCGCGGGTCGCGCTCGAGGAGCTGCGGGCGCACGGCGAGCCGGACCTCGTCTTCGCCCCCGCCCGCCACGACGCCCATCCGGATCACCGCGCGCTGGCCGATCTCGTCGCCACCGGCTTCCGCGACCACCTCGTCCTGGGCTACGAGATCCTCAAGCAGGACGCCGACCTCGCCCAGCCCGCCGTCTACCTGCCGCTCGCCGAGCCCGTGCTCCGTGAGAAGATCGACAAGCTGCGCGAGCACTACGGCTCCCAGCGCGACCGCCGCCGGTTCGACGCCGAGTCGTTCCGCGGGCTGGCCCGTGTGCGCGGCGTGCAGTGCCACGCCCGCTACGCCGAGGCGTTCCACATCAGCAAGCTCGTGCTGGGCATCGCCCCGCTCCCCGGTCTGGACCCCGCCGACTGACCCGACGACGCGACCGAGCGGCCGTCAGACGGGCTCGACCCGCAGCACCACGTCGTCGCCGCCGCCGTTGTCCGTCGTGACGAGCAGGGCCCCGTCCGGCGCCGAGCGCACCGCGCGGAGCCGGCCGAACTCGCCGTCGAGCACCTCGGGCACCCGCACCTCGGTCACCCCGCCGGCCGGGCCGATGGTCATCAGCAGCAGCTTCGACCCGCGCAGCGCCGCGACGGCCAGCACGCCGTCGAGGTCACCCCACTGCGGCCCGGACACGAACGCGCCGCCGGAGATCGCCTCCGGGGGGCGGCCCGAGCTCCACGCCGCCGGCACGGCGTCCGGGTAGCGCTGCAGGTCGGTCATCGGCACGGACTCGTCGTAGCCGCCCACCGTGCCCCCCTGCGCCGGGTCCCAGCCGTGGTTCCCGCCGGGTCGCAGCCGGTTGACCTCGTCGTCGACGTCCGGGCCGTGCTCGGCGGAGTAGAGCTGCCCGGTGTCCGGCTGCACGGCGACGCCCTGCACGTTGCGGTGCCCGTAGGTCCAGATCAGCCGCTGGGCCGGGTCGGGCGCGCCGGCGAACGGGTTGCCGGGGGCGGGGCCGCCGGTGGCGAGGTCGACACGCAGGGTCTTGCCGCCCAGCGACGTCAGGTCCTGCGGGGTCGAGCCGTCGGCGGCGTCACCGGTGCCGACGACCAGCGCGCCGTCCGGGGCGACCGTCGGCCGGCACCCCGAGTGCCGCCCCGACGGGTTCACCGGGATCGCGCCGACCAGGGGGTCCGCCACCCGGCGCGCCGAGCCGCCGTCCGGGGCGAGCTCCCAGGTGACCAGCCGGACGTCGACCGGCTCGCCGTTCTCGACGTGCGTCTGGCAGGTGACGAACCGCCGGTTCGTGGCGAAGTCGGGGTGCACGGCCAGCCCGAGCAGCCCGCCCTCGCCGCGGGCCAGCAGGTCGCCGAGGTCGGCCTCGACCGGGGTCGCGGTGGCGCCCTCGGTGGGTCCGGCGAGCAGTGAGATCCGCCCGTCGCGCTCGGTGACGAGCACGCGGCCGTCGGGCAGGAACCCGACGTCCCACGGGTGGTCGAGGCCACCGGCGACCGTGGTGACCCGCAGTTGCGGCGACCCCGGGCGGTCCGGCGTGCCCTCGGTGAGCGGCGCCTCGCCGGCGCCGCCGCCCGCGACCGAGCCCGGATCGGCGGAGCACGCCGCCAGCCCGAGCGCCGCCGCCAGGACCGTCGCCGTCACCGACCGTCGTACCGCCCCGCGCCCAGTGCCCATGCGGATCATCTTGCCGGTGCCGTGGTGAGGGCGCGGTGTGCGTGGGGGGCGCTACGGTCGCCTCCCATGACCCGCCCGAGTGACCGCCCCACCTACCTCCGCTTCCCGCACGTGCACGGTGACACGCTCGTGTTCGTCGCCGAGGACGACGTCTGGACGGCACCGCTGGGCGGCGGGCGGGCCTACCGGCTGACCGTCGACTCCGCGCCGGCCGAGGCGCCGCGCCTGGCGCCCGACGGCACCCGGGTGGCGTGGACCTCGAATCGCGCCGGGTCGCCGGAGGTGTTCGTCGCCGACGTCGACGGCGGAGCGGCGCAGCGGCTCACCTGGTGGGGTGACGGCGCGACCCGCGGTCTGGGTTGGACGCCGGACGGCGACGTCCTCGCCGCGTCCGCGGCCGGCCTGCCGACGCGGCGGCGGACCTGGGCGCACGCCGTCCCGGCCGGTGGCGGGGCGGCGCGGCGGCTGCCGTACGGCCCGTTGAGCGACCTGGCGCTGGACGCGGCGGGGGCGGTTCTGCTGCTGTCCACGACGGACACCGAGATGGCGTGGTGGAAGCGCTACCGGGGCGGCACCGCGGGCCGGCTGTGGTGGGATCCGGACGGGGCGGGTGAGTTCACGCGCATCCTCGCCGACCTCGACGGCCAACTCGGGTCGCCGATGCTCGTCGGCGACCGGATCGCGTTCCTGTCCGACCACGAGGGCTGGGGCAACCTGTACTCCGTCGACCGGTCCGGGGGCGATCTGCGCCGGCACACCGACCACGGGGCACCCGGCGAGGTGCCGTTCTACGTCCGGCACGCGAGCACCGACCGAACCCGGGTCGTGTACGAGTCCGCGGGCGAGCTGTGGCTGGTCGAGTCGCTGGAGCCGGGGGCGTCACCGCGCCGGCTCGACGTCCGTCTCGGCGGGCCGCGCACCGCCCGCGAGCCCTTCCGCATCACCGCCTCGTCCTGGCTCGACTCCGCCGTGCCCGATCGCACCGGCCGCGTGAGCGTCGTCGTGGTCCGCGGGACGGTGCACCGGCTCACCCACCGCGACGGCCCGGCCCGCACCCTGCTCGCCCGGCCGGGCGCGCGGGCACGGCTGGCGCAGCCGCTGGGGGAGCGCGACGTCGTGTGGGTCGACGACGTCGAGGGCGAGGACGCGGTCTGCGTGGTCCCGCTCGACCCGCGCGCCGAGGGCGCCGCGCAGCCCCGCCGGTACGGCGCCGGCGAGATCGGGCGGGTGCTGGAGCTGACGCCCGCCCCGGACGGCTCGGCCGTGGCCGTCGCCGCGCACGACGGGCGGTTGCTGCTGCTCGACCTGCGCGAGGGCACGGCGGGGGAGTTCCGCGAGCTCGCGTGCGGCGCGGACGGGGAGGTCTCCGGGCTCGCCTGGTCCCCGGACAGCGCCTGGCTGGCCTACGCCGACCCGGTGGAGGCGGGGATCAGCCGGATCGTGCTGGTGCGGATCGCCGACGGCACCCTCGTGGCGGTCACCGAGCCGCGCTTCGTCGACATCGACCCGGTGTTCACCACGGACGGCAGGTTCCTGGCGTTCCTGTCCAAGCGCAGCTTCGACCCGATCTACGACCAGCACTCCTTCGACCTCACCTTCCCGGCCGCGTGGCGCCCCTTCCTCGTGCCGCTGGCCGCGCGCACGCCGTCGCCGTTCGGGGCGAGCCCGGACGGGCGCCCGACCAGCCCGGGGGACGAGGGCCCCGAGGACCTGCCGGCCGTGCCCCCGGCCCCGCCCGAC